>Ga0302197_10001014_pt1 | contig 28098 bp, 27 predicted proteins | sample II_Bog_N2_1_FD_193526 | JGI IMG/M metagenome (GOLD analysis project Ga0302197, IMG submission 193526) | Peat permafrost microbial communities from Stordalen Mire near Abisko, Sweden - II_Bog_N2_1 | ecosystem: Environmental > Terrestrial > Soil > Wetlands > Peat | place: Sweden: Abisko... | reverse complement strand
GCGAACCTTCGTGCAGCCGCCGAGCGCGTGGGATCGCTCGGCCAGGTGCGCGCCGTCTCGTCGTTCTACGCGACCGCGCCCGTGGGCTACACCGATCAGCCGGAGTTCCTGAACGCCGCGCTGCTGCTGGAGACCGAACTCGGGCCGCTGGAGCTGATGCGCGCGCTGCTGGCCATCGAACGCGCCATGGGCCGCGACCGCACCAGCGCCCCGGCCAAAGGCCCGCGCATCGTTGACCTCGACATGCTGCTACTGGGCGATGTGGCGATGGCCACGCCCGAGCTGACGCTGCCGCATCCCGCCATGCACGAGCGCCGCTTCGTGCTGGAGCCACTGGCGGAGATTGCGCCCACGATGGTGCATCCGCTCAGCGGCAGCACCGTCGCAGAGATGTTGGCGCACCTGGAGCCTACGCCAGGGTAAGTTGCAGCGTCGTCACGCTGGCTGGTGGAAACGTGTGTACCAGCCGGCCGCCGCTGGGCTGGGCCGCCACAACCGCGGTGGGATGCACCGCATTCGGATGCGCAAAGTCGTTGTGCGCGTGGACATCGTCCTCCGCCAGCACCATGCCGCCGTAGCTCGCGATGCCCGCGCCGGCCACACCGATCTCCGTGGTTACCGGCCGATCGAGGTGCGGGTTGACCACGGTCAGCGTCAGCAGCTTGGGGTTGGTGGCGGAGATGGACGCCGAGCCGGAGAGCCCGGCCAGCAGCTTGACCGCCTCCAGCGATCCCGTATAGCTGTTGCCGCCCACTGGAATCGACGCGTTGGCCAGCGGGTTGCGAATGGCCGGCGCGGAGAACTCCGCCCGCACCGACTGCCCACCGCGATGCGGCATATACATCTGGAAGACGTGGAAGGTGGGCGTGACCGTGAACTTGTCCTCCTGCGCCAGCATCAGCGAGTGGATGCAGTTGATCGACTGCGCCACGTTGGCCACAGCCACCTTGTCCGCATGCTTTTGGAAGATGTCCAGCGTGATGCCGGTCAGCAGCGCGTCGCGCATGGTGGACTGCTGCGACAGGTTGTACTGCGGGCCGAGCTGCGTGCTCTTGCTGTACCACGCACCCCACTCGTCCACCACCAGCTTCACCTTCGGCTGGCCAGGCTGCTGCGTGTTGCCCATGGCCGCGTAGTGGTCAGTCACCACCCGCTCCATGATGCTGGCGCGCGTCAGCAGATCGTAGAACTCGTCCGGGCCGAACTGCAGCGCATCGCCCTCCGCAAACGCCGACGGGCTGCCGGAGGTGTAGTAGTGCACCGACAGGCCGAACAGATGCCGCCGCTCCGGATTGGCGTCGAGCGACTGGAACAGCCGCCGTGTCCAGTCCACGTCGTCGCCGTTGGGGCCGACGGCGACAAAGCGCGGCGCCACACCGGTGAAGCTCGGCGTCCATGCGGTAAAGCGGCGGAACATGGCCGCATACTCCTCCGGCACCAGGTTGCCGCCGCAGCCCCAGCTCTCGTTGCCCACGCCCCACAGGTCCACGTTGAACGGCTCTGGATCGCCATTGGCCGCGCGCTCCGCCGCCAGCGCATTGTGTACCGGCTTCGCGGCGGAGTTGGTGGCGATCGCTCCCGACGGCGCGTTGCAGTACTCGATCTCCTGGTAGAAGTCGCGCGCCGGCAGCGAGCGCATATTCGCCGCCAGATACGGCTTGCAGCCAATGGCCTGGCAGGTGTGCATGAACTCGTGCAGCCCATACTCGTTCGAGTCCTCCTGCCCCCAGAAGCCCGCGCGCGCCGGGCGATTGGCCGCCGCGCCCAGGCCGTCGCGCCAGTCGTAGGAGTCCGCAAAGCAGCCGCCGGGCCAGCGCAGCACCGGCGCCTGCACCGCCTTCATGGTGTCGATAAAGGCCTGGCGAATGCCGCGCGTGTTGGGGATCTTCGAATCCGCGCCCACCCACACGCCGTCGTAGATCACGCCGCCGAGGTGCTCGATAAAGTGCGAGTAGATCTCCGGCGAGATGGTGGCGATGGGCTCCGAGGGAACGATGTCGATGTGCGCATCGACGGCCGCAGAGGCCTGCGAGAACAGCCTGGGCCCGCGCAGAGTGAGCGCGGCAGCGGCCAGGGTGGACGACTTAAGGGCAGCGCGACGGGTGATATTCATAGCCCGCCCAAGATACCAGATGCCGCGTCTATTTCGTCTCCGGCGGCACCGGATACGCAGGCGGAGCGCCCGGAAATGTGACCACCAGATGCTGGAACACCACGCCCGGCTCGCGATAGTAGAGCCGCAGGGTATGCTTGCCCGGCGCCAGCGTGCCCAGCGTGACGGTGGCAATCGCGGAGTTGCGCAGGACGTTCGCCGACCAGCTCGCACCACTGGGGCCGTCGCCCGCGCCGGCGGACTTTGATGTTGCACCGGTGGCGGCGTCCAGTTCGATGGCAGGCAGCTTGTCCAGCGCAACCGCGTAGCGCAGGGTGTGGTCGGAGTCCAGCGGAAACGTCGGCAGCAGATGCAGCGTCAGCGTAGCCGGCGCCTTGGTGGTGGTGGTGAAGTCGTACTCCAGCCGCGGCATGTCGCTCAGCGCCAGCCCGACCCGCGACATTGGCGTGTTCGCCAGCACACCCGGCGCACCGTACTCCACCGAGTCGCCGGAGATGCCAAGGTCGGCCAGCACGTTCCAGTGTGCCAGCGTGCCATCCACGCTCCGCGTAAAGTGCGCCGCGTTGATGGAGACGGTGCAGTGCTGCTCCGCAAACCTGGCACCACCGGCGTCTCCAGCAGAAGGACCGGCCGCGTCGCCTTGCGACTGGCACGCTTCACTGCCCGCACTCCACGCGGCTGGCAAGGGCGCATCGGCATCCGCCGCAGTCGCCGTGCGCGGCATCTCGAAGACATGCCGTTCCCTTGGCGTGTCGGACATAATGCCGTCCCACTTGCCGTTTTCAAGCGCGTTGTACTTTGCCGTCAGCGTTTGGATCGTGTCATACGCCGCCTGAGCCCTGGCTGTGTCCGCCGCCAGGGCAGTGTCGTTGTGCTGGTGCGCGTCGAGATAGGTGAGATCGGTTGCCAGAAACTTCTCGTTCATCGCAGCGGAGGCTTCGATCGGATAGCCGAATAGCTCAAAGAATGCAGAGGCATACTGAGGCGCTATGTCGCTTTCGACGTGGTCGTAAACATTAAGCAGCTCCGACCAGATGGAAGATCGAACATGATTCTGGTCCCTGAGAAGTGAGGTAGGTCTTGGCCACGCAAGCGGATTGTAGGCAGTCCGATTGATCGCATCGTTATAGCCGTTGAAGCCCATAAACTCCGGTTTACGGCTGAAATTATCACGGTAGTAGTTCGTCAGGAGCACATTGAAGAGAAACTGAGCTTCTTCGGTAGATTTTTCAGGAAACTGCTCGGAGACCCAATGCGTCAGCCATTCCCCCTGGCTCAGCTTCGCCATCGCTGGCTCGTCCGTCGCAAGCTGCAGGAAGTAGTCAATGTCGATCTCCGCAGGCTTCAGGTCACCGACGTTCAGGATCCAGTACTTGCGCGCATTGTGGTCATACGCCTTGGTCATCTCTTCCTGGATCTGCGCCGGCGGCGTGGTGCAGAGCCACAGATAATCGTGCGGCGCGCCCCAGTAGCTGACGTGGTAGTAGACGCCCGATCCGCCCGCGCGCTTCTGCTCCACCGTGTTCGGCAGCTCGCGGATATAGCCGTAGTTGTCGTCCGTCCAGCCCAGCGTCACGTCGTCCGGCACCTGCATGCCCACGCGATACAGATCGAGCGACTCCTTATACAGCCAGATAATCTGCGGCACCTTCGCCACATCCGGATTCACGCGCGCGGCCAGCAGCCTACGCTGGGCGGTCATCGCGTCTTGGACGAGTTTGGCCTTGACCGCGAGTGTGCCCGTCGCCTCCAGGCCGGAGTCGTGTACGCCGCGCAGCCCCACCGTGTAGAAGCTTTCGTACTTGCCGTTCTCCACCAGCCGCTTGTCCCAGTAGGCATTCATCGCGGGCGCGTTGGTCTGGTAGTTCCACGGTCCATCGCCGGCTGGGGCGGCCTTCTCGCTCCACTCGCCCACGTTATTGCGCAGCAGCGCCTCAGAGTGCGAGCTGCCCATCACAATGCCCCACTTGTCCGCCAGCTTCGCATTCTCCGGCACCGCGTTGAACGCGAGCGTGCCGGGATGCATCGCCGGCCACAACGAGTTCGCATGCAGCCGCAACAGCAGCTCGAAGATGCGGGCATAGGTATTGGGCCCGATGTTTCCCTTTCCGCTGTCAACGGTCGGGTCCATCTTCTTCGCAGCCCACGGCCGCAGCCCCCAGTCCTCGTCGTTCAGAAAGATGCCGCGGTACTGCACGGAGGGCTCCGGCTGCACATGCCTGCCCGCGCGCACATACACCGCATCGTGGTGCGCCACTGGCACGTCCGCCCACCACGTCCACGGCGACACGCCCATCTGCCGCGACAGCGCAAACAGCGCATAGGCCGCGCCGCGACGGTCGCTCCCGGCGATCACCAGCGCGCGCCGCACGCCCGGCAGCGGCGATGCAACCACGCTCGTCACCGCGCTCTCCCACTTGCCTGCCGTGCTGCTTGCGTCGATCTTCTTCGCCTTGCCCAGGCGGTCGATCTCCGTCGACTTGCCCAGCACGCCCACGATAATCAGGTTCTGCGGCAGCGGAGCCTTCAGCGACTCCAGCACGCGCGGCCGCACGCCCGTCACCTGCTCCACATCCGCGGCAAACGCCTCCGCCGCCACGCGCACCGTCTCCGGATTCTGCGGCGCAACATAGATAGCCGCCGCACGTCCATTCGCAACGATGGCAAAATCGTCAGGCGCTGCGGGCCGGTCCAGCGCGACCAGCGGCAAACTCTGGCTAAATCCTGCTGCACTCAGGAAGAGGACCGGCAGTGCGAGAGCGGCGAGAACACGATTCCGTTGCATGGGCTTTCAGTGTACTCAATCGACCGCCGAGCGATGGCCCCAGTCGAAGCGGCGGCTTTCGCCTGTCCACTGGCCTGTATTCTGATTTATCAAATATGATAAACTCCAATCGTGCGTCAGAATCCGTCCGGGCCATGGAACGTCGACTTTTATAAGGAGGACGATGGCAGTCTTCCAGTGATGGAATGGCTTGACCTGCTGGTTGAGGAGGTTCGCGGTAAGGTAATCGCTCGGATCGACCTTCTTCGCAGCGGTGGGCCGACATTGGACTATCCATATACCTCCCAGATCGAGGGCAGGCTGCGTGAGGCCAGACTGAGAGTAGGCAAGACACGGTACCGTGTGCTTTATTTCTTCGATGAAAGCCGGACTGCGGTTCTGCTCCACGGCTTTACCAAGAACACGGCCGCCGTGGAGGAAAGCGACAAGCGAATCGCTCGCAGCAGGATGGCGCAGCATGAGCAACGCCGAAAGAGGAAGAGCGTATCCAAAGCGGGCTACAAGAGAGGGGCGAACGGCGGATGACAACTACATGGGACCGGTATGTGAAACAGCAGCTCAAGAAGCCTGTCGTGCGGCAGGCCTATGAAGAGGAGACGAAGACCCTCAGCATTGGCCTGCAACTCGCGAAACAACGTAAACTGAAAGGGCTGACACAGGCACAGTTGGCGCGCAAGATGGGTACGAGCACCCCGCAGCTGAGCCGCACCGAGCGCCGTCCGGAAAACGTCAATATGCGCACACTGATGCGCTACGCGAAGGCGGTGGGGATGGACCTCGACATCCGGCTCGTGGTGCGAAGGGCGAAAGTGAGTCGTGCTGCTTAGTCGACCGCCGAGTGCCGGCCCCAGTCGAAGTGCCGCCCCAGGATGCCCTTCACGATCAGGTGGTCCGTCGCCGCAGTCGGCCCCACACCCACGCCGATATTGATCTCCCACTTCGGCGACACGTTCAGGTTGGTCACGGCAAAGATCTGCTGCTGCTGGTCGTGCAGCCCGCAGGGCGACGTGATGCGGCAGTAGTCGGCGTAGTATTCGAGGCCCAGGTTGACCTGCTTCGTAACATCGTAGGTAAACGTAGCGCCCGGCGCGAAGCCGATGCCCTGATTCACGTCCGGCCCGTGCCAGGTGCGCTCCAGCGCGGGATTCACCGCGAAGTACCAGCGCCCCACGGTCTTGTCCACGATCGGCCGCAGCTCCCACGTCCACGTGTCCGGCGAGTACACCGCGCGCTGGTAGCCCACCTCCGTGGACAGGCTGACACCCACCGGCCAGTGCCAACTGTCCGGCACCCGTACGCGCGGACGAATATGGTCGCCCACCCATTGCACGCCATGGCCGGCCTGCTCGCTGGTGAAGACATAGAAGCCCACCTCCGACCAGCTCGTCAGCCCTTCCGTCAGCTCCAGCGTCTCGTGCTCCTGGTGGTTGGTGGGGTAGATGCCGTCGATAAGGTTCTTCTGCCCCTCCGGCGTGAAGTTGGAGTGCAGCTCCACCATCAGGCTCTTCGGCTCCACGGTGTCCGCGCCGTACACCTGGATCTCGTAGTTGCCCTGCGCCCGTGCCGGGAAGGTAAGGACGGCAAAGAGTATCGCGAGCCCGCCCATCGCGAGAAGGCCGCGATGAATGGGGCACCCAATCTGTCGGCTTACATCACGCATAGCGAAGCACCATCATAAATCCCCTGTCCATATGGTCCTGCTGGTGGCAGTGGAAGAGCGTATTACCGGGATGATTGGCCGTGAACTCGACCGCGGAGGACGCCTTCGCCGGAATCAGCACGACATCCTTCCTCAGCCCGCGCATGCTCACGCCGCCCACATTCGTAACCTCAAACGTATGCCGATGCAGGTGGATGGGATGGTCGTTCGTGCTCAGATTCTTCATCGCCAGGCGGTAGCGCGTGCCGGTGCGCAGCAGCGGCGCCTCCGCGTCCGGGAACGACCTTCCATTGATCGTCCAGCGCTCCTCATTCCCATGGCCCTCGAACTTCGAGTCGAACACCAGCGGAATCTCCACCACCTGGTCCGCCTTTGCCGCCGCATCCGCGGGCGCGGCGAACTGCGCATAGTCCCACACCAGATCCGGAGGCTGCACCCACTTTGCCGCGCCCGTTGCGCCGGCGTATTCCACCACAATGCCCATGCCCATGGCCTGCACATGGCGCTGCACCTCGCCCAGCACCCACACGCCCGGCGCGTTCATCCGCACCACTGCGGAGACGCGCTCCGCCGGCGCCAGCCGCAGCATCTCCACTGCACGCGGCTGCGGCACTGCGTTGCCATCCAGCGCCAGCACGTGAAACGTGTGCCCCGGCAGCGCGATCCAATGCACCTCCGTCGGACTGGAGTTCAGCACATGCAGCATCACGCGCTCGCCCTGCTTTACCTGTAGCGGTTCGCCGTAGCCGAGCATCTTCCCGTTGATGGTCGCCACGTCGTATATGGGCATGGCCGAGCCGTCCGCGCTGGGCATCATGCGTCCGCCCCAGTCGTGCAGCGCCAGGAAAATTTCGCGGTCGTACTGCGTCAATTCGCTCCCATCGTTGGAGACTGCTTCAATCATCAGAAACCCATGCTGGCCGCCATATTGCGCCTTCTTCAAATCGTTCCCCGCGATGGTGTGCGTGTGGAACCAGCGGAAGCCGGCGGGCTCCGGCGTAAAGGTGAGCCGTGTCGTCTCGCCCGGCGCAATCATCGGCGTGCCCACCTCCATGGCGCCATCCACCGCTGGCGGCAGATACAGCCCGTGCCAGTGCACCACCTCCGCGTCGGCGGACTTGTTCCGCACCTCCACCGTCACCTCGCGGCCCTGCTTCATACGCAGCAGCGGCCCCGGCACCTGGCCGTTGTAGGCCACCGTCTGGAAGCGGTGCTTCGGCGACGCCTCCAGCAGGTACGGCGCAATTTCCAGCGTAAAGTCCGGCGGCGGCGCGGGCGGCGCCATCTGCGCGGCACCGTGTCCCAGCACAAGCGAGGCCGAGCTCATCGCGCCGAGTTGTACGAATCGCCTGCGCGTCAGCAATGTCGGGACTTCTCCTGTCTCGGCTTCCTGGGTCCAGTCTCTTCCGGTAATGCAGTAGACGGCCAGCCGCCGCCATTGTTTCATCCGCGCCCGGGATTGTGCTTGTATCGCGGACGGAGGTGTGGTCTACTTCCGGCGACGAAGATGCAGAGCTTTGAAGAGTATCTAACACGATGGCGTACAGCGGGCCTCATCGATGAGCCGACCGCAGCCGCTATCCGTAACTTCGAGAGTGCGGAGGCAAAGCCCAGCGGCCAGCGCTGGCAGGTCATCGTGGCGCTGGTGCTGGGTGGAATCCTGCTGGGCGCGGGCGTGTTGCTGTTCGTGGCTGCGCATTGGGACGACGTCTCGCCCCTCGACCGGCTGGCGCTGGTGATGGCCATGCTTGCTCTGTTCCACGGCGCGGGCATCGCATCGAGCGAGCGCTTCGGCGGCTTCGCCACCACCATGCACGCGCTGGGAACTGTAGCCAGCGGCGCGGCAATTGCGCTGGTCGGGCAAATCTTCAACATGCAGGAACACTGGCCGGCGGCGGTGATGCTGTGGGCCTTCTGCGCCATCGCAGGATGGGCGTTGCTGGGGGACGAGTTCCAGCAGACGCTTGCGCTGCTGCTGGCGCCCGCATGGCTCCTCTCGGAGTGGTCGTATCGTGCAGACGTGTACAGCGGTTCGGATGTCTATCTTTACAGAATGATCGCGGTGATCGCCGCGGTGTACCTTACGGTCTTCCTGCATTCGCGGAGGCGGGTTGTCGCGTGGATCCTTTTCACGGTTGCCGGCGTCGCGCTGGCGATAGCGACAGGTGTGCTCGGCGAGGAAGGCTGGCGATGGAACTACTATGGCTGGGGCCACGACTGGGGCTTCGTGCCGCTCTCGTACCGGCTATGGGCGTATGGAATTCTACTGCTGGCGATCATGGTTGCCTGGCTGGTGGAGAAGAAGAGTGTGGTGCCGGCCGCAGTGGTTGCGGCGGCGGCGTTTGCGCTGCCGTGGCTACGCGTGACCATTAGCGAGAGAGGCGATGGACCCTGGAAGTGGCCGCAGTCCGAGCCAAGGGTGGCGCTGTATGCGCTGGTGGCCGCGGTGTGCGTGTTTCTCGCATGGTGGGGCGTTCGCGAGGCGAGCAAGGCGATCGTCAATTACGGCATCGCCGCATTCGCGCTGACGGTGATGTGGTTCTACATCTCCGACATCATGGGCAAGCTGGACCGCGCGCTGGGGTTGATCGTATTGGGCGTGCTCTTCCTCGCCGGCGGATGGGTGCTGGAGAAGGCGCGCCGCCGCCTGGTCGCCAGAATCTTGGAGGCGCAAGCATGAGCCGGACGATGCGGGCAGTTACATTGCTGATCGTGCAGGCGGTGCTAGTGCTCAGCATTGCCGCCAAGTTTCTGTACGAACGCGAGGTGTGTCCGCGCGTCTGGGTGCCGGCCGCGCAGTACGACCCGAACATGCCGTTGCGCGGGAGATACCTGGCGCTGCAACTTGCGGTCGACGCCTGCGGGCTGCCGCTCGATGAGAACCATCGCTTGCGCTATGAAGCTGGAAGCAGCTCCTGGGAATGGCATGTAAGGCCCGTGGTGCGGGGTGGCAAGCTGGTAGCGGTGCCCGCGAGCTACGACGAAAAATCTGAGTCGACCAACGATGTCAGGCTCTGGGCGAACCATCCGTGCGATCGGGCGACTCTGTCGCATGGGGTGGACTACTTTATTCCCGATACAGCGCAAAGCCCTTGGCCGCCGAAGAAAGGCGAAGAGCTTTGGGTCGAAGTCACCGTCCCCCCAACGGGTCCTCCCAGACCTATCCAACTTGCCCTCTCAAAGAATGGGGTATTTACCCCGCTGAACCTCCACTAAGCCACCGCCAATCCGCCCGCCACTGCGCCCAGCACGATCAGCGGCTCCGCGCCCTGTACCACCGCTACCGGCAGCGGCGCGTCGACCGGCTCCAGCGACAAATCCTGCTGGCATGCAAAGAAGCGCAGAAACGCCCGCCGCTGCAGCGTGCCGTGGTCGCGGATGGTCCCGCACAGCATGGGATATGCAGCCTCCAGCGCGTCCAGCACGGTGCGCACCGTCGGCGTGCCGGCAACCTCCAGGCTTACCTCGTGCCCGCCGATGCGGGCCAGCGTGCGCAGATGCGCAGGCAGCTCAACCCGGATGGTGGCCATGGCAGACTCCCCCCTCTCGGGCAGTATCGCGTACCTTCGGCATCCTTGTCTCACCGGGCTGAGAGAGCCTATGCTTCTCCGCATGAAACAGTTCGACCGCCGTCGTTTTCTCCTGGCCAGTGCAGCCACCGCCGCAACCCTCAAGTCCTTCGCCCAGGCTCCCTCCGCTGCGCCTGCGCACAGCGCAACCCTCACCCTGCATGCAGACCGCCCCGGCCCGGTCGTTCCGCGGAACTTCGTCGGCGTCTCCTATGAGACGCAGCAGCTCTCCGAGCCGGATTTCTTCTCGCCCGCGAACCATGGCCTGGTGGAGCAGTTCCGCGCGCTGGCGCCCAGCGGCGTGCTCCGCCTGGGCGGCAACACCTCCGACTACGGCTACTGGAAGCCCACGCCCACCTCGACAGCGCCGCCGCGCGCCGCACGTCCGTACAAGGTCGGAGACCCGCCGCCCGATCTCTCTTACGCCGTCACGCCACACGCGGTGGAGAACCTGCGCGCGTTTCTGGACGCCACCGGATGGACCTGCCTCTACGGCATCAACTTTGGCACCAACACTCCACAGCTCGCCGCGGAGGAGGCTGCCTTCGCCGCCAGGACCCTCGGCGACAAGCTCGAGTACTTCCAGGTCGGCAATGAGGCGGACCGCTTCGGCACCACCATCCGCGACCCCAAGACCTGGACCGCGGACACCTACTTCGACGAGTGGATCGTCTTCGCCAGGGCCATCCGCGCGCGCGTGCCCTCGGCGCAGTTCGGCCTGCCGGACACCGCTGGCAATCCCGCGTGGTACGCTGTCGTCGTCGACCGCCTGCTCGCACTGCCGGAGGGCGATCGCCCCAACGTCGGCGCGCTCACCCACCACTACTACTTCACCGGGCCGCCCTCCAACCCCAACGCCACCATCGCCAACCTGCTGCATCCGGACCCCCATGTGGACAAGCTGGCCGCGGATGTGAGCACAGCGGCCGCCCGCCTGAGCGCTGGCCAGCACCGCACCGTGCCCTACCGCATGACCGAGGGCAACACCTGTTATCGCGGAGGCAAACCCGGCCTCTCCGACGTCTTTGCCGCATCGCTGTGGTCGGCGGACTACCTGCTCAAGCTGGCCTCGCTCGGCTATGCGGGCGTGAACCTGCACGGCGGCGAAGGCCAGATGGTGGCCAACTCGCTGGGAGGCAAGCTGCCCGGAGAAGAGCTGATGCCCGACCGCTCCGTCCCGCATCCGCGCCCGTTCTACACGCCCATCGCGGACATCGACGGCAAGTTCGTGGCGGAGCCGGTCAGCTTCGGCATGCGCTTCGCGCAGCAGTTCGCCGGCGCGACACTGGTGAAGGTGGAGTTCGATCCCGGCGAGGTGAACGCCACTGCCTACGCCGCACAATCCGCGGACGGCAGTATTCTCGTCGCCGTCATCAACAAAGATGCGGCCCAGGACCTCGACCTCGCGCTGTCGGGCTATCGCATTGCCGAGCGCCTCACCGCCGAATCGCTCACTTCAACCGCCGTGACGTTCGGCGGTGTTGCCCCTGCGCGCCCCCTCACCATCCCCGCGAGCAGTGCGGCCATCCTGCGGCGTGTGCCATAGCATCTGCTTGCGACCATCGGGAGCACCACGCGACGCCCAACACGCGTCACGAAGTGACCGCCCCACGCGCAGTGGGCCCGTCCGCCAGGACAGTTCTTTTCGGCGTCTACTCCAGCGTCTGCACTTCCACGCTCAGCACTGGCGGCAGGTCGCGGACGATCGCCGTCCAACTGTCGCCCGCGTCGCTGGACGCGTACACCTGGCCGCCGCTGGTGCCAAAGTACACGCCACACTCATCCAGCGTGTCCACGGCCATGGCGTCGCGCAGCACGTTCACGTAGCAGTCGCGGTCGGGCAGGCCTTTGCCCAGTGGCTCCCAGTCGTTGCCGCCCGTGCGGCTGCGGAAGACGCGCAGTTTGCCGTCCGGCACAAAGTGCTGGGAGTCGCTCTTGATCGGCACCACGTACACCGTCTCCGGCTCGTGCGCGTGTACGTCGATGGCGAACCCAAAGTCTGTCGGCAGGTTGCCGCTCACCTCACGCCAGTTGTCGCCCGCATCGTCGGAGCGCATCACATCCCAGTGCTTCTGCATGAACAGCGTCTCCGGCCGCCCCGGATGCGCCGCAATGTGGTGGACGCAGTGGCCAATCGCCGCCGTCGGGTCCGGAATATGCTCCGAACGCAGGCCGCGGTTGATCGGCTTCCAGGTCGCGCCGCCATCGTCCGTCCGGAACGCCCCTGCCGAGGAGATCGCAATCACGATGCGCTGCGGGTTCGTCCGGTCCAGCAGGACCGTATGCAGGCACAGTCCGCCCGCGCCGGGCTGCCACGCTGAGCCCGTGGTGTGCGTGCGCAGGCCGCCCAACTCCGTCCAGTTCAGCCCGCCGTCGGTGGAGCGGAACAGCGCCGCATCCTCCACGCCCGCCAGAACCTCGTCCGGATTGGTCAGCGACGGCTCCAGGTGCCACACCCGCTTGAACTCCCAGGGATGCGGCGTGCCGTCGTACCACTGGTGCGTGCCGGTCACGCCGTCGTAGGCAAACTTGTTGCCCACTGGATTCCACGTCGCGCCGCCATCGTCCGACCGCTGCACCAGTTGGCCAAACCAGCCCGACGACTGCGACGCATAGATGCGGTTCGGGTCCGCCGGCGAACCCTTCAGGTGGTAGATCTCCCACCCGGCAAAGTGCGGCCCGGAGACGTCCCACTGCGTCCGCGTGCCATCCGCGGACAGGACAAACGCGCCCTTCCGTGTGCCGACGAGAACACGTACCTGTGCCATATCTTTCTCCTTGCAATATTTTGTGGAGCCCGTTGGCGACTCGGGCATGGCCAAGACACTACCAGCTTCCCGCGGAGAAGTGCAACCTATACTGCGTCCGGGGGCCGGGCCAAAACCCTAACACGGATTCACACGGATAGAAGCACGGATTTTCTTTTCTTCGTTCGAAAGGCAGCGATCTATCCCCGCTTTCCTTACTTAAAAATCCATCCGATCTGTGTCGTCTGTGCTAAGCCCTTTACTCTCCGTTCTTTCTCATTAAAAAATCCGTTCAATCTGTGTCAATCGGTGTTAAGCCTTTGGGGAGCGGCACAACGGCGCACGGTCGACGGTGTGATGCGCATCACAGTCAGATTCGCCATGCCGTGGTTATTCTGACCAAAGCTGCCGAACTGCGGCAGCATTTCCATAACGGCGATCGGGGCCCGCGGAATTCAGGGATTGAAGGTCGCACACCATGGCAGAAACATTCCACATCTCAGCTGCCCCGTCGTTCTTTACCGAGGGCGAACACCGGGGCAAACTCAAGGGCGTCACCTTCACCGCAACCTCCGCAACGGAGTCGCGCTACTGGTTCACCCGCAACCGCGGCCACTTCGACCAGGCATTCGGCAAGATCATGGAGCTCAGCCTGGCCAAGGCCATCGTTACCTCGCTCTTCCGCGGTAACGAAGTCCAGTTTCCCGGCAGCTACTCCGAGTCGCATTTCGAACGCGGCTTCATGTTTGAGTGGTCGCCCATCTACTTCGTCCTTCCCGTCCCCTATTCCCAGGAGTGCACGCCGTAGTCCGCTCCAGATCGCGGTTTTGCCGTAGTCGGTTTCAGATCGTGGTTTTTTCGGAGTAGCAGCGGGCTTCAGCCCGCGGTCAAGGGCACATCCATCATCGGGCTTTAGCCCCGGACCTCTGCTCTGCGCTCCGATTCAGACGCGAATCACTGCCCAACTGCGTGACGCCCTGCACGCGTGCCCTGTCCCCGTGCTCAGAGGCACATCACGCCAGGGTGACCCTGGCCTTGGGGCAGCGGGCGGCGAGCTGCGCCTGGAGCTGGGCGAGGTCATGCTCCGCGCCGGCAGGCAGCAGCACGGCCTGCTGGATGGGGATGACCTGCAGCGGGCCGTAGGGGTTGGGCACATCCTTCTCAAAACGGAGCAGCAGGCTGCGCGGAGAGCGCTCGTCGATGGAGGCGGCCGTCAGAAAGACGTCGCCGGTGAGCCAGGTGGTGAAGGTGCCGTCGCAGAAGACGCCGTCGCGCCCGAAGAAGGCCTCCGGCATGGCGCGCTGCAGCTTGGTGCGGAGCCGGGCCGGAGCGGACCGGGCGCTGCGAGCGCTCAGGACGGGGACGACAATCAGAATCGAGGCGATAAAGAGGATGTACGCAGTCTTCCACAGGACCGGTCCGGGGACCAGCCAGTAGACACCGCCGGCGATGAAGACCATGGCCCAGGCAAGTTTCGTCCACACCTGGTGCAGGACGATGGTCGGCGGCGCGGATTGCAGCCGCTCCACCTGCACCTCGGTCCACTGCTGCCACTGCTCGGCCGTATACACCCAGTGGACCCAGGGATCGGCCTGCAGGGCGGTGAGCGAGATGTCCATCTTCCGCATGCTCCAGTAGAGGATGGGCAGCAGGATCGCGCTGAGGAACAGGATGAACCCCGCAAAGATGCAGGGGATGATTCTGGAGTCGCCCGGCAACACCAGCGCGAGGACCGCGCACAGGACCACTGGTACGGCGATGCCCTTGGCCCAGCGCAGGACCTTGCGGCGATGGAGCAGCACGGGGTGGACGCCGGGAGGGAGGGCGCTGGCCAGCTTGGCGGCCTCCGGCGTGGCGACCTGGTAGAGGACGTAAACCAGCAGGAAGCAACTGAACAGGATGACCACTGCCAGGGTGACACCCATGACCACGGGCGAGCGTCCGCTGGTGAAGTGGACCGCGCCGGAGATCAGCCCGATGTCTGCGCCGATCGCCAGCAGGAAGACTACGATGGAGCGCAGGGTTCCATGGGAGCTGTAGGCCGGGTTGCGGCGCATGGCGGAGCGTGCACCGATCATCATGCAGAAGGCGAAGATAAGCTGAAACGTAGGCGTCCTCCGGAGGCGGGGGGAACGTCGCTTGGGGTGGCCCCTCCTTCAGCACTCTACCTCGAATTTGTGCGGCCCTGAGCATTTTTTGGGGCCCGGTCTCCTGGGACCAATCCGCCCGGCCGGCATCCGTTGGCGGCGAATTCCGGCTGCGGTGCGAGCGAGGCGGCACGGGGACGGGGCAGCCGGGCGCGGTAGCAGGCTCAACCTTGCGGGTATATAGTTTCCATTCATGGGTATTCTTCGGGTCATTCGAGTGGGTTGGGCCGTCTCCGGGGTGGTATTGGCGGTGGGTATAGCAGGATGTTCCAGCGGCACCAAGCAGGCTGCCTTTGTGCCGCCTACACCGGTTGCGCAGCAGTATGTGTACCTGCCGCAGACGCTGTCCAACGCGACGGGAGCGATTGCGGACTTCAACGCCACCGCCACCGGAACCGTATCGCTGCAGACCGCGCTGACAGATTCGGGCGGCGGGCTGGGCTACCTGTGCGTGGATGGCTCCGGCAACTTCTATGCGGTGGAGACGTTTCAAGGCAGCAGCTTCAGCACCTTTTCCATCGTGGAGTTCGGTGCGGGCTCCGGCGGTGCCGCGACGCCGACCCGCAGAATCTCCGGCAGCGCGACCGGACTGATTGCGTCTTCCTCTCTCACCACCACCTCCAACTATCCCATTGCCGTAAACTCCTCCGGCGCCATTGCGGTGGGGCTGAATGTCCCCGGGTCAGAGGCGATCGAGCTCTTCAATGCAGGGGCCAATGGCAATGTTGCGCCGTCCGCGACGATTCCGATTCCCTCGGCCAATGCGGGCACCATCGTCCACATTGCGCTGAGCCCCAGCGGAGCAATCTCGGTCCTGAGCCAGGGCCTGAAGAGCTACCAGCTCCTGACATTTCCCGCAGGATCGAACGGCACCACCACGCCGACAGTCGTAACCACCTTTGCAGCGAACACATTGGCGGACGGGCTGCTGGCGGACGCCTCCGGGAACCTGTACGTCGCCAGCACGCTGGTCACTTCGGTCAACGGCTATTTGACCGGCTACACGCCGACCATCCAGGAGTTTGCTGCCGGAGCGACGACAGCGACGAAGACGATTACGCCGGCAAACGATGCGGTGCGCATGTTCGGCCTGCAACTGGACTCCAGCGGCGACCTGTACGTCTTTTGCCAGGACCTGTCCGGGACGAACGACACGGTTCAGGTGTTCGCGCCAGCCGCGAGCGGCGCCGCCTCTCCCACAGCGACGATCTCCTCGTCAGCATTTACGGGCCTGGATGGTAGCATCGCGGTGTATTAGAGCAATTTTCCTGATATGCCGCAGCCGGCACGCCCTTGCCGGGCGATCCTGGGCAAGCCGCGCGGGCCAAGTATAATGGTCTGTCAGTTGAGTACGCGCGACCGCAGCAGGAGGCGGCGCCGTATCGCAGTTGTATGGGCTTTGCCGCGGGGGAAGAACGTCGTCCGGCTCTTTGTATAGAGCCATATGGGCGGGATTCCACCCACCGCAGAGACCATACCGCTGCACTCGTCAGGAGCACACAAGGCACATGCCGGAGCATATTAAGAAGCGGCTCGAAGAAGAGATCAGGTTGTTGGAGCGTGAGCTCACGACGGAGCTGCCGGCGGAGATCAAGAAGGCGGTCGCGCTCGGGGACCTGAGCGAGAACGCCGAGTACCACATGGCCAAGCAGCGCCAGGTGTTTGTAAACGCGCGCCTGGGCCAGTTGAAAAAGCGCATGGGCGAGCTGGCAATGGTGAACCTGGTGAACATCCCCCACGACAAGGTCGGCTTCGGTGCGACCGTGGTGGTGTTCGACTCCAGCAAGAACGAGGAGATCAGCTATAAGCTGGTGACCAGCGAAGAGTCCGACGTGACCCAGGGGCTCATCTCCACCACCTCGCCGATTGGGCGCGCGCTGCTGGGCAAGAAGCTGGGCGACGTGGCCACCGTGGTGACCCCGAACGGCAAGCGCGAGCTGGAAGTTCTGAAGCTGATCACCATCCACGATGAGGTGGAAAAGGATACTGTGGACGCGGATGTGGCGGCCGAGTAGGGCGGCAATACGGAGATTTCGACCCTTCGGCGCGCCCAGAGCCGGCATGACGATGGAACATGGCAGAATGACGAAGCAGATTGTGAATCGGCCTTAGATGACCTGGACTAGCGCTTTCGGGAAGGGCAGCGGATGGTTGCTGCAGAAGATCGTCAACGGTCTGGCGCTGACGCGCATCTCGCCGAACGTACTCACGTTTCTCGGCCTGGTCATCAACATCATTGCGGCGTGCTTCTTCGGGTTTGCCCGGGTTCACAACGCCAATCGGATGTTCGTGTACGCCGGGATGGTGATTATCGGCGCCGGCATCTTCGATATGGTGGATGGCCGGGTGGCGCGCAAGACCAACCAGGTGAGCGTCTTTGGCGCGTTCTTCGATTCGGTGATGGACCGCTACTCCGACGTGGCCATCTTCTTTGGGCTGCTCATCTTCTACGCGCGCGGCAACCGGCTGTTCTACGTTGGGCTGGTGGCTTTTGTGATGACGGCGTGCGTGATGGTGAGCTATACCCGGGCGCGGGCAGAGGCCCTGATCGGCAGTTGCAAGGTTGGATTCATGGAGCGGCCGGAGCGTATTGTGTGCGTCATCCTGGGCGCGCTGTTCAACCGCTGGGGCGTGATGGCCCCATGCCTGTGGGTGCTGGCGCTGTTCTCCACCATGACCGTGATTCACCGCATCCGCTACACCTACCTGGAGACGGAGCGGCGCAAGCTGACGGCGCCTGTTCCTACGCAGACGAGCCGCTAGAACTCCCGACTCCACAGCAACAGGGAATTTGCTCTAACAAAAGGGCCGCGAACCTGCCGCGACCCTTCCGTTGCGCGCTGCGACACCCTTAGCGGATTCCGCCGGAGATATTCAGCGTCTGCCCAGTCATGTATTTGGAGTCGGACGAGGCCAGGAAAACGGCCGCGGGCGAGATGTCATCCACCTGTCCGATGCGTGCGAGAGGAGTTTGCGCCACGAAGCCCTTCTCGAAGTCGCTGCCAATAAAGCCGGCCGTGTGCGTGCCTTCCGTCTCCACGATGCCCGGATTGATGGCGTTGACGCGGACTCCCCTGGGGCCAAGTTCCTTCGACAGGATGACCGTGATCGCGTCGACCGAAGCCTTGGTAGCCGTGTACGTGGAGCTCCCCGGAGGATAGAGCGTCGTCACCGCCGAGCTGATGTTGATCACGCTGCCGCCGTCTCCATTGAAGTACTTGGTCGCTTCCTTCGTCGTCAACAGAAGGCCGAGCACGTTCAGGTTGAACTGCTGGTGGAAGAGCTCTTCCGTGACCTGGTCCAGCGGCGCAAAGGCGTAGACGCCGGCGTTGTTCACCAGGATGTCGAGCTTTCCGAAGGCCTTCTTCGTCTCGGCGAAGAGCCGCGTAATGTCTGCCTGTTTGGACACATCGCCCTGCACCGCGATGGCCTTGCCGCCCTTTGCGGCAATCTCCGCAACCACTTTGTCCGCGCCTGCTTTGCTGGAAGAATAGTTGACGACGACCGCTGCTCCCTCGGCCGCGAGCGACTTCGCAATCTCCGCGCCGATGCCCTTCGATGCTCCCGTGACGACCGCTACCTTATTCGCAAGTTTTCCCATGACATCTCTCCTCAGAATCTCTCTCGGATCAATTCGATACTTTTACAATCGTCTAATTGATGGGCGTGACAGAGGGAACGATTCAGGTTTCTTTTGTCTCTCGCCGCCAACTGAGGGCCGAGTACTGTTCTTAGAGCTGCGCCAACCGCGCCAGATACGCTTCCAGCACCTTGCGCCGCAGCTGGTAGATCACGAACTTGCCCTCGCGTTTGGACTCGACCAGGCCTGACGTCTCCAGCTCTTTCATGTGGTGGGAGATCGTGGCAGCGGTCACCTCGCAACAGCCGCCGCGGAGGGATTCACAGGAGAGCGTGTCGCCGGCCAGCGCGATGCGCCGCAGCAGATCGTAGCGGCGCGGGTCGGCCAGCGCCTTCGCGATCAGGTGGAAACGGTCGTCATTCAGCTTTTGCTGGGCCATAGCATTCTTTCTTCAGTTGGAACCTACTGCCGGTTCAACCAGCAAACAACAACTGTATCTTAGAGAGGTTTCTCAATTGATTCGACTCGCATAGACTGGAACCTCAAGTGGAGGAGTGCGATGGCAGATGTAACCGAGCTGCGCGACCAGTTCGCGATCCCCGGCGTGCTGGCGTTCGAGCAGACGGCGAACGGCCTGGTGGCAGCGCAGGTAAGCACGCCGGCGGCTGCGGCGACCATCTATACCCAGGGCGCGCACCTGGCGCACTGGCAGCCGGCCGGGCACGCGCCCGTCTTGTTTATGAGCCAGCGCGCGGAGTTTGTCCCCGGCAAGCCCATCCGTGGCGGCGTGCCAGTGTGCTTTCCGTGGTTCGGAGAGCGGCACGACGGCAAGGCCGGCCCGCAGCACGGGTTTGCGCGGACCACGGTGTGGCAACTCGCGTCCGCGATGACGGCTGGGGACGACCTGCACCTGCTGTGGACGCTGGGGCCGGACGCGGCCAGCCGCGAGCTCGGCTTCGACCACTTCCGCGCGGCCTACCGCATGACGATTGGCCGGACCCTGACCATGGAGCTTACGGTGGCGAACGACTCCAGTGGCGGAGGCGCGGCGCTGGCGTTTGAAGAAGCCCTGCATACCTACTTTGCGGTGGCCGATGCGCGTGAGGTGTCGATCACGGGGCTGGCCGGCACGACCTATCTGGACAAGCTGGACGGAATGAAGCCGAAGGTGCAGCCCGACGGCGTGCTGCGGTTTGCCGGACGCACCGACCGGCCCTATCTGCATACCGAGGCGACCTGCGTGCTGCGCGACCAGGCCGGCAAGCGCACCATCACGGTGGCCAAGACCGGCTCCAGGACGACCGTGGTGTGGAATCCCTGGCAGGAGCTGACGGCGAAGATGCCGGACATGGAGCCGGATGCGTGGCTGCACATGGCCTGCATTGAGACGGCCAATGTGGGCGACGATGCGATTACGCTGCAGCCGGGCGAGACGCACACCATGCGGGCGCATGTAACGGTGGAGGAGCTGTAAGTGGACGCACTGTATCCAGCGCAGGGATTCCGGCTGGTGCTGGCGTCGGCGTCGCCGCGGCGCAAAGAGCTGCTGACGCAGGCGGGATACGTGTTTGCAGTGGAGGTGGCGGACGTGGATGAGGCCGTGCTCCATGGCGAAGCCGCCGGCGCGTACGTGCAGCGGCTGGCAGAGGACAAGGCACGCGAGGTGCTGGAGCGCTATTGGAACCCGATCCACGACACCGAGGCGGTCAAGAGCCGCCCACCGGGCTTGGTGGTGCTGGGGGCGGACACCACCGTCGTGTGCGAGGGAGAGATTCTGGCTAAGCCGGAGAATGCGGAAGACGCCATGCGCATGCTGCGCAGCCTCTCCGGCCGCACGCACCAGGTGATGACCGGCGTTGCCGTGGCCACGCGGGCGCGCGTGCTGAGCGGGGTGGAGACAACTTTGGTTACATTCTCCCAGATTCCGGAGGCAGAGCTGGCGCGATACTGCGCCACGCATGAACCGCTGGACAAGGCCGGAGCCTACGGAATCCAGGGCTATGCCGCGCGCTGGATTCCGCGGATCGACGGCGACTACTTCAACGTGATGGGCTTGCCGATTGCCCGGGTCGTGGGGATGATGGAAGAAGCCATCCGAATCTAGCGCCTCAACACTTGGCCGCCCGCACGGCCACACCTGGAATTTTCAGTAGAGCATGTTCAAAGCGCTCGTCATTCTGAGCGCAGCGAAGAATCCCCGCATTTGTTTGTCCCACCCAGCGTCGAACAGGAGTTTCACGCCACCAGCGTCTCCGACTTCCGCTCGCGGTCGGCGGCGAACGCCAAAGGGTATTCATCGCGGATGATGGACGCGGCAGTGGGGAATCAGTGATAGAGTTTCGACGACGCTCTCTCTGACAAACGGCTGCACCGTGATTCCGGCAGGGCTCAATTCGTTACGCTCATCGGAGATCGAAATGGGAGAGCTGTTTCAGCCGTGGCACATTCTTTTCCTGCTTTTCGTCTTTTCCTGGACCACCGTGCTGTGGATTCCGCCCTGCTGGAAGATCTTTGAGCGCGAGGGATTCCATCCAGCGCTCAGCCTGCTGATGATGGTGCCTGTCGCTGGACTTGTCGTGCTGTATATTGTGGCCTTCTCCCGGCCTCTGCCAGCGCGGCCCGAATAACGATCATCACGCAGGCCCTCGGTGAGGCCAGTTTTAGAGGCCAATGACCCGGAGTCCAGGAAGACGGACGAAGTCATTTGCGTTGATGGTGAGTAAGGTGTAGCTGTGCTCGATGGCCTGGGCGGCGATCCAGAGATCGTTGTAACGAGGCCGGGGAGAGCGGCCAGCGTGTTTCACGGCCGCCGCCAGCACACCGAACGCCGCGGCGGTCGACCGCGAGACTTCAAGTGCAGGGCGGCTTTCCAACCGCCGGAGATAAGCGGCCTTCCTCGACCTCTCATTGGGTTCGGCGCATGACTGTACGCCGAATTCCAGCTCTCCAAGCGAAATTGTCGACACAAAGACCGGCAGCGCACCTGCAAGCGCGATCACCGCGTCGCCTTTCAACTGGCCTGTAGCGATTCCTATCCAGATGCAGGTATCGAAGATTATGCCCACGGATCGACCACCGACTGATCGAACTCTTGAGGTCCTTCATTCCTGCTGTCGCTGAGCCAGCGGGTCCCTTCCTCTTCGGACAAGCAGGCCTCCAGACCCGCGATTGCCTCAGCGGCAGTCATCGTTCTTCGTGGAGGAACGATCTGGGCGATAACGGTCCGGTTTCTCTCCACTGCAACACTCTCGCCGCGGCTGACGACCTGATCCAGTATTTTGCTGGTATTCCGAGCCAATTCGGTAGCGCTGATCGTCTGCATGACATACCCCGTAGGTAAGTATTATACGCAATTTATGTATTATCTGTAATCTTGGCTAGCTTTGAGCGAGGGAGGCACGGACCCGGCTCATGGTGTCCAGGTAGAACGCGAGGTTGTGGATGGAGTTGAGGGTCAGGCCGAGCGGCTCTTTGCTCACGAACAAGTGGCGCAGATACGCGCGCGTATAGCGCCGGCAGACCAGGCAGGTGCAGGCGGGATCGATGGGGCGCTGGTCCTCGGCGTACTCCAGGCGCTTGATGTTCATGCGGACGGCGGTGCCGTCTTCCCCCGGCTCGGGGCTGCGGAAGAGCAGGCCGTGGCGGGCGGCGCGCGTAGGCAGCACGCAGTCCATCATGTCGACGCCCATGCGCGCATACTCCTCGATCTCGTCGGGATAGCCGACGCCCATGACGTAGCGCGGCTTGTCCGCGGGCAGGATCTCCAGCGTGCGCGCGATCATCTCGCGGGTGACTTCGCGGGGCTCGCCGACGGCCAGGCCGCCGATGGCGTAGCCGGGCAGGTCCATCTCCACCAGGCGCTCGGCGGACTCGCGGCGGAGGTCGGGGTACATGCCGCCTTGCACGATGCCGAAGAGAGATTGGGTACGACCGGCGAGGCTTTGCGGTGGTTCAAAATGCGGGGATTCTTCACTGCGCTCAGAATGACAACCAGAAGCGGCGGTCCAGGGGACTTCATGCTCGTGAGCCGCGAAATAGGCGGCGGACCTTGCGGCCCAGGCGTGGGTCAGGGCCATGGAGTCGCGGGTGCGCTGCCAGGTGGCGGGCGTTTCCACGCACTCGTCGAAGACCATCATGATGTCCGCGCCGAGCGCGATCTGGATCGCCATGGAGTGCTCGGGCGAGAAGAAGTGCTTGCTGCCGTCCAGGTGCGAGCGGAATTCCACGCCGTCCTCGGTGACCTTGTTCAGCTTGGAGAGTGAGAAGACCTGGAAGCCGCCGGAGTCCGTGAGCATGGGCCGCGGCCAGGACATAAAGCGGTGAACTCCGCCCATGCGGCGGATGAGCTCGTGCCCAGGCCGCAGGTAGAGGTGATAGGTGTTGGCAAGGATGATCTCTGCGCCAGCGCCGTTGGCGCCGATGTGTTCGAGTGTCTCCTGCTGGACCGTTTTCACGGTGGCGGCGGTGCCCACAGGCATGAAGACGGGTGTCTGCACCGTGCCATGGGGCAGGTGCAGGGCGGCGCGCCGTCCGCCGGCGGTGGTGGTGTGTTGTATCTCGAACGAAAGACCCATCGATCCAGTATGCCTGTCAGGGCTGCTCGGCGAGCGCGACGGCCTGGGCGACGGTGAGGTTGTCGTCCACGCGGACGAAGCCGCCATGCTCGGCGTGCTCCTTGCGGGCGATGGACTTGAAGAAGATAGCGCGGCCGTTGATGTCGGTATCCATCTGGGTGGTCTTCCAGTCGGGCTGGCCGAAGCAGTCGCGCGTGGTGGCGAAGTTGCTGCCGGCGCGGATGGTGGCGAGCAGACCGAATCCGATGCTGACGTCCTGGGGCAGGCGGCCTTCGATCTGGTGCAGGCGCATCGCCCTGGGGTCGATCAGCATGCTGCCGGAGGCGGCATGCAGCACGCGCTCTTCCATCGACTGCGTCTGGTAGCCGGGGTTGGGCTTGAAGTCGATGCGGACGTAGGGGCCCTCGCCGCGGGCGTCGCTGAAGAGGAAGGCGCGGGGCAGCAGCCCCAGCAGTTGGCGCGCGTGCAACTCATCGTCCTTGACCGCCTGGGATCTCCGGGCGAAGCCGTCGGGGTCGGCGACGATCAGCGCGAGGCGGCCACGCTCCTGGGCCTCGTGCTCGGGGCTCAGTGGCTGGCCATCCTCCGCCAGCAGGAAGCGGATCTTGCCAGCGTCGGTCTCGACGACCTTCTCCGTCCACAGGTGGCCGCCAGTGCGGTCGGAGCGCTCCTGCGACAGGTAGACATAGTGATCCTTGTGCTCTCCGGCAGCGAGCTCGTTGTCGAGCATGGCAGTCACCATCTGGCCGGCGTTGGGAGTCGGCGAAGTGGTTACCGTGGCGGCGTGGACGCTGCTGCGCGGCACAGCCAGTGCCCCGCAGAGGAAGCATGCGGCACTGGTCCAGACGATCCTTCTGCAACGATGTGCCGGATGAACCATTCTGTTGGACCTCTTCCACTCAAAAGTGAGATGCAGTTTGCAGGCCCGATGCGGCGCAGTCTCAGGTGTTTCCCTAAACCCGCACGGGTCCGCGCGGGCGAACGGTTTGGGCGACGACGAGCGAGACAATGAGCAGGCTACCAGCGACGAAAAAGGCGGCTCCGGGGACGTGGACGGCGGCGGTGGGGCCAAAGGTCCGGGAGAAGATGGAGGTGAACAGGATGGGGCCAACGATTCCGGCGAGGCCGCGCAGGCTCTGCACAGCGCCCTGCATCTGGCCCTGCTGCGAGGGGCTGACCTCGCGCGACATGATGCTCTGCGCGGACGGCCACGCAACCGACACCAGGTTGAAGATCGGGATGCCGCAGAGCATCAGCACGCCGGTCGTCGACAGGCCGAACATGGCGTAACCGATGGCGCCGCCGATCAGGCCGAAGGAGAGCGCGCTACGCTCGCCAATGCGCTTGACCAGCGGCTTGACCAGGCCCCCGCCGTAGGCCCCGGAGAAGATCGCGACCAGCGCAAGCGACAGGCCGACGGAGCGGTCCGACCAGCCAAAGCGGTAGTCGGTGTAGAGAACGTAAACGTTCATCAGCGACTGCTGCGCCAGGTAGCCAAGAACCAGCACAGCGGAGAGGCCAAGCAGAATCTTGTTGTTGCGCAGCAGGCGAAGCGAGCCAAGCGGGTTGGCGTTCTGCCAGGAGAACTTGCTGCGGTGCTCCAGCGCCAGCGACTCCGGCAGGACAAAGAGGCCGTACAGGCCGTTGACCAGGCTGAGGCCGCCCGCGACCCAGAACGGCAGGCGCGGGCTGACGCTGCCCAGAATACCGCCCAGCGCCGGGCCAAGCACAAAGCCCACACCAAAGGCCGCGCCCAGCAGGCCAAAGACGCCGGCCCGCTTCTCCGGCGGCGTAACGTCCGTCATGTAGGCCATACCGGTTGGTACGCTGGAGGCCGTCAGGCCGGAGATGACCCGGCCGACGAAGAGCCAGCCGAGCGCAGGCGCCCAGGCCATCAGGAGGTAGTCCAGGCCGAGGCCGAAGTTGGACAGCAGCACCACCGGGCGACGCCCAAAGCGGTCCGAGAGCGAGCCAAGCACCGGCGAGAAGAAGAAGTTCATCACCGCGAAGACGGTGCCAAAGAGCCCAAGCATGCGCGCGGAGCCGGAGATGTTCCCCGCCATAAAGCTGGCGATCAGGCGCGGCAGGACAGGCGCGATCATGCCCAGCGCGAGCATGTCCAGCGCGATGGTGATGAAGATAAAGGCAGCGGCAGCGCGGCGGCCGGGCGGCTGGTAGATGGGGACCGCGAAGTCCGCCTCGGGCAGATCGACGCCGGGCGCGGTGACGAAGATATTTTCGGCGATGCCGGCATCGAGCGGGCTATCTGCGCCAGAGTTCGAGTTGATACGATCTGCGCACATGCTGTCCCCCTGCCCCGTTTGCTTGTCATTCTGAGCCAAGCCTGCCCCCTCGACTGCTTGTCATTCTGAGCCGAAGGCGAAGAATCCCCGCATTTGTCTCAATGCTGCCGCCACCCTTTGAAGCGTCTTCTCCGTCGCCCAACCCAACCCTAATCCGGGATCGTTCGGACATACCCCACCACGTTCTTGATCTGGTCGTCCGTCAGCTTGCCCTTGTACGCCGGCATCTTCTTCCTGCCGTTCGTCACCACCGCAATCAGATCCTCGTCCGCGGCGCCCGTCACCTTGGGGTCTCTCAGATTGGCGGCGTGGGTCATCTTGCCTGCAAAGGTATGGCTCATCCCGTCCGCGCCATGGCAGTGCTCACACTTCGCCTTATACGTCGCCGCGCCGGTGTCCTGCGCCTGCCCCGCCGTCGTCAGCGCCAACGCCATACCCGCAAGCGCCGCCAGTTTCAAGCTCCGTCTCAAGGATTCCGTCCCCCCTGCGCACTATCCTCTCACGCGCCCGACATCTCATCCAACGCACCCATCGATCCACGCCAGATACTCCGCAAACCCACCCGCAATCGACTGCTGGCTGCAATGGTATGCCGTCACCACTGCAAAGTTATGCCGCCGCCTGGCGGAGGCAACGCTGCAAAGTTATCTGGGCACCCTTTCAGACGAATTCCGCCAGTCAGCGAAGGCTAAATTCTCAGTTTCCCAAAACGCCGATTCAGGGCAGGTGGGGTGAGACCACTTATGATTGTGTGAGAGCCAAAACGCTGGCGAGGATGTGCAATGCGTTCCTATGACGAAGTGTTGACGCAGCAGGATATGGATCGGCTCCTAGACTCGATTTACGGCTTCCACGACAGCATGACTAAGGAAATCCATCTCATAAATCGAGGTGCAGTCCTGCCAGACCACAGCATGGAGATGGGGCAACGGTACGACGCTCAAGTGCTGATTCAAAGCCAGTGGGAACCCTTTGCCCTCGAATTGCTTTTCACCAATGTCAGAACCCTTGAGCTAGGCGAGGCGGGGGAGTATTGGGGAGCATCGGGAGTCGTCGAAGACCGACATGCACCGGTAGCACGGCGAACCATCACAATGAAGTTCGACTCATCGCTCACAGTCATTTCAGACGGCCTCTGTCACAGAGAAAGACGCGACTGGCTAGGTCATAAGCCATTCTTCGGGTCAGAGGTTCCTTCACCGGACGCCGCTGTCGCTCGCCTGATACAGGACGATTGGCGGCAGTGTTCGCAGTGTGCAGACGCATGGGAGGCCAAGCCGAACGATGAGTTTAGCCGCTGCCCAGGCTGCGGAGCAATCACCGAGTTGGAGCAGAGCGGCGAGCCTTCCGAAGAGGGGCTGTAGATCAAGCCTCCCGCAAAACGGGCTTTTGAGAAACTGAGAAAACCTGCGTTTTTCCCCCAACACGCCTTCGGCGCAGATGATACTTGGCTACCCAATCGAGTGGCGGCATAACGTCATATCGTGCGACGGCATAACTTTGCAGAGGGTGGCGGCACAACAGTGAAATGGGTGCCGGAATGGAGTGCAGCCAGCACAATGGACAGCTGCACAATCTCCGGCGTCGCATACGTCGGGTTCGTGCGGATATATTGCTCCAGCTTGGCATACTCCGCGCCAGTGGTCTTGATCGCCAGCCGCCACTCCGGCTCGTCGCACACCGCGCCCTTCCACTGGTACACGCTGCGCACCGCGCTCATCTGCACGCACTCCGCCAGCCCCGCGCCCACCATCCCGTGCGCCAGGGCAGCCGCATGCTCTTCCGTGGCCACCGTCGTCAGCACCAGCACGTACGCGTCTTCCATCGCAACTCCTCCTGAGCAGAATGGCAGCGCCCTGCGCAGTCGCTTTAAGCTGTCAGCTTACAGCTCAGGAATCAAGCCATCTCCTCCACTCACGATCCTTCCTTTCGGAGCGTCATTCTGGACGCAGTCCAGAATCTCGGTAGTTTCTGATACGCTGTTTCCCACATGCGCCCGAACATCCGCCTCGCTCTCTGCCTGCTGCTCCCACTCGTCGCCGCGGCCCAAACGCCCACCCCACCTGTCGCCGCTCCGCCTATTGCCGTCCCGCCAGCAGCGTCTGCACCGGTTGCCACTCCGGCCCTGCGCCCGCCCGCGCCCACGGACGTCCCCAGCGACTCCAACGAGCGCGCCCGCCCCGGCAACTACAAGGCCTGCCGCGACCGCGTCGCCGCCGCCAACGCCTCCGGCAAGCACATCGACCTCCTCTTCGTCGGCGACTCCATCACCGAAGCCTGGAACCCGCCCGACTGGGGCGGCTACCGTCACGGCGGCGCCGTCTGGGACAAGTACTACGCCAACCGCAGCGCGCTCAACTTCGGCGTCGGCGCAGACCGCACCCAGAACGTCCTCTACCGGCTGGACACCATGGACGTCCAGGCCCTCACTCCCAAAGTCATCGTCCTGATGATCGGCACCAATAACACCCAGGACACCGCGCCCCGCATCGCTACCGGCGTCCATGCCGTCCTCGCCAAACTGGAGACGATGTACCCCATGGCGAAGATCATCCTCGTCTCCATCCTGCCCAATGCTCGCGCCACCCAGCTCATGGCAGACGCCAACGCGCTCATCCAA
>Ga0302197_10001006_pt1 | contig 28134 bp, 26 predicted proteins | sample II_Bog_N2_1_FD_193526 | JGI IMG/M metagenome (GOLD analysis project Ga0302197, IMG submission 193526) | Peat permafrost microbial communities from Stordalen Mire near Abisko, Sweden - II_Bog_N2_1 | ecosystem: Environmental > Terrestrial > Soil > Wetlands > Peat | place: Sweden: Abisko... | reverse complement strand
TAGTTATGACACAGAAAAGACGGCCTTTCCAGCTATTTTCCTCGCGCCGACTCACCCAAATCGGCAATCGGACTGTGAGATATGCGGGTTAGCTCTTACGAGATTGCAAGGGATTTGAAAGTCACTCAGAAATCTGCATGGTTCATGCTGCATCGGATTCGCCTTGCGCTCAGAGATTCCAACTGGAATAAGCTGGGAGGCTCAGACGGTGGCCCAGTGGAAATGGATGAGGCTTTCATCGGTCCTGATCCAACCAAAATGCACAAGAGCCGGAAAGCCAAGATTCGGGCAAGCCGAGGCGTAACGGGCGGAATGGTCGCCAAGACTCCCGTATTCGGCATGTTGGATAGAGAAGCCCGTAAGGTTCGTGCAATGGTGGTTCCTGATGTGAACAGGGAAACCCTGCAACGGGAAATCCTACAGGCCGTCGAGAGCGGTTCGACCGTCTACACCGATGGGGCATTTGGTGCCGACAATCTGACCAAACACAACTTCGTCCACGAAACCGTCAATCACATGAATGAGTATGTTCGTGGGCAGGTTCACACGCAGGGAATCGAGAATTTTTGGAGCTTACTCAAGCGGGGTCTGACCGGAACATATGTTGCCGTAGAGCCGTTTCACCTTGACCGTTACGTGGATGAGCAGGTATTCCGGTTTAATAACCGGGCGACAAAGGATAATCCCTTGGACGATTCCGATAGGTTCATCCTGGCCGTCTCACAGATCGCGGGGAAAAGATTGACCTATGCCGAATTGACCGGCAAGACGGAGCAGGCCAGTAGTTCCTAACCTTCCGAAGTGGATGAGACGGCAGGGGCGGGGGAAACGGGTTTAGCCTGTTTCCCTTTTTTCTGTTCCTCTTCGCGCTGTCTGAGTTCGGCTTTCGACACTCCCATGATGTGCCGCATGGCTGCGGTGAATTTGGCGAATTCTGGATTGTCGGGCGGTTTCTTCATGGGGTTATGATACTTCAGTGGAACCTGAAAGCGAAACCAAACTTTCAAAGCGCGATAGGGTGATTACCTTCCTCTACTACACTGCTCTGGGTATTCTCTGCCCGGTAGTCGTTTGGCATTGGATTTTCGGGGGCAAGTATAGCCTATTCGGAACCGTGGTGATTTGGTCAACTTGCGCCTTTATCGTTCTCGGATTCCTCAATGCGATTGGGCTGTTTGGTAGGCGCTGAACCCTGTAGAATTCCCCCACGTCTTTAACTTGGAGAATTTAACAATGACGGCTGACCATATCGTATATCTTGCGTTAATTGCCGGTACTTGCTGGACGTGGATTCTGAAAATGACTATCGACCACGCGGCAAACCGCATTATCAAGCGGATGGATGAACTGGAGAACAAGAAAAAATGAAAGAAGCGGAAATGTTACTGTTTGTCGATCTGCTGTCTAGTCACCGGCAGCTTTGGATGACATTTCAGACGTATCGGTATTTGCAGGAGCATCCAGAGATGGATTGGTTGACTGCTCGCACGATTTTCCATGAAGAATCCGAAGAAGTCTACACATCTCTAGTCGATGCCTTGAACGAAGAGCAGCCAATTCGAGACAAGCTTCAAACAGTTCTATTACAGTCAAATCTGACTGAGGTTGAGGTTCGGAACTGGCTGAAGAAGAAGCATGGTTGACTGGTAGTTGCACGTTAAATCTCCAAAACTTTCAAACTGGAGGCACTTTCGTATGGACGATCACGACATCATCCTAGCTATGGCGATATGTGATCTTTTAGAAAAGCCTGTCACGCCGGAGGCTGTAGAGAAGGCATTTGAGAAAGCGAAGAAACGGCTGGAACGTCTTCGTAATCCTGGGCCACCAAAACCAGCGAAGTTGACACATGCAATTCGCCGTTATGAGACGGAATAGGCGCGTCCAATTTCAGCCATTCCTTCGCGCAGTCGATAACTTCCAACATTCGATCACCATTATTGCCGGTGAGTCTCTCAAGAAAATTAAGTAACGCTTCCGTGTCTGGGTCGGTTAATTCGCAAGTGAAACGTATAGTCATTCCTTAATGAAACGCATACTCTAATTTTTCTGTCAAGAGCTAACTATAACTTTCTCAATTATTTAGGCACTGACTTAGGTATAGGTAAGTGGAAGATTTAATTCAAATAATTCAGGCCGAAAATTAACCCCTTTTATTCCGTGGTGTTGCAAGTATATTTATGCCATTTGCGGGCTCGTGCTCGTCATCGCGCTGGTCTTGATTTTCCGAAAGAGATGAAACCTGCGTCTTCGGCACACGGGCGTCCTCGTCTTTCCTTGACAGGTGAATGGTTAGACCCGACGAAGGCAGATGGTGTCCGCCAACTTTGAGGCTTCCCTCAATGTGCACGCGCTTGCCCGCAAACGGAGCAATGGTTTGTGGCTTGGCTGCAAGCGTATAGACCTTGTCTCCAACGACGAGGGCGTAGTTGCTCCCGCCCTTGATGCACTCCTGAACGCACTGAGCATCTGTTTTTCCGGGCAACATGTGCTTCTTGCCGCACATGGAGTCGGTTATCACCCCATCGATTGTTTGTGGAGCGGCATGAAGTTGCTGAATTGCAGGAATCATGAAGGCCGACATTAAAGCGAGAGTGAGGACTGGCGTCTTTCTCATTGTTTTCTCCGTTAAATGAATTAGGAACAACCTTGCGAAAATCGTGAATAGCGGAACTCCTTTTTGTTGATCTGCAAAGCATCAGGTTTTCATTGAGGGAGCTTTGCCGCCTGTGCGAAGACATCGCGGATCAATACAGCTACGTCGTCGCCTGTCTCCGTATGCGGTACTTCAACAAGCGCGCAGTGGTTTGCGCGGGCCTTCTGAGCTTTCGACTCGAAGTCCATCGCCTCCTTGCACTGTCCGCATATCATCTCGCCATTTCTGGCGTAATGGGAATTTCGATTTCGGTAACAAGCTCTGCAGCTCGCAACTGCAACGTGAACGGTCTGGTCTGGGGTGCGCTGGACAATGAATTTCACTCTCTGTCCAGAATCGCTCGCCTCGAAAAGGTGAAGTTGCGAAGATCTCAGCTTGCTTTGGTCCAGGTGGAGATTCTCGCCTTCGGATAGCGCAATAACCGGGATGTCGTTCTTCTGTGGTGAATCTTCTCGGTACTGCCGAAGAAGAACGAATGCACCGAACAGCAGAAGGATTGTACAGATAGCCCAAGCAGGCCATAGTACCTGCCAACCTCCATGGCGGGTCGGTTTCCGATGTTTATGGTTGATCCCATGATTGCTCATATGAGTGATCCTCAAGGGTTACTGACGGCAAAAATGGTCATTGCGCTGGCGGGCCTGCGGCTTTCTTCAAGCATCGAAGACAGCCCGATAAGCCGTGCTGTGGCAAGGACGAGCGGAACATAGTTTCTGGTTTCGCGCGGCAGCATCCGCAGGCTGCTCAATTGATCGAAGTCCTGGGTGTGAGCTTTGAGGATTGCGGAGCTGAGGTTGGCTTCCCCCGTGTTATAGGCAGCTAACGCAAGTTTCCAATCGCCAAATTCTGCATAGAGGTCGTGCAGGTATCGTGCGGCAGCATCGGTTGCACTGAAAAGATCAAGATGGTCATCCCGCATCTCATCCACGCGCAGCCCGTAGCGGCGTGCGGTATCCGGCATAAGTTGCCAAAGCCCCCGCGCCCCTTTAGGCGAAAGCGCATCAGCGCGTCCACCGCTTTCGACAAGGATTACCGCAGCCAAGTCAGCGGGGACGCCGTGTCTTCTAAGGATGGGATCGACAACGGGACGTAACAGGCTCAAGCGCATCGCCGGGGCACTCTGGCCACCACTAGCCGAGCCCCGAGACTGCTGGGCATTATCTGTGGGGACGCTGATGTCTGCGGTCTTGTTGACGTTTATCTGGCCGGTCGTTGGGGGCGCGGGCTGAGTCCCGGAAACCAGCAACGTATCGGCTGCTCTGGCTAACGAGGCGTCGAATCCGGCAAAGGGTCGGCTAAGCACAGAAGGGGCCTTCTGTGGGTGCGAGTCCTCCTGGCTCCGGAGATCGGAAGAAACGACCGAGAGCGCGATTCCGACCAGGACGATTCGCCAGATTTCACTTGGTCTCAAAACCATCCAGTTAGACATGCACCGCCTCCGCAGACTGGCTGGCTTCAAGCTTGAGTGCAGGCTTGACTTCCCAGTTCCACTTCCAGATCGCGAAGATCGGCGGATAGACGACCAGTTCCATGAGGAACGAAGTGATAATGCCGCCGAGCATGGGCGCCGCAATGCGCTTCATGACATCCGCTCCGGAACCCGTAGACCACATGATGGGTAGTAGCCCGAAGAGCATGCATGAAACGGTCATGACCTTGGGCCGGAGGCGCTTCACGGCTCCGTGAACGATGGCTTCGCGCAAATCGTCCCACGAGTGAATGCCACCCGTCTTCAGCGCTTCGTGGTAGGCCAGGTCGAGATAAAGAAGCATGAAGACGGCAGTCTCGGCATCGACACCCAGCAACGCGATGAGACCGACCCATACGGCGATGCTCATGTTGTAGTGCAGCAGGTATAGAAACCAGATTGCGCCGATGGCAGAGAATGGCACGGCCAAAAGAATAATCATGGTCTTGATGGCCGAGCCGGTATTGAAGTAGAGCAACAGGAAGACGATGAAAAGCGTGATGGGAACAACCAATTTCAAGCGCTGGGAAACACGTTCCATGAATTCGTACTGCCCGCTCCACACAAGCTCGTAACCTGCGGGAACTTTTACCTTGTCAGTCACGGCCTTCTTCGCGTCGCGCACGTAACTGCCGATGTCTCGGCCGGATACATCGACGTAAACATAGCCGCTGAGCCTGCCGTTCTCGTCGCGAATCATTCCCGGCCCGGTTCTCATGCGGATATCCGCGATCTCTCCAAGTGGAATCTGAGCGCCGGAAGGTGTTGCTACCAGCACGCGTTCGAGCGCATCGACATCGCTGCGGTAGTCGCGCAGATAACGGACGTTGACCGAATACCGTTCGCGGCCTTCGACCGTTGTTGATACCTGGTCGCCGCCAACCGCGGACATTAGAACACTCTCGGCATCGTCGATAGTCAGTCCGTAACGGGCAAGTTGATCCCGCTTCAAATCGAAGTCAAGGAAATATCCTCCACTGGTGCGTTCCGCAAAGACGCTGGTGGTTCCAGGGACATCTTTCAGTGCCATCTCGATCTGCTCGCCGACCTGCTGAATCTGCCCAAGGTCGGAACCGAGCACCTTGATGCCGAGCGGAGTACGGATGCCGGTGGTAAGCATATCCGTGCGGGCCTTGATGGGCATGGTCCAGGCATTGGAGATGCCGGGTATTTGCAGCGCCTCATTCAAGCCACCGGGACCATAGGTCAATTCCTGGGTTGTTATGTGATCTGGCCAAAACCTTCGCAGGACAGTCTGTAGCCAATGTGGCGCTGACTTCGAGTACCAGCGATCCACCTTGGGCCACTGATCCTGCGGCTTGAGAACGATGGTGGTCTCCATCATGGAATACGGCGCCGGATCTGTGGAACTTTCCGCCCGGCCAGCCTTCCCGAAGACCCGCTCCACTTCCGGGAAGGCGCGGATAATCTTGTCTTGGGTTTCGAGAACGCGCTCCGCCTCGGTAACGGAGATGCCCGGCAGCGTTGACGGCATGTAGAGAAGCGTACCTTCATCAAGCGGCGGCATGAACTCCGATCCGAGCTTGAAATAGACAGGAATGCTCAACCCCATGACCAGCAAGGCGCCGCAGATCGTCAGCCACTTGTGATCGAGCACAAACTCGACTACCGGGTGGTAGACCTTCATCATCGGCTTGCTGATCGGGTGATTGTCCTCGCTGTGGATCTTCCCCACGAAGATCGCGTTGACTGTATTTGCAAGCCACTTCGGGCGAAATTGAAAGCCGTCCATGCGCGAGAAGAGGAAGCGCATCGCTGCCGGAGCCAACGTAATCGCCAGCAATGCCGCAATCGCCATGGAGAAATTCTTGGTGAACGCAAGCGGTTTGAAGAGACGGCCCTCCTGGCCTTCCAAAGTGAAGACCGGCAGAAAGCCAACGGCGATGACCAGCAAAGCAAAGAAGCTAGGCCCTCCGACCTCCTTAACAGCCGCAATCACGACAGCATGAGATGGGCCGGGGCGGCCTTCCGCCTCCCAGAGTTCGAGCTTCTTGTGCGTTTGCTCAACCATAACGACGGATGCGTCTACGAGAGCGCCAATGGCTACTGCAAGGCCGCCCAGCGACATGATGTTTGCCGTCATCCCCATCAATTGCATCGGGATGAATGCCAGAATCACGGTGACTGGAATGGTAATGATCGGAACAATCGCGCTGCGGAGATCCCACAGGAAGATCATGATCACGATGCTGACAATGATCAGTTCTTCAATCAAAGTGTGCCGGAGGTTATCCACTGCCCGGTCGATCAACTCGGATCGGTCATAGGTTGTCACCAATTTGACGCCGGGAGGAAGAGTTGACTTCAGGTCGTTGAGTTTTTCCTTGGTGCGTTCAATCACCTTCTGCGCGTTCTCTCCGTAGCGCATAATGACCACGCCGCCGACAACTTCTCCCTTGCCGTCCAACTCTCCGACGCCTCTGCGCATGTCGGGGCCGAAGGTAACAGTGGCAACGTCACGGACGAGAACGGGAGTTCCCGTCTGGGCGTTGTACATGATGACGGTCTTGCCAATGTCGTCAAGGGAGCGAATGTATCCGCGACCACGCACCATGTATTCGCGGCCAGTGAATTCGACCAATCGGCCGCCGACATCATTGTTCGACTTTTGAATCGCATCGCTGACGACATTGATTGGGATCTTGTAAGCGAGCAGTTTGTTTGGATCGACGTTCACTTGATACTGCCGAACGAAGCCACCAATAGGAGCAACCTCGGCAACACCTGGTACGGTCTGCAACGCATAGCGCAGGTACCAATCCTGATAGGACCGTAGTTGGTCGATACTGTATTGTCCTGTCGTATCGACGAGGGCATATTGGTAGACCCATCCAACCGATGTCACATCCTTAGCAAGTTCGACGCTCACGCCCTTGGGGAGCTTTGGCGTTACGGAGTTCAAATATTCGAGTGTCCTGGACCGCGCCCAGTAAATGTCCGTGCCTTCGTCGAAGATGATGTAGATGTAGGAGAATCCGAAGTCAGAGAAGGCGCGAATGTCTTTGACCTTTGGCAGTCCAAGCAACGCAGACGCGATCGGATACGAGACCTGATCTTCCATGATGTCGGGGCTGCGATCCCACTTGGCGTAGACGATTACCTGGGTGTCCGACAAATCCGGAATAGCATCGAGCTTCGTATTCCTCATCGCGTTCCATCCAAGCACAATGGCTACCGCAACGAAGAGGAAAATCAGAAACCGGTTCTTGTCGCTGAAATCAATGATTCGGTTCATCATTGGAATTTCGCCTCGCTCATGAGTTGACCAAACGAGATAACGGTGCCACCGTTCGCCGCTGTAAAGTCCTCAGCTTGTTGGTTGGTCGCAAACGTCAAGGTCCCTGGCGAACAACGGTCGTACTCCATCGGCGCGCTTTCCTTCATCTCGTCCATGTGCATCCCGTTGTGTTCGCATGCCAGTACTCGGCTTCCCTCGACGTACCATGCTGTTTCAGGAGACATTGCCTTCCCCGTGCTGTAGTCGTGAACAGTGATCAGGCGCACCGGCTTGTGCTCCTGATTCGCTTCGGTAATGGCACAGCGGGGGCAGCAGACTTCTGCCCTCTTTCCATAGATCTCCGCAGTCACCTTCACGTTTGCATGCAAGGGACGCAGGCAGTAGCCGCATGCGACAGGCGCTGGGTGAGCAATGTACCTGTACCATGCATAGGCACCGGCGCCGACAACGATCAGCAGAGTGACGGTAATTACAATCCCGCTGCTGTTCGAGAACGGTGAGCTTCTCAATCAACAGGGAAATCTCCACCTGAGACCGCAGCACATCTGCCTGCATTGCCTTTCCAACCCGGTAACGAGCTTCGGCGATCTTTGAAAGCTTTTCGAGAAGTTCCTTGTTCCGTTCTGTAGTTTGAATGGCCCGGTCGAAGTAGAAGTAGTCGAAAAATGCTGCTCTGACTTCCGCAGTCACTCTTCGCCGAATAGCCTCATAATTCGCTTGCGCCGCCTCTGCTTCCTTGCTGGCGATTTCACCACGCAGCTTCAATTTGCCCGGATAGGGAAACTGCTCCGAGACGTTCACGCCACGGTAGCTCGAATTGTCGCCCTGCATCACGCTGAATGGAGCGAGGTTGCCCGCCCATCCAACGGAAACCATCGGATCGGGTAGCGCCTTTACTTGCGGCACACGCCGTTGCAACGCATTGATGGTGTGCTGCGCACTTTGGGCCTCCGGATTCTTCTCCAATGCTTCCCGGATGACATCGTCGAGCACCAACACCTGTGGAACGGGCTCCCGTCTCGACGCGGTAGTGCGCGGCCGGAGGCTGCATATCGCCCATCAGCTCTTCACGGAAGTTCCTTTCGAGCAGCCGCGCGCGAATCTGGCCGCCAGTAGCGGGCAGATCGAGAGGGACAGCGATGTCGGTATCGAAGGTTCCGAGAGGCTCGTAGTCGAGCGGTTGCGCGAGAGGGTGCAGGCGGTAGAGGCGGTGTGCCCAACCACCGATGATGACGACCTTGTCTAGCCACGGTTCGAGGGCGTCGACCAGGCGTGCGAAATACTCGACATCCGGTTGGACGGCCATTACGGTTTCTCCTCGAAGATCGGCGCAAGGACGCGGCGTCGGATCTCTTCGGCCTGTGCCTCGCCGCGGGCCGGATGGGAGCTCACATCCAGCCAAACCTGCAGGATGTCAGCAACTGGAACGCCGTCGCGGACGACTGCGGCGCGGAAGACGGATTCCCGGAAAGCGGGAATGCGCACATAAACGTCCGGTCTTTGTTCCGCGCCCTCCGGTGAGAGCCCCATGCGGCTGAGGACTTCCCGGTCCAGGCTTTCGAGATAGAAGTAAGGCGGAACGCCGTGCACGAAACCGAATCCGAGGGATTCGGCTGCCGCGAAGAGCCCAAGACAGGCGCGTGGTGCCGGCTCGTTCTTTACGTTTGGCTGAACACGATAGGAGTGAAGCGCCGCCGGCAGCTGGCGTTGGCTCTTGACCGGAATGATCCAGCGCAGCGGCAGCTCGGGTGAGCCGCGCAGGTGTGCCGCCTGCCATCGGTGCAGCAGCTCTTTGCGGCGCACCAGGCGCAACGGCCCATCACGTTCGTCGAGAAAACCTTCCTGCCGCAACTGGCGTACGAAACGGAAGGCGCTCATCACCGAGACCTCGGCTGCGGCCGCAAGCTCCGAAGCGTTGCGATAGTCTCTCCGCGGCGCGCGAAGAAGATCCTCGGAAAGCAGGGGCGCGAGCAGGACCTTGAGCATCCACTGGCTGAGATCGGAGAACAGGTACGCCGACTCGGGCGGAGGGAGCTTCTGTCTATGCGCCCGGCGGGGAGGTGCGGCATTGAGTTTTTCGAGACCGGGCCCGACGAAGTGCCGGAAGCCTTCGCGGTCGAGGATGCCGATGGCGACGTCGGGCGCGAACTGGGAGAGAAAACTGACCAAGCTCTTTGCGGCGCTCGGAGAGATGGCAGGGGCGCCTACGACGGCGAGCGGCGCTGCCGGTTCGGGAAATGCGTGGGCATAGGCCCGCGCTTGGAGGATGGCCTGCGAGAGCAAGGGCACAAGCCGGTCCGGCCGGCCCTCGGAGGCAACTTTGCATTCAATGATGTAGCGCTGGTTACCGCGGGCGACGACGATGTCCGCGCCCTTGTCGGCGGGCATAGGCTCCTTTTTCACCCGCCAGCCGTGCTGGCGAAAGAGGCTGGCGACGAGATCCTCGAACTCGCGCCCACTGTGCGCGCCGGGAGAGTTCGGATTGGAAAGCGGGGAGGCCATGGCTTTACCTTGGCCACGTTAATTATCGTGGCCGTGGTAATTATCATGGCCGCGTTAACCGTAGAAGTCAAGGCCAGCCCTGTTTTCGACCGTGCGAACCTGAAAGAAGAATGCCACAATCTTCTTACATGAGGGGAGACGAAACGGATGCTTACAAGCTCCCGGAGACACCGCTGTTGCTCCTGCCTCGGCGGCCGCAGACACCACCTTCTCTGCTTCCGACCGATTACTTTGATACGTGAAAACAGAATCGACATTCTTACGGGCGAGGCTGAGAACGATACTGCGACCGATGCCCCGGCTGCCTCCCGAAACGACAGCAATCTTCCTTGACTGAGCTGTTTGTACAGACATGAATCCTTTCCTCTATTGTAAAGAAGCGAACTTCTAAATCCTTTATCTCCGAGCGACGCCTTCGAATCGAAGAATCTCCTTCGACATCTGCTCTGGGGCGTCCTCCTGAATGAAATGGTGGGCCCCGACTAAGATCCGTGTGGTTGAGCTCGGAAGGAGCCTCTCGAACCGTCTGCGCTCGGTTTCGGTAAAGCCGGTGTCCTTATCGCCCCACAAGATAAGCACAGGTTTTTCCCGCAGACGGGACAGCCCCGCTTCCACATCGGACAGGTACTCATGACTTCTCAGAATCTCCTTCGGGAAGATCGCCATGGGACCGCGTGATCGCCAGTTCGGAAAAGGCCCGCGGTAGGCCGCCTTTTCTGCCTTGGTTAACTTTCTCTTCGTTCCGAGAGGGTTCATGAGCCGGACGAAGATGTTGAAGCGGCGAATCAGGAAGTTGCCGAAGGGGCTCCCAGCGATTCTTGAGAATTTCGCGAGGGCGCTGGATTTGTCCGGCACCCAAGCCCAGCTATTGCCGATGATCAGGGAGTGGATAAGATCAGGACGGCGGCCCGCGAAACCAAGCCCGATTGGCCCACCCCAATCTGCCACCAACAGGCGAATGTCACTCAGCTTCAGGGCTGCCACGAATTTTTCTACGACCGCCGAGTGCTCCTTGGGAGTGAAGCCGTAGTCTGGCCGCGCTGAGCTGAGACCGAAGCCAGGGTAATCCAAGGCGATGCAGCGAAAGCGCGGTGAGAGCGCCGAGATGATCTCCCGGTACAGAAACGAATAGGCAGCATTGCCATGGAGGAGCAGGAGCACGGGACCACTGCCTTCGTCAACGTAATGAATGGTGTTGCCATCCACAGTCACGGATCGGCTCGTAAAAGGGTAGATAGTGCGATCAAGCCAAGGCGGGTTCAGGTTTTTCGTGGGCATACAGCCTCCTTCTAGTTGATTAGGCGGATGGTGAGAGCTTGTGATCTACTCCTACCTTCTGGTATTTACCTGACTTATCATTCGTTGATCTGTCAGCAGTTCAATCGAGCGGATGGTCAAGCTGGACGGCAGGAAGCAGTGGACTTCGGGGTTACCAGGTACGTTGAAGCAACTGCATAAGGGTTTGAACTTCGTCTTTCGACAAAACACTCAAGAAATCACGGGCGTTCTTGCGGGCCCTTGGATCAAGTGATTCCAGAAGCTCTGTCCCAGCAGTCGTAATTGAGCACAGTTGGAGTCGCCGATCTATATCAGGACGCCTCCTGGTCACAAAGCCCTTTGACTCCAAACGGTCCAGCAAGCGTGTCACGCCGGGCGTGTTCTGAAGCATCCTGGACCCAAGTTCTTGGGCAGGTAGCCCATGACCGCCCGCTCCGCGCAGAACACGCAGCACGTCGTATTGCTGCGCGGAGATTCCTTCGGACTCAAAGATAGGAGCAGCGTGACGCCTAAGAACTTCGTTCGTCTTGTAGACGCTAGTCACTGCCTTCTCTGCGAGCGACATCATGTTAGGCTCACAAATTGGTGGATGGCGGAAACCGCGTTGTTTTGCACCCTCTCGCTCGCAAGATCTGCAAACAGGGGGCTCTGTGGCGTCAGGGCTCCGATGGTTTTTCCGTCCGGAGCGCCATAGAACTCTCCACTCTTCAGCGCAGAGTTGAACAACGAGTCGACAATTTGTTGTGAGCCTTTCTCCAGAGAGTGGGCAATGCCGAACGCTCCTGACATCGGCATGAAGATCTTGTCCATGATGAAGCTCACCACAGGAGGCATATCCTTAGCCGCGTTCGTTCCCTGCGTGCCGCCCGGACTCACCGTCAGCAGCCGCAATTCGGGATACCTTCGGGCAAGTGCGTTGATCCACAACGCTCCCAGGTACTTCACCTCTCCGTACATCGACATAGTGTTCAGCTTCTTCCTCTTTGGGTCGCTGCCGTTGATGACCTGTACAAACTCTTCTACCGAGGAATTCTGAAACGAAGGCCGCTTGGCTCCCATCATCTTGACCCCGCGTGCCGCTTCGCTGCCGACGAAGATCGCCACGTTCTTCAGCCGATTGGTGCGGAGGAGTTCGCCGCTTGCGTCGAACAGAGCGGCGTGCCTCCGGACTCAGCGCTATGTCCGCGGCTAGTAGGGTTTCTCCAGTGACAAATCAAGACCTGCTGACACTCGTTCGACGAGGCGAATCCGAACAGCTTGAATTCAAGCAGAGCTCCGCTCAGATTCCCAGGGCCGGCGAGACCCTCCGCGCCCTCATCGAGCGGCTCGCGCCAGGTCATGGGGTCTAGGATTCGGTGCCTTCGATTTCCAATCCACTGTTCGGCCACCCTACTCTACCGAGGTGATCTTCGAGGCGAGTGTGAAGGCGCCTGCTTCCCGGCCTTCGCGCGCTGCCAACGCGAGTGAAATCATCTGGACGGGGAGAATCTCGAGTATGGGCTGCAGAACTTCGCAGACCGCTGGTACCTGAAATATCTTGTGGCGGTTCCTGTGCGACACGAGCTGGGCCGATCCCCCGATATCAACGACATCGCTCACAAGCTTTCGATTCAGACCGGCGGTGCGCTCGGCGCCCTCAAAGACGAGAAGAAACAACCCGTTGTTTACCATCTCGAGCGGGCCATGCCGAAAAGCGGCTGCGCTCATTCCTTCTGCGTGGAATCTGGCTGCCTCTTTCACTATGAGGCCCCCCGTACAGGCCGTAGCCAGCGAACTGCCGCGCCCGGCAAGAATCAGATGGTGGGTATTTTGCAGGCAGGCCTGAGCTTCTTCCACATGCTCCCGCAATTTGGAGAGATATCGCTCAACGGAGTCCACGACCGCGTCAAGGTCGGGCTTCAACGTTTCTGGGTCGTTAGTGCAGAGCGCTTCGCCGATCCGGCTTAAAGCAAGCAGGGTGGAGACGTAGGTTTTGCAGGATACAGACGATTCCGCTCCAGCACGGATTGTAACCAGAGCATCCGCAGCTCTACCAAGGGGAGAGCCAGGATTGTTGGTTACCCCGACGATCAGCGATCTTCCGGCGTTCAGCTGCAGCAGGCGAAGAGTTTCTGCGCTCTGTCCTGATTGAGAGACGACTACCAGGATGGTATTGGGTCCCAGCAAACCATTCGAGTAGTAAATCAGCTCCGATGTTTCGATCATGGCAGTACGGATTCCGTGTTCTGCCAGCCGAATCGCGAGGGGATTCAAAGCATGAAAGGAGGTACCCATACCGGTGAGAACCATGAAAGGCGGTTGCGGCCCAGCTAATCTTGTTGCGATGCCGGAAAGACCTTCCGGTAAGGCCAATGTCAATGTGCGCCGCAAGGCGTCTGGCTGCTCCAGAAGGTCCCGGAGGTAAGCTCCTTCGATCAGTGGATACGTCATGTGCTTTCAGCCATCCTCACTTCGGATTGACAGCGACCAAAAGTCGAATCGAATTGGCCCGAAGTGAAGCGCGAGCCTGGGCGAATTTCGACTACGAGTCAAATTGGCAACCTAAGAATAGAGGAATCTGGAAAATTGCGCAAGCGCTTGCCCGAGTTCTCTTCTCAGACACCGATCTCAATGCGGCGGTTGACTCCGGTGGAGCCACGCACGATGAGATGGGTATCGAGCGTGGATTCAATTCCCCCGGAAAGCTCTCCGTTGAGCATCTTTTGAACGATGGAGAATGCCATTTTCCCCAACTCCTGGCGAGGGATGTGAACGGTAGTAAGCGCAGGGACAATGAGTTCTGCTAAAGGAATGTCGTCTAGGCCAACTACTGAGATGTCCTCTGGAACTCGCAATCCGGACAAAGTGAGGGTCCGAATAGCTCCGATCGCAGTCAGGTCGTTGCTGCATAGAATCGCCGTGGGCATCGTCGACCCAGTGAGCAGTTCCCGAACTGCGTCCGAGCCGGACTCAGCCGTATTGCGTCCTTCGATGATCCGCATGCGACAGTCGAGTGCCCATGCTGCGGATTCCACGGCGGTCTTGTAGGCAATGTGCGAGCGCCGGTTTTGCGGTCCGGCAATCATGGCGAGTTCGCGGTGGCCCAGGTTGAAGAGGCAGCGGACACCCTCAACCGCCCCTTTTTCATAGCCCAGGCGCAGATTGCTTCGGTTCGGGCCAACCGTTCCGCCATCCAGTACTACGGAGGCGAGACCATTGGCAGACAGATAGTCAAGCAAGGATGAGTCCACCTGCGAGGTCATGATAGCCACGGCAGGCGCCATGTTTTCCACCAGCTTCTGACAGGCGCGTTCTGCAATCCCGGGGTCATAGTTGGTGCTGAAAAGCAGGACATCAAATCCATTTTGCCTGGCCAGATCCTCAAAAGATTTGATTACTCCGGGGAAGAAGGGGTTTTCGATATCGGAAATCAGTATTCCAAGGAAGTTGCTCCGTCCCAGTGCCAACCCCCGGGCGTGAGCGTTCGCAGAAAAGCCTAGTTCACGCATGGCGAGGAGGACCTGAGCCTTCTTTGCCTCAGAGACGGAACGGGTATTGTTGAGAACGTGCGAAACAGTAGACTCAGAAACGCCCGCCCGCCGGGCTACATCTTTCATGGTTGCCATACGAAAGCCCTTTCCGCCGCTCTTCTTTGGAAATTCGATTGAAAACAGGGTACTTGCCTGCGCTTTAAGAATTGTACTTGACTTGAAATCACCCCCATGGTAATTTTTCGATCACATCATTAGCAAGCGCTTGCGCAAGGATACTTGATGAACTACACCCGACATTTCGTAAGGCTCATCCTGATCTTTACCCTGCTCTGCTCGTCCGTTTTGGCACGCGCCGACGTCACCGGATCTGTCCTTGGCACTGTTGTAGATGAGAAAGGCGCAACCGTCCCAAACGCCCGGGTTGTGCTCGTGAACAGCAAGACTGGGTACCGGCGCACGCTGTTGACAGACGCTGCCGGTGCCTATGAATTTCTTTCCGTTCCTGTCGGAGATGGATATTCAGTGGAAATCACTTCAACTGGATTCGAAAAATCAACGGTCGCTGGTATTGTCCTGCAAGTTAATCAGCGATTCCGCATCGATTTCAGACTGAAGGTCGGACAGGTAACACAACAGGTGATTGTTTCTTCCGATAACGTTCAGGTGGACACGACGACCAACCAGCTCGGAGATGTGATCAGCGATGAAAAGATGACCGCCCTTCCCTTGAACGGAAGAAGTTACACAGATCTATTGGGTCTTCAGCCCGGTGTCGTTCCTATAACCTCATCTTCAGCTTTTACAGATCGTCCCGTTTCAGGCGAGCTGAATGCAGGCGGCCAATCGGTTAACGGAAGCCGCGAAGATTCAAATTCTTTTCTGATCAACGGTGGAGATGTTGAAGAACCGAAAAACAGCGGCGCAGCTGTTATTCCCAACCTGGACGCGATCCAGGAGTTCCGCGTTCTGACCAACAGCTTCGACGCCGAATACGGTCGCTTCGGTGGTGGAATCGTAAATGTCATTACCAAGTCAGGCACAAATGAGTTGCACGGCTCAGTCTTTGAATTCCTTAGAAACAAGGATCTAAATGCGAAGAATTTCTTCGCCCAGGACCAGACCAACCCAGAAACTGGACTTCCCATTCCAGGTACAGCTCGAGGAGTCTTTACTCGAAACCAATTCGGTTTCGCCTTCGGTGGGCCGATTATCAAGAATCGCTTCTTCTTCTTTACCGACTACCAGGGAACCCGTGAGATCCGTGGCCAGACATCGTCATACGCATATATTCCGTCTGTTTCGGAGGTCGGTGGCGATTTCTCTGACGTAACGACGACGGGATTTCCCTCTCTGACAGGCGTGGTCAAGGGGACCAATGATGGCAACCACACTATGGTGCAGACGTTGACACAGCGGCTGGGATATTCCGTTCAAGCTGGCGAACCATACTGGGTGTCCGGGTGCAACACTGCCAGGGACGCTCTGGCTGGCATGTGCGTTTTCCCAGGCCAACAGATCCCGCAGTCGGCGTGGGATCCGGCTGCAACCGCCCTATTGAAATTCGTTCCCGCGCCGTCAGGCTTTCAGGGCGGAACCCCGTACTATTCCACTTCGGGCCTGAATAATACCTTGACCGATGACAAAATCGGTGAGCGTGTGACCTGGAACGACGCGAGAACAGGAGACTGGTCGTTTTATTACAGCTGGGACAACACATCAACCTTCAATCCATTTGCAGGGGGCAATGTTCCTGGATTCTCAGGAACTGTTCCCCAATTGGCGCTTCAAGGGAACATCAGCAATACCCACGTCTTCAATGCAACCACGGTTAACGAAATCAGGCTCAACTATACCCGTTCGACGATTTTTCAGACACACCCATCCGGTTCTGGGCTCGGATCACTGAGCAGCTTCGGTTTCCCCAGCAACGAGCTTGGTTTGACCTCAACTGTGCCCTCCGTAGAAGGCGTGCCGCAAATGTATGTGGGTGGCGGATATGGCTTATCGATGGGCGTTGTCGCGTACGCGATCAATCAGGTCAACAACACCGACCAAATTGCCGACGTATTCTCGAAGGTCATTGGACAACACAGTCTTAAATTTGGGGGCGAATACCGCAAGCTGAACGTCGATGAGTTTAATATCTCCTCTCCGAATGGCGGATTCTCGTTCAATGGAAACGAAACGGGTAACGGCTTCGCCGACTATCTGTTGGGGGCACCTAGTTCATTTGCGCAACAGAGCTATTCCACCTTTTTCACTCGATCCAACTACGGCGGAATCTTTGCTCAGGACTCCTATCGGGTGAAACCGAACTTGACGCTCAATGCCGGGGTCCGCTGGGACTACATCGAGCCATGGTATGAGAAGCGTGGTTGGCTCAACTCTATTGTCTGGGGAGAACAGTCCACAGTCTACCCCGGTTCTCCTACGGGTTGGGTGTTCCCGGGTGACGATGGCTTGCCCAAAACTATCGCCAAAACCCCGCGCGATAATTTCAGTCCACGGCTTGGAATTGCATGGTCCCCGAACGCACAGGAAGGTTTCCTCGGAAAAATCTTTGGAGGACCAGGGAAAACGAGCATCCGCGCAGGGTCAGGCATCTACTATCAGGCAATCGAAGATCAGCCGTCCTTCTATACGATCGGCGACGCCCCTTTTGGGCTCTATTACTCTAGCCCAACGCAAGTTTATCTCAGCGAACCGTTTGAGGATCGCCGACACGACAATGACCCTGGCCAACGTTTCCCCTTTACACCGCCGGCACCGGGGGCACTCATTAACTGGGCCACCTACCTGCCAATTGGCGGATCTCCAGGGGTATTGCCACAGAATACGACGCCTTACATGATTCAGTACAACCTGACCATTCAGCGGGAATTGCCTGGATCAACCCTTCTGACTGCCGGCTATGTCGGCACAGCTGGGCGCCATCTCCTCTCGCAAATGGAATCTAATCCGGGGATTACCGCGCTCTGCTTGGAGGTCGCGGCCGAGTTACCGTCCGGCCAGGGTTGCGGGCCGGGTGGTGAAGATCAGATTTATGACCTGCCGAGCGGTGGGGCGGTTAACGGCACCCGAGTCCACAGCGTGACCTCAGGGCGATTTTTGTCACAAGGGTTGCTCGACTTCACCAGCAATGCGTATAACGGAACCTTTGGAATGTCCGAGTACAACGCGTTTGAAGCGAGCCTCCAACGACATGTCGGTTTCGGTCAATTTCTGGCGGCATACACCTGGGGCAAATCAATCGACGACACCTCTGGACCCGTCGATGCGGTAAATCCAATCAATCCCCGCTTGAGCCGGTCGCTTTCGGCCTTCGACATGAAACAAAACTTCGTGGTGAGCTATGCACTGCAGCTGCCCAAGCTCGCCAGTCAACCTCTTTATTTGCGCGACAGCATAGGGGGATGGGAGTTAAGCGGAATCACGCGCTTCACGACCGGAATACCGGTCACAATTTCCCAGGACGTAGACCAGTCCTTGACAGGTTCCGGCGGCATTGATACGCCGGATTGGAATGGACAACCTATCGCAAAGTTCAATCCGCGCTCTACGTCCACCAGAACATACTTCAGCGCTTCGCAGTTTTCACTGCAAACTCTGGGTACCTTTGGATCTGCGAACCGGCGGTTCTTCCTTGGACCTGGGCTTAATGATTGGGACACCGCCCTGCGCAAGTTCTTACAGATTCATGAGCGCTATTCGGTCGAATTTCGCGCGGAGTTCTTTAACGTCTTCAACCATGCGCAATTCGGCAATCCGGACGGCAACCAGTCTGATACCAGTTTCGGACAGGTCAGCTCGGCACGCGACCCTCGGATCGGGCAAGTTGCATTACGGCTCACCTTCTAGTTGATGCTATCTGGCGCAGTCCCCCCCTAAACCGGCGGGTTATGTCCTACGATAGGCTAGAAGATGCGGCGGCTAGGACGAGTTTGCCTAGCATCATAGGAGATCGATGTCGATCAACGAGGTCTGCCCCCGCCGAACTGCGCAAAGGTTGGCCTTCCTCGCTGCTTTTGTGTTCCTGACCCTTTTCAATCAGATACGCCTTCATGCACAGAAGGAAAAGATATATCTCGCTCCGGATGACCACACGGACTATGTGTGGACGGCTGACGAAGATGATTATCGTAAGGCCATCCTGGACATGACGGACTACTATCTTGACCTGGCTGACAAGACGGCCAATGAGCCAACGGACTTTCAGAGCCGCTGGAACCTCGACGGCAGTCTCTGGATGTGGATATGGGAGAAGAACAGGGACCAGCAGCAGGTTGATCGTCTGGTGGCAAGGTTGCGCGATGGTCACTTCAGCATGCCGCTGAACTTCGCGGTTTCAACCTATGGGGGCATGCCAACAGAGGCGGTGCTGCGAGGCATGTACTACGCCGGCTCAGTTGAACGCCGCTATGGACTGAAGCTGGACATGGCCATCGCCATGGAAGATCAGACTCTGCCCAATGGGCTTGGCGCTTTGTGGGCAGGATCAGGCGCACGTTATAGCTGGCGCGGGGTATGTAACTGCGCAACAAAGCTGATGCCGACGCTCGATCACTGGCGCCCTCATGAAATCTATTGGTGGCAGGGGCCTGATGGCAGCCGCATTCTATTGAAGTGGTACTCCATCTATAAGAAGATAGGCGGGTATCAGCCGGGTACTTACCTGGAACTGGACAAAGCCACACTGGGACAAGACATTCCCTTGTTGCAAGACCCGGAATTCCGCGCCCGTTATCCGTATCAGATCTTTGGTCTCTTCGGCGAAGGAGGAGACAACTTGAGCACGATGAATGACCACATTGTTCAATTGGCGAAGAGTCTCAATCGGCCGGATCGAGAGGTAATTGTCTCCAACGAAGAAGACTTCTTCCACGACTTTGAGTCGACGTATGGCGCACAGCTACCAAGTTTTCAAGGCAGCTTTGGCAACGAGTGGGATATGTATTCCGCTTCAATGCAGGAGGTATCCTCGAGCGTACGCAGAGCCACAGAGGAATTGCGATCCGCTGAAGCACTCGAAACCTTGGTGAGCCTGAAGCAGCCAGCGTTTCCTGAGCAGTTCAAGGCGGCGCGCGATCAGGCATGGGCTGACTTCGGGCTCTTCTGGGAGCATGACTGGACCGCCGATAGTCATGTCCTGCCGCGCTCTATTCGCCGCGACTGGCAGCGCAGTGTCGCGCATCGCATCACTTCTTATGTTGACACGCTCTCTGACGCGTCCCGTCAAGCCCTTGGCGGCATGATAGCGCGCAAAGGCGAAGCTGCCCGCTACTACGTCTTCAACCCCTTGAATTGGATGCGCACCGATGCAGCCGACCTAAGCTATACTGGCCCGGAAGATATACACGTAGTCGATCTAACAACCGGAAAGACAGTACTGCACCAGTTTATCGATGGAGCAGCCGATGATGGATCGCATCGCCGATTGCTTCGTATCCTGGCCTCGGAAGTCCCTTCGGTTGGCTACAGAGTCTATGAGGTCATTCCGGGAAAGAGCAGCGCCCCTCCTAAGTCTTTAAGAGCTGATGGCGGGGCACTTGAGAATGCTGATTATCGGATACGAGTGAATGACCATGGCGCAATCGAAAGCATCGTGAGCAAGAAGACGGGTGGACAGGAGCTGGTTGCAACGATAGATGGACGCAGCGTCAATGATTTGGGCCCAGGCTCCGGGACGCTCAAGGTCATAAACTCTGGGCCTGTTTCTGTCACGGTTGAGGCGCACGCCAGCGGACCCGTTGCGCACACCACTCAAATTACGCTCTTTCGCGACCTCGATCGCATTGCCATTCGCAATGAGATTACAGCGAACTTTTCAGACTTAAAAACATGGGCATTCAGCTTCGCGTTGCAATCTCCCGAAGTCTGGCATGAAGAGATTGGAGCGATCAATCATGCCCGTCTACAATCTGGGGGAGACTATGCGGCGAAATATTCACGGCTCGACTGGCTGACACTGAACCATTATGTGTTCATGGCAGGGAAGGATGGAATCGGCATCACCCTTTCCAACGCAGACGATGCCTTCATGAAGCTCGGCCATAGCACGATCGCAAATGGCATCTCGGAACTGGACACTTCGACGCCACAGATCTCGGTGCTTGCCGGAGGACAGGTAGATGGACCAAGTCTTGGTATTGCGGATCAGGGCGGGGACAAGTATTTCCTGCAACGCTTTGCTCTTCACGCAACAAGGAACGGTTCCGCGGCGGGCTCGATGCGACTCGCGCTCGAGGATCAGAATCCTCTTGTTGCCGGACAAGTTACCGGCGGAAACGCCTATCCTGAAACATCGTTTTCGTTGTTGTCGAGCACAAATCCCGATGTCCTGCTCTGGGCGTTGAAGCCCTCCGAGGACGGCATTGATCACGGCATCATTACAAGATTCTGGAATCTTAGCGAGAACGCGAATGATTTCTCAGTCCAATTTTATGGCGGGATTGCGAACGCTTCACAGATCACGCATATTGAGACAAACCCCACTCCGGTTCCTTTGACCGCCGCGCTTCTGAAAGCGAGCGCAAAGCCCTGGCAATTGCGCTCTTTTTCAATTGTTCCAGCGGCGAAGTAAATTAGTCTCGAACAAAGGCATGAGGCGGGGAGAAGCGAGCGATGGCGACCAACATCACCGAAGGAGCGCGACAGTCGCCGCCGGGATTCAAGCGCGTCCTCAGCTTCTGGGACCTGATGTTCTACGGCATAGTGATTATCCAGCCGACCGCGCCGCTTCCATCGTTCGGCATTGTCAACTCGGTTTCGCGCGGACACGCCGTCAGCGCAATCCTGCTGGCGATGGTTGCCATGATGCTCACAGCTTTTAGCTACGGCAAAATGGCTCGCGCATATCCGACCGCGGGGTCAGCATATACTTTCGTCGGCCGAGAGTTGCATCCCAATCTCGGCCTGCTCACAGGCTGGAGTATCGCACTCGACTATGTCCTCAATCCCACCATCGGCGTCATCTGGTGCAGCAAAGCAGCCATAAACATTGTGCCGTTGCCGTTCATTGTCTGGGCCGCGTTCTTTGCTGTTGCCTTCGGCTTTGTCAATCTCATGGGCATCCGCATGAATGCACGTACCAACACTGTTCTCACAATAAGTATGTTTACCGTACTCATCGTATTCTTTGTTGCGGCGGCATCCTACCTGTTTCATATTGGAGGAGTTTCAGAATTCTTTTCTTCGTTGCCTTTCTACAATCCATCGACGTTTGCATGGAATCGCTTGCGTGCGGGCACGTCCATTGCGGTATTGACGTACATGGGATTCGATAGCATCAGCACGCTTTCAGAAGATGTGAAAAACCCCCAGCGCAATATCATGCTTGCTACGGTTTCGCTTTGTCTCTTTACGGGTGTGCTAGGCGGCTTTGAAGTGTATGTCGGCCAACTGATCTGGCCTGACTTCACCACTTACCCAGATCTCGACACGGCCTTTGTGTCGGTTGCTGGCCGTGCGGCAGGCCCTTGGATGTTCTACACGATGAACTTCACGCTGCTGATTGCGACCGTGGGATCGAGCATCGGCGCACAACTCGGAGCGGTGCGTCTTCTGTATGCGATGGGGCGAGACAATGTCATATCCCGGCGATTCTTCGGTGTCCTTGAGCCGCTGCGCAATACGCCGCGGAACAACATTCTGCTAACGAGCGCGCTGATGCTGATAGGGGCAATCTTTCTGAGTTATCAACTCGGCGCAGAACTGCTGAACTATGGCGCGTTCGTGGCCTTTATGGGCGTCAACCTGTCCTCTGCAAAGCGGTCGCTGCTGGTAGATGTGAGCCGGAATGTGTTTACGAAGGCCATCACCGTAGCGGTGCCTCTTACCGGTTTTCTGGTCTGCCTTTATATCTGGTGGAGTCTCAGCCCGATGGCGAAAATTGCGGGTACAGCATGGCTCATTATTGGTGTCCTGTACTGCGCATTACGCACCGACATGTTTCAGATTCGGCTTGAATTAGTCAGCTCACCCGATCAGGATTGAAGAGGCATCATGACCAACGAACAAGGGCTTGTTGGCGCAATCGACATAGGCGGCACTAAGGTTGCGGTCGGCCTGGTCACAAACGACGGCCGGGTCATTTCGCGACGGAGTATTCCGACGCGGGATCTTTGGAATTGGAATATCGGGGTCGCTACAATCGAATCAAGTCTGAACGAATGCATCCGGGAAGTAGGTGTTGCTCCCGAGGGCATAGGCATCGGATGTACCGGGCCGGTGGACCCGATTACGGGAGTGATAGGAAAGGTGGCCAACTTACCGGGTTGGCAGGGGTGTCGGATTGTCGACGAAATCACAAATAGAATTGGCGTTCGAACAGTGATGGAAAATGACGCCGATGCGGCAGCTCTGGCCGAAGCTACATGGGGTAGCGGGCTGGGTGTCGAGCGATTCCTTTACATCACTCTCAGCACCGGGATCGGCGGAGGGTTCCTGCTTGGAGGAAGTGTCTATCGGGGCGCAGGCGGATCTCACCCTGAAATGGGCCACCATTCGATCGATCCCAGTGGGCCAGATTGCTATTGCGGAGCCAAGGGATGCTGGGAGAGTTTAGCCTCGGGCATTGCATTACGCGATTGGTTTCTGGAAAATGACCGCGAGCGCAGGTTTTCATTGGAGACGCTCGATGCGCGAACGATCTTTGAACTCTGCCGTTCCGGCGATGCGGTTGCAGAAAAGACGGTAGAACGTCTCAGCTATTATGTAGGGCTCGGCCTGGCGAATCTCACGACAATTCTGGCGCCCGATGTTATCGCAGTTGGTGGCGGTCTAACTCGCGGTTCCACATTGTTCTTGGATCGAGCGGTGCAATTATTCAGGGCGAGGTGCGGGGAAGTCCCTGCGGAAAGAACGTTGGTTCGAACAGCGATTCTCGAAGAGAATCTGGATCTAGCTGGAGCAGCCGCGGTGTGGTGTCATTCTCCAAACCGGAGGGTCAACATATAGCTCAAAGGTCTGATATGTATCGTGAGCAGGAATAGACATCCCTCTCTGATCGAGGAGTGGCGCATGTGATATTGGAAACTGTAAGCAGCTCTTCGGAGCCGTGATTGGATCGTTCATCACGCACGGTGAAAAGATCCCTGGCTCGTTCTACAAACCAGTGCGACGGAGTCCCGCCGAGCCATTCTTGGCCAGAAGGCTTCATCGTGGCATTCGGACTAAGACCTCGCGCTGCCACACCGCTTATGAGAGCGGTGCGTTTTTCTTCCAGCAACTTGCGTCAATCCCGGACAATGATCCGTGTGGATATAAGTTGAGCAATTGCGGAGCTGGCGGCTCCAGTCATCCTACGCCGGATTACGCTGCTGGCGGCGGCCACAAGCCCTTCCCATGGAATGGCAACTGTTGTGAGTTTCAACCACGTCGCCACAGGTGCGTCGTCGAAGCCGACAACCGCCGGCCTGGTCATTCCTAAAATATTGCAACAGCGAATCGCAGCTTCAGCAAGCCTGTCATTGCAGCAAAAAATACCATCGGGTCCGGCTCTGAGCACATTGACAGCTACTGTTTTCGCATCATCATAGAACCAAGTTGGAGCAGAAACAACTCGGGCTCGGGCGATGGACAGAAATCCCGCCACGCGCGCCGAACTACGCGGATCGTTGACTGGCCCGGAGAGAATGGCAAACTGAGGGGTAGAGCGCGGGCATCGCGCCAGCAGGAATTGCGCGGCGCCTGCCCCTCCAGAGAAATCATCAACAGATATGCTGTCGATGAGCGTGGACCCAACACCCGCGGGAGGCCTCTGATTCAGCAAGAGTGCGCAACGCTGAAGAGAAATCAACTTTTCGACAACCTCGGGACGCTCCCAGATCACCGGGTACCTATCGGCGACAAGCAGCGCTCTCTTCGAATCAGCTGGGTTTGTCCAAACCATTCTCCAATCAATCCGCTCTCTATCCAGAGCCGCCACAAGACAGTCCAGTAATTTCGCACCAAAGCTACTCTTACGTTTGGCCCGCGGATGAAAAATGAGCACTACCCCTGCCGACTTTACTTGGCGACCGGGAATGTAGGTGCCCGAGGACGCACGTCTTTCAAGCCTTCCTTCGCTTGTGAGTTCACTGAGGAGGATGTCAGCTGTTTGATAACTGATCTTGAATTGGCGTGCGATTGAACGATTGGACATGAAGCGCTGCCCGGGCTGATGATACGGATCGAAAGTGCGATCGACCAACAGCTTCTTTATCTCAGCAACGCGGATTGTGCGAGGTCGAGGCACGGAATAAGCATATCAGTTATTCGGACAAAGTGATCGAATAACAATTCCCTCGCAGTCTGTTGGATTAGGCTGTGGAATATGCCATCCGGACGCTTGAGCGGGTTGTCGATTCTGATCGTGGGCGGCACTGCGGGAATCGGGCTATCTGCAGCGAGAGCCTGTCTGAGGGAAGGGTCCAACCTGACTGTGGTGGGAAGATCCGATGAATATCTGAAGCATGCGATCAGTGAACTTGGGCCGAAATGCCGTATCTTGACCAGCGATGCGGCTGATCCTGCTGCCGCCGAACAGGCGGTTGCCGAGGCGATTACAGCGTTCGGGCAGTTGGATGGGGTCTTTCACGTGGCTGGTGGCAGCGGAAGGCGGTTCGGCGATGGCCCATTGGATGAGGTCACCAACGAAGGATGGGACTATACGGTGAACGCCAACCTGACCTCTCTGTTCTATACGAATCGAGCTGTCGTGCAGCACTTTGTGAAAGCAGGAAGGGGTGGATCGGTCCTCAATATCAGTTCCGTTTTGGCGTTCTCTCCCTCGCCCAGTCACTTTGCCACGCATGCATACGCCGCCGCTAAGGCGGGTGTCATCGGACTGACGAAGGCCTGCGCTTCTTACTATGCAGCGCAGAACATTCGCTTCAACGTGCTTGCCCCTTCCCTTGTGAATACGCCGGCATCTTCACGTGCTTCGTCGAATCCGCAAATAGCCGAATTTCTGCAGAAGAAGCAGCCGCTGGATGGTGGCCGGATTGGACAACCGGAAGACCTGGATGGAGCAATTCTGTACTTTTTGTCGTCCGAATCTCGATTCGTTACGGGGCAGGTTCTTGCGGTCGATGGAGGTTGGTGTTCCAGTGATCCGGCATTTGCAGGTTCCCGAGGACTCAAGAACTGAGGTTACCGTGAACGCTGCTGTAGGCATCGACATAGGCGGAACCTTTATCAAGATCGTCGCGGTATCCCCCGAAGGCGCCATTCTATATCGCACTAGGTTATCCATAGACGACTCGTCCGTCCATGAACTCCAAAAACACATCCGTAGAGAGATATTGAAAATCAATGGCAGGCTTGGTGAAGTGCAATGTGTGGGTATTTCATCCCCCGGGATTGTAGGATGCGATGGCAAATCCATCTCCTGGATGAAAGGGCGGATGAACGTACTCGAAGGGCTGAGTTGGACTCAGGCATTGCATCGTCGAAACCCGGTTCCGCTCATCAACGATGCAAATGCTGCTCTCAAAGGGGAGGCATGGGTGGGGGCTGGAGTGGGATGCAAGGACATTGTCATGTTGACCTTGGGAACCGGTGTCGGCGGGTCAATTATTTGCAATGGTCGCCCTTTGACTGGGAGTACGGGGAGAGCGGGCCACCTCGGTCATATCTCGTTGAACGTCTCCGGACAAAAGGGTATCACCAATACGCCAGGAAGCCTGGAAGACGCGATTGGGGAATGTACTCTTACGCGGCGTTCTGCCGGACGATTTACCTCAACCAAAGTGCTCGTCGAAGCGCATTTGGCGGGAGACCCCTTTGCAACCAGAGTGTGGCACAAGAGCATCAAGTTCCTGGCTGTTGGCCTTGTGTCAATCATAAACTCAGTCGATCCGGAGAGGATCATTCTTGGCGGGGGGATTGCCCGCGCGGGGCATGCTCTGTTTGTTCCGCTGCGGAGATTCATGGATGTGTATGAATGGCGTCCGAACAACCGAGGCGTCGAGATTGTCCCTGCACAACTCGACGATGAAGCGGGAGCCATTGGTTCGGCAAAGCACGCAATGGAGAATTATGAAACCAGCAGAACAGTATCTGACTAAGTGTACGGAGATAGTCGAGTGTGTTCGTTTGCAGCAACCTGGCATTGAAAAGGCAGCGGAATGGTTTGCGAAGACCATACTTGCAGGCCGGATGGTGCATGTGTTTGCATCCGGTCATAGCCGGATTATGGTCGAAGAGATGTGGCCGCGCTACGGATCATTTCCCGGATTCAATCCCATAGTTGAATTATCCCTCACGTTTCATAACCTTGTTGTTGGGGCAAACGGACAGCGACAAGCGATGTTTATCGAAAATGTGCATGGTCTTGCTGAGCGCATTCTGAGGAACTTCGCACTATCCTCCGAAGACTCGGCATTGGTGATTAGCTCCAGCGGGTGCAGCGTTGTTTCAGTAGAGATGGCTCAGGAATTCCAGCGTCACAACATTCGAGTCGTATCGATCGTGAGCAGCCAGCACAGCATCAAAAGCCGAAGCCACCATCCTGAAGGAAAGAAGCTGCAAGATTTCTCTGACCTGGTTCTCGACACCGGAGCGCCAGTAGGCGATGCCATGGTGAACATTCCCGGCTTGGATACTCCGGTCGCGCCGGGGTCCACCATCGGTGGCTGCCTTCTGGTCAACTGCATCAAGGCGCAAGTCGCGCTCCTGCTTACAGAAGCTGGAGCGCCTCCAAAGGTATTGAGTGGCGCCGCAATTGTCGGCGCGGAGAGAGCCACTGAACTCTTCGAATCAGCCTATGACGAGCATGCGCATCGGCTGGCGAAGCTGTACGCCACTGTAGGCATGCGCTGAAAGCGTTTGGATAGCCGTGAAGAGGTCGAACCACTTTAGCCCATTGGAGGATTTAGATGAACCGACGCGGATTCGTGAAGCGCGGATTTCAAGCCATTGCAGTAGGCGTTTTTGGACGCGTTCAGCGGGCCAATGGGGCGACAGTACTTCTCGATTCTGGCCAGAAGGAACACCACGTTGCTTTGGTAACTCCACTCTACGGCTACGATCGTTTGAAATGGTTATATATAGGATGGGAGAACGATCATCCGAAGTCGTGGACTTTCATGGGGGGCGGAGTGGCGCCGGGCCTGGGACAGATCATCCAGTACACGGCTACGGTTGACGGAACGACCTATATCCCAGACGAGTTCGCCCTTGACCGTAAATCACGCATCAAGTGGTACCTGAGAGATGGATACCTCCCGTGCCCCACCTCTGAGTGGATGGCAGGAACGCTTCGCGTGGAAATTCAACACTTCGCCAATCGTCTCTTGTCTGACAGTCTTACCGCGGTATACTCGCGCGTGCGTTTCACAAACACCGGATCCGTTCGCCAGGATGTTCGCCTCAATGTAAGTTCATTTCCCGACATAGAAATTCCGCTCACCGGAACGTGCACGGGCAAAAGCGATGCCGGCATGTACTTCGATTTCTCAGTCCACCCGGGGGAGTCGGTCGCAAAGGACTTCGTCGCGTTTGCCGCAGGCTCTCCGGT
>Ga0302197_10001002_pt1 | contig 28180 bp, 25 predicted proteins | sample II_Bog_N2_1_FD_193526 | JGI IMG/M metagenome (GOLD analysis project Ga0302197, IMG submission 193526) | Peat permafrost microbial communities from Stordalen Mire near Abisko, Sweden - II_Bog_N2_1 | ecosystem: Environmental > Terrestrial > Soil > Wetlands > Peat | place: Sweden: Abisko... | reverse complement strand
CCTAAGCGCAGGAGACCGCGGTTAGGATGGGGCACCCGGAGTGTTGGATTGGTTTAGGTGGACGGGTTGGGGTTCGTTGATTCCCACCCTAACCGCAAGAGACCGCGGTTAGGATGGGGCACCCGGCATGGCAGGAATGAGGGGAGGGGAATCGTTTAAACTCATCTGCGCGGCGGCTTTGGCCGTCCGGGTTGGCGTGTGTGAGGTTACGAATGAAAAGGTTTTCCGCAGATTCGGCGATTGGCGCAGCCTTCCTGGCTGGAACACTGGGTTTGGTTGGATTGGTGAGTTCTACAGGCGCGGCCTTCGCGCAAGCACCGGCGCAGCGGCTCGAGCTGGATCGCAAAGGCGAGACGATCGTGCTCGAGCCTTATGCCGACAACATTTTGCGGGTGACGCTGAGCCTGAAGAAGGGGCCTGCGCTGGCTGGACCGGGCTACGGAATTATCGGGACTCCCGCCGCGGCTGGTTGGAGCGCGACTGAGACGGAGAAGGCGAATGTTTACCAGTCCAGCCGCATCGTGGCCACGGTGGAGAAGGACCTACCTCGGACCACACCGCTGCTGAGGACGCAGGCTGATATCGCCAAATTCTTCAACGGCTCCACGCCGGGCACGCACATTACGCTGCGCACGCCGGAGGGCAAGACGCTGCTTGAGCTCAAAGGCTGGGCCCAGGACGAGCCCAACGTGAAAGAGGGGACCGTTGCCATTCTTCGCGACCGCCGGCCGGGCGACGCGGAGTTTTATACAGTGGGCGCTACGTTTGCCGCTCCGGACGATGAGCACTACTACGGACTCGGGGAGAATCAGGAGGGTTTTCTCGACCATCGCGGCCACACGGTTCGTTGCTGGAACGATTACCTCGCTGCGGCGGCACCCAGTACCTGCGTTCCTTTTCTGGTGACGAACAAGGGTTATGGATTGTTGTGGGACAACCCCTCGAGGACGACCATTGAGACGGGATTTAACGAGCGGACGAAGTGGACATCTGAAGTTGGGGATCGCGTGTCGTTCTTCGTGATTGCCGGCGCAACGGCGGACGAGATTTATGCGGGCTACAAGCTGTTGACCGGGCCTACGCACTTGCTGCCCAAGGCAGCTTATGGGTATATCCAATGCAAGCAACGCTATCTGACGCAGAAAGAGTTGCTGGCTGCTGCGCAGGGCTATCGTGACCGGCATCTGCCAGCAGATGTGATGGTGGTGGACTGGTTCCACTACACAAAGATGGGGCAGATCGACATGGACCCGAAGGACTGGCCCGACCCCGTGGCGATGAACAAGCAACTCCACGCGATGGGATTCGAGACGATGATCAGTGTGTGGCCGCGGTTTATTCCCGAGGATCGATACTATGCGATGCTGCGGAAGAACGGGTGGTTCACGCATCTGGCGGATGGAACGCCGATTGACGGGCTGCCTTACGACCGCGCGGGATCGGACATCGATACGACAAACCCGGAAGCCGCAGCGTGGTGGTGGAAGACGATCCACGAGAACATCATGAGCCTGGGGTTCGATTCATTGTGGGCCGACCAGACTGAGCCGGATCTGCCTGTCAACGGCGCGTACTTCCACATCGGGCCTGGGACGCAATTCTTCAATGTTTACCCTCTGTTCCACACTGCCGCGCTTTACAACGGCTATCGCAAGGACGAGCCGAACAAGCGGGCACTTATTCTTTCGCGTGATGCATATACGGGCGCTCAGGCCAACGGCGCGTTTTTCTGGTCTTCCGACATTCAGCCGACGTGGGATACGCTTCGCAGGCAGATTCCTACCGGCCTGAATTTTGCGGCATCGGGGCTGACCTACTGGTCAAACGACACGGGCGGCTGGGAATACTTGCCGGCCGAGCATCACCCGGCACATCCGCCGCTGCTCGACCCGAGCGACGCCCGGGCCAACGTGGGGGGCTACGACGATTACCCGGAGCTGTACACGCGATGGTTTGAGTACGCGAGCTTCTTGCCTATATTCCGGGCGCACGGCAGTCGCTTGGCGAACGAGGTGTGGTCCTACGGCAGCCAGGCGGAGCCGATTCTGGAGAAATACTTGCGGCTGCGCTACACGCTCATGCCATACATCTACTCGCTCGGCTACCACACGTGGGTTACGGGGGCACCATTCATGCGAGCGCTGCCGCTGGACTTTCCCAACGATCCGAAGGTTGCAGACCTGCGCGATGAGTATATGTTCGGGCCGGCGTTGCTTGTGGCGCCGGTTGGGGAGCAGGGCGCGACGCAACGCGAGGTATATCTGCCGGCCGGGGCGGACTGGTTCAACTACTGGACAAACGAAAGGGTGAAGGGCGGACAGACGATCACCGTGGATGCGCCCATCGATAGGATCCCTTTGTTTGTGCGGGCCGGTTCGATCATCCCGATAGGGGCTGCGGTCGAGAGCACGCACGAGACGCAGGCGATCGAGAAGGTGAAGGTGTATCCGGGAGCCGACGCGAGCTTCACGCTATTTAACGACGATGGCAAGACCTATGCATACGAGCAGGGAGCGGGCTCAGTGACGGAGCTCAAGTGGAACGAGGCTACGGGCAAGCTGAGCCATACGGGGAGCCCGGCGTGGAGCGGGTCCGACGAGAAGGTTGTGGAAATCGTGGGACGCTAAGCGAACCCGTTTTCAGCCAAGGTTCGGACTTGACGCCATGGGCGTGCCTCAGCGCGGCCATGGGGTGGAGTTTTCCAACTGCGCTTGTGCGTCCGACGATACCGTTCCGCCATGTTGGCCCGTCCAACTGATTTACAATCAACTTGGAAGCAGGAACGTTCTGAATGAGGCTTTTTTCGATGAATTCAGGCCAGGCGCGCGCGCGATTGGTCCATTTGGGGGCGGTCTGCGCGGCTGCTGCTCTGGTTGCCGGGTGTGGCACGAACTACCGGCCAGTCATTACCCCAGTCAATACCACCGGACCCGCGTCCCAGCCCCCCTCCTATGCCATAGTTGTCTCTTCGCCGGCCCTCACCTCGCCGGGCATCGTGACGGTGATCGACTACTCGGGCGATACGGTACTTGCCCAGGCTCCGATCGGCCCCGGTCCGACTACCTTCTCCATCGACGAATACGGCGCCAATGGCTACACGGTAAACTCCGACGGGACCCTGAGCAACTTTCCCGTCAGCACTTCGCTGCAGGCTAAGAACGTCACCTACACGACGCTGGTTCCGACCTTCCAACTAGTCAATTTCTTTGCGCCTTCAGCCGGGTTGTACGCGACCGACCTGAGCAACAATTCGGTCGATGTGTTCAATGGCTTTCCTGCTTCGTATAAACTCTCCATCCCGGTGGCTCCTACCCCTGTTATCATGATCGGCTCTTCCCAGGCATCGCAGCGCGACTACGCTATCAGCCAGGGAAACAGCGAGGGAGGGAACGTGGCGAGCGCCGTGACTTGCAACCTGTCGCCAAGCACAGCCTCGGCAGGTGAGGTGGATTCGATAGAGACCTCGACGTATACCGTTTCAGCGAAGATCCCGGCGGGTAGATGCCCGGTGTATGGGCTTGCGAGCCCTGACAACAGGCGCGTATTCGTGCTAAACCGCGGCGACGACAGCATCACGGTGATCAACGGCCAGACGAACGCGCTCAATAGTTGCACACCGTTTACCGGCCAGACGGGAGCGACGGTCATCTGCCATTCAGTACTGCCGCTCTCAACCAGCGCAGTGAAGGCAACGGGCGTGACTCCGCCCAACGGAACAGCCGGGATGGGGACGATTGCAGGACCGGTATTTGCCGAATACAACTCTGCGACCAACCAGCTTGTGGTCGCCAACTACGATGGTAGTTCGGTGAGTGTAATTGACGTAAGCCTGGATCAGTACGGCAACGACAGCGCGACGTTTGGCACGACATTCACCATTCCCGTGGGAAAGAATCCAGCCAGCGTGACAGCCCTTGCAGACGGAAGCCGGGCTTACACCGCAGATCAGACTGACGGCACGGTCAGCATTGTGAACCTGACCAGCCACACGTTCGAGAAGGCACTGCCTGTGAACGGCCATCCTCGGACCGTAGTCTCAACACAGAACTCGTTGTACGGCAAAGTTTATGCGGCTTCGCCGGACAGCCCGTTCCTTACGATCGTCCGCACGGATATTGACCTGGTGGATACAAGTGTTCTGGTTGAGGGCAACGTCGTGGATGTGCGCGTGACCACGCAAAATGGCTCATCGGGGAATAGCTTTATCACGAGCCGGGTGCCGGGCTTTGGTCAACCATGCTATCTGCCTGGCGCAGCGAATGCGGCGACGCTGGCGCTCTGTCAGACGCTTCCGTAGCGAGTACGAAGAACTCTCAGAGCGAGACTCAGAGTGCAATTCAAGCGGGCCGTTCCCCAAAAGGGCGCGGCCAATCTTGTTTGGCGCCGTGGTTTTGAACGCAGGTTTCGCCGCGCCTGCGACCAGCCTGTGACGGGCGCTACAGACTGCTTACTGTTCGCACACGAAGGATGGGCAGATAGTATCCTTGGGTCCAAAGTTGACACAGGAAGGGCAAGTGTTCTGTGGCGGGCCGGGAGGGGAATTGCGGATGGATTTGGGGGACAAATCAGAAGGAATAACGCGGCGGCAGTTTGTGGCCGTTGGATCGTTGGGCGGCGCGGCTCTGGCTGCCGGGTGCGGCCCGAAATCAGGTGCCGGGTGGGAGTTCTTCACCGAAGCACAGGGGCGAACGCTCAAGGCAATCTGCGACCAGATTATTCCCAAGGATGATTTTCCATCCGCGTCCGAGGCCGGGGTACACAGTTACATCGATAAACAACTGGTGCGGCACTACCGCCCGCATCAGGACGCGTATCGTGACGGTCTTGAGCAGGCGGAGGCGCAGAGCCGGAAGCGATTTGGCAAGGAGATGGCCGATCTGGAGGGCGCCGATCAACTGGCGGTGGTGACGGACCTGGAGCGCGACCACCACGGGTTCTTTGAGATGGTTCGCAACCATACTCTGGAGGGGTACTACGGTTCGCCGCGACACGGCGGCAACCGCGACGAAACGAGCTGGAAGATGTTGGGGTTGGGCGACCCGCCGCTGCTGGGGCGAGCGCAATATGACCTGAGCCTGAACGATCCCGGGGAGCCGCGCCGATGAATCGAGTGAATGCGGTGGTGGTGGGAGCGGGCGCGGCGGGGGGGATCGTCGCCAAGGAGTTGTCGGTTGCGGGATTGAGCGTGGTGCTGCTGGAGCGCGGCAAATGGTACACGGCTGCCGATTGCCGCAAGGATGACCTGCGCAACCAGCGGAACACGCAGCTGGGCAATGCGTTTGGGCCGGAGGACGAAGGCACCCCGCGGGTTTGGGTGGACGCGAAGGGCGTTGCGCACACAGTGCCGGCAAGCGACGGCGCCTATTCGAACAACGCGGCATGCGTGGGCGGGGGGACGCTGAGCTGGGGCGCACAGGCATGGCGCTTTATGCCGCAGGACTTCAAGATGCGGACGACCTACGGAGCGCCGGTGGGGAGTTCGCTGGAGGACTGGCCGATCACGTACGACGATCTCGAGCCGTTTTACGACAAGGCGGAGTATGAGATCGGCGTCTCCGGCGATTACTCTGGTACGCCGTTTCACGCTCCACGCAAGCGCCCGTTGCCGATGCCACCTTTGGCGCCGAATCGCGAGTTCGGGATTCTGGAGCCAGCGGCAAAACGGCTTGGACTTCATCCGTTGCACATTCCGATGGCGCGCAACAGCATCCCGTACAACGGACGCGGACCATGCATGCGCTGCCGTTGGTGCGTGGGGTTTGCGTGCGAGGTGGACGCGAAGAATGGATCGCAAAACACCGTGATTCCGGTGGCGCTGAACACGGGCAACTGCGAGCTGCGGACTGAGTGCCAGGTGAAGGAGATTTTGACCGACGAACACGGCCGGGCGCGCGGGGTGAGCTACTTTGACGAGCGAGGCCGGCTGCTGGAGCAGCTTGCTGACCTGGTGGTGGTTTCCGGATGCGCCACAGAGTCTGCGCGGCTGCTTCTCAACTCGCGGAGCAACCTTTATCCGAATGGAATTGGTAATCGGTACGACCAGGTGGGGCGCAATCTGCAAGGGCACTATTACTCGGGAGCGATGGGATTCTTCGAGGACGAGGCGTACGACGATCTGGGGCCGGGGGCGAGCATTGCGGTGATGGACTACAACCACGGAACGCCGGGACTGTGTGGCGGCGGGATGCTTGCCAATGAGTTCATTCGGCTGCCAATCCAGATGGTGGATCGCATGCCACCCGGGACACCGCGCTGGGGACTGGTCCACAAGCAAGCGATGCGCAAGTATTACAAGCGGAATATCGCCGTGATGGGGCCGACACAACAGATTCCTTCGGCAGATGCGCGGGTGACACTCGATCCGAATGTGCGCGACAAGTACGGCATTCCCGTGGTGCGCATCTCGGGCAACGTCCATCCGCAGACGTATGAGATCGGCGCGATTCAGGCGAAGCGGGCCGAGGCCTGGCTCAAGGAAGCGGGCGCAATTGCGACGCAGCTCACGGGTGGATTGCCGGAGGTTGTCTCGGCTGGGCAGCACCAGGCCGGAACCTGCAGGATGGGCAACGATCCGCGCAGTTCGGTAGTGGACAAGAGCTGCCGGGTACACGATGTGGACAATGTGTTTGTGATCGACTCCAGCGTGCATGTGAACAACGGTGGCTTCAATCCCGGGCTGACGATCATGGCGATTGCATTCTACGCGTCGGAAGCGCTGGTGAGGGGCTGGAAGGGGGGGGGCTACCGGTGACGATGCGCTGGATTCGGTTTGGGCTTACTGCCTGCGCTGTGGTGACGGTGTTGGCGGTGGCGGCCGTGTTTTGTGCGTCCGCATATTACTCGTCAGAGCGAGGACAGGGTTGCGCGAGCTGCCACGAGATGGCGGCGGTGGTGTATTCGGTTCATAGTTCGCAACATCGCACGCTTGGCTGCATGCAGTGCCACCGCGCCGGGCTGAGGACGAAGCTGCGCCATATAAAAGTTCATCTGTTTGGGCGCATGCCTGAGGCGATCCGGGTGCGCAATGCGGACGTTCTGTTGATGACGACCGATTGCCAGAGTTGCCACCGGAAAGAGTACGCGGACTGGCACGCGGGGCCGCACAGCGTGACGTACGGCGAGATCTTTACAGATGCCAAGCAGAACAAGAAGCAGCGACTTATGGATGACTGCCTGCGCTGCCATGGGATGTATTTTGAGGGCGGAATTCGCGACATGGTTCAGCCGCAGAACGGGATAGGCCCTTGGCACCTGGTGCAACCGAAGTTGAAGGACGAGCCAGCGATACCGTGTATGGCTTGCCACCAGGTGCATCGCGAGGGGGACGTGGCGACGAAGCCGGCGTCAAGATTTGCCGTTGCGGATGAGGGTAAAGATGAGTCGCTGGCGTTCTACGATCGGCGCGAGCAAATGCACATTGGGACGGCGGCGTTGCCGCTGCCGGTAGTATTCGATGGGACGCGACGTGTGAATGTAAGCCCCGACCCGCGGCAGGGCGTCTGCTACCAGTGCCACGCACCCCGGTCGCCCGAGGCTGGAACCGATGCAACTGCCAAAGGACTGGCACGGCAGGTGGGATCTGGAGACGATCGTACGCCGATGGGGGTGCATGAAGGCATAAGCTGCGTGGCCTGCCACCTCGGTCACAACCAGAATGCGCGCGCGTCGTGCAAGAACTGCCATCCACAGATGTCGGACTGCGGCATTGACGTAGAAAAGATGGATACGACGTTTGCCAGCGCCGCAAGCCCGCATAATATTCACTGGGTCAAGTGCACGGATTGCCATCAGCACGGGATTCCGAATGCGAAGCCGCACCAGCCCAGTGCATGACAGCAACCGCGAAAACTCGAATTGATTTGCTGCTTGTTGAGCGCGGCCTGGTGCCGAGTCGCGAGCGGGCGCGCGCCATGATTCTTGCCGGGCGCGTGATGGTGGCGGAGCAGAAAGTGGACAAGCCCGGGGCGACGGTTCCCGTGGAGGCGACGATTCGATTGCTGGGCGAGGATCAGCCGTATGTGAGCCGGGGCGGAATTAAGTTGGCGGGGGCGCTGGAGCACTGGAAGATCGATGTGAAGGGACGCTGGTGTCTGGACGTGGGCGCTTCGACGGGTGGATTTACCGACTGTCTGCTGAAAAACGGCGCGGCTCATGTGACGGCTGTGGATACGGGTTTTGGGCAGATTGCGATGGCGCTGCGGCAAGACGAGCGGGTACGACTGATGGAGCGGACGAATGCTCGGCTGCTGGAACCTGGCGCGTTGGCGGCGAAGAGCGGGGAAGAGCTGACGCTGCTGGTTATGGATGTGTCGTTTATTTCTGCGACGCTGGTGCTGCCGCCGGTGGTTGCAGCGGCAAAGAGCCTGACTGAGTCGGTGGTGCTTGTGAAGCCGCAGTTTGAGGCTGGACGCGAGCATGTGGGCAAGGGAGGAATTGTGCGTGATCCGGAGGCGCACCAGTTGGCTATCGACAAAGTGGCAGCGTGCGTTGAGTCGATCGGGTGGCGGGTGGTGGAGACCATTCCGTCGCCGATTACGGGCATGGAGGGGAACAAGGAGTTTCTGCTGTATGCGCGGCGGGGCTGACGCTCAGTTTTGCGCTCCGCAAGTACTGCAGTATCTTGAGCCCGGATTCAACATGGTCCGGCAGGTATTGCAAAACGAGATTGCTGGACCTTCGGGCGAAATCGGAGCAGATGGTGGCTGACCATAGAGGCCCATTGAACGGTTGGGCGCGCTCATGGCGAAGGCGGAATTGAACTGGTCAGGATATTTTGGACTGGGGCCGTACTCGTTGGTGCCGGGAACGCTGTCCTGACACATGAAGACGATTTGGATGATGGCGCTAATGAAGCCGACGACGGGGATGATGCCGAGCGCAACAAAGAGAAGGAGCATCCAGCCGCTTCTACCGGTGTCGTGGAAGCGGCGGACCGCAACGGCTATCGAGGGAATGATGATTGCCAGCCAGTACAGGGCAAACGGGAAAAAGAGGATTACGCCGAAGTTGCGGTTGATCGCGATTGCGATTCCTCCCAAGATGGCGAGGGCCAGCATTGCCAGGATGTTGAAAAGCTGAAACATCCAATATTCCTGGCGGCGAGCGCGGCCATCGAACTCGGCGTACTTCCTCCAGACCATCAGGTACCATTCCATGCCATTCCTCCGTTCGATGGAACTCGATTGAGCAGAACCGGCATACCGACCGAAGTGCCCGATATGCAGCACAGTCGACGGTGACCGATCGATTTTGAGGTTCGAGCCAATATACAACCAGCTTAGTATTCCGAGGCAAGGATTGTTTTGTGGTTCCGAAAGATTTGGCTCGACGGCGAAGTGGGACACAGGGGGCGCATCCGTTACACTGGGACCGCATGAAACGCGTAGCGATAGTCTGCAAGCCGAACAGGGAAGAACTCGGGCAGTTGTTGCCGGAACTGATTGGTTGGCTGCACAATCACGGCTACGAGCCTGTGCTGGACGATGAGGCGGGCAAGTATACGGATGCGGCTCCGGCGTGCGAGCGGAGGCGGCTGCCGGACCTGAAGCCGGACTTGGTGATCGTGCTGGGCGGGGACGGGACGCTGCTGTCTGTGGCGCGGACTTTTGCGGCTACGGGGACGCCGATTCTGAGCGTGAATCTTGGCTCGCTCGGGTTTTTGACCGAGGTGCGGTTGGCCGACCTTTATTCCACACTGCTGGGGTGGTGCGAAGATTGCCACCAAATCGATGAGCGGGCGATGCTGCACGCGGAGCTTTGGCGCGGTGGAAGGCTGCTGGCGAGCCACGAGGCGCTGAACGAGATTGTCGTCTCCAAGGGCGACATTGCGCGCATGGGCGACTTTACGGTGGAGCTGGATGGGCGGAAGGTGGCGCGGTTCAGAGCCGATGGCGTGATTGTGTCGACGCCGACGGGGTCGACGGCTTATACGCTGGCGGCGAATGGGCCGATTCTGACGCCGGATGTGGATGCGCTGGTGGTGACTCCGATTTGTCCGCATCTGTTGACGCTGCGGCCGATTGTGGTGCGGGGCGACGCGAAGTTGATGGTGCGCGTGGAGGGAGTGCCGGATCAGGCGCTGCTTACTGTTGACGGGCAGCAGGCGGTGCAGTTGCTGCGGGGGGACGAGGTGCATTGCCGGCGATCGAGCCACACGGTGCGCCTGGTGCGGCTGCGCGAGAGCGGGTTCTTTGAGGCGCTGAGGAGCAAGTTGAGCTGGGGTGAGCGGTAGAGGAGCAGGGAGAAGGGAAGAGGGAGAAGGGAAGAGGGCACGACTGTCCGAGCCCAACTTCTGAATTTTCAAGGAAAGGGTTGAACAAATTGGGGTTGAGTCCTGAGACGGAAAAACGAGTTGAGTTGCTTTTTCCTCCAACTGAATGGGACCGAGTACGCCTGATCCTTGTCGAGGAGTGCGGCGAGAATCTCCCACTCTCCAAGGGTAAAGGGGACGCATTTTTTGAAAGGATTCGTTTCGCTGTCCTAAAGTTGAGCGGTGGCGAAATTGCGAAACTTGATAAAGCGATCCGTCTCGCAAAATTGGATTGGAGGGACCTGCTCGTTGCTTCGGAGTTCGCAGAGGACCCGCAAGCACATCATTCATGGCTGGCGGATCGCCTCGGTTGATTATCTCAACTTAGAGGCCGCGGCCTTCGTAAATGGACTCTCTGTCTAGCGCCTCGTCGGGCAGCGGTGGGGCGGCGTTAGCGTGGCTGTAGATGGAGTCATGAAGCTGACGGCTCCAATCATCAATGCTGGCACCGTTCTTGATCACCGAGACGGAGGACTCTCTAGCTTCAAGGCGCTGGCGAATGGTCTCGACGCTAACTCCGACCACGTCCTCGGGGATACTTATCAGCCCGGCGTGAATGGCCTTATCAACCACGCGCTCTTGTTCCGGGCTAAGCTGAATGGGCACGTCAGGCCTCCGCTGCTATTGTTCCACTGCACGAACTGGAAAGCAATGAGAATGGGCAACGCTGGTGAGGTGAAGGGCGTCCCTCAGGGGCTAAAGCCCACAATTTTATTGGGCCCTAAGCGGCACGACTGAAGTCGTGCCCTGATACAAAGCCTTTGCTCGCCGGAATTCCACCGCGAACGGAAAGGTGCGCGTTTTGGAGGCTGTGCCTTGCGGCCAGGCGTAGTGCTCATCCTGCCTTCTCCGTCAGTTCGGCCCAGCGGGCGTAGAGGGCGTCGCTTTCGTGCTGGGCGGCGTCGAGTTCGGCGAGGGCTTGCTGGAGGGCGGTGGCGTCGGAAGCGATTTTGGGATGGTCGACACGTTCGCGGGCGGCGTGGAGGCGGGCGTCGGATTCTTCGACCTTGTGTTCGATGGTGGCGAATTCGCGGGCTTCGAGGTAGGAGAGCTTCTTTTTAGCTGAGTTAACGATGTTAACTGAATCAATGGCGTTAGACTTGGCCTGTTTGGCGGAAACGGAGCCATCTGCGCGGCGTTCAGATTTGCCGCTTTGGACGGAGTCCTGTTCGGCGAGCCAGTCTTCCCATTGAGCGAAGTCGGCGAACTGGGCGATGCTGCCGCGTCCGTCGAGGCCGAGCACGACCGATGAGACGCGATTGAGCAGATAGCGGTCGTGGGTGACGAGTACGAGAGCGCCGGGAAACTCGAGGAGGTTTTCTTCAAGGATTTCGAGGGAGGGGATGTCGAGGTCGTTGGTGGGCTCGTCGAGGAGGAGGACATCGGCGGGCTCGAGCATGAGCTTGGCGATGAGAACGCGGGCGCGTTCGCCGCCGGAGAGGTTGCGGACGGGCTGGTTGAGCTGTTCGCCGGTGAAGAGGAAACGCGCGGCCCAACTGGCGACGTGGATGATGCGGCCCTGGTAGTTGAGGCCATCGCCTTGGGGAGCGAGGGCGCGGCGGAGGGTGAGATTCTCGTCGAGGTCGCGCATCTGACTGAGGTAGACGAGGCGGAGGGCATCGGCGCGCTTGATGGTGCCCTCGGCTGGCTCGATTTCGCCGCGGAGGAGGCGGAGGAGGGTGGTTTTGCCGGAGCCGTTTGGGCCGACGAGGCCGACTTTCATGCCGGCTTTGAGGACGAAGTTGAGGTTGGAGAAGAGGGTGCGGGGGGCGGGGGTATTGGCAGGGGCTAAAGCCCCGGCGTTGTTGGTGGTTTGCTTGGCGCGACTAAAGTCGCGCCCTGATACAAGGCCTTCCTCGACCGATGCATGCTCGCTATCAGGCGAGCCCGGACCTACCGCTTCGCCGGGGATTTGGCAGGTGACGTTGTCGAATTCGACGAGGCGCTTGGTTTTTCTCATGCTGGCTTCGAAGTCGATGCCGACGGAGTTCACGGTGGTGCGGGAGTCCATGGCGGCGAGTTGGCCGATCATGGCGTTGGCGGTGTCGATGCGGGCCTTGCTCTTGGTAGTGCGGGCCTTGGGGCCACGGCGGAGCCATTCGATCTCGGTGCGGACCTGGTTGCGGAGGCTGTCTTGCTGGCGGCTCTGCGACTCGAGGTAGGCCTGCTTCTCTTCGAGGAAACGGCTGAATGTCCCTTTCACGCGGAAGAGGCCGTCGGCAAAGATGCGGTTGAGCTCGACGATCTGGCTTGAGGTGGATTCAAGGAAGTAGCGGTCGTGGCTTACGGTGACGGCGGCGAAGGAGGAGGCGGCAAGGAGCTCTTCGAGCCATTCAATTCCGGCGAGGTCGAGGTGGTTGGTGGGCTCGTCGAGGAGCATGACGTCAGGCTCGATGACCATGGCCTCGACGATGGCGAGGCGCTTGCGCCAGCCACCGGAGAGGGAGGCTGCCTCGGCGTCGAGGTCGGCAAAGCCGGCGCGGCCGGCGAGTTCGCGGAGTCGGCCTTCGCGTTCGGATTCGTTGACGTGAGCGGCGGCGAGGGCTTGCTCAAGGACCTGGCGGACAGAGAGGCCGTCGGCAAAGCGGGAATCCTGGGGAACGTAGGCGGCGCGGGCACGCTTGCGGACGGCAAGGTCGCCGGAGTCGGGCTCGACCTGGCCGGCGAGAAGGGCGAGGAGGGTGGATTTGCCGGCGCCATTGGGGCCGATGAGGCCGATGCGGTCGCTGTCTTCGACGGTGAGGGAGATGTCTTTGAAGAGGGGGAGAGCGCCGAACTGCTTGGTCACGGATTGTGCGTTGAGGATGGGGGGCATCTATCTCTAGGGTATCGTGCTGGGGCTCGGCCGGAAGCTGGCGCGTGAGACGGAGGGCTGCAAAGGGCCGTAAACTGGAGCCATGCTGGACTTTGAGATTTCATCTACCGATGCTGCAGCGCTGCTGAAAGAAGGCAAGGCCCGCCTGATTGACGTGCGGGAGCCGTGGGAGTTTGCGACGGCAAAGATCGAGCCCAGCGTATTGATGCCGATGGGCGACGTGCCTGCGCGAGCCCACCAGGAGATTGACCCCGATGAGCGGCTGGTGGTGCTTTGCCATCACGGAGCGCGGAGCTTGAATGTGACGGTGTGGCTGCGCAACCAGGGGTTTGAGAATGCGCAGTCGCTGCGCGGCGGGATTGAGGCTTGGTCGGCGGAAGTGGATGCGACGGTGCCGCGGTACTAGATCACGGACCGCAGTCAGAGTTGTGGTCTCCCACCCTTGCGACGAAGAACAAAGGCGTCGCAAGGATGGGGCACCCGGCCGACTGGCGGCGGGGACGCCGCCATGACAGGCGGTCCGGAGACCGGCGCTACCGTCCGAAGGAATAGGTGAGTTGGAAGGCACCGTTATCGATGCCGGGGTTTTCCTGCGCTGTGCCGTGGTTTGAGATGTGGTGAAGCCGGTACTCGGCGCGGATGGAGCGGCCCTTCGATTGGAACAGTTCAAATCCAGCACCGACGTCGAAGGTGAAATTGAACGAGCCGGCGCCACTCGTGGGGATTGGCTGGGTTGAATACATGTAACCGCCGTGGCCGCTGAGAATGGGCTGGAGTTTCTTTCGCGGCATGAAGTTCCATTGAAAGCCGATGGGGGAGATAGCTTCTCCGATGACCCAGCGGCGGGTGCAGGTGAAAACATCGACGGTTGTCCCTGTGCCGATGAGTGTCAGGCTGGGAAGTTCGTAGATTGAGAAGGTTTGGGTCACAGTAGAAGAGGTGCAGGCGGCAATGGTTGGATTGCCGTTTACATGTGTGAAGGTGACTGTGGGCTTACCGTTGTTGTAGACGTCGGTAGTTGTGCTGCTGTCAACCTGGACCGGGTCGCTGTCGAGGGCGACGGGCAGGATTTCGAAACTGTATTGCCAGTTTAGGATGCGGTTGACGTAGAGACGGCGCGAGTATCCCGCGCCGAAATCGACAAGTTTTCGGTACCGGGCCTGTCCCATCAAAATGTGGCTGGAATCGTTGGAGTAAGCGCCGAAAAAAGAGAATGTGTTCTTGCGGGCGAAGTATGAGCTTTCGAGTTGGGTTTGGGCGACAGCGGTGGATGCCATGAGGATGGAACCGAGAAGGGCTAAAAGACAAAAATGGCGGATAATTCGATTTGGAGTTGCGAAATCGTTTTTTCTCAATTGGATCAGCCTTTCTTATAACCGGACTCGGCATCATAATCGAGTTTGGACGGCTGCGCTGTGCCGGATGAGTGCGATGTAGGAGAAAGACCAGGTTCCATTCGATTTCGCTGAGGTTTGGCGTCGGGATGCGAAACGTGAGCGCCGTCCCTACGGGACTCCGGGAGTATTTTTGGGTTGCTCTCACCCCACGCTGAAGCGCGGGGCTAACCAACACTGCGCCTACGGCGCGGGATTCATGGGACTCGAAACTGCAATCGCGCCAGGAAATCCCGTTACTGAAGCGCGGGGCTAACCAACACTGCGCCTACGGCGCGGGAGGTGCGGAGCACCGTAGATCCAGGCTCGGGTTCGGGACGGATAGACAATGCGCCTACGGCGCGGGATTCATGGGACTCGAAACTGCAATCGCGCCAGGAAATCCCGTTACGACTAACTGAAGCGCGGCGTTTGCGGAGCCAAGTCAATCGAGGCTGAGGCTCGGGGCTATACTTTTCTTTGACCTTGAGTAGCAAGGAAAGGTAACGTGCCCATGCCATCGCCCGCAGTTGAGTATGCCCGCCAGAATCATCCTCGCTTTCTGCATGAGCTGAAGGCTCTGCTGCGGATTCCTTCGGTATCGACGCTGCCCGAGCACAAGGGCGACTGCCACTTTGCGGCCGAGGTGCTGGCTGCGGATTTGTCGAAGATTGGCATGGAGAATGTGCGGCTGATTGAGACCGGCGAGGATCGAGGGGGCGGACATCCATTGGTTTATGCGGACTGGCTTCATGCGGCGGGCAAGCCGACGGTGCTGGTTTATGGGCACTACGATGTGCAGCCGCCCGATCCGCTGGACGAGTGGATTTCGCCGCCGTTTGAGCCGGAGGAGCGCAACGGGAACCTCTATGCGCGAGGCGCGGTGGATGACAAGGGCCAGGTAATTGCGCAGGTGAAGGCGCTAGAGTCGCTGCTGGCTGCAACAGGCAAGCTGCCGCTGAATGTGCGGGTGCTGTTCGAGGGCGAAGAAGAGGTTGGCGGGGAGGGGATTGCGAGTTACGTTGGCACGAAGCCAGCGGACCTGAAGGCTGACTTCGCGCTGATTTGCGACACCGAGCTATTTGCGCCGGGGTTGCCGACGTTGTGCGTTGGCATTCGCGGCATGATTTATACCGAGCTTGAGGTGCGCGGGGCAAAGACCGATCTTCACTCGGGGATGTATGGCGGGGCCGCGCCGAACCCGTTTTTTGCGCTGGCGCAGATTCTGGCGAAGTTGAAGGACGAGGATGGGCACATTCTGATTCCTGGGTTCTACGACGATGTGGTCGCGCCGAGCGAGGAAGAGCTGGCGGCCTGGCGGAGCCTTCCGTTTGACGAGGAGCATTACCGCCTGACCGAAGTCGGATCGAAAGAACTGGTGGGCGAGAAGGGCTACAGCGTGTTGGAACGCACGTGGGCGAGGCCAACGCTGGAGGTGCATGGTATTGCCGGCGGGTTTATCGGTGCTGGGGCGAAGACGGTGATTCCGGCGAAGGCCACAGCCAAGATTTCTATGCGGCTGGTGCCGGATATGACGCCAGCGCATGCATTCGCACAATACAAGAGTTTCGTGGAGAAGATTGTGCCTCCGGGGGTGGATGTGGAGGTGCGGCTGATCCACTCGGGGGACGCGTGCCTGATCCCGGTGGACAACCCTTACATCCGCGCAGCGACGCTGGCGCTGAAAGAAGTCTGGGGGAAAGAGACGGTATTTATTCGGTCGGGCGGCTCAATTCCGATTGTGGGCGACTTTGACCGGCAACTTGGCCTGCCCAGCGTGATGATGGGCTTTGGGCTGCCCGACGATAATCTGCACGCGCCGAACGAGAAGTTCAATTTGAAGAACTTTGAGTTGGGGATTCAATCCCTGATCCGGTTTTTGGAGGAGGCTGGGGGTTGAAGGACGCGGCAAACGGGGCAGCCGAGGCGGGATTTGTGCTTGCCGGCGGGCAGTCGAGCCGGATGGGCAGGGATAAGGCACTGGAGCTGTTTTGCGGGCGGAAGCTGATTGAGATAGCGATAGGTACACTTCGCGGGGCGGGGATCGAAGCGGCCATTGCGGGAGCGAGGTCGGATCTGAGCGGCTTCGCACCGGTGGTTGAGGATGCTGAGCCTGATAAAGGGCCGTTGGGGGGCATCTGCGCGGCATTCGGCGCGACATCTGCCGAGCGGGCCGCATTCGTGTCAGTGGACTTGCCGTTGCTGCCTGCTTCGCTGATCTCCTGCATGATTGGCCATTCCCGGATCACGGGCAGCGCAGTAACACTCTGCTCGGTAAACGGCTTCGTGCAGACGTTTCCTGCCGTTTTGGGCAGGGTAGCACTGCCGCACTTCGAGGGGAGGCTTGTTTCGTTACAGCGGGGCTGCTACGGGGCGTTTCACGCGGCTGTCGAAGCTCTTGGTGAGCCGGTTTCCGTGTTGCCGGCGGAGGTGCTGGCGCAGTCGGGTCAGGTCGTCGATTCACGCGGATTGCCCCCGGCGTGGTGGTTCCTGAACGTGAATACGCACGCAGAACTGGCGCGAGCGGAATCGATTCTGCAAGGGCGCTTGAGCTAGGACCAGCAGGAGATGTTGGTCGACTCGAACGCCGACTGGCGGCGAGGACGCCGCCAGGACAGCCGGTCTGGAGACCGGCGCTACCTCCGCCGGATTCGCAACGATTCGAAGGGCAGGGCTGGGGAATCGCGTAATCTGGATTTATCGCCATGGCTGACACACCGTCCAATCCCGACCTGTATGGCCCTGACACCGGGGAACTCAGGCCTCCTGATGCCATGGCCGGCCATGACACGGAGCCGATCATCAGCTTCAGCCATGTTTCGATTGGGTTCAATGGCCGCTCGGTGCTGGATGATGTGAGCTTCTACGTAAATCGCGGCGAGACGCTTTGCATTCTGGGCCGCAGCGGTGTTGGCAAGTCGGTATCGCTGCGCATGCTGATGGGGTTCCTCAAGCCCGATTCCGGCTCGATTCGCGTTGAGGGCCAGGAGATTACAGGGTTGAGCGAGAACGACATGCAGGCCATTCGCAAGAAGGTCACCATGGTCTTCCAGAATGGGGCGCTCTTCGATTCGATGAATGTGCGCGAAAACGTGGCGTTTCCGTTGCGTGAACGGGGAGGCCTGGCCGAAGACCAAGTGGTGCAGATTGTGGACCGGCTGATCAACATGGTGGGCGCCGAGGACGTTACGGACAACCTGCCGTCAGGCCTGTCGACCGGGCGCAAGCGGGCCGTGGCGATTGCACGAGCTCTGGCGTCGCAGCCGGAGGTGGTGCTCTACGACGAGCCCACGACGATGGTGGATCCGATCATCGCCCGCCGGCTTGGCGACCTGATTCAGCGGCTCAAGAAGCAACTCGGCTTTACCAGCATTGTCGTCACACACGATATGCGCTTTGCCGAGCGGCTGGCCGACCGGGTGCTGTTTCTGCATGAAGGGCGGGCGCAGTACTTTGGGCCTCTGGCAGGTTTTCTCGCCTCGCAGGATCCATTCATACAGCAGTTCCTCACGTTGGACGCCTACGTGTTGCCGAGCGCGTAGACGGGTTTGCGTAGCCAGCGCTGGGAGCAAATTGAGGCCGCGAGCTCTTGCTTAGTTAGTCATATTTTAATTGAACGAATATTCTTTGTCCCTGGTCTTGAAACGGAGCTATGCTTTTGGTTTAAGGGTCCTGAATTGAGTGAGCACATACCCCAATCCAGGTTGGGCATGGATGCGCTCGAAGGGCTCTCGAATGAAGGGACTTTTGCTATAATTGGTTTGTTGTCATTGATTTCGCAGTGCGATTCAGTGGGACGTGATGGTTTGATTGATGGGCTCCGACGCCATCCGGCATCGATGTCCATCGGGATCTCAAGCTACTGGTCGGACATGTAAGACGTGCGCGCACTCATCCAGCCCTTCTGGTTTCAATGGAAAGCGGCGCAGGTAACGGGTCTAATTCATTCATCCCCCGAGCCACGGCATGGCGGACATGCCGGCGTGGCTCACCGAGAGCATAATGGAAGATTGCCACGATCAGGCAACCATGGACCGGGGAGAGGTTCCCCGCAAGGTTCTTGCCCCACTTGCCTCGGTTTCTAAATACTGAATTCTCTTTTTTGGGGGGTTTTCCCCACCCTATCCCAGGCGAATTAAAGCACTGAGGTCTGCGGAAGTTACATGGCCACAAATTTTTGGGAACGTGTATCGGAATCCGTATCTTCAGCTCCTGATTTAACCGGAGGGACTTCCACGCAACCAGCACGGACGTCGAGGGGCACAGCGAAGCTTTGGATGGTGCTCGACGGTGCCACCGTGTTCGGTGCGGCGGCCCTGGCGACGCTCTACAGGATGCACATTGGCCCGGTCGCTGAAGCCCAAGGATTCTGGAACGGCACCCTCCTGAACGGGCGGCCAATATGGATTCTGCTTTCGCTTCTAGCGGGCTACACAGCTGCCCTGATCATGACCAGCCGGCGGCTTCATCTCTACACCCCAGTGCGCATCACCAGCATCCTCCGTGAGCAGCGGCTCAGCCTTCAGGCGTGCTTTACATCAGGATTGCTGCTTACGGGAACTCTTTACCTCGTCCGTGGCCAGGACATTTCCCGCACAGTAGTGCTTGTCACCATCGGTTTGGTGACCATCTCTCTAAGCGTTCGCCGGCTCATTTACCGCCTGCTCATCTATCGGCGGTTTGAGCGGGGCGTGGGCACGCGCAATGTGTTGATAGTTGGAACCGGTCCAGAAGCAAACGCGCTACGCCATCATCTGGAGAGCATTCGCCACCTCGGTTACACGTTCAAGGGCTTCATCGATTTTCCCGGTACCAACTCACGGTTTACCTCGACGTCCGGCGATGTGCTGGGCGGGCTCGATACGCTCTTTACACATGCCCGCAAACAGTTCGTAGACGAGATATTTTTCACCACTGCGTGCGAGCGCGGGATCGTGCAGGAAGTGCTGGAAAAAGCCCGGACTCACGGCATCGACCTGCGGGTGGTGCCCGATATGTACGATGGGCTGGCGTGGAACAGCCCCATCGAGTACATTGGCCAGTTCCCGACGATCCCGCTGCATACCGGACACGTGCCTGAAATGAGTCTGCTGCTCAAGCGGGTGCTTGATGTGGTGCTATCGGCGATTGCAGTGATTTTGCTGTCGCCGGTGCTGATCGCGGTGGCTGTCGCAATCAAGCTGGATTCACACGGGCCTGTCTTCTACAGCTCGGAGCGCATCGGCAAAAGAGGGCGGGTATTCCGCTGCATCAAGTTCCGCACCATGGTGCGCGACGCGGAGAGGCGCCGTGCCGATGTGATGCATATGAACGAGCGCGAGGGAGTGCTATTCAAGATCACCAACGACCCGCGCATCACCCGGCTGGGGCGGTTTTTGCGCAAGTATTCGATTGATGAGCTTCCGCAGTTCTTCAACGTGCTGCGCGGCGACATGAGCATTGTCGGTCCGCGGCCGCCGCTGGCCAGCGAGGTGAAGGAGTACAAGCTAAGCCATCTGCGCCGCCTGGACGTACTGCCGGGCGTGACGGGCCTATGGCAGGTGCAGGGCAGGCAGGATCCTTCCTTCGACAGCTACATTTCGCTTGACGTGACCTACATCGAGAACTGGAGCATCTGGCTGGATCTGAAGATCATTGGGCGCACGATCGGTGTAGTTTTGGCTGGGACTGGGTCGTAGACGCGAGTTTGAGGCGGTATCTGGGAGTACACGAGCGGCGGTGACGCATCTGAGTGCAAGCCGGCTCGCCGCAACGGATTAAACTGGAAGAGTGAAGATTGCGCTCGCCCAGATCAACCCCACGGTGGGGGATTTCAAAGGAAACCTGGCAAAGATCGGGGATTCCGCTGCGCGGGCTGCTGGGCTGGGTGCGCGTCTGACGGTGTTTTCCGAATTGGTGATCTGCGGCTATCCGCCAGCCGACTTTCTTGAAAAGCCAAGCTTTCTGGCGCGCTGCCGGAGCGCTGTTGAGGAACTTGCAGCGGCAACTGCGGGGCTACCGACGGCCGTACTTGCCGGGGTAGCACTGCCCGCCGACCCGGGCTCGGGAAAGGCTGCCGTGAATGCAGCGGTGCTCATCGACAAGGGCACAATCCTGCTGGAGCAGCACAAGCGGCTTTTGCCTTTCTACGATGTCTTTGATGAGCAGCGTTATTTCTCACCATCGAAAGGGCAGAAGGTGGTAGAGCTCGAAGGGCTGCGACTTGGTATCACCATCTGCGAAGATGCATGGAACGACAAGCACTTCTGGCAGCACCGGCTGTATAAAGTCGATCCCATGGAGGAGCTGATGGGGCAGCACCCGGATCTGCACATCAATCTCTCGTCCTCGCCGTTCTGGCACGGCAAGCGCTCCATCCGTCGAGAGATGCTGGCAGCCATAGCGCGTCGCGATGACATTCCCGTTCTGATGTGCAACCAGGTGGGCGGGAACGACAGCCTGATTTTTGATGGAACTTCGATGGCGATCAATAGCCGGGGCGAACTGATCGGGCAAGCAAAGTCATTCGAAGAAGATCTTCTCGTTGTGGACGCATTCGACTCTCCGGTTATCGCGACCCCTCAGGACGACGACACGGAGGCTGCTTACCGGGCGCTGGTGATTGGCACGCGGGACTACGTGCGCAAGTGCGGCTTTTGTAAAGTGCTGGTGGCGCTCAGTGGCGGCATTGACTCGGCGCTGGTCGCGGCCATTGCGACCGATGCGCTTGGGCCGGAGAACGTGCTGGGCATCGGCATGCCCAGTCCGTACTCGTCATCGGGATCGATCGACGATAGTCGCCGCCTGGCGCAGAATCTTGGCATTCGCTTCGAAGTCATTGGGATAAACGGACTGTTCGACGAGTACAGGGAAGCTCTTGCTCCGCTGTTTGAGGGCACCCGGACCGACACGACTGAGGAGAATATTCAATCGCGTATTCGCGGCGTGCTGATGATGGCGTTGTCGAACAAGTTTTCCGCGCTGGTGCTGACCACGGGCAACAAGTCAGAGATGGCAGTGGGCTACTGCACGCTTTATGGCGACATGGTGGGTGCGCTGGCCGTAATTGGCGACCTGGTGAAGACGCGCGTTTACGCAGTCTGCCGCTGGCTGAATCGCGACCGCGAGACAATTCCTCCGGCCGTGATCGAGAAGCCGCCTTCCGCGGAGCTGAGGCCCGATCAGAAAGATACTGACTCTCTGCCGCCCTACGAAGTGCTCGATCCGATTCTCGAAGCCTACGTGGAGCGCTATGAAACTCCGGAAGCAATCGCGCATGCAACGGGAACGCCTCTTTCATTGGTCCAACAAGTAGTGCGCCTGGTGGAGCGATCGGAGTACAAGCGCCAACAGGCCGCACCTGTGCTGAAAGTCACGTCGAAATCCTTCGGCATGGGCCGCAGATTCCCCATCGCCGTCACGGTCGAGGTATAAGCTAGAACGTGGCGGAATATACCGCTTAACAAGGAGAACCAGCTTGATTCGTGTGTCAAACCATCTGAACGGCGCCCGCTGCATTGCAGCAACTGCGCTGGTTGTTGCTTCAACGTTTGCTTTCAATGCCGTCGCTCAGCAGCAGGTGCCCCCTGCTCCCGCCGAAGCGCCCACCCCCTCTTTGCCGACACCGGCGCCTTCAACGGCTCCAGTCTTTCCCAAGCCGGACCCGGCCAACTTCACCGCCGCATCGCCGACCAAGGAGGTCGTCGATGGTTTTCTGGATGCCAGTTGGGGATATGACCAGAACCGCGTATGGCAGGTGGAAGAGATTCTCAAGACCCCTGTGGAAGGCGTGAGCAGAGTGGTGGTGTATGTAGGCGACAAGACTGGGAAGATCAAGCCTGTTGGCATGCAGTTTTACGTCATGGGTGATGGAAAGCACATAATCGCAGGCGACGAGATTCTCAGCTTCGGCGAGAAACCCTTTGCCGAATACCGCGCCGCGCTGCAACAGCATGCTGACGGGCCTTACCGCGGTACGGCGTCGAAAGAACTGGAACTGGTTGAGTTTGCCGATTTCCAGTGCCCGCATTGCAAAGAGGCGCAGGCGAACATGGAGAAGCTTCTCGTCGATTTTCCCAACGCACGCATTGTTTTCCAGAACTTCCCGCTGGCCCAGCATCCCGCGGCGGCAGGCGCAGCTGCGTATGGAGTCTGCGTGAACAAGATGGGCGGCAGCACTGCTTTCTTTACTTTCGCGGACGCGGTGTTTGAGGGGCAAGAGGGCCTGAACCAGGGCGCCGACAGCGCCACGCTCACACTGAACAGCGCAGTGACCAAGGCTGGGCTCGATCCGGCCAAGGTGGATGCCTGCTCGAAGACGCCCGAGGTTGAATCCCAGGTGAAGGCTTCTGTTCAGCTCGCCAAGGACGTCAACGTGAATCAGACGCCCGCCCTGATGGTGAATGGCCGACAGGTTCCCGCAAACGCCTCCTACGACTTGATCAAGCAGATCATTCTCTTCCAGGAGAAGCTGGACGGAATCAAGCAGTAGTTCACGTTGAGCCTGGAGCGTTGAATTCATCGCTGAAGGGCTCGGAACAAGAAGTACGAACCCCCGAAGCATTTCTCACTTTTGATGAGCGAGCTTTTCGGGGGTTCTTATTTGCGGAGTGATCCAGCAGGTGGAATTCGCCGGCACCGCTATCGTGCCTGAGGGCTTTTGTCGATGCGGAACATGGGCGAATGACCGGCGGCTTGTGGTCCGCGGATCACATGCGGTGTGATGACGATGAGCAGCGTGGCGTAACTTTTCTGGTTGTCTTTGCCTGTTACATCGTTCAGGCCCGGAATCTCACTGAAGCCCGGAACGCCGCTGATGGCAAGGCTTTGCTGCTTGTTGAGATCGCTGACCACGACCACGCCCTCGCCCTGCCTGAGTGTGACGACGCCGGAGTAAACGCGATTGTTCAGGATGGGGTTCCCGTTTATCGAGCTGCCGGCAAGCGCGTCGATCTTGAGGTCGATGGTAAGGGCGACATCGTTGTTGCGGATGACTCTGGGTGTGGCCTTGAGGGTCATTCCCAGGTCCTGATATTCGACCTGCGGGACGTTGGGGACGCTGCCGCCGAGGTTCGCGAGCAAGCCGGCCAGGCTGCTGGAGGTACCGACGCCAGTCAGCCCTGGAATGGAGGGGATGCTCCCAGACAAGCCTGAGAACGAAGATGTCTGAATCGGATAGCGGGTGCCGGAGCGCACTGTTCCCGCCTCGCCGTCGCCGAGACGCAACTGCAGCATGTCAAGCTCGCGCGAGTCAGAAGAGTTGAGATTGAAGTTGGCGGTTGCCGTACCAGGCGCCAGGGCCGACTGCGTGAGGCCGCCGCCAAAGAGTGCGACGCCGTTGGTGAGGGCACCGCCTGAAACCTGACCCGACGCGAGCAGGATGCCCAGGATGGCCAGCGTATCACCGGGCGCAGCGAGTCCATTCGAGATGATCTGCTGCACGAGGCTCTGGTTGGAGTTCAGGATCGATTGCTCTTCGGCGTATACGTTGAAGGCCGTAATTGATTGCGGTGGATGAATGCCGGTGTTGCGCTCGTTCAAATGCGCGATCTGGATCAAGCGCACTTCGAGCATGACCTGGCTGTGCCCCTCCATGATCTGGCGGACGGTCTCGTTGAAGGTATTCAAGGTTTTAAGCGGCGCTCGAAGAGAAACGGTTCCGGCGGCGGCGTTCGGTGTGACCTGCACTACATCGAATACATTCTTTGCGATGTTCGACACATCGGTGAGCTCGGTCGCCGTGAGTCCGGGGAGATAAATGGTCTCGTATTCCTGACGAACAAACTGCCTGCGAAGGTCCACCGTGTCATGAGCAACGAGGGCGCGATGCGCATCCAGAGGCACATAGAAGGTGTTGGTTGCGAGAGCGAGGGCCCTTGCGGCCTCTGGGAAAGTTGCGTCATCCAGGTCAAAATGAATGGTCATGATGCGGACGCTGTCGTCGATGGTTGCTTCGAGGCCATAGGCTTTGAAGACTTGCTGTACGATCTGGCGCTGATCGGTGTGAAGGTGGAAGCTGCGCTTGCTGGAGGATGGCTCGAGCAAAATGCCTGGGCTAAGGTCTGCGGTGCTGCGGCCTCCGGCATTGGGTTTAACGAAAGCATCTTCGTCGCTGCGGGCGGCATCCTCACCCATCTCGCGCAGGTGTTCCGCGACCTGAATGTTGTTGGGGTCAAGCTCAGCCGCTTGCTCGAGCGCAACCCGTTCAGCCCCTGCATCTCCAAGGAGCCGGGCCTTTGCCGCCTGCTGGATGAGCACAGTGACGAGGTGGCTGCGAGCCAGCTCGGCAGCCAGGCGATAGTCAGTGTTTGATGGGTCGAGTTCGGCGGCCCGCTGGTAGGTGATCATCGCCTGTTCGAAGTCTTCCTTCTGGAACTGCTTGCTGGCATCGAGAAAGAGGCTGGCCGCGTGCCTGCGTGCGCTGCCGCTGGCAGGCTTTTTTGCGGTGGTCTGGTCGGGAGTGGCAGGGGCGCTCAATGCTGCTTTGGTTGGTACGGAATTGGCTGTCTGTGCCATTGCAAAGTTTGCTGAGACGGTGAGCCCAACAACGCATGCGAGCAGCCGCAGAACGTCTCGCGGGGCCTTCCTGGGCGAATTGCCGGCTCGTTCGAAATGTCTTCTCACGCGCTCACCTGCGTTGCTGCCAGCAGGTCGGCCAGGGAGGTGGCGCAGGCCTCAGGATCGTGGTCCAACAACTGGTCGAAGCTGAAGTGGCCTGTGGCGAAGGCGATGACGGGGAGGTTGTTGGCGCGTGCCGCTGCTATATCCCGTGGGGTGTCGCCGACAACGCAGACGCTGGCAGAGTTGCCGGCGAGTTCGCGTGCTTTGAGAGCAGCGTTGCCGATCAGATCCGGCCGGGAAGGGAATTGGTCGCTGAAACCGCCGAAACGGAACCACTCGCGCAGTCCCGCCTGCTCGACCTTGATCCAGCCGATCATCTCGAGGTTGCCCGTGGCCACGCCGAGCAGCGCGCCGCGGGCAGCCAGGTGGCGGAACACATCTTCAACGCCCGGCATGCGCACCAGGCGCATCTGGTGGCGCCTGTCGGCCACGACGCTGCCCATCGCGTTGAGAATTGCGGTGAGCTGCTCGTCGAGCGCCTGTGCGGGGATACCCGCCTGCAGCCATGCTTCGCGCAGGATCGCGGTGTCAGTACTGCCGTGGATGGAGACCCCGGCGAGCGAGATCTCGAAGCCGGTGACTCGCTTTACGCTGCTGGCAAAGGCGTCGAAGTGAATGCGGTCAGGATCGCGGAGCAGGGTGCCGTCGATGTCAAACAGGTAGGCGTCCTGCGCGTCCCAGGCAAAGCCCGGGCGCAGGTGTACACGCGCTGCCGATTGCGTTTCTGGTTTCCGCATTTGCTTGCGTCGGGTCCTAACCCTGTCGGTACAGGGAGCGGACCGTACTGAGTACTGGACGTTCGCTGCGGGGCGGACGCTTGAGCGTGGCTCGAACTTCCGCAAGATCGAGCCCCAGCTCGGCCATCGCGCGGCTCAGCGTGTTGCGATGCATGCCCAGCTCTTCGGCGGCCTTACACTGGTTCCCCCGATGCGTAACCAGAACTTCGCGCAGGTATTGCCGCTTGAATTCGCGAACCGCCTCCTCATAGCGCATTCCGCTAGAGTGCATCTGGGTCACCAGGCTGTCTAATTCTCGTTTCACTTCAACCTCTTGCTCTATCAGCGACGCTGTCGCCACTGGGCAACGTGCCATAAAAAATCAGGAGTTGCCCGTGTGAGAATGCATCCACGCCGGGGTTCCTTCCTGCAAAAACTTGAGGCCCATCCGAATTCGAAGGGCCAGCTCATCGGGACTGATCCGCGTACTCATGTGGCACATGCCAAAGAAGTGCCTGGGCAACTTTGCATTCATCAGCCAATGCGAGTCGGGCAAAAATGCGACTGTGACAAGGATGACAATCGTTACTAAGACTACACCCTGCAGAAGGCCGAATGCTCCCCCCACTAATCTGTCGAGCCAGCCCAAGCCGATTTTCTGAAAAGTCCTGGACAGGATGGAGCCGATAAGGCCCGCGATCGCCATCACTACGACCGCAATGAGGAGGAATGCGACGACGTCGGCGATCTCAACGACCTTTACGAAGGGCTTGAAGAGAGCACCCACCCAGATGTAGTTCCAGCAAGCCAGCGCAAGGCCCAGGAGCAACCCCAGCAGCGAGCTGGCGGAGCGCAGGAACCCCTGCGACAGCCCACTCAGGACTGCGCCGGCGATGGCAATGACGATGATCCAGTCGACCCACGTCATTCCCGCGATCAGGTTGTCCATGCTGCCCTCCGGCTGCTTAGGAGTCTTGTCGGTGCGATTGACGACGTCGTGCATTGGGATGTCGAGATCACAGAATTAACTTCCGTCCCGTCAGCCTGCGGAATGCTTCAAGATACTTTGCCTGGGTACGCTCCACCACGTGGTCGGGCAAGCCTGGAGCCGGGGCCTGCTTGTTCCAGTGAATGGATTCCAGATAGTCTCGCACGAATTGCTTGTCGAACGAAGGCTGGGGTCCACCGGGGTTCCAGGCCGAGCCCTCCCAAAAGCGGGAGGAGTCGGGCGTGAGAACCTCATCGGCAAGGATAATCCCATCCGGCGTTTTGCCAAACTCAAATTTTGTGTCGGCCAGAATCAGTCCACGGGACTCGGCATGCTGGGCGGCTCGGGTATAAATGGCAAGGGTGAGCCGCCGCAACTCTAGAGCGTCGGCCAGGCCGATCAGCTTCCCGGCTGCCGCGAATGAGATGTTCTCGTCGTGGGCGCCGTCCTGGCTCTTGGTTGCCGGCGTAAAGAGCGGCTCAGGGAGCGGTGATCCGTCTTTCAGGCCGGCGGGCAGCGAAAGTCCGCAGACGGTGCCGCTGGTCTGATATTCCTTCCAGCCTGAACCTGCAAGGTAACCTCGCGCCACACACTCGATGGGAAACATGGAGGCGCGCTTCACCAGCATCGAACGGCCTTCGAGCTGATCCGCATACGGGTGGAGCGGAACCGGGTATTGGGCTACGTCAGCCGTGATCAAGTGATTGGGGACAAGCTCAGAGAGCAGGTCGAACCAGAAGAGCGAAATCTGGGTAAGGATCTTGCCTTTGCCCGGGATGCCCGTTGCCAAGACGTGATCGAAGGCCGAGATTCGGTCTGTCGCGACCAGCAGTAGTGCGTCGCCAATGGCATAGAGGTCGCGGACCTTTCCCCTGCCGAGCAACGGCAGATCGCCAAGGTTCGTCGTCAGGAGCGCTGTCACAGGAAGGCCTTCCGAGGTGGGACTGAATCTTCGATTTTCCGGTGCGCGGTGAGGTTTGTCAATTCAGCCGGCAATTGATGACTGAAGGAGAATGCGGCAGATCCTCCGCTGTACTGACCCCGGGTTGCGGTATGCACAGAGTTGGTAGTTAAGGCACTGTGGAAAACACTCACGAAGGTGTGTGATGACCGTCACAGAGAGACAATGCGAGTTGGGAGACACTCCAGTTGTCAACATGGTTCGGGAGGCGCGTAATAAGGTCTCCTTAGAGCCGGGCGACACGAGGCAGCAGTGGAAAGGGGAAGCCGCGGCTAGCTTCGTTCATACAGGGATCACCAGTAGCCGCGTGCTACCGACCTCCAGTGCCGGCTACTGGTCCCCGTAAGCTATCTTGGTAACTGCAAGCGCCTCCGAGGCGAAGAGTTCCTTCGGAGGTGTTTTTTTATGCATGAAATCTT
>Ga0302197_10001000_pt1 | contig 28183 bp, 18 predicted proteins | sample II_Bog_N2_1_FD_193526 | JGI IMG/M metagenome (GOLD analysis project Ga0302197, IMG submission 193526) | Peat permafrost microbial communities from Stordalen Mire near Abisko, Sweden - II_Bog_N2_1 | ecosystem: Environmental > Terrestrial > Soil > Wetlands > Peat | place: Sweden: Abisko... | reverse complement strand
CGCCGCTGACTTCGAGGAAGTCCGCCAACGTGCCGATGGCCGAGCGGCCAGCTCCGAGAGCGCCCGGCTTCAGAAGACGCCGCACGGTGTCTGTGGAGTAGCCGTGATTGCGGATCAATGCTTCAAGTGAACTGCGACGCCCGGATGCGGCGGCTTGTTCTCCACGCAACTGGTTGGCTTGTGCGCGCTGGGTGTTCTCCTGAAGGCGGCGGGCTTGAAGTGATTCGCGGGTGGAGGCGATTTCAGCTTCAAGGCGCTTGAGGGCGTCGACGGCGGATTCAAAGCGTAGGGTTGACTGGCCTTTCTGAACGCCGAGATCTTCAAGTTCAATCCCTGCCTGGCGCATTTCCGCATCGAGACGTTCCGCCTCACGCTCCAGGGCAGCAAGACTCTCTTCGGCCTGGGCAGTGTGGTTGCGAGCATTGCCGGCAAGGGTGAGCAGGTGCATGGCGTGACGCCGGCCGGCTTCCAACTGTCGCTCCGAGGCGAACACTTCTTCGGCGGCTGTGCGGGCTTCCTGTTGCTGCGCCTCAACCTTTTGGCGAAACGCTTTGGATTCGCCTGCTGCCGATTCGAGGAATGCGTGTTGCTGCGTGCGCTCCTCAGCGATGCCGGCCAACTGCGTGCGGGTGGCTTCCAACTCCGCGCCGGCGCCTGCGATTCGGGCTTCCAACTCGCTGACGCGTTCCGCATTGCTGCGACCGCGGGCCATGGCTCGCTCCAATTCGATGGCGGTCTCATTGGCGCGATTCTGGGCCTCATGGCCTTCACGATCCAATTCATATCCGCGTTCGGTGGTGGAGTGCTGAGTGGATTCTAGCGTTGCGATCTGACCGGAAGATTCGTTGATTTGTCCGGTGAGTGCGGCAATCTGCTGGTCGAGGGCGGACTGCTCGGCATCCATTGCGGCCATACGGCTGGCCAGGACGACACGCAGACGGGCGCGGAGTTCGTCGCGGACCGCAACGAAGCGCTCGGCCTTGGCTGCCTGGCGCTTGAGGCTGTTCATCTGGCGCGTGATTTCTTCAAAGATGTCGTCGACGCGCGCCAGGTTCTGCTTGGCAGATTCCAGACGCAGTTCAGCGAGGCGCTTCTTGGTCTTGAAACGGGTGATTCCGGCAGCTTCCTCGATGATGGCGCGGCGGTCATGGGGCTTTGAACTGAGCAGCTGGCCGATGCGCTCCTGGCCGATGATGGCGTAGCTCTCCGGGCCAAGGCCGGTGCCCATGAAGATGTCCTGAATGTCGCGCAGACGGCAGAGCTTGCCGTTGAGAAGGTACTCGCTTTCACCGGTGCGGAAGAGGCGCCGGGTGATGACGATTTCGCCCTTCTGCGGCGTTTTATGGAATTTGCGGCGACGAATTTTGAGTACAACGGCCTGCGGTCCTTCAGCGGATGCCTGAGCTTCAGGAGACTCTTGTACAGAGTCCTCGTCGATGACCTGGCCCGGCTGTTCGGCGGCAATAATTTCTTCGGCTTCAGTGGCGCGCTCACGTCGCATTTCGTCTTCGTCCCAGTCGCCGGAGTTTTCAGGATCGACGAGGAGTTCAGGCTGAACCGGGATGGGACCTTCGTAGGCGTCCGGATCCACGAGGGTTAAAGTCACCTCGGCCATGCCTAACGGTTTGCGATCGCGGGTCCCGGCGAAGATGACGTCCTGCATGTTGGAGCCACGTAGAGACTTTGCGCTCTGCTCGCCGAGTACCCAGCTAACACCGTCAAGAATGTTGGACTTTCCACATCCATTGGGACCAACTACGACGGCAATGCCCGTGCCCGGCACAGTCAATTCCGTGCGGTCGCAAAAGCTCTTGAATCCCAGGATATGAATTTTTCTCAGTTTCAGCATTTGTACTCCAACATCTTTACTCAAAAATGGACGGACGCCCTGCGGCTATGTCTGGGGGAAGCGGCAGTCAGTTTCGAGAGCCGCACCTGATTGGGAAACATTACTACCCAATTACAAACTCTATGGACCTTGACCGGCAGGGTCAACGGAGGAAAGAAGGGTTTATGTGGATAAGGGAGGCCGGAATTGTGCACGTCGAAAATTCTCGACCACATGTCCAAAATGGGGATTTTCTAAGTCTTTACATTGCTCGATTTAGCCATTCTCCACTTTCATTGTGAGGGTATGTTATATTCTTGTATAACCTTTGAAGAGGTGCTCAATGTTGACAACAACGCTTCGAAAAGTCGGGGGTTCGGTAATGATGGTGGTCCCTCCTGCGATTCTTGACCAGTTGGGGCTGACGGCTGGAGCCTCCGTAGCTCTTGCTGTGGACGGTGAACGGCTAATCGTTGAGCCTCCCCGGAAGACGCGTTACACCTTGGAAGAACTGCTCTCACAATGTGATCCTGATGGGCCGCTTTCCGACGAGGATCGCGCGTGGATTAACTCCGCGCCTTTTGGACGGGAGCTGCTGTGAAACGCGGCGAAATCTGGCTGGTTTCGCTGGACCCAACCGCCGGTCATGAACAGCAAGGCACGCGACCGGTCCTCATCGTCTCGCCAGACGAGTTCAATCGAGTGATCGGTGTGCCCGTTGTCCTTCCCGTCACCAGCGGAGGAGCATTCGCGCGCACTCGCGGCTTTGCGGTTTCGCTGCAAGGCACGGGCACCACGACCACGGGGATTATCCGCTGCGACCAACTGCGCTCCCTGGATCTTACGGCCCGCAAGGGGCGCTTCCTGGAGGCGGTTCCTCGAGCTGTCATCGATGAAGTCTTAATGAAACTCGCACCAATTTTTGCGTGATCACAGCGCCCATTCTCGGTTGGTGCAAATTGCATGCCCCGAAACAACTGGAAATCCTTCACTGCGTCGCCCCTGCTGCTCTTCTTAAGTTCGCCTCTTGCTCTTCTTAGGCCCAAGGAGCAGGCGTATCATAACCTCGGCGGACGCTTCGCCACAGTTCACATTGAATATCGAATTCCTGCCCCACATTGCGGGATGGACAACAGAATTGCAACGCGAAAGCCAAGGAGATTTTCAAATGTCTGATGAGCAGGCAAAGCACCCCGGACCCCCCATAGTCGACGATCAAAACGCCAAGTCGGGCGATGCAAAATGCCCGTTTTTGAACGGCTCCCGCAAGCATACGGTGGGCGGAGCCCAGGTGAACGCGAACTGGTGGCCCAACCAACTGAACCTGAAGATTCTGCACCAGCATTCGGCCCTGTCCAATCCCATGGGCGAGGCGTTCAACTACGCCGAAGAATTCAAGACTCTCGATCTCGATGCTGTGATCAAGGACCTGCACAAGCTGATGACCGACTCGCAGGACTGGTGGCCGGCGGACTACGGCCACTACGGTCCGTTCTTCATCCGCATGGCATGGCATAGTGCGGGCACCTATCGCATTGCCGATGGCCGCGGGGGGGCGGGAAATGGAACACAGCGGTTTGCTCCGCTGAACAGTTGGCCGGACAACGTGAGCCTGGACAAGGCACGGCGGCTGATATGGCCGATCAAGCAGAAGTATGGCAAGAAGATTTCGTGGGCCGATCTGATGATTCTGACCGGCAATGTGGCGCTCGAGTCGATGGGATTGAAGACCTTCGGCTTTGCAGGTGGGCGCGTGGATGTTTGGGAGCCCGACGAAGACATCTACTGGGGGCCGGAGACCAAGTGGCTGGGCGACGAGCGATACAAGGGCGACCGCCAGCTCGACAATCCTCTGGGCGCGGTGCAGATGGGCCTGATTTATGTGAATCCGGAAGGACCGAACGGCAACCCCGATCCTGTGGCGGCGGCGCGCGATATTCGCGAGACATTTGCGCGCATGGCCATGAATGACGAGGAGACCGTTGCTCTTATCGCCGGTGGACATACGTTTGGCAAGGCGCATGGCGCGGCCGATCCCGTTAAGTATGTTGATCGCGAGCCGGAAGGTGCGGGTATTGAAGAGCAGGGCTTTGGATGGAACAACACGTTTGGCAGCGGCAAAGGCGTAGACACCATCTCCAGCGGCTTGGAAGGCGCGTGGACCAGCAACCCCGTGAAGTGGGACAACGATTACTTCGAAAACCTGTTCGAGTACGAATGGGAACTCTTCAAGAGTCCCGCGGGCGCCAATCAGTGGAGGCCAAAGAACGGAGCCGGAGCGGATACCGTGCCGGATGCGCACGATCCCAACAAGAAGCATGCGCCCATCATGTTCACCACGGACCTTGCCCTGCGCATCGACCCGAGCTACGAGAAGATTTCTCGGCGCTTCCTTGAGAAGCCGGCGGAGTTTGCGGATGCCTTCTCAAGGGCCTGGTTCAAGCTGACTCATCGTGACATGGGACCGCTCGCGCGGTATCTCGGGCCGCTGGTACCGAAGGAAGAACTTATCTGGCAGGATCCGCTTCCGGCCGTGGGGCATGTACTGATTGATGCGCAGGATATTTCTAACTTGTCGGCTAAGATCCTTGCGTCCGGGCTTTCTATTTCTGAGTTAGTGACAACGGCATGGGCTTCGGCTTCGACCTTCCGCGGGAGTGACAAGCGCGGCGGGGCGAACGGGGCGCGTATTCGGCTTGCGCCGCAAAAGGATTGGGAAGTGAATCAGCCTGCGGAGTTGGCGAAGGTGCTGGCGAAGCTGGAAGCGATTCAGAAGGAGTTTAACGAGGCGCAGTCGGGTGGGAAGAAGGTTTCGCTGGCGGACCTGATTGTTCTGGGCGGTTGTGCGGCTGTCGATGCTGCGGCAAAGAAGGCCGGGCATGAAGTGACGGTTGGCTTTGCGCCTGGGCGTGCGGATGCATCGCAGGAACAGACGGATGTGTCTTCCTTCGCCGTGCTCGAGCCGGTTGCGGATGGCTTCCGCAATTATCTCCGCAAAGAACATGAGGGATCGGCGGCGGAATTGCTGATCGATCGGGCGCAGTTGCTCACGCTTACGGCTCAAGAGATGACGGTGCTGATTGGCGGGCTGCGGGCGTTGGGGGCGAACTTCGGACAATCGGATCTTGGGGTTTTCACGAAGAAGCCGGGGACGCTGACTAACGACTTCTTCGTGAATCTGCTCGACATGAGCACCAAGTGGCAGAAGTCCGGTACCTCTGGAGCTGTGCTGGAAGGACGGGACCGGAGTTCGGGCGAAGTGAAATGGAAGGGTACCGTTGTGGATCTGGTGTTCGGTTCTAATTCTCAACTCCGGGCGCTCGCTGAGGTCTATGCGTCGAGTGACGGGCAGGCGGCTTTTGTGGATGAGTTTGTGGCGGCCTGGACCAAGGTGATGAACCTGGACCGCTTCGACATAAAGTAGTTCAAACGGAAAAGATGAAGGCCATTGGCTGGGTCGGTTTGACCTTGCCGATGGCCTTTCTTTTTGAGTTATACTGTCTTACTTTCCGCGCGACTAGAGTTATAGGTGAAGATAGCGATCCGCGCCATAGACTAACAACAGAGTTACAAGGGCGATGAAGACTTCGCCGATGGCTCCGACGGCGAAAGGGCGCCAGCCCTGCTTACCGAGTTCGCGGAGGCTGGTGCGCAGGCCGACTCCTGCAAAGGTGAGCAGGAATGCCCAACGCGACAGGTTGGCGAGGCTGGCCAGTTGCGGTTTGGCGAAGAACCCGACAGTAGCGAGCAGGGAAATCAGCAGGAACCCGAGAACAAACTTTGGGAATTTGCGCCACAGGAAGGCAGCTTTATTGCCGACGGCTTGTGCTTGTCCGCGCGAGGACCAGTAGAGTGCGTAACCAAGCACCACGAAGCCGATGAGCGCGTTGCGGGTGGTCTTGGCGAGGACCGCGACTTTGCCCGCTGCGTCGGAGTAAAGCGCGCCGGCAGCAGTCGCTTCCGCAGTGTTATCCACGGCGAGGCCGGCCCAGAGGCCATAGGCTTTATCGCTGAGATGGAGCGAGTGGCCGATGAGAGGGAAGGTGAATAGCGAAATGGCACCGAGGGCGAGGATCGCGGCAATGGCATAGGACGCGTCTTCATCGTCAGCATCGATGGCAGGCTTGGCGGCGATGATGGCGGAGACTCCGCAGATGGAGGAGCCGATGGCGAGCAGGGAAGTGAGCTTGGGCTTCAGCTTGAATACGCGGCCGATGAAGTGCATGAAGGTGAAGGAAAGCGCGATGGCGAATGCGACCAGCAGGAGGGAAATGCCGCCGAGGTGGAGGACGTCGCCGAGCAGGAAGCGCGAACCGAGCAGGACAATGCCGGCCTTGAGCCAGAACTCATAGGTGGCCACGCCGGGTTGAAAGATGCGCGGGATACCAATGGTGTTGGCGATGATGAGGCCAATGACGATGGCCCAGAGAACATATTCAATGTTAGGGAAAGTGATGTGGTGGGCCTTGGTGTAGGCGCCTATGGATTGCTCGATGAACTTGCCGGCGTAACCGACGGCGGCGAGCAGAAGCAGGCCCGGAATCAGCTCTACTATGCGGCGAACGAGACTTATGGGAGGCGCGCTTGTGGAAGGCGCGGAAACTGTGCTGGTGGAGGCGGTAGCCATGTGATTCTCCTTACGTGTTTCGAGTGCGACGTGACTTACCACTTGATGGGCGGGAGCAAGTTAAAGCGCACCAGCAAAGCGAGCAGAAGCGCGAGGATAACGGCTGAGACGTCGAGCGAGAGGCCGCGCCGAGGCGCTGCAGCGTTGGGTTCAGACATTTACTTCTCCGTTGAGTTGTTTTCGATTTCAGGCTGTGACTGTAACGCCGGCGGCTGCCACGTGGTGCGTTGCAGCTATGTCCCGGACGGCCCAACCGGCGATGAGCAGGCTGGGCGCGGCGGCAGGTGCGGCGTCGCCGAGAGCGGCGAGGGTGGTACATCGCACCGTCTGGTTGGGCTGCGCGGCGTGCGAGACGATGGCGCAAGGGAAGTCGGGGGGAAGGCCCTGCTGCAGCCACTCTTCGGCAAGCAAGTGCAGGTCGCGGCCGGGCATGTAGACAACGCGAGTCGCGTCTTCAATCTCAGGAAGTGGCGACTGGTTGTGCGAACTTGCGTGATGGCCTGTCGAGAAGATGACATTTGAAGCGCTGTTGCGATCCGTCAGCGAGCATCCAATGGCCGCAGCGGCGGCGAAGGCGGCGGTGATGCCGGGGACGACTTCGAAGGGAACAACCGCCGCGACGAGGGCGGTCATCTCTTCCGCGGCGCGGCCGAAGATGAGGGGGTCGCCGGACTTGAGCCGGACGACTGCTTTCCCGGCGCGCGCATGCTGGATCATCAGCGCGTTGATGTCATCTTGAGTGATGGTCTTGGTGCCGCAACGCTTGCCGACGTTGACGATTTCGGCATTGGACGAGGCGAGCGCGAGAATGGCTTGCGGGACAAGGTCGTCATGCAGGATGACTTGCGCGGATTGAATGAGGCGGAGGGCTTTGACGGTGAGCAAGTCGGGGTCGCCGGGGCCTGCGCCTACGAGGTAGACAGTGCCGGCGGAAATGCCTGGGGCCTGAACCGGTGGATGTGACTGCGAGTGGGCCATTTGGCGCGAGGGGCAAGATGCGGAATCGCAGAGTTGCCGCTGCGCGAGTTGATGAAGCAGGAACTTGCGGCCTTCGCTGCAGGGATGGGTCGCGAGAACCTCGCGGCGGAGTGCGCCAAGATTCTCAAGCCATGGTCCGAGGTCTTCCGGGAGTTGCTCATCAATTTCGTGGCGGAGACGCTGGGCGACGGCAGGGCTTTCGCCGCCGGTAGAGATCGCGATCTGGAGACTTCCTCGGGTCACGATCGAACCGAAGAAGAAATCGCAGTTGGGAATGTCGTCGACGCTATTGGCAAGGATGCCGCGCTCGACTGCGCTGTGATAGACCGCCGCATTCACTTGAGGCACGTTGGTGGCGGCGATGACCAGCGTGTTGCCTTCGAGGTCGGATGGGTCAAACGTGCGCTGAATCCATTCAAGCTTGCCTGCCCTGGCGAGTTCCACGATTTCAGGGCGTGCCTCGGGGGCGATGATTTGGATTTGAAGACCGGTCTTCAAAAGAGTGCTGACTTTTTCAAGCGCAACGTTGCCTGCGCCAACCAGGAGGCAGCGGCGGCCGTCGAGTTTGAGGAAGATCGGCAACATGTTCATAGGTAACCTCAGTCTGCTACTCCGTGCGGGACGCGTCCAGCAGGCACATCGCGCTCAACCGGGGCCAGGACTTCTCCAGCGAGATGGGCGCGGAGTTCATCGTTCGAGTGGCGGGTGAACCAGGCGCGGAGATTTTCCGCAGGCTGACGTGCGCTTAAATAGGCACGTAGCAAACGCTCAATCGCATCGGGAACGAGCGGTGCGGGGCAACGGTATCCGACGGGGCGAGCGATAGCTGCGTGCTGGCCGACTGCGCCGCCAAGGCAGAAGTAGAACGCATCTGTGAGCTGGCCGTTGTGCTTGATTTTTTTGCCTTCGATGCCGATGTCGGCAACCCAGTGCTGGCCGCAACTGTTGGGGCATCCAGTGACGTTGAGTTTGAGTTGCTGATCGAATGCGGGGAGGCGCTCATCGAGTTCGTCGACGAGCCAGCGGGTGAAGGCCTTGGTCTCGGAGATGGCAAGCTTACAAAACTCAGTGCCGGTGCAGGCGATTGCGCCACGCCAGAACATGGACCCTTCGACTTGGAGTCCGATTTTTCCAAGCTCGCCGACGAATTCGACTGCCTTGCTGTTGGGGACGTTGATGAAGACGAGGTTTTGCGAGACGGTGGTGCGCAGGGAACCGCTGCCATAGCGTTCGGCCAGGTCGGCTGCGGCTTCCAGCTGTTCGCCGCTCAAACGCCCGCGAAGGACAGAGGCGCCGACGTAGCTGAGGCCGGGTTGGCTTTGCGGATGGATGCCGACGTGGTCGCGGAATACATCGTCGGGGATTTCCTCCGGCACGCCGGGGAGAAGGGTGAAGTCGAGTCGGGATTGAAGCTCGGTGAGGAAGCTTTCGGCGGTCCAGCCTTCCTTGAGGAACAGATGCTTGAGGCGGGCGCGATCGCGGCTCTCGCGGAGGCCCTGCTGGGCGCGGAAGATTTCAACGACGGCGCGGATTACGGGGATGGCCTGGTCGGGCAGGACGAAGGCGTTGAGGCGGACTGCCAGGTGGGGGTCGGCGGAGAGTCCGCCCCCCACGCGCAGCGCATAACCGACCTCGCCGTTGTGCTTGACGGCGGTGAGGCCGATGTCGTTGATTTCGGGGTTGCTGCACCATGAGGGGCAGCCGGTGATGGAAATTTTGAACTTGCGGGGCAGGTTGAAAAATTCGGAATTTCCGTTGAGCAGATGAGCGACTTCAAGGGCCAGCGGCGATGCGTCAATGAGCTCATCACCTGCGACGCCTGCGAGGGGGCAGCCGGTTACGTTGCGCACCACGTCGCCGCAGGCTCCAGCTGGGGAGAGTCCGACGGCGTTGAGTGCGTCCACTACCTCAGGGAGCGATTCGATGGTGAGCCAGTGAAGCTGGATGGCCTGACGCACGGTGATGTCGGCCAGGTTGCGCGCGTATTTCCGCGTGAGATTGCCGATGACGCGAAGCTGCTTGGAAGAGAGGATGCCGTTGGGAATGGCGATGCGCATCATGAAAAACTCAGACGCCAGGCCTTCGCCGCCTTTGCCACCGGTGGCGCCTACGCCATCGCCCTGGGTGTAGATGCCCCACCACTTGAAGTAGTAGTTCGCCCATTCGGGGACGACGCTGGATCGGCCTTCACGCGCAAAGGTGCGCACTTCGTCAAAGGTCTCCCATGGGTTCTTTTCGCGCTTAAGGCGTTCTGCGCGCTGGGCTTTTGTCTCTTTTCCCTGGACAGCTGGAGTCATTTTTCTCTTTTCGGCGACAATAAAAATCCCGCGGCAGCTAATGCTGTTTCGCGGGCAGTGAAGAAACCTTGGAATTCTATCGGAACTTCAGACCCAGGTCACCTGCGCGCGCGAAGCAGCGTACAGAGGCGACAACAGGGCTTACCGATCATGAAGAGATGATAGCCGGGGGTTTGTCAAAAAGCAAACGCTGCCGGAATAGGGTATCCTCCTGCGGCCCCTGCGGTCACAAGATTTGCGTCCGGAGCATTGGCTCGAAGCTCAATCAGGATGCTGTGGATTGCGACCTGGGAGGCGGCCTGTCCCTGTTCCGATAGGCTCATGCGGATGGGCTGTTTCGGATCGATGGTGATGGCGTAGAGAATAATCTCATGCTGGCCGCCCTGGATATAAAACATGTCCAGCAGATCTTTCATGCCGATGTCATGCGCGGTGAGTGTGGGTGGATAATCGCGCGAGAAACGAGGCGTTGTGCGGGTAACGGTTCCTATCGGGTTGCCGTCGGCTGCCGCGTCGATGAGGATGATGCGGTCGGCTTCCTGGAGGGGCTCGAGAAGCGTGAAGCCGCCTGTGCCGCCATCGAGGCACACAACATTTGGAGGCAGCTGGTGCTGTTCCAGGGCCTGGACGGTATAGACGCCGATGCCTTCGTCGCCCATGAGGATATTGCCGAGGCCGAGGACCAGCGTCTTCAGGGGAGCGTTCGATTCGCTGTTATTTTTCATCTTTCTCCCGTTCGAATTTCCATCCGCCGATGATGGAGGACACGGTGCCGCGTCCCTCGATGTAGTCGTGATAGAAGGCAAGATAGATGTGGATGATTATGAATGTGACGAAGAACCACAGGAACGTGTGGTGCCAGAAGCGCACGCCAAATTCGCCGCCCATGATGGGGACGATCCAGTTGAACATCCGCGGCAGCCATGAGTTGCTCATGCTGGAGTAGAGAGCGAAACCGGTGATGGTCTGGAAGACGAATGCGAGGAAGGTGAAGAAGTAAATGAGGCCTGCCAATGCGTTGTGGCCCGTCGATATAGGGCCGTGCAACTGTGTTTCAAGCACGTCGGCTTTGATGACTTCAACGATTTCCTGGCGCTGCGTGGGTTTGAGCGGGAAGAAGGCGCTCCACCTTGAGTATTTGTTGCCGACGAAGCCCCAGTAGAGCCGGGCCAGAAAGTTGAAGACATAGACAAAGGCGGATAGGAAGTGGATGAACCGCACCCATCCAAACCAATACTGCTGGTAGGCCTGCGCCGCGTAAAACGGGCTGGATGGCGCGCCAATCAGGTAGCCGGTAATGCACAAAGAAACAAGCGCGACCGCGTTGATCCAATGGTAGATACGGACGGGAAGTTCCCACACGTAGATGCGGCGATATTCAGCCGGGCGTGCAATGGCTGGCGGCGCTTTCTGGCCTTTGACAACAACTGTCGTACTCATGGGCATCACTCGAATGAAACCTGGTGAAGGTGCTTGCCCTGCGGATCGTACAGATGGACGGCGCAGGCCAGGCACGGGTCAAAGGAATGAATGGTGCGGAGGATTTCGACGGGTTCGTCAATCTTCGCGACAGGAGTGCCGATGAGGGCTTGCTCAAAGGACGAGCGCTGCTTCTTGGCGTCGCGGGGTGAGCCGTTCCAGGTGGTGGGAACCACGAGCTGATAGTTTGCGATGGCGCCGTCATGAATCTTGATGTAGTGCGCCAAGGCTCCGCGCGGAGCTTCTGTGAGGCCCACGCCTTCGGCATCTTTGGGCCAGCTTTTGGGCTCCCAGAACTCGCCGTTAAAGGTTGACACTTCATTGATCTTCACGCGGTCCATGAGTTGCCCATAGAACTCCTTGAGCCAGCCCATGGCGAGGGCGGCATCGAGGCCGCGAGCCGCGGTGCGGCCGAGGGTAGAGAACAGAGCCGCGACGGGAACGTTGAGCTTGCCCAGTGTGTCTTTCACAAGGTCCTGCACGTCGGTGCGGCCTGAGGCGAAGGCGACGATCAGCCTGGCCAGAGGACCCACTTCCATTGGCTGTTCTTTCCAGCGCGGGGTCTTGAGAAACGAATATTTCTCGTAGCCTTCCAATGTTTCGAAGGGCGGCTTGGGTCCGGAGTAGTTGAGGTTGGTTTCACCGGCCCAGGGATGGATGCCTACACTGTCACCGTCTTTGTAGTCATACCAGGAACTTGCAATGTATTCCTTGATTTCCTGTGTGTCCTTTGCGTTGACTGGATGGACCTGGCTGAGGTCGCGATTGAGCACCACGCCGCGGGGGTACTTGAAGGATTCGGGCTGGTTGTAACCCTTTGTGGGGTATTCGCCGTAGGACATGTAATTGGTCAATCCGCCGCCCCAGCTTGCCCAATCTTTGTAGAACGAGGCTACCGCGAGTAGATCAGGAAGGTAGACCTCGTTGACGAATTCGTCGGCCTGGCTGATTAAGCGGGAGACCAGGTTGAGTCGCTCGGAGTTGATGGCCGCGACTTCATTCATGTTTATGGAGCAAGGAACGCCACCGACGAGATAGTTGGGATGCGGGTTCTTGCCGCCGAAGACCGCGTGGATCTTGACGACTTCCTTTTGCCATTCCAACGCGTCGAGATAGTGAGCGACCGCGATCAGATTCACTTCAGGTGGAAGCTTGTAAGCGGGGTGCCCCCAATAGCCGTTGGCGAAGATGCCGAGGCCGCTTGCTGCGAATTGCTTGATCTTGTTTTGGACGTCAGTGAAATAGGCTGGCGTGTTCTTGTCCCACTTGGAGAAGGACTGCGCAAGCTCCGCGGCTTTCTTCGGGTCGGCCTTCAGGGCATTTACGATGTCGACCCAGTCAAGCGCATGCAGGTGATAGAAGTGCACCACGTGGTCCTGCACATACAGGGTGGCCATCATGATGTTGCGGATGATTTCGGCGGTGGGCGGAACGGCGATATTGAGGGCATCTTCAACGGCGCGAACGCTGGCTAGCGCGTGGACCGTGGTGCAGACGCCGCAAACTCGCTCTGTAATGGCCCAGGCATCGCGGGGATCGCGGCCAATGAGAATTTTTTCAAGGCCGCGAACCATGGTGCCGGACGAAAATGCGTCCGTGATGATGCCATTTTCGACCACGGCTTCAATGCGCAGGTGGCCTTCAATACGCGTGACTGGATCGACGACGATGCGTGTCATAATCCCTCAAAGCTCCTTCTGATCGTCTTCATGCACTTCTGCAATGACGGGACGTTTGCGGATGTTGGTGACAATGGCATGGGCTCCCACGCCGACCAGCGTGGCCGCGCCCAGAGCCATGCCCACTGTGTCCGCTGTGCTCTCAATGCCGAAGCCGGGGAACGATGCCAGGTGCTGGTAGAAGGGACCGTTGTCCCAGAAACCTTCTTCGCTGCATCCGATGCAGCCGTGGCCGGACTGGATGGGGTAGCTGGTGCCTTCATTCCACTTGATGACCGAGCAGGCGTTGTAAGTTACCGGACCGCGGCAGCCCATCTTGTAGAGGCAGTAGCCCTTGCGCGCGTTCTCGTCGTCAAAGGACTCGACGAAGAGGCCGGCATCATAATTGGGGCGGCGATAGCAGGTGTCGTGCACGCGGCGGCCGTAGAATTCCTTGGGGCGGCCCTGGCTGTCGAGCTCCGGAGTTGATCCGAGCACGAGCAGGTGAGAGACAACACCCATCATGACGTCGGCGATGGGCGGGCAGCCGGGAACATTGATGACGGGCTTGTCAATTAGCTTGTGGATCGGCGTTGCGCCGGTGGGGTTTGGCTTGGCGGCCTGTACGCAGCCATTGGATGCGCAACTGCCCCATGCAACGACGGCGGCAGCGTCTTTGGCGACGGTCTGTAGAATGGACTCGGCTGTCTTTCCGCCGATCATGCAGTAAACGCCGTCATCGCCGGTGGGCACGGCGCCTTCAATCAGCACAATGTATTTGCCCTTGTTGTTTTTGATGGTGTCGTTGAGGCTCTTTTCGGCCTGGAAGCCGGAGGCGGCCATCAGCGTCTCAGAGTAGTTGAGATCGAGAATATTCAGCAGCACATCGAGAACGATGGGGTGCGAAGCCCGGATAAACGACTCGCTGCAACAGGTGCACTCTTGAAAATGCATCCAGATGACGGCCGGTTTTTCTTTCTTCTCGAAGGCCGAGACGACTTCTGCCACGCCGGACTGACCGAAGCCGGCCGCCGTTGCCGCCGCTGCACAGAAGGTTAAGAAGTCTCTGCGGCTGTAACCCTTCTGTTCCATCGAATTCCAAATAGACTGACCCATGCATCCCTCGCTTGCTGAGGATTTCCTTACTGACGGATGCGAAGGTAGCGGCTTGAAATAACGACTCGCTGTGTTCTGTGTCACAGGCGTTTCTTCGACTTGATGTGTGCTGGGTCACATGTGCCCTAAATTCAGGCGGTTGGGAGGGGGCTGAGGTGATATAAATCACGCTCCGGACGCATCTCACGGAGGCAGTCGGACGACCGTTTAAGCGGGTTGGCAAAGTTTTAACAGGCAGTATTTCGGTATTCGAAGCGTCTGACGGCGGATAAACGAGGGGCAGCGGAGGTCCTCCCTCGCTTCGCGCAGGATCGCCAATGCGCTCGCCGACGGATAAATCAGTGCCGGAAAACGACCTACTTTTCGAGAGGGTTTCTGGGCAGGCGACAAGGGGATTTCTCCTCAAAACCGTTCGATAAGAGGTGTTTCTTATTTTCAGGCAGTTTGATGGCACCGGTGGATTATGCTCAGGAACGTGGAAACTGCCTCATCCAAGTCCGCTGATCTTGTTCTGCCAGCGCGGGCCGACGAGCGATCCACTGCACATCCTGATCAGGCATTTCCCATCCCCGTGACCCTGGTCGAGGAGCTTTGGCGCGTGGCTGAGGCGGAATCCTGTGGACTAAGCGTCGCAGAGTTCGGCTTGGTGCTGAGCGTCGTTGGCGAAAAAGTCAATCATGGAATTCCAATCGGAGCGGTCCCCGATGCCGCCGCGAGAGCAGCGTTCTATCGTTCGCTGCATATCGAGGAACTCGCGCTGGCACACGGCTGCGCCCTTGGGCGCGACGCGGCGTGGGAAGTTTTTGTCAGCCGCTACCGCGGTTCACTTCAGCACGCAGCCGTGTCCATCACCGGTTCCGCCACGCTGGGTCAGGAACTTGCCGACTCGCTTTACGCTGAACTTTACGGACTGCGCCAGACGGAAGGGGAGCGCCGTTCGCCGCTGGCTTCCTATTCGGGCCGAGGTTCACTCGCTGGCTGGCTGCGCACCACACTGGTTCAGCGATGGCGGGACCATCATCGCCGCACGCATCGCGAAACCACGCTCGACGATGTGGAACGCGCCGCACCTTTGCCTTCGGCACCCGTTCCTGCCGACCTGGATCAACTTGCCGTCGCGGTGGCGCGCACGCTGCGGAGCCTTGATGCGGAAGACCGATTTCTGCTCTCGGCGTATTATCTCGACCGGCAGACCCTGCTGCAGATTGGACGGACTCTCCGTGTGCATGAGGCTACCATCAGCCGCAGGCTTAAGCGACTGGCTGACGAACTTCGTAAACAGCTCATTGCCAATCTGATTTCGATGGGATTGAGCAAAGCTGCGGCGGATGAGGCGCTTGGAGCTGACCCGCGCGACGTTGAAATAAACCTGCGGCGATTGCTGCAATCTTCGCAAACTTCTACGTTCTCCAATAAGAAGGCACAAACGGAAGCACCTGATCCAGCATGAGCGAACCTCTCCAATTCGATTACCATCCAGACGCGGACCAGATTTGCGCCTTCGTGGAGCACGCGCTGCCTGCTCATGAGCGGGAGCAGATGCTCGACCACCTGGCCGTCTGCACGGAGTGCCGAGCTGTTGTTGCGCTGTCGCTGCCTGAGGTCGAGGAGCCTGTGCGGGCGCCGGTTGCGGCCAGGTTCAAGGCATGGTGGTTGGGGTGGCGCATGGCGTGGCCTGCAGGCGTGGCGACTGCCGCGATTGTGCTTACGGTCTTCTATATACATCAAACATCGATTGTTCGAAAGACATCCGCGCCTGCACAAATTGCTGAAACCCGCTCGCCTGCGCCGCCTGCACCTGCACGGCAATTGCAGGGCCCTGCGGCAAATCAGGCCGCCACGCCTGCATCAAACCAATCGGCCGTAGCGAAGCGCCTGGCTCCAGACGCAGGGCTCGGCGTTGAATCTCCGGGCAAGGCTGAAACCGAGACCAAGTCTGAGCATGAAAGCGCACTTGGAATGCAGTCCCGGAACTCCACTGTTCTTGATAAGCCCGCTCAACAATTTGCTGCCCCGCAAGCGGCTTTACCTGGGCAAATCGCGGGAATAAGTGCAGGCTCTGGAAGTGCGGTAGGCGCCAGTGTCGCCAGTGCTCCTATGGGCCGTGCAGCAGCCGCTCATCAAAGAACGCCCCCGGCCCAGACGCCGGAAAGACCCGTTGCCTCAGCCAACTCAACAGAGTCTGCCCGCATCGCAATCACCGGCCGAGCCGCCCAAACTGTTTCGGTTGAAAGCTCTGCCCCCGCAATCCAGTCGGAATCCGTTGATATGTCCAACCTGGCCCTATCCGAGAAGGAGGCACAGGTCACCCAGTTCATCCAGCTCAAGCATCCGTTGCCCAGCGGTCTTCCGGCGCTATCCGCGGCCATGCAGGCGCGGCGGATTGTGGCGATCGATGCGCGGAATGGGATATTTCTCAGCAAGGACGAAGGGAAGCATTGGAAGGCAATTCACCCGCAATGGCAGGGCCGGGCTGTGCGCGTTGAGCGAGTCGGTTTTCCAGCGGCAAACAGCACCAGTTTCAATCTTGAAAGAGAGCCCGAGCGAGCAGCGTTGAAGGCGGTTGGCGCGGACCCTGCACCCGATGTTGATCCTTCTTTGAAGGCTACAATCAGTCCGCTCGCCGCTGCACCCGGCGCGAGCCTGGCAGGCACAGTTACGGACGCGACCGGCGCGGTCATTCCAGGTACGTCCGTCTCCATCACTGAGAGCGCAACGAACGCAGTTCGCACTGTCATCGCCGACAAGGCCGGGCATTACCTTGTTGATGGGCTTGCGCCTGGAACCTATACGGTGGAGGCCAGGGCTCGAGGATTCGCTAGCCTGAGGATGGCGGACGTAGCCGTCGCCGCCAATCGCCAAAATGTGGCAAATCTCTCCCTGAAAATTGGTGCGGCCACGCAGTCGGTCACGGTCATCGCCGATTCCTTGGAGACTGTGACAGACTCTGTGACGGTAGAGTCATCCGCCAAAGCGAAGAAGCGCGCGGCGCCTGCTGCTCCCTCGACGGCTCCTCCGGTCTTCGCTATCACAACAGACAACGGCGAGCGCTGGACAAGCGCTGACGGCGTGACCTGGAAACGCCCCTAGCGAACAGCCGTCACAAATTATTTCTTCGCTGAGCTGCAAGATCAGGAAAGGACCGCGTTCTCCTGTCAGACGAGTAGCCGGAAGCAGATAGTCCCGGCTCCGCACAGGAGAGCTCCCATGATCGTCCGCCGTCCTGATTGTTCCCTCCGCACGTTGCGCATTTTCGCAGTCGTACTGGTTGTTGGCTTGTGTGCATCGCTTTCCCTCCTGCGGCCGCAGCCTCATCGCCTCGGCGCAACATATCGCGATGGCAAACTTGCCGTCAACATCCCCTACAACGCTCCTGAGACTGGCCCCGGCCGGCTGACCATCGAAGTTCTTGACCCTGAAGACAAGTCTCTTGGCCGCGTAGAGCGGAGGCTCGAAGTACATAAGGGTAATGGCACGTGGCAGCAGACCATCGCACTCTCTGAGCCGATGCCTTTCGAAGACATCCTTTGGCAGCGCGTTCGCTACCGCTTCGAATACGAGAATGCCGCCTCGCCGGCTATCGAGGGCATTGAGTCCATTTCGCAGATCATCAGCAGGCCGGTTATTCATATCCTCGGACAGAAAGAGTACCTGGCTGGAAGCCGCGCCTCCATTCGCGTCATCGTTACTGACGCCAATAACAACAATGCGGAAACAGGCACACTGCGCGTCGATCTTCGCATTCCTAACCGGGAACCGCTCGCGCTCTTCTCAGGAAACCTGAACCGTCGTGGAACTGTGGAAGCGGCTTTCCGCTTTCCCGCGGACATTACAGGCAACTCCGAGTTGCATTTCGCCGTTGACACGCCGATCGGCACTACGGAATACACTCAGCCAATCCAACTGGAAGACAAGGCGGCCATCCTTCTGACCACGGAGAAGCCCATTTATCAGCCCGGTCAGACCATCCACGTGCGCGCACTGGCGATGGATCGTGCCGCGGGTCATGCGGCAGCGGACCGCAAACTGACCTTCGAAGTAGAGGACTCACGCGGCAACAAGGTCTTTCGTAAAGCTACTGAGACTGACAAGTTCGGCATTGCCTCAGCTGAGTTCGCGCTGGCCGATGAAGTGAACCTCGGCACCTATCATTTGCGCGCGCTTATGGGTGATGTGCAAGCGCCATCGAATACCGCGGAGATTGCACTCGATGTGGAGCGCTACGTCTTGCCCAAGTTCAAGGTTGCCGTTGAGTTCACGAAGAAGGACGGCAAACCGAAGCGCGATTATCGGCCCGGCGATCATGTAACCGGCACCGTGCACGCCAATTACTTCTTCGGCAAGCCAGTGACGGATGCGGAGATCACGATCAAGGCATCGAGCATGGATGTAACGGTCTTCGAAGCGGCCTCGTCCACAGGCCGGACAGACGCTGATGGCTCGTATTCATTCGATCTCAAGCTCCCTGCCTATTTCGCCGGCCACCCGCTCCGCCAGGGTGCGGCCCGCGCGCTGATTGAGGCAACGGTCAAGGACTCCGCAGCCCATGCGGAGACGCGCGGTGAACCCATCACCATCAGCGAGTCGCCGCTGCTCATCACGGCAGTGCCCGAGGGTGGCACACTGATTCCAGGCGTCGAGAATGAAGTGTTTCTCCTCGCGTCGTATCCCGATGGCAGCCCAGCGAGCGCCGCTCTGACCGTTCACCTAGACGACCGTCTCGATCGCATTCCACTGGTCGGCGAAGCACGGGCTCGTGACGCGAGACTAACAACGGATGCCGCCGGAGTTGCCGTCTATCATATGAATCCTGACTCCGACAGTGAGTCGCTCCATATCGAAGCCGACGACCACCATGGCAACCGCGCCAGCACCAAGGTTTCACTCGAGGCACGCGGAGGCGCTGACCAGATTCTGCTGCATACGAATCGCGCTACATGCAAGGCGGGCGATCGCATTCAGCTCAAAATTCTGTCCACGCGCGCTCGCGGAACGGCCTATGTGGACATTGTCAGGAACGGCCAAACCATTCTTACGCGCGATCTCGATCTCGAGGAAGGAGAGGCCGAACTTACACTTACGGCTACACCGGAGATGGCTGGGACGCTCGACATTGACTCCTATCTCTTCGGCCGCGATGCGCAACCTGTCGCCGACCATCGACTCCTCTTCGTCCAGCCCGCGGACGAACTGAAAATTGAGGCCACGACAGACTCTCCTGTTTACCGGCCCGGCTCTGAAGCCCGCGTGCAATTTCATGTCACCAACGCGCATGGAGAAGGCGTTCAGGCTGCGCTTGGATTGCAGGTAGTGGATGAGGCGGTTTTTGCATTGGCCGAGAAGAAGCCCGGATTCGCCAAGGTCTTCTTCTATCTGGAGCAGGAAGTGATGAAGCCGCGATACGAGATCCACTCGCTCTCTATGGGCGATGTGGTCGAGTCCCAGGATGCATCTGCCGGCGAATCGCAGAACCTCGCTGCACGTGCTCTTTTTTCCGCAACCGAAATGACCAACCCATCGAAGGTCGATATCGAGTTCGGCCGCAGTCTTCCGCAGGACAGTTTCGAGGAGTATCAGCAGCGTTATCGCGCGGCCTTCGAAGATCAGGTCCGCCAGCTTGCAGCGCGAATCAATCGGCAGCTTGAAGAGAGGCCGGAGGATGCAGACGTTTCAAAAACCTTTGTAGATATTGTGAAGGACGCCGCGCAGCGCGATGCCTGGAACACGCCCCTGCGCATTAAGCCGGAGCCGGCCACATGGTATGGCAACCGCAGGCATATTTTTGAGGTTCGCAGCGCTGGACCAGATCACCAATTCGACACCGCTGACGACCTTACCGTCCACATCGAGGAGCACACTGGAGCGATTGTGGATCGAGGCGGTCGCGGAACATTCGGTATCCGCATTGAACATGACCGCGGCCCCGTAAATGATCGTGCTGAGGTGAGCGGCACCGTTACTGATCAGACCGGCGCAATCATTCCTGAAGCAACTATCAATCTTCGCCAGACTTCTTCTGGAGAAACTCGAACTGCGCACAGCAACAACGTGGGACAGTTCACTTTATCTGCTCTGCCCGCAGGCCGCTACCAGATTGAAATCCGCTCTCTCGGTTTCCGTGTCCTTTCAAGCAGCTTCTCCATCCAGCCGCGTGATCACGCCGTTGTTTCCGCGACCCTCAGTGTGAGTGCCGTGACGCAGGCTGTCATGGTTGAAGCAGCGCCAATGGTCATCAATGGCATGGCGATGGGTGCAGGAGTGGCCGAAAGAATGGTCGATGCACCCATGGCGAAAAGTATGGTTGTATCAGCCGACAGCTTGCAGCTTACGGGCCGTTCGTTCGCGGCTCTCAAGACGGAGGCTGAACCGGCCGCGCCGCACGTACGCAGTTACTTCCCAGAAGCGCTCTACATCAACCCTGAGATCCTGACCGACGGCAATGGCAACGCCAGTATTTCGATTCCAATTGCCGACTCCATCACCACGTGGCGCATGGCCATGCTTGCCTCCACGCAATCGGGTGCGCTGGGGTCCGCCTCCTCAAGCCTCAAAGTCTTTCAGGATTTCTTTGCGGACCTCGACCTGCCCGTCACCCTTACGCAAGGGGATCGCGTCTCAATTCCCGTTGCGGTTTATAACTACTCGGGTAAGTCCGGCAAGGTCAGCCTCAAACTCCAGCCTGACGATTGGTACTCGCTTAACAACGACACCGCCGAGAAAACTCTCAACGTTGAATCGGGCCGAGTCGGTGGTTCGCAGTTCACTCTCAACGCCAACCGCATTGGAAAATTCAAGCTCACGCTCTCTGCGCACATGGATGGCGGCGAAGGTCGCGAAGACATCGTAGTCCGCGAGATTGAAGTCATTCCCAACGGCCGCGAGCAGAGCATCGTCTTCAACGGCCGCCTTGATTCAAACGCACAACACGATCTGAAGTTTCCCGCCAACTCCATCCCTGATGCCACAAGCGTACTGGTACGTCTCTATCCGGGGCCGCTCAGTCAGATCATCGAAGGCATGGACAGCATTCTGCGCATGCCGGGCGGATGCTTTGAGCAGACATCCTCCAGCACATACCCCAATGTCCTCGCACTGGATTACATGAAGCGCACCAAGAAGCTGACGCCCGAAGTTCACGCCAAGGCCGAGGGATACATCGCGAATGGCTACCAGCGGTTGCTGACTTTTGAGGTGCCCGGTGGCGGATTCTCCTGGTTCGGGCAGGCGCCCGCCAACAAGATTCTCACCGCATACGGCCTGATGGAATTCAACGACATGTCAAAGGTTTCCGACGTTGATTCGCGGCTCATCGAGCGAACCAGCGCATGGCTTGTAAGCCAGCAGCAACCTAACGGCAGTTGGAAGCCCGACACTTCTTTCATCAACGAAGGCGCGACGAATCGCTATAACTCCGATTCGCTTCGCATTACCGCCTACATTGCGTGGTCTCTTGCAAATACCGGATACCTCGGACCGGCCGTCGAGAAGGCTCAGCAATACATCGAGTCCTATGCGGGACCGAAGCCCGATGCCTACACTCTCGCTGTCATCGCTAACTTTGCTGCGGATTTCCGCAGCGACCGCGAGTTCACCCGCCGATCCATGCAGGCTCTTATCGATGCGCGTTCCGAGACAGGCGATCAAGTCTCGTGGACCGCTGAAGAAACAGGCGTCTACTCCACCGGCGAGAGCGCTGCCATTGAAACAACAGGCCTCGCAACCCAGGCTCTCCTCAAATGGGGACAAGCTTCAGAAATCGCGCGCAAAGCACTCAACTTCATTTCCTCAAAGAAGCAGGCAGCCGGCAACTGGGGCACCACGCAGGCCACCATCGTGTCCCTGCGCGCTCTTATACTCGCCACCGAACTCAGTGCGTCGAACGTAGAGGGCTCTCTCACGGTTATGCTCGACGGCAAGCCCACGCAAACCCTCCAACTGACAAAGGAAAACAACGACTTGCTGCATCAGTTCGTCTTTAAAGGCGATGAGCTCAGTCACGCATCGAATGCCACTTCAGTTCAACTCAACTTCACAGGCACAGGCACGCTGGCCTACCAGGTTGTCGGCCGTTACTTCACTCCGTGGGAAGAGCATCCGCTCGCGGAACCGCTGTCCATCGAAGTTACTTACGACCGCACTCACCTGGCGCAAAAGGACATTGCCACTGCCACCGCAACTATCCGCAACAACCTCTCCAAAACTGCCAACATGGTAATGGTCGATCTCGGAATCCCTCCCGGCTTCGAACTGCTCAGTGAAGATCTGCAATCCCTTCAGGAAAAAACTGCCGGGCAGCGAAGCGGCCGCCTGGAGAAGTTCTCTCTCACCGCAACCCAGGCAATCCTCTACTTCAACGCGCTCTCCGAGAAGCAGTCTGTAGCCATCAGCTTTCGTCTTCGAGCCAAGTACCCAATCCGCGCTCGCACGTTCGCCTCGCACATCTATGAGTACTACGACCCGGATGTACACGCCACCGCACACCCGGTTCAACTGGAGGTCACAAAGAGAGACGCAAAAGGTGCGCTCTGAGGATGAGTTTCAAGGGCTAAAGGTCTGCTTAAAAGGCGAGAGAAGGTTGAAAGGTTCGATTGCGCGGAACGTTGAGTTTGCGGCCTTCCGTGAGACCTGATCTTCCCTATCGGATGGGTACGTGGAGTTTCACCGAGGGGCTTCTCGTTCTCTTTCCAGGAGAACGAGAAGCCCTGAGTCATCAGCCTTACTTGCCATCGGGGAAATCGGCGCCTGTCGTTATTGTTTCCCAGGTGACGATTTCCTTTTGCCAGAGGGCTAGCTTGTCGCGGAAGCGGGAGAGAGCGATCTTGCCGAGGATGAGGTGGAGGGGCGGTTCGGGCGAATCGGCGACCGCGATGATGGCTTCTACGGCTTTTTGCGGATCTCCGGGCTGCTTGCCGGCCTGGGTGCGGAGGTAGTCGCGGGCTTTGCCTGCGGTGGCCTCGTATTCAGGAAATTCTTTTTCGGCTAGTTTGCCGGAGCGGCCGAGGAAGTCAGTGCGGAAGGGGCCAGGCTCGATGACGGTGACGTGGACGCCGAGGGGTTTCATTTCGGCGGCGAGCGCTTCGCTGAATCCTTCGACGGCGAACTTGGTGGTGTTGTAGAAGCCCCAGCCTGCTCCGCCGATGAGGCCGCCGATGGAGGAGAGATTGAAGATGTGTCCGCTGCGGCGCTGGCGGAAGTGGGGCAGGAATGCGCGGGTGGTGCGGATGAGGCCGTAGATATTGGTTTGGAACATGGGCTCGAACTCGTCTTCGGAGACTTCTTCGATGGCTCCGTTGACCCCGTAGCCGGCGTTGTTGACGAGGACGTCGACGTGGCCGAAGGCGGTGAGGGCGACGCGGGCGACGGACTCGATTTCGGCGGGTTTGGTGACGTCGAGCTTGAAGGTGCGGGCGGTATCGGGATAGAGGGTCTGGAGGTCGTCGAGCTTGGAGGCGTCGCGGGCGGTGGCGATGACGCGGTCGCCGCGGCGGAGGAGCTCATGGGCAAGCAGGAGGCCGAAGCCGGAGGAACAACCGGTGATGAACCAGACGCGGGAGGTGGACGACTCTGACATTGCTATCTCCTGTGTGCCGGGTGGATGCGTTCGCCGGCGACTAGGGAGTAGATGCGGGAACGAGGTGGGGCGACGCAAAGGGGCGCTGGAATGCTGAACATGTTTTGGACGTAGGCCGGAATTCAGGCCACCGCAATCGCCGCGCGCGTTAGGGAGATAATGCTGATGTCATCCTCCTGGCCGAAGGCTTGAATTACGTTGGCGATTTCATCCGCGGTCTTTCCCTCTTGCACGAGGTGTTGCACGCGAGGAAAGCCGAATAACTGCCCATCGGCATTCATGGCTTCTGCGAGTCCGTCTGATGCGAGGACGAGGCGGTCGTTTGGCTTCAACTGAAAGCGCGTTACTGAAAACTCCGCGCCCTCGATTGCCCCGAGCGGCAGTGCGCCTTCCATAGCCACCGGTTCGCCATTCAGGTAGGGAGGCACGTGACCCGCGTTGGCCAGGGTGACTGCGCCGTCCGCGGAGATGTTCAGGGCAAGGCAGGTGGCGTACGCTTCATTGCGGCCTACGAGGCGGCGATTCAAGGCATTGAGCAATGCCTGGGGATCGGACGTTGTTTCGGCGGTGCTTCGGATTGCGCCGATCAGGAGAGCGACGAGCATGCCTGCCTGCAGGCCTTTGCCGGCCACGTCGCCGGCTACAACGAGGAGGCTGCCGTCGGTGGGATGGGGGAGGATCTGGAAGAAGTCGCCTCCGACCTGGCGGGCAGGACGGTATTCGCTTTCAACCACCAGGCCTGGAAAGATGGTGTGCGCCTCAGGGAGGATGACCTTCTGTACCTCTTGCGCCTGTTTAACATCAAGGGCCATCAGCCGCTGGCGGCGAATGGAAAGGATGAGCCGGCGCACGAGAAGAACGGCGAGGACAACGATGAGGAGCAACTGCGAAGCCACGGGCAGGGTGATTTGTACATGGAAGGGAAACCAGCTGGTGGTCATGCCGAGGAGCTGAAGCTCGCGGGAGAACTCGGCCGCAGCAGCGAGGAGGACCGGAGGCAGAACTAGCCAGCCTTCCATGCCCTGCTCCTGAATGCCATCGAAAACGATGGTGAGGAGGAATGCGGAAAGCACGAGACGAATGACGAGAGATACCGTATGGGCGGCAGCGACCACCGGAGCAGCGACGACGGTGAAGAAGAGGTTTTCAGTCATGGACTGAGACAGCATGAGGATCAACACCAGAGGGATAAGCGCCCACGGGATCCATGCCTGCCGCCTCTGGCGGAACCATGTCCGCCACACCATGACCCAGCCGGCATATTGCAGGCTGAAGAGAACGATGCCATGCGAGACCTGGTCATAGCGCGCACTTACGGAGGGTGTCCAGACGGCGAATGTGCCGGAGAAGTTGTCGATTGAAATCATCAACAGCAGTGCGCCGATCCACAGGTAAACGCGGTCGGAGCGATCGAAGAGGGCGAGGCTTAGGGCAACGAGGCCCAGCAGGCCGAAGACCGATCCCTCAATGGGCTGCCACAGGTAGGCGCGGATGAGCTCATCGAACTGGACCTGATGCTGGGAGCCAACGGCTGCGGATTCGCCGATGAGGGGCGCGCTCTCAAAGCCGCCGACTTCGCTGGATTCATAGAGGGACTCCGGTCCCATCCACATGCGGAAGGCGATGACATGTGTTGACCCCGCTGTGGGACCGGCGTCAAGTTTCGGAAGAGAAAACAACATGGGCTGTGCGTAATTGATGATGGGCTGCTTCCCGGAAAAATTGCCGAATTCGCCGAAGTACACGCCGTTGTCGAAGACCTGGTAGGCGTCGTCCACTTCCGCGGGGCCGGCCAGGGCAAGGGTGACTCCGGGCGCCACATCGACGTTGATGTGGATGCGGTACCAGGCATAGCCCCAATAGCCTGCATGGCCTCGGGAGGTCCATCCGGGGACGCTGTCGGGGATGCCGGTGATGGGATTGAACGAGCCCGATTTTGGAGTGAGGTCGACGGTATCCCAGGATGAATCGTCAAAAGTGGGCTCGGACCACGCTGGCTTGCCGGTGGCCGGATCGATCGGCGAATCGCCGACGGTGAACTTCCACGGGCCGTAGAGGGGTTGCACCGCGTTGCCCAGCACGATGCGATCGGTGGGCTGAGATTTGGCGGCTGGGATCCCAATCTGCGGAGCGCGCGCTTGGGCCGAGAGGGAACAGCCGGTGGTAATGAGGAGACAAAACAACGCAGGAAGCAGGCTGCGGCACGAGGGCATTCCGAAAACCTTTCCGGAACCGGGGAAAATGGATGTAACCACTATATCTTGGAATCTGCTGGGCGCACGCGACGGAGATTTGGTTTCTGGATTAATGCGAGCATTCCAGGTCCGAAAATTCGGGTCTGAAAGACTCGAATGTACACTTGGTTCGGGAGCGGTGATCCATGATTAGTCAGATTGCACCGGTGTTTTTTACTGCTGATTTAGCGGGCACGCTTACTTACTACGGGGACAAGCTCGGGTTTGCATGTGTGGGGATATATGGGGATCCGCCGTTTTATGCCATTGTGGCGCGGGAGGGGCATGCTGTTCACTTCCGTTCCGTCGATGCGACTGCAGTTCATCCGGCGAAGTATGCGGAGGAGTTGCTGGATGCGTACCTCTTGGTTGACGATGTGGACGCGCTTTATGCCGAGTTTGCTGCGAAGGGCGTTGAGTTTTCGCGGGGGCTTCGGGATATGCCGTGGGGATTGCGGGAGTTTGTGGTTAAGGATGGCGACGGGCGGCTGTTGGCGTTTGGGGCGGAGTTGTAGGGTGGGCTGCTTGACTTCATAACATGTGGCGCGCCCAGCTCTCAAGCCATCTGCGTGTGATGGTTTGCCATGTTTCGTTGAAATAGAGGCCGGTGGCTATGAGGCCCGTGGCGATGACAAGGGAAGCTGCCGTTAGAAACTGCTTCATGACACGGTTCTGATTCCAGTCCCAGAGAAACATGAGAAGGATGAGGAGCGTATTGCCGCCTTCATAAAAGAAGTAAGTGCCAAGAAACGTGGTTGGAGGGGGTAGAAAGAGACCCATGAATCGGGCAAAGCCCGCGTCACTGATGCAGATGGTGGCCAGAATGAGGACACGCCGATGGGCGGCGGAGTTGCGGCGCATGAGTACGCCCCAGGGCAGCAGCACAGCCATGCAGAAGACTCCGCTGAAGGCGATGGAGAGGAATTGAGGCGGCAGAGAGCCGGGGGTGTTGAGGTTGAGGGCCTGCCAACTGAGTTCTGACCACGGGGCTATGACGAGGACGAGGGCGGCATAGCCGGCTGCGAACCATCCCAGGCGGCGATGGAGGCCTGTGTTGCCGGTTTCGACCAGAAGCACGAGCGCGGTGACAGTGAGCAGCCAGAGCGTGGTGACGATGGCATGGACATGAACGATTGTGGGTACGGCGGGCTGTTCGTGGAAGTAGTTGCGCAGGTCAAAGCCGAAGCCTACGCCTACGAAGATCCAGAAGATGGCGAGCCAGACAATGGCAGGCCGGCGATCGCTACGCGCAGGCCAGGTTGCGGTGGTATGAAGGTGCACCCGTTTTGCCCTCCTTGCGATGCAAGAAACGGAGAATGATGCATTTGGGGATGCATCTATATTTGCACTTTATTGGCACTTGAGGCGGGGATTGTTTACCGGGTGCGGCTGGCGGTTGTTTTGTCCAGTTTTCCTTCAGGGCTGCGCGGCGATGCTTTGCTCATCGGCCTCAATTGGACTAGCTGCCATCCGACGGACGCCATCGAAGCAATCTCCTAGTGAGCACCCATGATTTCTCTTTCTATGCTCTCCTCGATCTGGCATGGCTCCATCTTCAGATTTTCGGTATAGTCCTATCGCCCCTTTACACTCAGGGCATCGAAGCCTCGGTTCGGCTAAACGAAGGGCGCTGGTGGCAGTAATCGTGGTCCAGGCATATCGCCGCGTTCCGTCGGCAGAAGTCACAAATTGTTTCACATCCACGATATGCATCGGGCCGACCTTCTTATTTATCTTCCAGTGCCGCCTACGGTCATTTTGTCTAGCTTGATTGTGGGCATGCCTACGCCTACGGGGACGGATTGGCCGTCTTTGCCGCAGGTGCCTATGCCTTCGTCCAGCTTCAAGTCGTGGCCTACCATGCTGACGTATTTCAAGGCTTCGGGGCCGTTGCCGATTAACGTGGCGTCGCGGACGGGGGCGGTGATTTTGCCGTCTTCGATTAAGTAGGCCTCGGAGGCGGAGAAGACGAATTTGCCGTTTGTTATGTCGACTTGGCCGCCGCCGAAGTTTACGGCGTAGAGGCCGCGCTTGACCGAGCGCAAGATGTCTTCAGGGGCGTCGTCGCCGGCGAGCATGTAGGTGTTGGTCATGCGGGGCATGGGGATGGATTGGTAGCTTTCGCGGCGCCCGGAACCGGTGTTGGCGGTGCCCATGAGGCGCGAGGAAAGCTTGTCAGACAGGTAGCCTTTGAGGATGCCGCCCTCGATGAGCGTGGTTTCCTGGGTGGCTGTACCTTCGTCGTCGACGTTGAGAGAACCGCGACGTCCGGCCATGGTCCCGTTGTCGACAACGGTGACCTTGGAGCTGGCGACGGACTGGCCGATGAGGCCGGAGAAGGCAGAGGTTCCCTTGCGGTTGAAGTCGGCTTCGAGGCCGTGGCCTACGGCTTCAT
>Ga0302197_10000998_pt1 | contig 28215 bp, 19 predicted proteins | sample II_Bog_N2_1_FD_193526 | JGI IMG/M metagenome (GOLD analysis project Ga0302197, IMG submission 193526) | Peat permafrost microbial communities from Stordalen Mire near Abisko, Sweden - II_Bog_N2_1 | ecosystem: Environmental > Terrestrial > Soil > Wetlands > Peat | place: Sweden: Abisko... | reverse complement strand
TTGAAGCGCATCAAGGCGGAGAGCGATACAAATGTCGACTACCTGATCGGCGCCGATCTGGTGGCTGCGGCCGCTGACCGCGCGCAGGGGCCGGAAGCAGACTGGCTGCGGGAGCGGTCTGAACTTTTGCGCTATGCAACCGAGCCTGTAAAACACCGCAGCCTGGCGACGGACGAAAAGCTCCACGATTTGGTGCTGCACTATCCGGACAAGCGATTCGCAACGGAGTCGGATCGCGAATACAACATTGTGGTCGATCCGGTGATTGCGCGATTCAGTGCGTGGTACGAATTCTTTCCCCGCTCCGCCGCGCAAGAGGTCGGGAAGCACGGCACATTTGCGGATTGCGAGAAGCGCCTGCCCTACATCGCTGAAATGGGTTTCAACGTGGTGTATCTGCCGCCCATTCATCCCATCGGCGTCGACTTTCGCAAGGGCCGCAACAACAATCCCGAGAGCCGGCCGGACGATTGCGGCAGCCCCTGGGCTATCGGCTCCGCGCTGGGCGGCCACAAGGCGATTCATCCGGAACTGGGAACGATCGAAGAGTTTCGGTACTTTGTGGCCAAGGCAAGGAAGCTGGACCTTACAGTTGCCATGGACATCGCGTTTCAGGTCGCGCCCGATCACCCCTATGTGCGTGAGCACGAGAACTGGTTTCGCAAGCGGCCCGATGGCACCATCCAATATGCCGAGAATCCTCCCAAGAAATATCAGGACATCTATCCTTTCGATTTCGAGAGCGAAGACTGGTCCGGCATGTGGGAGGAATTGAAGAGCGTCTTCGATTATTGGGTCGACCGGGGCATAACCATATTCCGCGTAGACAATCCGCACACCAAGGCGTTTCCCTTCTGGGAGTGGATGATTCCCGCCATCAAGCACGATCATCCGGAAGTCTTGTTTTTGGCTGAGGCATTTACGCGGCCGAAGGTCATGTACAGGCTGGCCAAGCTGGGTTTCAGCCAGTCGTACACTTACTTTCCGTGGCGCAACGCGAAGGGCGAGACGACGGCTTATCTGACCGAACTGGCGCAGACGCCGGTGCGCGAGTTCTTCCGGCCCAACCAGTGGCCCAACACGCCTGACATTCTCACCGAGTTTCTGCAGATCGGCGGTCGTGCGGTGTTTGGCATTCGCTTTCTGCTGGCCGCTACGCTGGGCTCGAACTACGGCATCTATGGCCCTGCCTTCGAGTTGATGGAGCACGTTCCTGTGCGTCGCGGCAGCGAAGAGTACCTGGACTCGGAGAAATACGAAATCCGGCACTGGGACCTGCAACGGCCGGACAGCCTAAAGCCACTGATCGCAAAGGTGAATGCGATCCGGAAAGCGAACGAGGCTCTGCAAAGCGACTGGGGGCTGAAATTTCATTCCTCTGAGAATGAACAGCTCATCTGCTACACGAAAGAATCGGAGGACCGCTCAAATCTGATTCTGACCGTGGTCAATCTTGACCCGCACCACACGCAGGCTGGCTTTGTGACGCTGCCGCTGGATGAGTTGGAGATTCCGCAGGATCGCGGTTACGAGGCGGAGGATCTGCTGACCGGAGAGCGCTACCTGTGGAATGGGCCGCGCAACTACGTGGAACTGAATCCATCGAAGCTGCCCGGCCACATTCTCAGGATTCATCGCCGGATGAAGATCGAGACCGACTTCGACTACTTCCTCTGATCGAGGGCAGAGCAGGATTCATCCTGCCTGAACGATCGTTCCGGACCACCCGGTGAGCGTGCGAAGCATCCAAATCCACGTCGGGAGGCGAGCACCGTGCCCTTTGACCGCGCAACTATTTCCGCGGCACGGCGTTCAAACAGTCGACAGGCCGGAATGATCCATCTTCCGGAAATTCAACCCTGGAGGAATTAGGCGATGTTCAAGAAGTTTGCATTGGCAGTATTGCTCGCTCTTGTGCTTGTGCCTGCGGCATCGTATGCGCAGGTTGTGGTTCGCATCGGGCCACCCGCTCCGATCGTTGAGCGTCGTCCCCCGCCACCGGATCGCGGCTATGTGTGGATCGATGGCTATCACCGTTGGGAGGGCGGTGCATACGTCTGGACGCCGGGCCGCTGGGACCGTCCGCCGCGCGAGGGTCAGCGCTGGGTTGCTCATCGGTGGATTCATCGCGGCGACCATTGGGAAATGCGGGAAGGGCACTGGCGGTAGATTGCAAGCTCGGAATGAAAAAGAGAGCGGGGCGCAGGCCTCGCTCTCTTTTTGTTTGGTGTGTAGGGCAAACTCACAAGGGCTTGCGGTAAACGATGAAGCCGGATTTTTCGGCGACCTTGTCGTAGAGCTCGATTGCCGTGGTGTTGGTTTCGTGCGTGAGCCAATAGACGCGGCTGGAGCCTGCCTGCTTGGCGCGTTCATAAACCTGCTGAATGAGGGCGCGGCCTACGCCTTTGCCGCGTGCGGATTCGAGCGTGAAGAGATCCTGCAGATAGCAGGTTGGGGCAATCGAGATGGTGGTGCGGTGGAAGATGAAGTGTACCAGGCCGAGTAGTTGCCCAGCATGTTCGGCCACGAGTGCGTGCATAGGCTCGTACGCATCGAAAAAGCGCGACCATGTCCTGTTCGTGATCGCATCCGGCAATGCGGTCGCGCCTTCGCGGCCATAAAAGGCGTTGTATCCGTCCCAGAGATTTTTCCATTGCGGAAAGTCAGCCGGCTGGGCAGGGCGAATCAGAAATTCGTTGCTCAACTCTACTCCTCACCTCAAACACTAATTTCCTGCGTGGCCTCTTGCGCATCGTTTCGCTTCCGCGAGCGTGCGCATGTTTTGAAAGGGCACGGCTTTAGCCGTGCCGAACGAGGAGCAAATAAAGATGTGGCTTTAGCCGCCGAGGGAATGCGGTTGCTCAAGGCAAATTCCCTCAGGGGCTAAAGCCCAAGATCTATTGGCATAGCTAGCGGCACGACTGAAGTCGCGCCCTTTCAAAGCAAAACCGAGCCAGGTTGATTGACGAGAACTGCTAGCTGATTTCAATAACATCCGTTGCTGCCGCCGCCGCCGCTTCGGCGCCAACCATCAGCTTCTCAGCCACGGCGTAGAACTCCGCGGCCTGCGGGCTCTTGGGGCCGGCGAGCGCGACGGGCAATCCGCGGTCGCCGCCTTCGCGGATGGCCGGAACCAGTTCGATCGCTCCGAGGAACGGAATGTTGAACTGCTTTGCCGTCCGCTCCGCGCCGCCCCTGGAGAAGATATCGATCTCCTGGTGGCAATGCGGGCAAGTAAAGTGGCTCATGTTCTCGACGATGCCGAGGACTTCAACGTTCACCTGGGCAAACATTTCGAGGGCCTTGCGCGCGTCCTGCAGGGCGACGTCGGACGGAGTTGAAACCACGATTGCGCCGGTGAGTGGAACTGTCTGCACGAGGGAAATAACAACGTCGCCGGTTCCGGGAGGCAGATCGACGATGAGGTAGTCGAGCTCACCCCACTCCACCTGCTGCAGAAATTGGCGGATGATCTGGTGAAGCATGGGTCCGCGCATGACCAGGGGCTTGTCTCCGGGGGAGATGTAGCCGATGGAGATGGTCTTGATTCCATGAGTCAGGTTGGGGATGATTTGGTTGTTGGGGCCCACGGCGGGCTGCTTGGCCGAGCCCATCATGAGAGGGACGTTGGGTCCGTAGATGTCGGCGTCGATGAGGCCGACGCGCTGGCCAAGCCGGGAGAGCGCGATGGCGAGGTTGACGGCGACGGTGGTTTTGCCCACACCGCCTTTGCCGGAACCGACAGCTACGATTTTGGAGACGCCGGGAAGGGCGACGGGTGCGGGCATATTGGGGGCGTGGGCCATGGGTATCTATTGCTCCTTCTAGAGAGGGGCCCGGGCGAAATAGTGGACCGGGTGAGTTGGTTAGATTGAATCGCTAGCCTCTTGGATGAGGCTGCGACTCAGGATTCTTCCTGGGCTTCGGTATCGAGTCTGGCTTTCTGACGATGGCCGGCTTCGGCCTCGCGATGCGCGCGGCGGCGGAGCGCGCCTTCATAACGGCGCAGTTCGTCGGGGGTCTCGGGCTGCGCCTCGGGAACTCGCTGGCGGTGGCCCTGGTTGTCGATGGCGACAAAGACCAGGTAGGCGCTGGCGACGTGAGAAATGCACCCGGTGCGCGTGTTTTCCGCCCAGACCTTCACGCCGACCTCCATCGACGTAGAGAAGGCGCGGTTGACGCTGGAGCGGAGGGTGAGCAGGTCGCCAAGGCGAACAGGGCGAATGAAGTCGATGTGGTCCATGGCGGCGGTGACGACGTTGGTGCGGGAATGGCGGTAAGCGGCCATGGCGGCAGTGAGATCGATGAAGTGCATCAGGCGCCCGCCGAGCAGGTTGCCCAGGGTGTTGGTATCGTTGGGCAATATGATTTCAGTCATCTCCGACTGGGTGCTGGCCACGGTGCGGGCTGACGGGCGTGTTTCAACACAATCTTCAGTAGAACTCATGTTTTTCCTGCTCCCTTGTTGGGCCGGTGGACCCGTTGGACCGTTGGACCCGATGAACCTGACGGGCCAGCCGCCAAGTAGAATGGATGGGTCGGCGATCGGCCCGGATCAGGTCCTCAATGCGAGGCATCCAGTTCCAGTTTCGGCAATCCCCGCCAAAAGTGCAAATGACTTAACGGGTTCCTCGAGAACCGGAAAGCAAAATATGGGCAGCATGGACAAGATTGCAGGACTGAGAGAGATTCTGGCTTTGGACGCGAAGAACAGCTTTGCACGCTACGGCGTGGCGATGGAACTGGCCGCCCGCGGCGACACGGCGGCTGCTCTGGATGAGTTTGACACGCTGCTGAAGATCGATCCGGACTACACGGCGGGCTACTTCATGGCGGCGCAGACGCTTTCCTCGGCGGGCAGAAAAGAGGAGGCGGTGGAGCGGTTGAAGGCCGGAATCGGCTGTGCCGCACGGAGCGGCAACCGCCATGCTCTGAGTGAGATGCAGGCGATGCTGGACGAGCTGGAATAACCGCTTGTTGGTGCAAATATTGGGGTTTCGCGTAAATGCTCAAACCAGAGCCGTACCCATTAAGCGAGGAAAAATAGAACCTTTGAAACGGAAATGCATCTATACTGGCATTATGGCGAAATATTCGATTGTCGTTCCTTTTCACAACGAAGAAGAGAATGTCACCGCCTTGTATGCGCGCCTGAAACAGGTGATGGAACAGGTGGGCGACAGCTTTGAGCTGGTACTCGTGGACGATGGTTCCAGCGACCGCTCGTACAAACTTCTGGAAGAGATTGCCGCGGTGGACAGCCGCGTGCTGGTGGTGAAGTTGCGGCGGAACTTTGGCCAGACATCGGCGTTGGCCGCCGGATTCGACCACGCATCGGGCGAGTTTATTCTCGCCATGGACGGCGATCTGCAACACGACCCCAACGACATTCCCGCCTTTCTGGAAAAGCTGGAAGAGGGATACGACGTGGTTTCAGGCTGGCGCAAGGAGCGGATCGACAACTTTGTCATGCGCCGCATTCCGTCGAGCTGCGCGAACTGGCTGATGGCCAAGCTTTCCGGCGTGGACATTCATGACTTTGGGACCACGTTCAAGGCCTATCGCCGCGAAGTCATTCAAAATATTCCACTATATGGGGAGATGCACCGTTTCATTCCCGCCCTGGCAAGCTGGTATGGCGCATCGATCTGTGAAATTCCGATAAAGAATGTCAACCGTGAACGGGGCAAGAGCCATTACGGCATCGGGCGCACGTTCCGTGTGTTGTTCGACCTTCTGACGATCCGTTTTCTGCTCAAGTACATGAGCCGGCCGCTGCACTTCTTCGGTGGATTTGGTGCGCTCGGGATCATGGTGGGCAGCATCATTTCGACGGTCTTGCTGGCGCTGAAGCTGCTTCATCCGCACCAGAGCCTGATGGATCAGCATGGGCCGCTGTTCGTTGTGGGGGCGGTGCTGATTCTGGCCGGTATCCAGATGGTGGCGATCGGCTTGCTGGGCGAGCTTCAGGTCAGGCACTACCACACCATGCAGAATCGCGCTCCGTATACGGTGGACCGGCTGGTGCGGCTGATTTCGCCGGAAGAGCAGAGCTTGTTGTCGGATAGGGACTGAAAAAACAGGGAACAGGGACTAGGGACTAAGGACTAGGGACTTAAAACCCCGCTTGGGCTCGCGTCTGGGCGGGGTTCTGTGTTTCATGCATGGTGCAAACAGGAATGCATTTGCGGCTCGAAACATGCAGTGCGCTTGCAGAGGCGCGGTCTCAGGGTGCATTCTGGCCGTGACATGAAAGCAATTCAAATTCAGCAAAACGGCGGGCCAGAGGTTTTGCAACTGGCCGAGTTGCCCATCCCCGAGCCGGGACCTGGGCAGGTGTTGATCCGTGTGGAGGCAACCGGGGTCAACTTCATTGAGATCTACTTCCGCAAGGGAGTCTACAAGTCCTCTCTGCCTCTTGTGCCGGGCAGCGAGGCCGCGGGCACGGTGGAAGAACTGGGTCCAGGCGTCACGGGTTTCAAGGCCGGGGATGCTGTAGCGTCCGTGGGCGTGCTGGGCAGCTACGCGGAGTACGCACTGGTTCCCGCGACTCAACTGGTAAAGGTGCCGGCTAAACTTTCAATGGAGCAGGCGGCGGCGGCAATGCTGCAAGGCATGACCGCGCACTACCTTGCGTACTCAACGTTTCCGCTGAAGGCTGGGGAGACGGCGCTGGTTCACGCGGCGGCCGGCGGCGTGGGTCTGTTGCTGACGCAGATGGCCTCGCGGATCGGCGCGAGGGTGATTGCGACCGTTTCAACGGAAGAGAAGGCGGAGCTGGAGCTTCCGACGTGATTCTTTATACAAAGCAGGAATTCGAGCCGGAGGTGAAGCGGCTCACGGGCGGCAAGGGCGTGGATGTCGTGTATGACTCGGTGGGCAAGACGACGTTCGAGGGCAGTTTGAATTGCTTGCGTCCCAGAGGATTGCTGGCCCTGTTCGGCGCGTCGAGCGGCCCTGTGCCGCCGTTCGATCTGATCCAACTGGCCGGGAAGGGATCGCTGTTTATAACGCGGCCAACCCTTTGGCACTATATCGGCACGCGGGCGGATCTTGAGTGGCGAGCCGGCGATGTTCTGGGCTGGGCGGCCAAGGGGGAACTGAAACTGCGGACGGAGCATGTATACCCTCTGGCTGAAGCAGCGCAGGCGCAGACAGATCTGGAAGCGCGCAAGACTACGGGGAAGATTCTGCTGGAACCGTAAGAGCATGGAATAGGGAATAGGGGACAGCAGGTCAGCTTGTCAGCGAGTCGGCTGCTTGATGATTGGAGCGGGGCAACGGTTTGAAGACTATTGAGGTTGGTGGGGACGATCGGGTATTTGTGCTGACGGGTGCGGGGATCAGCGCCGAGAGCGGGCTGCCCACGTTTCGCGCGTCGGATGGTTTGTGGGCTGGACATCGGATCGAGGATGTGTGTACTCCGGAGGCATGGAAGCGGAATCCTGCGCTTGTGTGGGAGTTCTATTCGCAGCGGCGCGCGGACGGGGCGAAGGCGCAGCCGAACCCGGCGCACGTCGCGCTCGCGGAGCTTGAGAAGCGGTTGGGTGATCGGTTCTTTCTGTGTACCCAAAATGTCGACGATCTGCATGAGCGGGCCGGAAGCGTGCGGCTGGTTCATATGCACGGGGAGTTGGCGAAAGCCCGCTGCGGAGATGAGTGCGGCGAACCGCCAGTTACAGATCGCACTGTATACAAGAACCTGAGCGAGGTTGGACGTTGCAAGTGCGGTGCGCGGATGCGGCCGCACATTGTTTTCTTTGGCGAGATTCCGCTGGAGATGGAGCGGATTCAGCGGGAGATCGAGAAGGCGACGCTGATGGTGGTAGTGGGGACCTCGGGGTCTGTTTATCCGGCGGCGAACTTTGTGCATTGGGCGCGGCAGGCCGGCGCGCGGACTGTCTATGTGGGACCGGAACCGCCGCTGAATGCCAGTGCGTTTACGCATGTGGTGGAAGGCAAGGCAGGGGAAGTGCTGCCTGGGCTGTTTGTTTAGCGAGTCAGCTAGACAGCTAGACGGCAGGTCAGCTATTCAGCGCGACTTGATGAACTCTTTGCGCCGAAACCGCAGCCCGGTCCAGTCTTTGTCGATAGCGATGGCGCGGACGGTGTCAAACCCCGCGGCCTGAAGCGCGGCCCAGCCGGTGTCGCGATTGAAATCGCATTTGTATTTCTTCGATGAGCCTTTGGGGTACGCGAACCAGATGGTTGGGTCGCCTTTGGCGCGTGCGGCGATTTTGGACGCGAGTGCGTCGACTTCCGCCTGCTTGGTCACGAAGGCCAGCGAGAAGCGAATCTCCGCTAGCGATTCGATCGCGCGGTGAATGTGCAGGACGGGCAGGCGGGACAACTCAATCTCGAAACTCTCGGGCGCATTGAGAACGAGCATCTCCGGATGATCTTTGAGCTGAAGTTTATCGAAGAGGGTAGCCATGGAAAGTTATATTAAACGGTTCGCCGAATGAATCTGCAAATGATTTATGGACATTTGGGGGCTGCGCGCTCCCACCCTTTTCACGATGAGGCTGTGAAAAGGATGGGGCACCCGGCGTTCGAACGTATCTGCGATCAGAAGGTGAACTTCGACCCGAACTGGAACTGGCGCGGGGTGTTAACAGTGCCGGAAATCTGGCCGAAGTTTACAAACCCGGAATTGGGAGAGCTCACATTCGGCCCCCCGAACTGCGCTTTGTTGGTGACGTTGAAGGAAGAGATTTCGAAGCGAAGATCCTTCTCTTTCCCAATCGTGAAACTCTTGAACAGAGAGAGGTCCAGGTCCTGGGCTCCCATCGTGCGGACGTTGGCAAGATAGGCCGGCGCGGTTCCCGCGACAAAACCACTTGCCGGCGTGGTGAAGCAGTTAGGCAGGAACCACTGCGCGTATGTATGGGGCGCGCCCTTGCTGGGATCGCAGACCATATCGGCGCGTTGATTGAAGTTGACGGCAAGCGGCGAACCCGAGCCTGGGGAGTTGATAGGAATGCCGTCGCTCAGATAGGCAATTCCGTTGATCGTCCAGCCGCCCAGAACCGCATTGCCCGGCCTGTTGAGGCTGAGCAAACGGCCTTTGCCGATAGGCAAATCGTAGGATGCCTGCCAAGTGAATTGGAATTTGACTTCCTGCGGGCTGACCGAGTGTTCGAGGTTCATGTTCTTCCAGTCCTGGGGTGAGCCGGCGTGAGAGCCGACAAAGCCCAGCGGTGGATTGCCGTCATCGGTGATGAGCTTGGCCCATGTGAAAGAGACCAGCGTGGTGAAGTGACTGGAGAGGCGTTTCTCGAGCTTGGTTTGCAGGGAACTGTATTCGGAGTCGCCGCCGGGATAGCCATGGATACTGACCCCGCTGCCTCCCTCAGCCTGGCCATTGCCAAATTGCGGGAATTCCTGCAAAGACACCCAGAGCGGCACGGTGGCCTGACCAGAATAGACATTTGTCGGTGGCAGAAGAGCGGCCCACTGGTTGGGCACCATGGTGCTTTCAAGCGCACCCTGGTAACTCGCAATAGTGCCGAGATCCAGCTGGTTCAGGTCTTCACCGGCAAGCGGAAGGAACAGACCTCTGCTGCCTACGTAACCGGCTGCGAGATGGAAACCATGGGAGAGATCCATATCCCAACCGAAGTTGAAGTTATAGGTTAGTTGCGTGCGTTGGGTGTGGAGCATGGTGCTGAGTTGATTGCCAAGGTAAGTGGCCAATCCTTGCGACGCGCCGATGATCGGGGTCACGCCAGCCGGGAACGGATTGCTGATTGAGTAAGGCGCGGTTGGACTGGGCGCCGGTCCGCCGGTGAAGTTAGGATCCAGGCTGCTGCCGTAAAGTACCGAGTTACCCTGGCCGCCGCCGTCGAAGGTCACGGTATTTCCATCATTGTTCCAGTTCGTGGCGTTCCAGTCGGTGGTAGAGGAGAATCCGTCGCTGTTTTCGCCTACGCCGGTGACCATTTGCGCGCTCGGGCCATAGTAGAAGCCTGCACCACCGTGGAAGACGATATCCTTCGATGGCTGCCACGCAAAACCGAGTCGAGGTCCTAAGTCCTTCATGTTGGTTGTAAAGGGAGAGCGGTGGCCGGAACTGGAGAACACCTCGCCGCCAGTGAACGATACGCCGTTGCTCGATCCCTGTGCCTTGGGATCGAAATACTCAAAGCGGTTATGGCGCTCCGTCTTGCCGCCGAAGATATCCCAGCGCAAGCCCGCCGTAACGGTGAAGGTCGGCGTGACGTGGTAGGTGTCCTGAATAAATGCCGCGTAGTAGGGGCTGGCTGCCGCGAGGAAGAGGTCCTTGCTGAAGTTGCCCCCTTCACCGCCCGGTGCCTCTCCCATGCCGAGAAGGAATGAAGCGAAGTCATTGCCTCCTACCGGGGAAGGGGCGCTTGTGGTTTGGTCGGTGGCGGACATGTCGAAGTTATAACTGCCGGAGGCCTCGGGAGGCTGGCCCACATTCATGAAGCGCTTCATGTATTCGAAGCCGGCGCTGATCTCGTGCTTGCCTTTGACCTTGGTGAGGCTGGCGATGATGTCGCTGTTTTCGCTGGCATACTGGAAGGTATTGGAGCAACAGGTGCCACCAATGGCAGGGCCCAGGTCGCTGAAATTCATGAGGGGAAGAATCTTGTAAACTTCCTGCGCGGCCAGCGAAGAGGGAAATCCGAGAGTCGTGATGTCGAAGCCATTTTCCGCAGGGTCGCCTCCCTGGTTTTCATAGTGGCGCGTGAACGAATAGCGCAATTGCAAAACCGTGGTTGGACTGAGGGTGAGATCGTCCGCGACGATTACATTGCGTGCGTTGGTTACATTCAGAGCGTAGTTCGGATCCCACATGTTGCCAAAAGCATTGGAGCTTGCGAGGGTCGTCCGCGAAAACGAAAAGCGGCCGAAAATGCGCTGTTTCTCGCTTTGGTAATAATCCATACGAACGTCGAATTTCTGTCCGGTGGTGGGGTCGGTGCCGGGAACATACAGGTTGCCGCCGCCCGAAATGGGGTACGGGGACAAGGTCGACGCTGCTTCGCAGGTGCTGGGACTGGGACGGTTGCACTTGGGAAACATGGAAAGAGTTTTCAGCGCAATGGGGTTGGGATTGGTGATTACGTTGCCGGCAACCGGCTGGCGCGTTCCGTCTGGATTGTCGGGGACCAGCGGGTCGTAGATGGTATAGGCGTCCGCGGAAAAATCGCCCGTCCGCTCGGCGGTGGTGGGAACGGAAAAGTAGTTTGAGCCGTCAAAAAGCGCCTGCTGCGTCGCTTCATAGTCGCCGAAGAAAAACAGCTTTTTGTGCAGGACGGGACCGCTGATGGAACCGCCTTCTTGATAGCGATGGAAACTTTGCGGCGTGTTGGGGAGGCCACCGAGCAACTGGTTTTGCTTGTTGAAGTAGTCGTTGGCCGAGAGAATGTCCGGCCGGAAAAACCCGAAGGCGTCGCCATGGAAACTATCTCCGCCAGACTTGCTCACCAGGCTGATGACGCCCGCGCCGCCGCTCTGGTAAGAGGCCGGGGTGTTCTGCGTTTCGACGCGGTATTCGTCGATGCCATCTTCTGGAATCTCCGACATGGGGATGATGGCGGCGATATTGTTTTCCGCAACGCCCAGCGGGCTGCCGTCAAGCATGTAGTAGACAGACCCGAGGACCGCGCCATTGATGCTGTAGGAGGAAACATCGACCCCCGGACGGCCGTTTGAGATGTTGTTGATCTGCGCCGAGTCGCCTGAGTTCGGCGAGCCATTCGACGGGGTGACGCCCGCGCTCAGTTGTACCAGGTCATAGACATTGCGCGTCAGCAGTGGAACGCGATCGATGGTCTCGGCGCCAATGAGTTGGCCGACGGTGGAGTTGCTGGTATCGACGATATCGACGGTTTGCGAGACGGTGACTGTATCCGTGACGGCGCCTACTTGAAGCGCGATGTTTACGACGCTGACCTGGTCTACGCTGACGATTACGTTGTCCTGGGCGACGCTCTCAAACCCCGTGCGGGAGGCCGTAATTTCGTAAGAGCCGGGGTTGAGCGAGACAAAGAAATACAAGCCTGCCGCGGTTGAGACGGTGGATTGGGTGATTCCGGTGGCGTGGTTCAGCGCGGACACTTTGGCGCCGGGGACCAGCGCCCCTGTGGGGTCCGTGATGGTACCGCTGATGCTACCCCGGCCGGCCTGGGCCCAGGTTACGGTGCCTGCGAACAGGAGAAGCACCGAAAAACAGAGGAAAATGCGTAGGAATGAGGTCGGTTTCTTTTGGTTGATCATGGCCGTCTCCTATCGAATTGTTGACATTCAAACGTTTGAATAGTAGAAAGCCAATGTAGGTTCAATTTTTCCCCGTGTCAAGGGAAAAATCGAGAAGCCAGGGTTTTTCCAAAGTTTCCAAGGCCCATGGAATCAGGCGCAACTCCGTGTGCAGGCCATGGAAGCGCTGGCCTTGAATGGCCGCAACGCGGAGAGGGAGGGGAATTGGCACAACGCAGATCCGGTCACGTGACTTTGCTGGACGTTGCCCGCGCCTGCGGTTTCTCCGTGTCCACGGTTTCGATTGTGTTGAGCGAAGCGCCTCTCTAGCAAAATGTTGCGGAGAAGACGCGGCAACAGATCCGCACCATGGCGCAGCAGCTTGGTTACCATCCAGACGCGTTTGCCCGGTCCCTGCGGAGGCGGCGCAGCCAGACCATCGGCGTGCTGGCATACGACCTTTCCGATCCCTACTGCATTCCGATTGTGCGCGGCATCCAGGCTGGCTTGCAGCCGAATAGCTATCTGCCGCTGCTGATGGATGCGCAGACGCAGCGCGGACTCTTCGACAATTATCTGCAGATGATTTTGGAGCGGCGCGCCGAAGGCGTGATCGTAATCGCCAGTTGGGTGTTCGATGAAACCAACTTGCTGAGCGACGTCAAAAAGAACAATGTACCAATCGTGATTGTGAGCCGCGACTTGACCGGGCGGGGAGTGAGCTCGGTGTTGGTGGACAACGAAGCGGGCGGCGCATTGGCGATGCGCCATCTGCATGAGCTTGGGCATCGCAGGATCGCCGTGATTCGCGGGCCGGAAGAGATGTTCGACAGCGCGCCACGGTGGGCCGGAGTGCAAAGTGCGGCGGCGGAGGCGGGAATCAAATTCGATTCGAAGCTGGTCTTCCAACTGCCCAACCTGGTAGATCCCCTTTCTGGTTTTGAGGGCGGAATGGATTGCGCAAAACGAATGCTGGCCTCGGGGCGGCAATTCACTGCCGTGCTTGCCTTCGACGACCTGACGGCGCTGGGTGTGGTGCGCGGACTGGCGGGCGCGGGGGTGCGGGTGCCGGAGGATTGCTCCGTGCTCGGGTTTGACGATGTGCTGCCGGCAGCGGTATCGACACCGGGGATCACCACCATCCGGCAGCCGCTGCGAGAGATGGGGCTGCTGGCGGCGGAATGGGTGGTAGACGCTATTGAAGCGCGCGAGCAACGCCGGGAACAGACGCTGCGTTTGCACCGCGCTCCGCCGGAACTGGTGGTGCGGAGGTCTTCGTCACGGCCTGCGAGCACGAAGAAGCGGTCTGCCGGTGGGCTTGCGGAGGTTACTTGACAGGGCTTGCAATTGGAAGGTATTCCCTTTGTTCAGGCGATTGAATCTGGATTTCAACGGCAGACATTCCGGAACCGGAGTGTTACACAAATACCGGGCAGACAAACCTGCTTTGCTGGAACAAGGATTGCTGGTGACGAATGCGTAGACGAGTGTTTTTCTGTTGTTCGATCTCATTGGCGCTGTCGCCCATGCTGTGGGCGGGAACCGTAACGCCGTTGCGCGAGGGATGGCAATTGCAATCGGCTTGCAAATTGCAAGCTACAGGCGACTCAATTGCCGCGGATGGATTTCAAACCGAGGGCTGGTTGAAGACGGCGGTGCCCAGCACTGTGCTGGCCTCGCAGGCAGCGGCTGGCGTGTTTCCCGATCCTTATTACGGCACGAACCTGCGGCAGATTCCGGGCACGACGTATAAGATCGGCGCCATCTTCGCCAACATGCCGATGGCCCAGGATAGCCCCTACCGGTGCGGCTGGTGGTATCGCACGGAGTTCACTGTGCCTGCTGCGTTGCACTCGGGCGAGAGGCAGTGGCTGCACTTTGGCGGCATCAATTATCGCGGCGACGTGTGGCTGAACGGCCAAAAAGTCGCGGACACGACCAAGGTCGCTGGCGCGTATCGCACTTACGACTTCGATGTTACGGACTTGCTGAAGCCGGGCAAGAAAAATGTGTTGGCGGTGGAGACGTTTGCGCCTACGGAAAAGGATCTGGGCATCAACTGGGTTGACTGGAACCCTTGTCCACCCGATAAGGATATGGGACTGTGGGGCGCCGTCGATTTGATCGGCACGGGCACGGTGACTCTGCGCTCGCCGCTGGCCGTGACTCACTTCCACGACAGCACACTTGGTTCCGCGGAGCTCACCGTTTATGCAGAGTTGCATAACGCCAGCGATCGCGCGGTGAAGGGCGAGGTTGAAGGTACAACGGCCGGGGTGAAGTTTGAGCAGGCAGTGGAACTTGCGGCGCATGAAGATCGCACTGTCACGTTCACGCCCGAGGAATTTGCGCAATTGCGTATTCGCAATCCCAGGCCATGGTGGCCGCGACAGATGGGCGAGCCGCACCTGGAACGGCTGACGATGAGCTTCCGCGAGCAAGGCGAAGTTACGGATGAGCAGAGCGTTGACTTCGGCATTCGCGAGATCACTTCAGAACTTACGGCGAATGGAAGCCGGTTGTTTCGCGTGAATGGAAAGCCGATTCTGATTCGCGGCGCAGGGTGGTCGCAGGATATGTTGCTGCGGACCGATGAGCACCGTTTGCGCGATCAGTTCCGTCTTGTCGAAGATATGAACCTGAATACGATTCGCCTGGAAGGAAAGCTGGAGACGGAGGACTTTTTCCATCTGGCGGATAAGGACGGCATCCTGGTGATGCTGGGCTGGTGCTGCTGCGATCATTGGGAACACTGGAAGGACTGGACTGCCGAGGATCTGACGATTGCCACTGCCTCGTTGCGGTCGCAGATGTTGCGGTTGCGCCATCATGCAAGCCTGCTGGTGTGGCTCAACGGCAGCGACAACGCTCCGCCGGCGAATGTTGAGCGCGCCTATCTGAATGTGGAAGCGGAGACGCATTGGCCGAACCCGATCATCTCCGCGGCGTCGTCGCAAGTGACTGCCGGCGGAGGTCTCAACGGTGTGAAGATGACCGGGCCCTACGATTACGTTGCGCCGAGTTACTGGTACGTGGACAAGCAGAACGGCGGCGCCTACGGATTCAACACGGAGACCAGCCCTGGTCCGGCGATTCCGTCGTTGGCGAGCCGCGAAAAGTTTTTGCCCGACGCGCAGGCATGGCCGCCGACTGCAAACTGGAGTATGCATTACGGCGGTGGTGAATTCCTGAACCTGAAAGTGCTCGACGATTCGATGGCGGCCGTGTATGCAAAGCCGCAGTCGGCGGCCGACTATGAGCGAATTGCCGGAACCATGCAGTACGACTCCGAGCGCGCAATGTATGAAGCATACAGCAGGAACAAGTACGCGTCGACGGGCGTGATTCAGTGGATGCTCAACAATGCGTGGCCATCGATGATCTGGCATTTGTATGACTATTACCTCGATGCCGGGGCGGGATACTTCGGGACCAAGAAAGCATGCGAGCCGGTGCATATTCAGTATTCCTACGACGACCGCTCGATTGTGGTGGTGAACAGCACGTATGAGCGTGTTGCCGGACTTCATGCGAGCGTGCATGTACACAACGCAGCGTGGAAGGAATTGTACAAGGAAGAAGCCGCTGTCGATGCGGGAGTGGACAGTTCGCAGATTGTCTTCACCATTCCGGAGAGCCTCTACGCGGACACGGAAAGAATCTTCTTCATCGACCTGACCCTGACAAATGCCGCGGGCAAAGTGGTCAGCAGGAATTTCTATTGGGTGCCTGGAACACTGACCACCTTCGATTGGTCAAGAACAGACTATACGCATACGCCGGCATCGCGTCATGAAGACCTGACGGCACTCGCGAATTTGCCGGCGGCAAAAATCGTTGCTCATGCGGAGATCGAGAAGACCGCGCGCGGACGCGAGGTGCGCGTGGAACTTGAGAATCCGAGTGCGGCGCTTGCTTTTCAAGTGAACGCGGCGGTGCGCACGCAAGCCGGCGGATTGATTGCTCCGGTAATATGGTCGGATAACTGGATCGAGTTAGTGCCGGGTGAGAAGCGCGTGCTGACGGCGTTGTTGCCGGAGAGCGGTGCGGATGCACCGACAGTGCAGATCGCAAGCTGGAATGCGGGTTCGCAAACCATTACAACAGCAGCTGCCACGGCGGCGCATTAAGGACACGCATGGCAGACGTTGCTGGGAGCACGCAAACAAAGGGCGCGAGCCTCAATCGCACGCTGGGGCTTTGGAACCTGATCATCATCGGGATGGTAATCATCCAGCCGACGGCGCCCATGGGCATCTACGGCGTGATCAGCAACAAGGCCCATGGACATGTGGTCACCGCGATTCTGATCGCCATGGTGGCCATGCTGTTTACGGCCATCAGCTATGGGCGCATGGCGCGTATCTATCCCAGCGCGGGGTCGGCTTACACTTACGTCGGGCAGGAGATGCACTCGGCCCTCGGCTATGTGGTGGGCTGGGGCATGGTGATGGATTACCTGATCAACCCGCTCATCTGCACGGCGTTTTGTGCGCAGGCTGCGATGAATATTCTTCCGGGACTTTCTTACTATGTCTGGATTGTGTTCTTCGCGGCGTTTTTTACCTGGACAAATCTGCGCGGCATCAAGACTTCGGCACGGATGAATGAGGCCCTGTGCGCGGGTATGGTGGTGGTTGTGGTGCTGTTCCTCGGCGCGGTGATTCGCGCTGTGTGGGGCGTGCATCACGATCCGGGTTTCTTCACGCATCCGTTCTATGAGCCGGGCAGCTTTCATCCATCGAGCATCTTCGCGGGGACTTCGGTGGCCGTACTCACTTACATCGGATTCGACGCCGTCTCCACGTTTTCCGAGGAGGTTGAGAATCCGCGGCGCAACATTATGCTGGCCACGGTTCTGGTGTGCGTGATTACCGGCGTGCTCTCCGGGCTCGAGGTTTATGCGGCGCAACTGATCTGGGGATCGAAGCCGTTTGGCAGCGACGATGTTGTGTCGGCATTCGCGATGGTCTCGCGCCAGGCCGGCGGGGCAATCCTTTTCCAGGTTGTCAATTTTACATTGCTGATTGCAAACATGGGTTCAGGCATGGGTTCGCAACTCGCCGCCGGACGTTTGCTTTACGGAATGGGACGCGGAAATGCGCTTCCCAAATCGTTCTTTGGCGTCATCGAACCCAAGCGGCGTATTCCACGCAACAACATTATTGCGGTTGGAGGGTTCGCGCTGGTTGGGTCCGCACTGCTGCAGTTTTTTGCGGACCGGCTGGGCGGAGGAGCTTACGAAATCGGTGCGGAATGCCTCAACTTCGGCGCTTTCGTCGCCTTCATGGGCGTGAATGCCGCGGCATTTGTACACCACTTGCGGCATGAAAAGAGCAGCAGCCTCGGCGGCTACGTGGTGCCCACTCTGGGCTTTCTGATTTGCGGATTCATCTGGGTGCATCTCAGCAATCCAGCGCTGGTGCTGGGCGCGGTGTGGATGATTCTGGGCATCGCGTACGGTGCGGTTCGCACGCGCGGCTTCCGCTCTGAATTGGTCACCTTCGAGGTTCCTTCGGACGTGGCGTAAGGTGGTTCTCGGCGCAATAGGTTGATGTGTGCATCGCTACGAGCCGGCTGGGCTCTCCACGACTGCTTTCGAGAGATTTCTGGGCCGGTCTACATCCACGCCGTGGGCCAGCGCCATGAAGTACGAGAACAGTTGCAGCGGGACGACTTCCGCAATGGGGAGCAGGTACTCGGAGGCCGGTTCGACAAAGACGCAATCGCTTACCAGGGCTGCGACTTCTTCGTCGCAGGAGTTGGCAATGGCAATGACCTTTGCGCCCTGCGTCTGCATGTCGCGGAGTAGTTGCAGCGTTTTTTCATAGCGGACCACGGAGGCATCGAGAGCACGATCGACGGTGGCTAGAACCACCAGCGGCACGGTGTCGCTGACCAGCGCATTGGGCCCGTGCTTCAACTCGCCCGCCGGATAGCCTTCCGCGTGAACGTAGGAGGCTTCCTTCAGTTTCAACGCGCCTTCGCGGGCGATGGCGTAATGGATTCCGCGGCCAAGGTAAAGGAAGGTGTTGGCGGACTTGTATTTGGTCGCAAGGGCGGACATCCGGTTGCGCCAGCCGTCGAGTTGCGCTTCAATGCGGGCGGGCAGAGCTTGGATTTCCCGTATGTGCAAGGCCAGAGTCTCGGCATTGAATCGACCGAGCCGCGCACCCTCGTACAACGCCAACAGATAAAGAACGGCCAGTTGGCAGGTAAAGCTCTTGGTGGCCGGAATTGCCTTCTCAATGCCGGCTGCCAGGGGCATGGAAACGTCGGCTTCCTCGGCCATGGTGGAGGACACGGCGTTGGTAATCGCCAGGGTCTTTTGTCCGCGACGATGAGCCTCTCGCAGGGCCGCCAGGGTGTCGGAAGTCTCACCGGATTGCGAGAGCACGAGGATGCTGGGATGCCGCACATCCGCTGTGGCGTTGCTGCCGCGGCAACTGTATTCGCTGGCGTACTCGACGTCGACGGCCAGGCCGCAGAGGTCTTCAAGCAGGATTTCGGCGGCCAGCCCGCTATGGCGGCTGGAGCCTGAAGCGGCAATCAGAATCTCGCCCTCGGGAATGGACCAGCCCGCCAGCATGGCTGCAACGTCAGGCTTGAGAGCGTCATTGTCAAGATAAAGGCCCAGGGTATGGGAAAGCGCCTGGGGTTGCTGATAGATTTCGCGCAACATCTCGTGATCGAAGGTAGGCATGTTTACCGTTCCACAGTCTTAATCCTCAGAAGAGGATTGGCTACATATTCGATCATACAGCGAGTATTTGATCAACAGATTGATTGTCTCAAAGAAAATAATGGCAAAACATTCATAAAATGCGAAAAATGAGTTGCACGTCTCTACGGCAAAGGGATTAGAATCGGTGCGGTATGTCCGAATCAATCAATCGTCGTTCGGAGCTGATCATCAAGTTTCTGCTCCGAACCGGAAGCGCAACCATTGAGGAAATCCTCGCCGTGGCGGGTTCCTCCGCGCCAAGTATCCGTCGAGACCTGGCGCGGCTGGAGAACCGGGGCCTGATCCGCCGCACCCATGGCGGCGCAACTTTGGTGGAACCTCTGCTCTACGAGCCATTCCGGTACGATAGCTCCTTTCTGGCGCGCGAGCAGCGGTTTGCCGAGGAAAAGCGGCGCATCGGGTTGGCTGCGGCCGAGTTGATCCAGGCCAATGAAACCGTCGGCCTGACGGCGGGGACCACTACCACGCATGTTGGCCGCAGCCTGCGCCACCGGGAAAAGATTCAAGTGGTCACAAACGCCATCAATATCGGCATGGAACTTTGCAATCAGCCCGGAATCCGCACTTATCTGACGGGGGGAGTGGTGCCCTGGGCGTGGTCATTTTCTCTCACCGGCAGCGCCGCGCTCAACTTCCTCGACGATGTCTATATGGACAAGGTGTTTCTCAGTGTTACGGGGCTGGACCCGGAACGGGGAGCCACGACGCTGGAGACCGATGAGGCGCTGGTCATCCGCAAGATGCTCAAGCAATCCAAGCAAGTGATCGTGACCGCTGACTCGAGCAAACTGGGCAAGGTGAGCCCAGCCTTTATTTGCCCTGCCAACGAGATCCACATCCTGATCACCGACCACGGGGCAACCAAAGAGGCGCTCGCCCCCTTTGAGCGGCAGGGAATCAAGGTCATCCGAGCCTGATTCGCTCAAGACTTGATTGGCCTGTGGTTGGGTCATCGCTCTCCGATTGCTTTCCCAAAGAGAGTTCAACCGTGCGAATGGGGGCCTTGCCAGCCCTTTGCGCCATAAATCGCTGAAAACTCATCGATTAAGCGGACGAATTGGCGCTTGGATTCTACAAACAGGTATGGATTTCTCAAGAAAATGATCGTTTAGGCCATTTTTTTTCATTTCTTCATTGCAATCCATGCCCAACTCGTCTTATTGTGTCTGCACGACGGATTGTAACAATTGCGACGCTCCGGGCAGGATTCCAAATTGTTCCGGTCACCATCGCCATGAAACTTAAGCGGAGACTGGCCCGCGAATCAGCTCGCGGGGTTGGTCCGACGTATTTGAAGCACTTTTTGGGAGAAGTGTGATGCAGACACATGCGGGTCTATTGCGGAGTTTCCCTCTTGGGGAGGCTTGGCTTGACGCCGGGATTTCTAACTCGGGATGGCTCGACTCGCACTGTGGGCTTTCTGCAGTGCCCAACCTCGATCGACCTACCAGCATTCTTTCTTATCCACCAAACCAGACCCCCTTGCACCTGCGCACCGCGTAGAGGCATTCACTCAGATTCACAGAGAGGTGAAGGCAATGATTGAGACCAATCGACTTTCAGATCGCTCGTGTTCAGGCCAACGAGTTAACCACGCCCTAGATGGCTCTGCGCAAGTGAAGCGCGTTATCAAGGAGCGTACCTGCCTGTTCCTGGTGTTCGCGATTCTTTTCATGGCGCTTCCGTTGACGGGGCGCGCACAAGAACTTGCGGCAACCCTCAGCGGGGCTGTCACCGATAGTTCCGGGGCCGTGATTCCTCATGCCTCGATCACCATCACGCAGAACGGCGTCAATGCAGGCGCCCGCGTTGTGCAGACGGATGGCGCAGGCAACTACGTCGTCACTAACCTCCCGGCCGGAACCTACTCGGTTATCGTAACCGCTGCGGGCTTTGAGACCTTCAAGGGCAAGAACATCGTCCTGGACGTCGCCGAAAAGCACGCTTTCAACGCGCAGTTGAAGGCTGGAGCCGTCAGCACCACGGTGACCGTGGAAGACAATCCTGTTTCGGTGGATACGGAGAGCAGCGGCCAGGCCGGGACCATCTCCGGGGAACAGATTCGCGAACTTGAAGTTGCCAGCCGCAGCTTTGCGCAGTTGGTCACCCTTCAACCGGGTGTCATCAATGCCGGTCTGGGTGTCGAAGCCAACCCCGCATCCAACAACCAGATGGCCGTGAACGGCGCGCGCGGTTCCGCCAACAATTGGACACTGGACGGCGCAGACATCAATGACACCGGCTCCAACCAGACGGTGGTGAACACGCCCAGTATCGATGCCATTCAGGAATTTACCTTGCAGCGCGGCAACTATGACGCCGCTTACGGACGTTCGGGCGGCGGCCAGGTGCTGGTAGCCACCAAGAGCGGCGGCAGCGCCTTCCATGGCGATGCCTATGAGTTCGTTCGCAACACGGACCTGGACGCCAACGACTACTTCAATAAGAACAATCCCATCGCGGCGGACAATTCGCCGCGCGCCGTCAACCATCACAACGCATTTGGCTTTACCGTCGGCGGTCCGATCTTTATTCCCAGAACTTATAACGTCGACAAGAAGAAGACCTTCTTTTTCTACTCTGAGGAATGGCACAAGATCGTTTCGCCGGGCAACGTGAGCCAGCCGGCGGCCACCACGGCCATGATTGCCGGCACCGTTCCGGGCCAGTACACGCCTCCTTCCTATGCGCCTGCATCGGAGTCAAACTGCCTGACCTACAATGCGGCGGCCGACACCACCACCATCGATCCCACCTGCTTCAGCTCGAACGCGAAGGTCTATCTGACCGACGTCTTCACGCCCAACCCGGCCAATAGCGGCTCGAACTACAACTACTCCTACTCTGCGAAAAACGACCTTCGCGACGACATCGTTCGCATCGATCACTACTTCAACGACAGGGTTCACTTCTTCGCTCGCGCCATCAACGACACCATGCCGAACAACAGTCCGTTGGGCATGGGATGGGGATCCGGCTCGAACTATGCCAATCTGGTAAACACCGCGGTCGACTCGCCCGGCAAGAACGTGGTGGGTAACCTCACCTGGACCATCTCGCCCAAGGCTGTCAATGAAGTCGAATTTGTGTGGGCACAAGGCACCTATACGGCGTCCAGCGCTCCCGGCGAATTTGCCACCTCGGCCACGGCGTTGAAGGCTCTTACGCCTGGAACCGAATTCTATCCCGATCCTTATGGCCGTATGCCTTCCGTCTACATCAACGGAGTTACGGGCTTCAGCGTGGGCTTCGCTCCGTATAAGGAACGGAACCTGGATCGTACCTATTTCGACAACCTGTCGTATAACTTGGGCGCACACACCCTTCGCGCCGGCTTTCAGGTCCAGCAGATGATCAAGACCGAAAACGCGGTCTTCTCCTATGCTCCCAGCGCCGGCTCCAACCCGATTTACATGTTCAACACCTTTGCCGATTTTCTGCTTGGCAACGTGGCGACGTTTAGCCAGGCCAACCGCGACGTCATTCCCGACCTTCACTTCGTCAACACTGAAGCGTACGTCCAGGACGACTTCAAGGTCAGCAGAAAGTTGACCATCAACTTGGGCGTCCGCTGGAGCTTCCTGCCGTCACCCTCGGATCTGGAGAACACGCTGGTCAACTTCGATCCGATGCTGTACAAGGCCGGCAATGCGCCCGCCATCAACGCGGCTGGCAGCATGGTCTCCGGCACGGTCAACCCTTACAACTATGCCAATGGCTTGATCTTCCCAACGGGCACGGCCTGCAGCTATGCGCAGGCCAACAGCGTATATTCCACTTGCTCGCCCTATGGTCCGCTGGTCAACCCCAACACCAAAAGTAACTTCGCCCCGCGCGTCGGCCTTGCCTATAACCCGGATGGCCGCGGAGTCACCTCCATCCGCGCAGGCTTCGGCATCTTCTATGACCGCTCTCTGGACGGCATCTGGGAAAACGACGGCTTCTCCAACCCGATCTATGTGAAGTCGACAACCATTCTCAACACCTCCTTCGATGCGGTCAGCGGTGGATCGCTCGCTCCTCCACCGAGCACGCCTGCCGGCATCACTTCAACCGGTACGCCCACGTTCAAGGTTCCGGACTACGCCAACTACAACCTCTCCATTCAGCGTCAGTTGTTGCCGACCACCACTCTGGAAGTGGCTTTTGTCGGCAATGAAGCTCGTCACCTGCTTGGCACCTTCGATCAGAACCAGCCCATGGTTTCCGCCTGGGCAAGCGAGCCTGGCGGCCCTGGCACTGAAAACGTCAACGCCATCCGTCCCTACGCCGGCTATGGCACCATCACCAACCGTTCGCCCATCTTCACCAGCAACTACAACTCGCTGCAAGTCTCGCTGAACCATCGCTCCAACAAGGGCGTGACCGTGGGCGTGGCGTATACCTGGTCGAGAACGCTGACCACCAACTCCGCCGATCGTGGCAATGCGGCCACCGACATCTACAACATGAATCTCGATTACGGCCCGTCGAACATCAATACGCCCCAGGTCTTCGAAGCCAGCTACGTCTATGACCTGCCCTTCTTCAGGAACCAGCAAGGAGTGGGAGGCCGCGTCTTGGGCGGTTGGGAACTCTCTGGGATCACCTCGATGGTATCTGGCCAGAACTTCAGCATCGCTCAGCCGTACGATCCCTTCGATCTGAACCCGTCCGTCATCACAGGCAATGGCATTGGCCTCGGCGGAGTTCGTCCGGACCAGGTCACTCCTCATGTTGCCAAGCCCAAGCAGCTCGGCGCATGGTTCGCGACCGCTGACTTCCAGCAGGCGGTTGGCCACTTCGGCAGTGAGGGTTCGAACTCGATCCTCGGCCCGGGCATGCAGAACTGGGATCTGGCCGCCATCAAGAACACGAAGATCGCCGAGCGCATCAACTTCCAGTTGCGCGGGGAGTTCTTCAACGCTTTCAACCATGTCAACTTCAACAACCCCGATGGCAATATGGCTGACGGTTCGTTCGGCCAGATTACTTCCGACTTGTCGGGTGGATACCGCAGAATCCAAATTGGCGCCAAGCTGTACTTCTAACCAGCGCGATTCACTTAGCGTACAAGCAAAGGCCGGGGCGAAAGCTCCGGCCTTTGCAATTCGAGAGAGTCTATTCACACGCGAAAGTAAATCGCTCTGCGATCACTTGTCCGTAGGCGCAGCCGCCGGTGTTTCCGATGGGCTGCTCTCGTGGGGAACTTTGGACATTGCTTTGAGAAGTCCGTCGTCTGCAGCTTTATTGAGGCTTTTGGATTTGTTGAATTCTGCCGTGGCCTCGCTCGTCTTTCCCATGGAACGGTAGAGCCGGCCGAGGCGCCAGTGGGCATTCACATCGTCAGGCTTCAACGCGACGGCTCTCTTGAACTCCACGAGCGCATCCTGATTGCGGTTGGTCGCGGCATACGCAATCCCCAGATCCACATGCCCCTTCGAACTTGCAGGGTTCAGCTTCACAACCTTCTCAAGCAGAGGCCTGGCGTCTTCCATCCGGTTCAACTGAATCTCCGAATCGCCCAGGTAAAGCATGGCTTGCAGGTGCTCCGGAGCATTATCAAGCTCGGCTTGAAACTGTTGCGCGGCCTCTTCGGTCTGGCCTTCCATCCATAGCAGGTAACCCAGCCCGAAGTGTACGTTCGGCTCCTTGGGATTGGCCTGGACCGCGGCGCGAAACTCCCGCGTGGCGCCCGCGCGGTCCTTCATTTCGTCTAACGCTTCGCCAACCAGCATGTCAGCCTCCGCGGAGTCCGCATTCAACGCAACCATGCGGTGATAAGCATCGAGAACGCACTGATACTGGTTGGACAACAGGCAACTATGCGCCAATGTCAAAAGCAGGGTCAGGTTATCTGTATCGCGGTCCGCGGCCTCTTTCAGAAAAGGGATCGCCGCCGGGTATTCGCCAAGTCCGTAATGCGCCATTCCGATGAGAACGGTCAACCGCTGAGTCTCGTCCACATTTGCCGCTGCCTCTTTGAGTAGCGGCGTGAAGGCTTGAATAGCCGGCCGGTATTGTCCATCTTTGAAGAGAGCAAGACCCATGTTCAAACGCAGGCCGGGCATGGTGGGTCCGAGCGCCATGGCTTTGCGGTAAAACGCAATGGCCTGCGGGTAGTGCTCCTGACGGGCTTCAAGAAGGCCAAGATGGGCAAAGGGCACTGGATTCGATGGTTGAGTCTTCGATAATGCTTTCCAGGCTTCTTCAGCCTCGGCCGGCTTGCCCAGTTGCTCGAGTGAAAAAGCGGCCTGTTCTGCTGGCGTCTGCGTCCACACCGGCATATTCAAACTGGCCATCGCGAGAAGAAGCGAGCCAGCCACTCCGCGTCCCAGCAAATGTCTCACATTCATCTCCCTCTGAATTTTCTCTTGCTGACGCCACCGCGCGCAACCCGCATTTCCAATTGCGAAGATGTTAAATTGAACTTAGAAACGCAGAGTCTTATCGGCGCCGGTCAATCAAGCGCGATCATCGAATGCCGAGGGGGACGGTGCATGGGATTGAACACGCTGGACCTTGTGGCGATCGTCGCGTATCTCGCTGGGGTTACTTTGTTCGGCCTGCGCTTTCGCGGCAAGCAACGAACTCTGAAGAACTATTTTCTGGCGGATAACACGATTCCGTGGTGGGCTATCTCCCTTTCGATAGTTGCCGCGGAGACGAGCACACTTACCATCATCAGCGTACCGGGCCTGGCCTACGAAAAAGATTTCCGCTTCCTGCAATTGATCATCGGCTATATAGTTGGGCGCATCGTTGTTAGCTTTGTCTTGCTTCCACAGTATTTTCGCGGTCAACTCGTAACTGCCTACCAATTGATCGAGCGAAGGTTTGGCGGAAGCTTGCGCTCGATCACCGCGGGCCTCTTTCTGGTAACACGCGCCGCTGCCGAAGGTGTGCGCGTCTTTGCGGTCGCAATCGTAATTCGGGTTGCTCTTGGTGGAGTCTTATCGGCCCTGAGCGACTTCGAGCGCGACGTCGCGGCTATTGGGATTGTTATCGTCTTGACGCTGGTATACACATTTGAAGGAGGCATGGCCGCAGTCATATGGACCGATGTTGTCCAACTCACGATTTATCTAACTGGAACCATGGTGGCTGCATATTCAATACTGAGTGCTGTGCCCGGAGGCTGGGGAACAATTCATACGATAGCTGGGCACGCGGACAAGTTTCGCATGTTCGACACTTCATGGGATCTCTCTGCTAGTTATACCTTGTGGGCAGGGGTGATTGGCGGCGCGTTCCTTACCACTGCCAGCCACGGAACAGATCAGCTCATCGTGCAGCGATTGCTCTCCGCTCGCAACGAGCGCCAGGCCAAGATGGCATTGCTGTCGAGCGGCGTCGCGGTCTTCTTCCAGTTCTCGATGTTTCTCCTGATAGGAGCCATGCTGTTTGTGTTTTACAAGATGTTTCCGCCCTCTGTACCATTTACGCGGACAGATATGATTTTCCCCACCTATATTGTTTCGCGATTGCCGCATGGCGTGGGCGGTCTGCTGATCTCCGCGATCCTGGCGGCTGCAATGTCGAATCTGAGTGCCGCGCTGAACTCGCTTTCCTCGACCACCATTGTTGACTTCTATGCCCGGATTGCGCCGCTGTCAACGGAGGAGCGCCGCGTAAAGCTTTCGCGCATGGCGGCGCTCATCTGGGGAGTGCTTCTCTTCGGATTGGCTTTGCTCGCGCGCAATGGGGGCAAGGTTCTGGAGATGGGCTTGTCGATTGCATCGGTTGCGTACGGGTCGTTGCTCGGAGTCTTCCTTCTAGGCGTGCTGACAAAGCGGGCGTCGGAGCGCGGCGCGATGCTTGGAATGGTCATCGGATTTGTATTCAACCTGTATCTATGGCTGTTTACCGTCGTTGCATTTACTTGGTACGTTGTCATGGGAAGCACGATAACCTTTCTGGTGGGTTACAGCGCCAGTTGGTTGATTCCCAGGAAAAAGTTCCCGCAACCGGCATTTCAATCGGTACAAGGTGGATAAGGACATGTCGAAGGGATATATAACTCTCGGAAGAATGAACATGGAAGCTACTCGAAAATGCCTGCGCGTCTTCTCGTTCTTCGCGGTTCTCATGACATGCCTTGTAGCAATTTCCACGTCTGCGTTGGCGCAAGTATCCGACAACGATGGAAGGTTCAAGACGGTAGATGCAATTATCGAGAAGGCGGTTGCGGAAGGAAACATTCCCGGCGCAGTTCTCCTGGTTGGGCACAATGGCAAGGTCATTCATCGCAAGGCCTTCGGATCGAGATCGCTTGAGCCCTCGCGCGAACCCATGACGACCGATACAGTCTTCGATCTGGCTTCTCTTACCAAGTGCATTGCTACTGCCACCTCGGTGATGAAGCTGGTGGAGGATGGCCGCATCCGGCTCGGCGATTCTGTGGCAACTTACCTGCCTGACTTTGCGCAGAATGGGAAAAAGGACATCACCATTCGCGATCTTATGACGCATTATTCCGGCCTGCCGCCTGACCTCGATCTCAAGACCTCCTGGTCGGGGCGCGAGGCGGCTTACCAAATGGCCATGCGCGAAAAGCCAATCAACCCTCCCGGATCGCAATTCGTATATAGCGATATCAATTTTGAAACGCTTGGCTTTCTGGTGGAGAAGATTACGGGGCAACCACTCAATGAGTACGCGAGTGCGAAGATCTTCGGCCCCCTGGGGATGAAGGACACGCGTTTCCTGCCGCCGAAGGAGTGGGTCTCGCGCATTGCGCCCACGGAATTCGATGAGCAGGGGCGCATGTTGCGCGGAACAGTACACGACCCTACAGCGCGGCGTATGGGCGGCGTCGCAGGTCATGCGGGATTGTTTTCGACGGCCGATGACCTGGCCCTGTTCGCCGAGGATTTTCTGAGTGGCTTCAAGGTATTGAGCCGTTCGGCAATCGATAAGATGACGTCTCCCCAGCAGCCACCCAATGGCACGGTATTGCGCGGGTTGGGATGGGATATCGATTCGCCATTTTCCGTAAATCGCGGTGAGCTTTTGCCCATGGGGTCCTTCGGCCACACCGGCTTTACTGGTACTTCAATTTGGATTGATCCAGTTACGGACAGTTACATTATTCTTTTGACGAACGCCGTTCATCCTCGCGGAGGCAAGACAACTGTTTCACTTCGATGCAAGGTCGCAACGGCGGTTGTGCAGGCCCTTGCCTTGACAGCCACCGAGCAAGACGAACTGCGGCTGGCGCGCATCACGGGATATAACGAACTGATGCCGGGGTCACGCCGGATTAA
>Ga0302197_10000988_pt1 | contig 28388 bp, 18 predicted proteins | sample II_Bog_N2_1_FD_193526 | JGI IMG/M metagenome (GOLD analysis project Ga0302197, IMG submission 193526) | Peat permafrost microbial communities from Stordalen Mire near Abisko, Sweden - II_Bog_N2_1 | ecosystem: Environmental > Terrestrial > Soil > Wetlands > Peat | place: Sweden: Abisko... | reverse complement strand
TTTCCTGAAATATTATATAAAATAATATTTTAAAATTAAACTTATAATTCATATTTATATTTTTGTTTCTAAATTTTATAAGGTAAATAGAACTCTTTCGAGGAATAAAAGAAAGATTATTTAATTCTGAAATTTATTTTATTATCAGAAAGAATTAAATATATATATAATTATTCCGCAAATCCAATAAAAAATGATCCACGAAGCCTAAAACACATGCTTAAAGAATGTAGACCATTACGAAATAACTTTAAGATTATCCGACATATAAATCGAGATTGAAGCTCACACTGAAAGAGAAAGTTATTACTATAAATCCATCATTTTGTATGACTAACTTTCTGGAATAATTAAACATCTCTTTGAAAATTCACGATAAATTTTTACGACCATAAAATAATCTGATGATTAAAGATTATCATTCCAAGATGGTAGTTTTCGATTGATTGTTAAAATGGGAAATAACAAAGATAAAGAAATTGAATTAATTGTTTTAAAGAAGAATGACTATACATTGATTGAGCTTCAATCCAAATTGAAAACTGTAGCTGATAAAAAAAATGAGATTATTTAAAAGCAAGAATTGAAAATAAAAAAAATGTTTAATGATATAAGAACGGCTTCTGTTTGTGGGGATAAAGTGTACTTGAAAGGAAATAAATGTTATAGCGATAATTATCGGGTTTGATTTCTTTACAATCGAAAAATATTTAGTCTTATTGGCTACATATTACTTTAAAATTTTAAAATTATATGTTTTTTTTAAAAAAAATGATTTGCATACTAAAGAAATATTCTTAGACTTTTGAGCAAGAATGATATTTAATAAGATAGAGATATTTCTGAAGGGGATAAAAAGCTCTTCATTTTCAAAAGAAAAATTTATTTCTGCATAAAGAGTTAAAAATATTATTATTTCACTACAGTATCAGACCAATTCACATGCTCAATACTGAATCAAACTTAACATTTTTCTAGTCGCTGCTCGATGGAGAAGTAAAAGTTCCTGTACAATGTCAAACAGATCCCTAATATTCTTCTGCTGCTAACCAATGCTCATGGTGCTCTACTCAGTTTGTTCTCAACCACAAAACTTTAATTTCTATATTCTTTGATGATAAAAGTAAGTTTGCGGATACATACAATAGCTGCATAGCAGTAGGAACATAATTGCGAAGCCAACATGGAGAAATACCATGTGGGGAAAATGCTGACAATTAAAAAATATTAAAACTTACTCTAGATGGCGTCCAGTTGTTTAAATGTACTTATAGTGAAAATTAACATGTTATGGAATATCTCGCTCCATTTATTCCCCCATTTGCTTTGCAATAATTCAACGGACGTAAACATACAATCATTCCCGAGTTGAAATTGCCCAAAGATGTGGATTTTATTATGCTAGGACGACATGGACAGACTTTCACTGTACTTCCTGTCAAAGAAAAATACTTAGTCTTGGACTCTCATGTTCACTTTGCTGGACTAATGACAGAAAAGAATCTAATTTCCTACATTAAATTCGAACAAGGGATGGGCTCTTATGGCTATTTGTTCGTAACAATTGTTAGTGGAAAATTTTGATTCTTTGTACAGCTATTAATAATTATATTATCACTAACTTATTTTAATATTAACATATCATGAGTTTTGATTTGCATTGCAAGGTTCAAGATTAATACCATTTTTGGGGTAATATCAATGTTTGATGTTATAAGTTAGAGATCAAAGAACTCTTGAATGGATACATTAATTCGGGAATACAAAAAAAGATAAAAACAAAAAAACAATAGATAAATTACTCATAAAGCAAATATAAACCGCCAAATCCTTCCAGCTTAAAAATTGAAAATGCAAAAAATAAAAAATAAAAGAATTAATCGTATAATAATTTAAGAGATAAAATTACATGTCAGACTTGAAACATCAGCTACTCACTTTTCGATAAGCAGGAAATGTTTGCTAGTGTCCAAATTGCCGCCCATTGTTTTTTAAGGGATATCATACTTGTACGAGAGTAATAAAGCCTTGCAAATGTTACGATAAACCAATTCAAGAATTATGCTTAATAAAAATAATAAAAAATAGTCCTGAACATGTAAGTCAATCAGCTTTCCCATTATATTTGAAATACCAATGCCCATAATGTCAAACTTGTGTCTATTTTAAGGAAAAATTCGAGAAATAATTTTAACCGTGGAAATAAATTTCGGGGTGGCATAAATTCTTAATCCTTGTGGTTATTTTGTTTATACTTTATTTTTTGGTTTGCTTTATGTGGGTACTATTCTGTTTTTTAGAAGGAACAGCAACGTGGAAAGAATTTCTAATATTTTGTTCACTTTTTTATGTATTATGATGCTTACTTTCCTATTTTGGACAGCATTCAGAGTTACTTTAAAAAAATTAAAATAAGAAATTGAATAAATTTAATTATCAAAAGACACGAGTCAACAGCATATTAACAAAATAAAGGAATTTTTAAGAGAATAATAAAAAGAATGATTTACTGAGAATTATTTTTTTTTTTTAAAGTTCATAGTATTATTCCCACGAAGAGAGTGATTTATATTGAAAGTTATATATTTATATTTTTTTGGGGATTATGTCAAAATAACGATGTTATAGAATAAATATAAAAAAATCATTAAGGATAATAAGCACAAAGCAAAAATCTATAAAGAAAATAAACCAACTATCTAAGAAATGAATTAAATCTTTTATAATAATTTGAAGATGAACTCAAGCAAACATAAATTAATTTTTGCTCTTCTACTTCTATATAGCTTTTCTTTTCAAATCAACAATCATACTGAAGTAATACATGGTTAATTTTAGTCATCTAACACACACATCCCTTTTAAAATTGAAAGATAAGGCATACTAAATGCTTTATCTTTATAAGTTCCAAATTATCCATTGAAAATACACTCAAAAGTTGGTGGCTTTGCTGTACAAAATTGAAGATTTAGAGATTTTACGTGAAAAAAACTTTTGAAAATGCTGTCATTAATTTTAATGTTTCTCAGCCAAGCTATTGTGGAGGAATTGCAAAATTTATGGGCCACACATCAGAAGGAGTAACAAATTTATTATCCATCAATATGATGGATTATCTGGATCCTTCCATGTGTCATATTTACCCAGGAAATTATACCAACTATTTCTAAATTTATGTTGATGGATAAGAGGACAGTATGATAAGTTTTCAAGTTGAAATGATTTGAAAATGTTGATTAAATTTAAAGGAATAAAATTTAAAAGCTAATTTAATTTAATTTAAAAGAATTTCTTCTGTGTTTAAAATATAATTTTAGTTATGACATGATAAAGATATCAGCATGAAGTGAGTAAATCAATGTAATTTTGTTTTGTTTATGGTCAATGAAGCTTATTATTTTATTTAGATTTGATCGAGGTTTTTAAACTGAATTTTATTAATATTATTATTGTATTATTCTTACTTTCTTGTTTATATTCTTCTGCACATATTTGCATTAAAAGGTTCTATATTTATATTACTTTTGAAATTATATCAAATCTACAATGCAATAAGATAGTAAGAAGGAACTCTCATCAAGGGGATAACAAATTCAAGAAAAAAAAATAGACCAACGCCACAACCCCAAAGAAATTTCCTGTCTGATTAATCAAAACTTTATATTTTTATCAAAACGTTTGGGAGAATCAATGATCATTGCTTATTTCCGCATTTGCAAACTAACCCGAGCCGGTTATCTTTGTTGCAATTATTGCATCTCCAATTTTTTTCTTGATTGCCACATTTGCATTGGTTGCCCTTGCCGTTGCAGAAGTCACAGTTGTAGCATCTCCAGCAATCCTGCCGATTTCCACACTTGCATTGTGTTCCCTTAGCGTTCCATCTCCAATAATTTTAATTCAATCCTGCTCCACATCTTTTCATGGTGTTTCCAGTGGGATTGCACATATGGCAGGTCTGGCATGCCCAGTTGTCTTGTCTGTTGCCGCATTTGCATACAACGTTCTTCTTGACATTGATTTTGCAATTTCTGCAGTTCCAATCGTCGTTCATCAAATAAGATATGTTGTAAATTAAGGAAATTATTGCAAATATGATTTTTTCGAAAGAATAAAAATGAATTAGCAAATTGATTAATTGATGGTTCCTCCTGAATCACATATGGAAAATTAGGCTATGGAGGTAAACTAACTTATAATTTTTTTTATTCAATTCTTATGAAATAATATCTTTTTTGCATTTCAAGTTTTATAGTTATTTTGGGAATTATATTATGAAGACAATATTATAGAATCGATACAGAAACTCTCAAAAAGAGTAATAAAATATTGTTCTTAAATATTGATTCATTTAAATTTTAAAAGCCTTTATTCTTAAATTTATCTGTTTCAGAAAATGACTGAATTTAGGCATACCCTTGATGCGATATAATAATCATTCGAATTTGAAAAAGAGAAGAGATAAATCAATAGTCGTTAAGATCAATTGTAATCGGATTCGATGCGATTGACGCCCTGTCTAAAAGCACCTTAACATTCTACCTTTTGATATTAAATTAGTTTGCTGTTAGATTGACTATCGCTTTGAAATACTCTTTCTGCAAAATTTAGATGTTTCTCTCATATTATTCGCAGAGAGTATTGGCTTTCTTTCTCCACTCTCCCTTTTGATAAATGGACTACACTTTTATATTCTTCTTATCAATCAACTCTTCAATGGTTTTGATTTTACTATCAACAAATTTGAATTAATTTTCTTTGTTGTCTTGAGCTGAGCTTAAATTCCTTTTTAACAAACTGTTCTCCTCTTGAAGCTGAGTTATTTTTTTACGATTTATTTATATTGATTCGTTGAAAGATTCATCTAAACCCTTTAATTCGACTTTTCGAGATTGAGTGGCAAATCGTAAGGTGGAAAGAGTTTGAGAAAAGTTAATTTCTGCTGGACTTATCGTGCAAATTATTAAAGTTTTTTTACTTGTAGTCAGGGATGGCGCTAATAGTCTTGTCAATTTTGAATCTCTGAATGGAATATGAGAGCTGAATAAATTCAAAATTACTTTTTCTTGGAAGTTCCGAGCTTATTAATAACATTAGAAAGAATAAAAAGACTTTTGTTGATGTATCCAGTTTATTCATTGCTGTCTTCATCCGTCAGCCTCTCACTTCCAGCCAAATCAACCAAATTAAGAATAGCCTTTACTTTTGTTTCATTTTCCATCATTTTCTATATATTTACAAGGATACAATTTGAAATATGGTATGAGATCGAGAGGAATGGTCGTGATACTTTTTTTAGGCATAGGCCCTTTGATACTACCCCTCAGATAGCAAATCTAAAGCCTCTTCGATATTGCTTATCGGACATTGAGATAAACCCAAAACACTTTAATCTGCAATTTTCAAATTGACTGATCCTTCCTTTAGCAAATCATTTATTTGCTAATTGTAAATTTCAAGATAGGAAATCATCATGTTTGTTTGCGATGAAATCTTTCCAAATATATGCTTCAGTGAGTACAATATCAAACCTTCAACGTTTTAATTGCCCAACATAGTATAGGTTTTGCCTGAAGTTGTTTGCCCATACATAAATATGGTTGAATGATTTCCTTCTAAAAACTCTTCCACTACCTTCGAACAACAATTATCATAAACTTCACGATTGCTCTCAGTATCTTTAAAGACATGGTCACAAGTGAACTCGTAGATGTTGCTTGCCTCTAATTTGCTTTTTCGACGATGTATACCTAACGAGGAATCTTCGTTAAAGATGGCACTATTGTTTTTCAGAGCCTGACAACGAGGAAGCGAAGATACTTTATTGTTATCCTCGTTAACGCACCAAGCCTCAGCATCTTCATATTAATATAGGAGTGGCCTCATGCGGACAGCCACTTCTATCTTTTTTCCTTTTTTCATCTAACTTAACGATAATAATTAAACTTTTAATGATAGTACAAATTTCCATATACATATTTAAACTTGATAATTGCAAGGCTTATCTGAGATCAATTTAATTGATTTATAATTTAAAAATATTTTAAAATGACGTAGGCAGCAGGCAAAAAGGATGCTAAGAAGAAGGATCTTAAGCAAGATGAAGATTTAGTATGAATAGTATCATTTAGAGTGTGGAGGATAAAGAGCTGAAAGAGAAGATTGACGCGCATGTTGAGAGATTGCTTGAAGGACAGTTCGCATCTTTGAAGGAACTTAAACATATTGTTCGGTCAGCTACCACAGCCATGACCAGTGTCCCAAAACCTTTTAAATTTTTGAAAACCCACTACCCTTCCCTCACTTAGCAATTTAATACTCTCGTTGACTCCAGATAGAAAGTAATAAATCATGTAATTTAGGCTGAATATGCTGACTTTCTCTCGGTACTATCACTAATCTTTGGTGAGAAGGGAGCAAGAACAAGTCTGTCTTATCTTCTAAAGGGCAACAATGGTAATTTTACGGAAGAAGGCCATTAATATGTGAGCAATTTGGCTAGTGATATTGGCCGCGAATACGAACTAAGACTTTAAAACAACTAACCTTACGATTAGCTATTAGCTTTGGTCGATAAAATTATCCCTTACTTCATTCTCAACAACGCAGAGCATGATGCCATAGATTTACTCTTAATCGTTGATAAACTTGAGGACATCAAGCAGTACATCACCGATCAAAATTTTTCAAAAGTTCATATGTACCTATCTGCTGTATGTGGATACTCGACCGATCAAGATGAACTATCTAAAATATTGACCATTCTTTACGAGATATCCCTCAAATTATCAGAATATATTATTGCTCTTAGAATAGCTATAAAACTCGATGATCATGATAAAATTAAATAAGTCTTCTCTGTGTGTCCTGATGAGTTGATTAGGAAGCAGTTGGCCTTCAATGCTGCTCGGCAAAAAATATTCATCCCTGATTTATCAGAAGAATAGAACGAAATTATTTCAAATCGTATGCTCTCCAAGTTCTATATTGATCTTGCTAAAGATCTTGAGGTTCAATAGCCTAAACAGCCAAAAGATGTCTTTAAAGTGCATCTTGAATAAAACTACAAAGGAGGAGATGGAAAACAAAACACTCTTTATAATATCTATGTCAATGGATTTGTTAATGCAGGACTCACTAAAGATACCTTAATGATTGATGATGAAGAATAAAAGAGATCATTTGTACTTCAAATTTCGGATAAGGAAGAGTGGCAAATTGCTGCAGTAGCCAGTATTGGACTAATTTGTCCATGGAATACAAATACAATTGATGAACATCTTATGCAATACATTGATAATGATGGTAAATTTATTAAAGCTGGAGCCAGTTTGGGAATCGGCATCTGTTCTGCAGGCATCAACGATGAAAATGACATTGCTTTTGGTCTATTGAGTGATTCAGCCTCTTCAAGCAAGGATAATATTGTCAGATAATGTTCAATTCTCGGTTTAGGAATGGCTTATGCTGGAAAATCACGCCAAGATTTACAGGAAATGTTTATTCCTACAATAGTAGACACAAGTCTTACTCTCAAATAAAGTGCTTATGCTGCCCTTTCTCTTGGTTTATCCTTTGTGGGTCAATGCAATGGAGAAGTGGCCGATGCGATTATTCAAACACTTATGGAGCGATCTTAAGAGCAACTCAATGAACATTTTGCCAAATACTTCGGAATCGGATTATCTCTCCTATTTATGGGCCAGCAAAATAAATGCTAAGCGACTCTTGAAGCATTGCAATGTATCGAACACCCTATAAGAAAATTTATTGAAATAATGCTTATTAGCACTGCGTATGTGGGCAGTGGTAACGTTTTAAAGGTCCAATATTTAATGCATGAGTGTTTAAGCGAAGATAAATTTAGTTAAACCTCCATCCTTGGTTTAGCTTTACTTGCTTCAAGTGAAGAAATCGGTAATTAAATGGCAATGAGGCTTTTTAATCATATTCTTCATTTTTCCACTCCATAAAAAAAGAAAATGGTACCCTTAGCCCTCGCACTTTTAAGTCTATCCAATGCCAAAATCAATGTGATGGATATATTGTTCAAGCTTGCTTATGATACTGATCCATAAATATCTCACAGAGCCATCATTTGCTTGGGAGTTGTTGGAGCTGGAACAAATAATTCACGCTTAGCAGATATCCTCAGAAGATTGGCAAGCTACTACAGTAAATAATCTGAAGCCATTTTATTAATCAGACTTGCTCAAGGATTACTTTACATGGGGAAGGGAATGCTATCAATTCAACCATATTATAATGAGCGTTTCCTCATGTCAAAGGTTGGTATGGCAGGACTCATTATCTTTATGACTTCCCTTCTAGATATTAATACGACTTTGCTCGGCAAACATCACTACTTTATTTATTTTTTGTCACTGACAATGTATCCTAAATCGCTCTTCGTGGTAAACATATTGATATTTAGTTAAATGACAAACTTGAAGCAATACCTCTCAACCTTAGAGTCGGACAAGCCGTAGACGTAGTTGGACAAGCCGGAAAACCGAAAAAAATAACTGGTTTCCAAACTCATACTTCCCCTGTTTTAATTGGATACGGATAAAGAGCAGAACTGGCAAATGAGTAGTACATTCCGATCCAAGACTGCGTGCTTTAAAACTTCGTAATTATCCGAAAGAACCCTTCATACGTCTAGTAATAAAAACCCCGTAAAAAGAACAGTATGTGATTGTCATTAAAATGGATTTGGCTTACAGAAATGAAGAATACATATTTTAGTGTGTATTGATTTAATTTATAATAATTGTAACTGATGGCGGAAGATAGATATGTGTTTATAGTTGAATGGTTCGACTCAGCCGCTTCCCTGGTTCGCACCTATAACTTCACCTACTACTTGAAGGACAAATCCATTTAGATGGTAACTACATAACAATATAGTATGATATCAAGAATAAACGCATATTTCTAAAACGTTGTGAGTACACTGCTCTCCAGCTGAAAGACGTCTTCGTGGGAGCAGTACTCAATATATACTCTCGACAACTTAAAGTTATAGATTTTGCTGATGAATTCACAAGAAATAAATTTGAAGTCCAAAAAGGCAAGTATACGATTGTTAATAAAGAGGATTAATTCTAATTACGCCCGATGCCTATCTTAATATTGGAAAGATTATCAACATTGTCGAAGAGCAGGGCTTTTCAATTACTAATCTTAAAATGGCGAGAATTAATAAACCAGAAGCTGAAAAGTTTTATGAGCAGCACAGGGGAAAACCCTATTTTAATGACATCGTTAACTTTCTTTCTTCTGATTTAGTGCTAGCTCTATAAGTTCTAGCATAAAATTGCATCAGCAAGATTCAAAGCGTGATCGGCAATTCTAATCCTCAAAAAGCTAGATAGTAAAATAAATCATCGATAAGAGCTCAATTCGGATAGGACCCTTTAAAAAATGCAGTGTATGGAAGCGATTCATCAGCATCATCAGCTCGATAACTCTAATTCTTTTTTTCCAGTAAATCTACTCTCCAAACTCCAGCTTGCTTCTCGAACTGCTCATGTTTAGTGATCAAACCACATTTAATCACTTAAAATTATGTTGGGCAAGTCTTTGATGCTCTATTAGCTTCAGGATATTAAATTAGCGCAGCGGAAATGTTTTGGCTAGATAGACCATCCGCTTAAGTAATATATCATTGATGCAGGAATTTTTGGAGATCTATAAAGGAGTTTTGGCTTAATACAATCAAATTGTTGAATAATTTACTAACGGTCCTTGCATTGCATTGGAAGTGAGGCAGGAAAACGTTGTCCCCTTACTGAGATAACTATGCGGGCCCCATGACCCCTAAATGGCCAGAACAGTAAGACCCAAATCTCTCAGAGCGGTTTATGGCCGTGATAAGAGCAAAAATGGTGTTCATTGTACTGATCTACCTGAAGATGGTATCCTGGAGGTGGAATACTTTTTTAACATCCTCCAAAAGAAATGATTGTCGTATTCTGATAATTGACATTAATAATAGGAAATATATCGCTATCATAATCTTTTTTCGACTTGAACAAAACCATTTTCTTCGTACTCCTTTCGTGAGACCACCCATTTATCAAAAATACGCATTGAAGACATGATAGTCGCTCCCAGCCAACTGGAAATTCCTCTTTATGACTTTTAGTTTGTTGTAAAAACTTTCATTTTTGATCCACATCCATTGAAATCTGCTTCAAGCAGCTATCTTTGCAATCTGTCTGGGGCTGTAGTAAAACTAGAACCCCCTCCGACGAGTTGGATATTAGGAATCAGCTATTTCCTTTGCTCAGGATCACATTTTTCAAGACTTTGACCAATCAAATTATGAATACCTTTAAATCCATCTTCTGATTTTTAGTTAAAATAAACTTCTGGAGCCATAAAAAGCTCTTTCCCGAAGATTATTCGATTTTTATCTGGCAATTCAAAAGCTGTTCTGTCAGTGTGTTCGTTAAACGACAAAGATTAATGACGACTTTCAAGCAAATTGCAATGTTGATGCTTGACTTCGCGCATAATTTCCTGACTAAGTAAATAGTTACCATAGCTCCCCAAATGTTCATTCGATCAGTCAACTTTTCCTGATTAGTAAATCCATTCCTATAGGGGCCTTGAAGTAAAGAGCAGCGATAGAGCTATCGTGTTATATTTTACCCGCCAACAGAAGCACGAATTATGCCCTTATTGTGAATGAACCCCTCAACAACTGGCACGACATGTGTGTATTCGGCACCAATATCCACAACCAATGAGCTTTCCAAACCGAAAAGATATGTCGATAGAACTGGAGCTTTATGCATGAATAACCCATTAAATTCATACTCTTAGAAAAACAGTTCGATCAGTTTTTGGCGATATTATTTACTGCTGAGAGGTGGTTAGATATAGAACAAAGGATGTTATGAAGGATTTACTAATAATTTTTTGCCGAGAGTGGATCCTGTCAAAGTCTGAAATCCTTACCAATCATCAATGAAACAATTTTCAAGAATACTTTCAGGATCACTGTTTTCTCGAGCAAAGGAATTGTAGAAGTCCATTTCGATTTTTTAGCCTGTTGTTTTGTTGACTTGAACATACTGAGTTATCTTCAACTTACTGATGGAGCGATGATATCAGGTCTTTCCTTGCCAGCAAAGCCAATTTTGGTGTTTAGCGACCCGACCTCCATAATGAGAGGGATGCCATATAGGTGATTGAATCCTTGTGGAATGTACATCGATCGAGTTATAAAGAACAGAACACAATGAGTAAGATTATATATTAGCATATTTATTGGCAACACCATTTAAATTGCAAAAATAAACTAAATGCATAAATTTCATTCAAAATACATTCACTTCTTATCAATATGAATTTTACTTAAGCTCATCCATCACTTGTTATAATTTGAGAAAGATACAATGGGAGTAGTACAGTATGTACTCATCGTTGGCATTCTATATGCTGGAGCCTTGCTTTCCGGGTTTCATCAGATTAAGGAAGGCTATGTGGGCATTTATAAAAGACTTGGAGTTTTGCAACCGGCACTATCATAACCAGGGTTTCATTTCAGAATACCTTTCTATGAAGAGTTTATTGAAATGAAAATCAGTATTCAGACTGATGTTGTCACGAACATTCCATGCGGAACGTCCAACGGAACTTTAGTGTATTTTGACAAAGTTTAAATTGTGAACAAACTACGAAAGCAATATGTTTACAATACAGTCTTTAACTACACAGAGAACTACTAAAAATTTTGGATAACTGATAAGGTTCATCATGAAATAAACCAATTTTGTTCAAAGCACTCCCTTCAATAAATTTACATCGACATATTCGACAAGCTGGATGAGTAACTAATAAAATCACTGAACCATGATCTCTAAAAATGGGCTCCAGGAATAGAGATACTATCGATTCGAATAACAAAGCCTAATATTCCTGACCGGATCAAAAAAAACTTTTAGGATATGTAGAAGATAAAAATTGACTTTTTCATAGCTGCGGAGAAGTAAAAAGTTAGATTGTAATAATAATTGACTAAACAGAAACAACAAGTTATTAAAGCTGAATCAAACCTTTAAGTTAAGAAAATATCATTGAAGAAGATGATATAAAAAAAATAAAACGACTTAAAGATGGGAATTATTGAAGGAGAGATGATGTTTGAAAAAGCAAAAACACAGATTGAAACTGAGTTTTTGGCTGCCTTTGAAGAAGCAGAAAATTATCCTATTTTATTCACTGATTCTTATATGTCCTTTTTGGCTACTGATGCTCTTACAACCAACGCCACTCTAATATTTGGAGACCAAATTCCTAACATTCAACTTAAAGCATGATGCATACAAATTTAGCGATTAATAATACTTTAATTACTTATATTTTGTACATGGCATTATAAAGATAATTATGATATTTCCTAAACATAAATATGCAAGAAGGTTTATTAAAATCATTTTAAAAACAATATTTGGATAGATCAGATCATTATAGTGGTTGATTTACTTCTTATTAATGGTCTGAATGATGTTCTTTTGGAACGTATTTTTTTCTATGCTAAGTTTAGGTTTAGACTGGGCGCATTAGAGTTGGAGGAATGTTCATCATTGGCGTTACGAGGTTAATTGGATTGATTCCGCTCATCAAATTAAGAGGGTGCCCTACGAGACTGAATTGACTCAAGTCAAAGTGATTATTCGATTTAAATTGATTATAATAGTTGCTATACTCATACATTTTCCTAATATACTGAGACTCTCTTTCGTCTAGATAAGCAAAATCAGTAAAGATACTCCTCTTAGCAACCTTTTTGTCGAAAACAGCCAGCATTCTCAAAGTTGTTTTAATATCGAGAGTATCACAATCCTTAGATTTTACTACTTATTATCCTTCAAGATTGTAAAGGCCTGCAAATTTTCTATTGTTGATGTCCTTAATATACACCCACTCGATTTCAAAGTATCCCTTGAATTTTAAAGTGTGGTTTTCCCACCAGAAAGGAAAAGTTTCTTAATGATAACCAGACGCGATTCGGGCGACACCCTCAAACATTCCACTTTTTACAGCACTGAAAAAAAGATAAGTGTTAACATCCGTAGTTTGTTTTTTATGCCATAACTGCTCGATCTTATTTTTATTCTTGGGGGTTGTGGTCCAAATTCCATACTTCACAGCCTTATTAAAATGATTGTTACTTTATGCACATTATCATCATTACCACTTCTTATGACGAGACCACCAGCCCCACTTTATTTTGTCAAATCTAATTTTTCATTAATTTTGGAAAGATGAGGGAACGTTTAAAAAATAGATGCTCGATCAGAGTAATCTTTAGCTTCTAAATACGGCCACTGACTATTTAAACTTTTGCTGATATTTTCGGGATATTGCGGGAATCCGTTTTGCATTTATGTTGAAATTATAAATTAAATAAATTTCAATAACTATCTATCCTAAATCGAATATTGTTTTATTAATTCGTTATTTTAAATCAATAGAGAAATGCATAATTCATTTTAATATCGATACCTAAGTTACTTCAATTTGGATTATAATAAAATCCTTTTTTAAAATCAGCGTCTGAACAAATAGGGTTGTTATATCAATATATTATAGTCGTTATCATGAGCACTTAAAATAAACCAATAGGCAATTTTGGCAACTCTCAGCATGAACCCGTCAGTCAAATCAGCTTCGGCTTTGATAATATGCGAACTGAGGCCTTTGAAAGGGTAGCATCGACAAAAAAATCAATTGATCAATATCTAAAATTAAAGACAAACTAATCAATTGATGAAAAATTCAATGCTGCAAGTAGTCACTATGAGCACAATTACGGCAAGGCATCAAATAAAAAAAATAACGTCAGTAAAAATTTCATTAAATTAGAAGACACCAATCACAATGAGAATGAGCATAGTTTTCATCTCATGCAAGAAGAAAACGATCTAAGGATAGTTTCTATTACCAAGCAATATGAACTCAAGTTGAGCAAGCAATAGGAATATTTTGAACTGAGAGAGTGGAAACTCAAATAAGAAATTTAAAATTTGACTCAACAAAACTTTAATTTGCAGGATTAAGTGAAAAAGGCGAAGAACAGTCATAAGATATCCACTGTACGGTGTTAGAAATGTTTTGATGGAGAGACAATAGCTAATTTAACAAGGATGCTTCAAGAAATAGAAGAAAATCATAAGGATTGTCTAGATAAAAAAAGAGAATTGACCAATAACCTAGATTAAAGTAACTCTAGGCTTAGCACCATAGAGGTAGAGCATGAAAAATTGTATCAACAATCAAAAAATTATACGAAATAAATTCGGTCCCTCAATCAAAAGATTAGTAAACTTTAAGATGAAAACCAATAGTTTAAAAAGGTAATTGAAGATAAAGAACAAAAGATGAAATTACAGACTTAAAAATATGAGAGTACAATTCGATAAGTTCATAAAAAGATGAATGTAATTCAACAATCATCAATGATTAGATAGGATCCATAAAATATAAAAAATAGCAAAATTACTGTGAACTCGACACATTCTGCATTCAACAACAACTAAAATAGTCTGAAATCTTCTTATATGAAACCAAACTTTAGAGATTTTCCGTAGCCTTTAAATAAAACAAGGACTTCAATGTCCAAAATTATGCAATCAATCTAAAATATTGATAAAAGATAAGTTCCACCAAGTATGTGCTACAGAAAAGCGAGTGAGGATAAACACAACCAAAAGAGTAGAGTTCAAAACATGTAACTTCTGAAATGGAAATATTTTTGATTTTGAATTATGTTTGTAATATTCTAAGTATTTAATACAAATGCACATTTTTCGATCAAATTGTCGATATTCTAACACATTTTTGCAGTAGATATTTTTATTAGAAGCGAATTTATTCTGTCTTTCTAAGTTGCTTTAAAAAATCCTCCAATGTGAGTTCTTATTAATTGAATTTTCCTTCTAAAAAAATGAGGCAGTCCTATCGAGCTTTGATTGAGCTAATTAGATTCATTATTTGCTCAGAACGTTCATCTTTAGGTTGTACAAGATTAGTTAGATCTAGATTAGGGTGAGATTAATTTAATTGCAAAAAATTGGTCATTTAAAAATTTTATTTTCTGAGATATGTCTCCTATGACTCTAATGATTGTTTGATAATATCTAAATTTTGATTTTTATCAATAACCCTAAGATATTGAGTATTTATCTTATCAAGAGTCGCTTTTTCCTTGCTTACTAATTTTTGAGTTGAAGAAATTGCATTATTAATATTACCTGCATTCATATTTCCACCCGGATTTTTTTTTTCATTAATTTTGGCCTTTGCTTGATTTGATTCAAAGCCTTTATTCACATTTTTTCCCCAATTAATATTACCCCATTCTTTATCAACGTTATTTCCCCAGTTGTTGTTGTCATTTTCCCATCCAACATTGTTTTTATTAGAAAGACCATTTTACCAACTGTTTCCACCACTTACTCCATATATATTTTCCTAAATAGGCTTAGAAAAAGGAAATTTCTTTTTCATTAAATCAGAGCCTTCGAGGATAACATGGACCTAAGTTACAGAAAATTTACAAGGTTATTTGAGGGATGCCAGTTTTTGGCAGTAACAAGTTTTTAGTTCAAAAGAAAAGAGGAAGGATCAGTTTTAGATTTTAACGCTTGATAAAAAGGGTCCACTTTAAGGTAAGGATCTTTATTAATAATTCTAATTTGAGGAGGCGATCGCGGATAATCTGGAAGTAGCATCATGCGAAAATCAATTTTGTTTGTTATTCCCTTGATTTACACCTGGAGTATTCCTTTTAATTCGATATATATTTTTTGAAATCCCCCCTCACCTGTTTAAGTACACTAATACTGAAAATGATGAGTTCAGGATGGAAATGTGGGTACACATGAAACACTTGTTTGACTGCTTTCTCAATCTTAAATTTTGTTCTGCATTCTAAAAGATTTACTCATCGGGATAGGTGCAGACTTCTAAATTCTTTCTTAAGATCTGATCTTTTTCGCTTCCCACATTGCATTTATTGACTCCAATCATACTTAAAAAGTCTTCAGGCAAGTTATCGGTCAAAAAGTTCATTGTGACAATTTTAGTAATAACTATAAATCTGAAAGCTCTAAATTCGATAATATTTTTGAACTCCATTCCAAAGCTATTTACATCCTTGTGATTTTTGTGCCGTTTTAGATTGTAATAGGAAAATGTAAATTTAAAATAGTTATTAATACAATGAGAAATAATTATCACAACCCATCTCAATCTGAAGATTCAGTGACAAAAATATCTAGGAGCAAATCGAAGAACCAAATCGTGATATCGACCAGAATTAGATAAAAGGTAACAGAGATAATAATTAGGAAAGCGGATGGAACGACAGATTTCATCTTGAACATATACCGGAATATAATTTTCAAAACGAACAGACTTCAAATTGTACGTATTTGTTTATGCAGATTTAAAGAATAAATTGAAGATACCCAATAAGAAGTAGAATTATAATTGACTTAGAAACGATAGGAATGACTTGAGTAAAGCAAAAAGAGTAATTTAACCTTCACTATAAAAAAGTAACCGATATAGTATGAAGACAAAGTCGGAAATAAACCCAATATGCGCAGAAATTAGGAAAGGCAGAAAGAAGCCATCAACAAAGCATTCGCTGATTTAAAAGAACTATGGTATGAGAAAGGTATTCCCGAGTGCCATATGGAAATCATGACCAAAATATTCAACCGCTAAAACTATCCCATGAAAATTCTTGAGGATATTAAACATGAATTTTCTTAAGTTTCTAAGCAAACTTCGCTAATACAAAAAATTATGACTTCTATTGATTCTCGCGAGTCGTGTCTCTAAAAGATACTATAAATTATAAAGCAATGGGAGCAATCTGAAATTCAAGTGGGCAAACTTAATAAACTATTTGAGGAAAGAATCAATCACCTCAGAATTTTATCAGTTCACTGCATTTAATGCATTTATCAATGGAAGCAATCGATAGAACCATTATTACCAAAGAACTATAAGCTGAAATATGCAACCAATGGCAAATCATATCTTTCCAAGATAATTGATGACTATAAGATGATTTCCGCTTCTAAACTAGCAGATGTCTATGCTTTTGATGAGAAAAAGCCGGATGTTTTTTTCTTGAACTATACTTTTTAAGGAAAAAAAATGAGTATTGTTTCCAAGAGCATTGTAAAACGCATCAGACTGTGCGAAATACTTCTTTCTTAAGAGGATAATCAAATTCCCGAAGAAGAGTTATCCAAAAGAACACCTCTCATTCAAAAGCCAAAATCTCCACCAATGAACAGAAACGACAAATCCTTACCTCCGAAAGAATTTGCTAATAACATCGCGAAATGGAAAAAGGTAGAAATTTAATATGGGGAATTTGCTGAATATTTTTCAGTATCTGTTGGAAAAAGTGCATTTAGTCAATCCTTTTTTAATCAAGTCGAAATCCCTAAATACTAAGAATTAACTGTTCTTCAAAATACGGAGACCAACGAAGAGATTGTGCTAGGAATAGATAAAAATTCATCACAAAGAAAAATCTTTATATTTTCAATTAAAAGTACAATAGAAACTGTTGAAGCAGCAGTCAAAAGTTTATGTGAACACTTGTGGCAGAACGATAATTGCACTTAGTTAAGAATTTCTTTAGTTCACCATAAGATAGGCTAGAATCTATCAGTAGACTCTTAGCTGTAAAGAAAATTGAAGACTGTTGGTTTTCGATGGGTAAGTGTCAATCATCACAGTAATGAAGTTAGAACGACTATCTACAGCATAAAAAGACCCTTAAATACGATTGCCCATAAAACCTAAAGAAGAAAGCAAGCTTATCCCATGGTAATTGAGCATCTTTGCATGCTTTCTCTCAAAGATAGTAATTAGAAAAAAATTCCAAATAAATGTATTGCTTCTGTCTTTGCTCTAATAAACTTACTAAAGGATTTAAATAAAAAATAATACTAATAAATTTGTCACCGGGATGAATTTTCACACCATATGGAATGCATCCAAAGAATATAAACTTTCTTAACATAAGAATCAATTAAAAATGGTATTTCTGAAGGATTTGAAAAAACCTTTACCTACGCTGGCCTCAAAGCATTTTAGGTTGATTCAGAATAAACAGCTGATAAAATTTTTAGAAACCTTGAGATTTCAGTAAGAAGAATACCTCAATACTATCCGAACTATATTTCTTTGATGAACTCCTCTTTCAAATTTAAGCACACTACGATAATTCATGAAAAATATACTAAATTTTTGCCAAGCAAATAAACATAAATTCTGATTTGCGAAAGCAACTACCCAATATATTTACTGCAATCGGATGAGGAAATGATTAACTTTTTTATTATAGAAGTGGAGGAGACCTTTTCAATGGAATCTATTGATAACATCTTTCATGTACTTCATCGTTTATTTAGGCTATGGGAGAATAATCTACCTTTTTGGACGATTTTTGGCTGCCAGTTTTTCATAAAACAATGGATTATGTTGATGAAGTAGGACTAAATAATACATAAATCGTTTCCACTGATTACTGGAGTTGCTTAGGTTCTCTCAAGAGAAAAGGAAACAAAAAGCGCACCAAAATTATTAAACCCCCCTTCGTATTCGGTATTTCATATTTAATTTAGGTATGATCCACAAGAAATTACTATAAATCCTGTAGATTCCCTTTTACTGCACTCTAGTAAGAAAATAAGATTTAATTTGATTTTGTTGAAAAATATTTTATTAAATTTAGTTTTAATGTATATTTAAAGGTAATTCCTATCATTTCAAATGCTTAATGCTCTGAAAAGATCAGCCCATAAAACAAAATATTCAACGAATTTTTTACTACTCTTTTCATCAAAAATTTTAAGGAATGCAAGTCTTTCAGGCTCAATTTTTTTTGCCTAAAAAGCCTTTTGAAAGGATTTCCAGTTTTAATAAGTTTATTCTCCTTTGACTTTATGAGCTTCAACTGAATAATACTCAGCCATATACTCTCCCAAAATCATAAAAAACTCTTTGAAAGCAGGCGGTTTGCATATTCTTCCTATCCATAGTAAAAATATGGAAAAATGGGGGTATTTCAGTTCTATTTTTCTTTTTGGATAATTTTGAATCAATTTCTTAATATCCATAAGACTGAACTAATCGGCCACTTCCTCTTCAGGAGCCATAGGGTCTCTTAATTACCTATAATATTGATAGATAATACCATATCTCACGCTATTCTTACACTTTTTCTTAAAGTTGAGACAATTATAATTGAAGAATTGGTAAAAATTCCTTAAATACGCTTTTTTCAAATTCTGTAGCTGGTACTTCACTTGAGCATTTAATAGGTTATTCATAGGGAGTGCGAATAACTCTATTGACAGAGTAATTTGTTTGACCAGTCAATTTTTGATCATTCGTAAAGTTCATTATATCGTTTCTGGCTGATGTAAGCTAGGGGTTTTTTTCTCCTAATTATCCTAAAAAGGTATAAATATTGTCTTACAGCTCATTTCTTTGAATTTATAACATGCGACTACGAATCGGTTGACTCTTGTTTGGTGCTTTTTTAGAATTATTCTTGGCATCCACCCTTTCCGCATCTTCCTCTTCCTCAGACCCCTCTTCTTAATCTTCATCTGAATCCTATTTTTGCTCAGTCGGATCATGTTTCATTTTTAGATGAGTCTCATAAGCACTCTTTGTGGTAAAAAACTTCATGCATTGCTCACAATTTAATAGAACAGCTGGCTCCTACTCCCTCTTAGTGTGCCTATCGGCCTAATCACTCATTACTTTTTGTTAATTTTTAAATTATACTCTTATTGTATCTAATCTCAAGATAAAACTACTTTCGCCTTTAAAAAATGAAATTAATTATTATCCTAAAATATATCATCAATCATGAGGCTTTCATTTTCCAGCAGCGACTATCTTTTTTAGTTATTGTATGGTAGTTTAAGAAGCTCCTTGTTACAACATAAATCCATTAATCTTCTATCTAGTAATGAAATGGCGCAATTTTTCAAGGACCTTTTTGCCTTCATTATTAATCACACTCATAGGATCAAGATATTCACTGTCAGCGCTGGCCCATGGTTTATAATTGAAAGTGGGTATAATTTTATCATTGACAGCTGCAAAGCTCATCAAAGACCTGGTTTCTATTTTTTTCGCATTCTAAGATAGATTGCACAAGCTTTTCTTTCCTAATCTTCTGAGATATCCATTGATTTCATCGGGCAATTTTTTTACTTCAGTTTCTCCCTCAGCAATAGTAATCTTGAAATTACAGTTCTTGATCTCCTTCCTTATATTTTTATTGTTCACGAATACAACTGAATCACTGAGAAGTGAAATTCTTGAGCATTGTCTACCGATAAAATGGAGCTCAAATTACCAATTTTATAGCTGTATTGTTTTGTCTCAATAGAGGAAGGTTTACATGCTTTATCAGTGTAAATATCGCGATAGGCATTTAAGAACGTTTCATCAGCACCAAAAACATTTTTTTCAGCATCGATGACTTTTAAAGCGGTTTTATACTCCGTCTTAAACAAGAGAGGTCGAGGCTAAATTAGTTAGTTGCGAGCTTGAGCTTTAAAAAAAGACGAAATTTAAGCAACAATGTTGTTGATTTTAAAATCTGTTTCCGTCATAGGTTCCCGCCTTAAAAATGAAATGATAATATTTTGAAATTTAATTTTATCAATCAATATCGGTTAATCATATTATTCTAAAGCAAAAGTAAGAGAAATACTAATTATGTTTATTATCCTACATAATTATTATAAATGATTTATTATTGTCGTAATATTTTGTAATTGACAATAATGAAATATACTTTGTGGGTGTCGAAGAAAAGTCTATTTTAGGGAGGTCTTTAGAATATCTGTTTACATTTTTAAAAGATTTGGTTATTATTATTCTTGATGGATATATAAATTATACTACATTATACTACTTTATTTTATTATTGGCAGTAACATAATATTAATAAATGATCATGCTCGGCAGGGGCTTGCTGAGAACTTAAAACTGGATGAATGTAACCTGTTAAGTTCCTTCCGTATCTCAATCATCTATTTATGCAAAAAACTAGTATTAGAGTGTCGATCTGAGAGCGTGAGCCCATTCATATAACTTTGAATTGCCAAGATCAAAGACCTTGATCCATTTCTAAAAGTATAAGAAGGATTCACTATGGCAGTCTTGATGACTTCTTGGCAAGTGTTGAATTATTGAAAACTGTATTTTGACTCAAGTTCTGCTAAATCTTAATAAAGCCGATCCTCCAAGAATAAATTGAAGTCCAATAACTGTAACATTTAACCTTCCATCTCCACATATTAGCAAAGTTGATAGTTTTAACTCATGAGTTTGTTGAGCTTCTTAACGGTGACTGGGTACACCTCATTAAATTTGGTGCAGATAAGTAGCAGAGACCCACTCACCAGTTCAAAATTATCCTTATCAAAAGTAAAGCCCTTAAGGATTAGTTTATCTAGGATTCCAATTGCCAAATAGAGTGAACTCCTACTGAAGCGTAAATTAACCTGTCCTCTGTAAAGAATTTCAATAACTTTATTTCTTTCATAGAGAGCATTAGTGAGAGGAGTGATGACCATGAGATGGGGAGTAGTATTTTTATCATAGGATTGTTTGGCTTTAAATGAACTGTATTAAATGCTTTGGGGTAGGCTGTTTCTAATCATCATTTTCTAATTTTTTGAATTATAAACAGTCTTAGAAAAGAACAGATATACGCACTTTAGAATTCAACGGAATCACATTCTTTCAAAGTTAATAAAGATTATCATTTTTAAGAAGGAAGGGATGTTCTGTTCATCTGAAAAGTTATAGAGTATTTTTTAATATTTTTGATTCAGTTGACTAAAATAATTTTTTGAAATTGAAATGTTTAAGGCCGCAACAATTAATATTATAGATTGGTAATATTTATGAAAAAAACATTTTACAAAATGAAATGGAGCATTGGTGTGATTACTTCAATAAACTTAAAGAATTCTACTAAGAAGCATAGAATTAATCATTATTGCCTCACTCAAAACATTATTTGGGCTGTTGGAAATTTTTTAGCAAGAATAATCAACATTTTAGCTTCAATACTACTATTTCTCTGATCATCACCAACAAAAACGACACATGCTGTATACGATAAATTATACTTAATCCTAACTGCTTAAGATTATTCCAATTGCCTCGAGTCAATTATTACAGTCCAACTTGCCCCAAATTATTACCACCTTCATTGTCTCATTGATACTTAAGTATAAGCTTTACACATTGATCCAACTACCCTTTACTATTGATATTACCCCCTCAGATGAAAAATTGTTCCAATCTGCATAAATGAATATTTACGTAAATCAAGCATTCTGATATTTTTCCAGTCAGCTTTGCAAAGATGCTTCAAGCCTTCATTTGAAATTTGATTTCTACACTAATTTATTGACAAATTACTAACACTAGTTCTGTGAGATTATTAAATGGCACGGTTATTAAAACTTTAACTATCTTGTCTGTAACTCCCAACTATCCTAAATAAGCGTAGAAAGACGTAATTAAACATACTCTGACCCTGTTGTATCCGTGAAAGTGTTTTACTTAATAAATTCCTTGATCTTATTTCTTTAATTTTACATTTAATTCTCAAAAATTAGTTTCTTAATGGCATTTAGCTTCATATCTAATATTGAATTATGGCGCATTCAATTTTAGTTTTAATATTATTTCTTCTCTCTCCTTAACGGTATTCTCTTTTTATTTTCAAATTCCCAGGATTTAATAAATGAATTCTTTGAATTGAAATGACCCCTTTTCTATTAATTGAAATTGAAAATGATTTTTGTTTCTTTTATTCAATAAAAAGCAATCAATTTAATAGTGAGATATGATAAGGACAGTCTTTACCATTGCCAACAGGGTCGCTAAGTAATGTTACCTTTATCCAGTCATTTCAGATTTTCACCCACTGCCATTATCGAGGGACGAGAACCAAAACACCTGGAACGTTTGGTCATCCAAGAATAATAATATGAACTTTAAAGATAAGCTCAGAGGCACGAGTTTAAAGCCAGGATCAATAACATCACTGATCCATTCGAAAAAGAAAAAGAACAGATTATTTATGACTTTGCTGATGAAAAATCTAATCTGAAATTCGATGAGGCTTGGCTGAAGATTGACGAAGTGGAGCAAAGACAAAGCGACCACATGTATTTGATGTATAATTTAGCTGGAAAGCCTTTTATGCTCAAAAGAACCAATGATCATCCATCATCATCAACATATTAATCCTTTACTGGTAGATTGTTATTAGAAATTAAATACGGATGATATCAGTCATTTTAATCAACCTTTTTGCTTTATAAAAATAATTGCCACATAATATTTTTACAGTTACAGATTGGAAGGCATACTAAATTTTAGGCAACGACAAATAATTTAACCAAACAATAATAATAATAGCTATCGTTGGCAATGTCCTATTTCTCCTTTTATAAAATGCGTTTTGATTTCATTAAAATTTATGGAAATCTATTTAATTTTAATTGTTGTGTCAACAACTAAATAATATAATGTTCTCAAGATTTGTAAGACCTTTCTGGAAGCGGATATTTACCCCCAGAAAAATATTAACAACGACAGCTATCTTAACTTACTCTCTTTTTAAAGCAAACACTCTTCTAAACTCATCTATTAATAATGATAAAGATGATGATAACGAAGAAAAGGAAAATTCCATCCAAGTCGACCTTTAATCCTACATGAAAAAATTAATAACTATCAATGTTTGCGAAGGGAAGGAACTGCTAGAAGGAGATAGAAAAATATTGGTAGTTCGAGATCAAGAGGGCAAAAATAGAAAAATAATTATGGTCAGGTCGAGAGGTCAATTGTTTGCTTTTTCAGCAATGTGTCCTCATAGAGAACCCTTTGATGAAAGTGGAGCGTAATACTCATTAGAAGATGCCATTTTCTTTAATGATAAATTGTTCTGCCCTCATCATGGCTGCGTTTTTGACATTAAATCCGGAAGCATCTAGCACGGGCCTACTCAGAATAATTTACCAATCTTTTTTGCTAAATAAAAATAAGGGCTTATAAGTCTAACATATCCAACGGCTATTCCAATGTCAGTGATACCAAATTTTATCTAAAGAGATGTGGAAGATTTAAGAAAAGTAGTTATCCTCGGAGGTGATGATGCTGCCACCATGGGGTGCGTAAATAGTTTACGCCAGTTCGGATATCAAGGAGAAGTGACAGTAGTAAAATAAGGATAATTTCATTATCCTTACAAAAAATAGTATCTCCACCGTAAGATTCCTAATTTCCATTTGAATGATGAGCCGAGAAAGGATGACCTAAATAAAAAACTTTTTAATTATAACTTAAAAGATAGTAGTAGTAAATCTTCTAAAGTTGAGTATAGAATGAATAGTAGCTTTAATTTTGGCAGCAGCATTAATTTGAAAAAGGACTCGAATTCAAAAAAAAATAAAAAAACTTAAGATTAAATCAAGGAGTATATTAAATAACAATTGGAGGAGAAAGTTTATAGTAAATTGAGCTACCGTAGTGATCAATGGTATGATTAGTCAGGCATCGATTTCATTTTTAATGACGAGAGTTATAGAATTATTAATAAGGTATTTGTCAATTTATTCAGCAATACTATCCCTACATTACTTTTAGTGATGGCACCAAGGTTTAATTCGATGGTCTCCTAGTCGCAACAGGCTTAATTCAAAGAATACCAGTTCACGAATCAATAACAGTCAATTCATAAAAAGATTTTAAAATAAATTTAACAGCAAATGTCTTTTGCCCCTACAGATCAAAAGATCAACACCATAAATTGGTATAATTTTTGAATACGAACATTGTAAAACACCTCCTTGTCATGGGATATAACATCTAGAGTTTGGAGTTTATCGAAGCGGTCAAAACAGAATTTCCTGATATCAAAATTAGCGTTATTGACACAGAGAAATAATCGAGTCTCTGTCAATTCTTAGGCCCTGACTTATAAAAAAAGATAGTAAAATAGTACACTGAGCGAGGAATAGATTTTTATGTCAAAATCAGCTAGGATTTACTCTTTTCTAACAGATTCAGTTTCAAAAATATCCAAAAAGAAAAGAAAAAGGCAATAGTAAATTTGAATAAAACTGAAGATCCCAAACTCAAGTACAATGAGTCAGTTACAGTAAGAATTTCTGATGATTTGAGACTTAAAGCTGACGGAGTTGTTATTTTTCCTCAATAGTTCGAAGGAAATACAGTATCTTTTCCTCTATTTAGCAATGGATCAAGAACGGAAAATACACGGATTTTGAATTCTTTCACAACAATAGAATGAGTGGGGACACCTTTGGAAGAACTGACAATATACGCATCTTTTCTGCAGGTCTTTGCTCGTGCAATGAATATTTTCTTCTTAATAAAAGATTGGTAAGTTCCAGCCCTTATGTTGCATTTTAGCAAGGGTTTAATGCTGGACTTAATATTCAAGCTTTGAGAATACCTTTTACTTATGTTCCTTTCGACTATCATACCTTTTTTGGCAAAAAACTGCTTTATGTTGGCACTCGAGAGTATTATGATAGCGTTTTGATAATGGGATCAATTGAGGATTGGGATTTTATTTCCATATACGCTTTGGGAAGCCAAGTTTTGGGAGCCAGTGCAAGTCCTTCAAGAGCTCATCATCTCACCATATTAAGAGAGGCATTCCGAGTAAACTGTGTACCAATGTTCGAGTAGCTAATAAATGGATATTGGTCAATTGACAATCTGGCTAATTTGATCAGGGTATTTTGCTCTTAAACTAGAAACTAAACAAATCTGGATGCTATCGTGACTTAATTTTCAAAAATAGATAAAACATTCACAAGAAAGATTTAATCTTCATGTAAAGAGCATATGATGCTGGATTCGAAAATGACCGCCCTCAGGAATCTGAAGAGCTTCCAAGTGTCGAGGTCGGGGAAGGTGGCACTCTAAAATAATTATGAATAAATGTATCATATTAATTTTAATACAATAAAGTTTTAATCACAGATTAGATATTCAGATTGTATTTAGATAAGTAATGACATCAATTTAAAAGATATTGGCATCACTCATCACTTTCCTTGGACAAACTCCTGCTCGTGAAAAGGTATTTATCTATCAATACAGCTTTGCAGATTGTTGCAATATTTTGCGAAGTATCTTGGTGCTGGATTTCAATAAAGTTATGATTTGCATCCACATCTTCGTAATCTAATGACTCCTAAAATCAAAAAAGCAGATACTATATGGGCTACTATGGCTCTAAGTAGGAAAATCTTACGTTTTGGACCATCCATCACCATGGCCAAAACATTTATACTAAACATTATTGCTTTGATTAAAAGATAAAACAAAGAATCCACTCCTGTATTTATCCTTAGAACCCTCTCAGCTTTATGGATTGCATTATTTTTCCTCTGTGATCACTATCTTTGGTTGTTCAGAGTACGCCATACAATATTCAGATGGGAATAACCAAAAATTAAGCTATTAAGAGTAAATGTGATTATCTAAGTATTGTGGGATGGTATTTGGATTGTTATACGGTCCTCCTTCGCAATATATTAACTTATCATTAGTTGGTATTTATTGTTATATTTAGAACCAAAAAGAAAGGTAAGCTCAACTTCAAACCCTTGCTATTGACTCAGCCAGAGTGATTCTTGATCTTCCAGTGGCTTATTCATTTCTTCATCCCGGGACTGTATCTGGAAAAGTAGTGGGTGCCTGTGGTACGATAACTTCCCTCATTGGTTTATATCAGATGTGGAAATGATCTATTTGAAATCTCATTACATTACAAATTATAAATTTATTGTGCCAAAAATGAACAGAGCAGAGAGGAATATCGAGTTTCAGGCTTCTCAAGTAATAGATCAATCGATTTAGCTTCATCATAAGGGAAATTTATCACCAATTAGACCGCGCTAGAAAATGCCAACCATTTATAGGCACAAAATGGAGATACAACCAGATTTGACAGCAGAGGATGGCTTAAGATGGCCAAGAGATAACTCTTATTTGAGAAAAAGATTGGATCAGTAAGTATAGCAATAGCGATAAGAAATGGTGATGATGTCAGGGTAATTTATGAATGACTCAGTCGTACAAGTAAAAATAATCCCTAATGGATGACTGTTAATTTTGATCACTACAAAAAAAATAGCTATATGAGGCCAAAAAGATTATCGCTCATTGAAGAGAGGCACTTTGACGTTTTGAACAATCCTAAAAGAATATTTAATGGTCGAAATGAGGATAAATATTTTTTGGATCATATTAACGCCACAGAAACAGTCAAAAATGAAGTTGCTATCAAAACTAATTATGGATCCAGTTTTTATAGCCCTTTAAATCGTAGTTTAATGCTACAATCGGATGTCACATAAAAGGTGGGATCCATTGACAGAAGAGATTATACCATTCGCAGGCCACAACTAAAAATTGGAAGTAATTCCTTTGTCGATACATACTCTCCCTTTTGATGATATTTTTAATAATATTTCATTGATAAACTCTGCAACTGCAAATGGAACGATTGTTTTATGATGATCAGAACTTCACATTATAGTTGTTGGTAAGCTGCAGTTATTTACGAATGCTCTGCTTCCAGGTTGGGTTAATGGTCACCAGTTCGGGGAAGAAGTGAGTTCTCATTGGTCCTTCGATCATGTTGATTTGATGGAATGGCTTTCTGCTGTGATAGCCTTTCATTCTTCCGCTTGTTCCTTCAACATTCTTACCATAATTTTGCAGCACCTTGTCGACTTCCACGTAATCATTTGATATGGTTTTCCAGTAGTAAATCATGCCGAAGAAATACAAAATACCTCCATATATCAGCAACTTAGGTGTGGGGAAAGTCCACCTGTGTGTTTTCCATCCGATGTAAGCAATGGGGTTTTTGATGAACCTCGCTAAATTTTTAAGTCCTCTCTTTTTGTTGCCTTTATCAATGCCCTTCTTTCCAAGTCTGAACTTTTCAAGTTCCCAATCGTACTGTTTACCCATTGATCTGAATGATATGAAATCTACCGATAGATCATTTATTGTCTTTAGAGGCCATTAGGGGCGCGATCATACATGAAGAAATATCCATGGTTTCTACATAAGCAAAACCCTACCTGACCTTAACTCCTTCCTCGACTGGAGCATGGCGAACCCACAGATAGTCCGACTGCATCTTTTAATGGATCGACATTAATCGTATATAAATGAATATGGCATCAACATCAAATAAAAGGATGAAAACATAAAAAAATAATTTGAAAATATATAAGATA
>Ga0302197_10000976_pt1 | contig 28598 bp, 18 predicted proteins | sample II_Bog_N2_1_FD_193526 | JGI IMG/M metagenome (GOLD analysis project Ga0302197, IMG submission 193526) | Peat permafrost microbial communities from Stordalen Mire near Abisko, Sweden - II_Bog_N2_1 | ecosystem: Environmental > Terrestrial > Soil > Wetlands > Peat | place: Sweden: Abisko... | reverse complement strand
GACATTGCGTGCGGTGTCTTTCGGCGTGCCATCCTTGCGGTTGCCAGGCGCGAAGGCGCAGATGGGCGGATTCGCGCCGAGCAGATTGAAGAAGCTGAACGGCGCGGCATTCACCTTGCCGTCGGCACTGATGGTGGTGACGAGCGCGATCGGGCGCGGCGTGACGAGACTGGCGAGAATGGTGTAGGCGCGATCGGTGTAATCGGTTTCGAGGTTGAGTTCCATAAATCAGTTTGAATGTTTCAGGCGCGCAACATACGCGCCATCCACGCTGTCTGCAAACGGCAGCAACTGGCGTTCGGTTTCCAGTTTGAAATTTGGATTAGTGGCAAGAAATTCTTTCACGACTTCGGAGTTTTCTTCCGGTTCGAGACTGCAGGTGCTGTAAACAATAATGCCGCCGGGTTTCAAAACCGTCGCGGCCTGATTGAGCAAAGCGAGTTGCGTCGCGCGCAGGCGCTCGATTTCTGCCGGCTGGATGAGCCAGCGCAAATCCACGCGACGGCGCATTACGCCGGTGTTGGAACACGGCGCGTCCACGAGGATTCGATCGAAGGTTGCCGGTTCAAAATTGAAAGTTGCGGTGGCCGTGGCGCAAGTCACGCCGAGGCGTGTGCAGTTTTCGCGGATTAGTTTCAAGCGGTCGGCAAAGCTGTCGTGCGCGATGATTTTGCCTTCGTTGTTTATCTGCTGCGCGATGAACGTGGCCTTGCCGCCGGGCGCGGCGCACAAATCGAGAATCGTTTCGCCGGGTTGCGCGTCGAGCAAGACCGGCGCGAGCAGCGTGCTGGGGTCTTGCAGATAAAAACCACCGGCGCGGAAACTGCCGAGCGAGTTCAGCGGCGGATGCGACTTCAATTCAAACGCCAGGTTCTCGCCCGTCCAGTCGCGGGTGCAGAAATCATATTCCACATTCTCTTCGCGCCAGCGTTCGACGAGCTTGGCGGCGTCGGTTTTCAATGTGTTGACGCGGGCGAACGTTTTCGGCGGCGTGTTGTTCCATTCCAGCAGCGCGCGGGTTTTCTCGTCGCCAAAATTTTTCCGCCAGCGTTCCACGAGCCATTCGGGATGCGACCAGCCGAGTGCGGGCTGGGAGATTTTCATGTCGGCCAGGATTTTTTTCACCTCGTCGAACTCGCGCAGGTAGGCGCGCAGGACGGCGTTGATGAAGCCGGATTGCGAGACGTAGCCGTAACGCTTGGCCTGCTCGACGGTCTCGTGAACGGCGGCGTGCGGCGGGATGCGGTCGAGCCAGAAGATTTGGTAGAGGCCGAGGCGCAAAAGATTTATCAGCGCGGGGCGCGGCTCGCGGCCGGGCGTAGTCTTGCGCGCGATGAGCCGGTCGAGCGTGGCCTGCCAGCGCACCACGCCGCAGACGAGCTCGTGGCACAGCCCGCGATCCGCCGGCGAAAGGCGCGCGGTGGCCAGGGCGGTTTCGAGGAGATTTTCGGTAAATTCTCCGTTGTTCAGGCGCTGCGATAAAATTCGCGCCGCAATTTGTCTTGGATTTTGTTCGTTCACCACGTTTAATGGAGTCATAGTGAATCCGTGACGACAGAAATACGATTTTAATTTTATGAAAGAAGAATTCGAGAAACTAGCCGCAGCGGGAAAAATCGAAGGCAAGCACGTTCCGGCGCTCGCGCAACTGGCCGAGGCCGGCTGCTGCACGCACCGGAGCTGGGGCTTTGGCCGCATCAAGACGGTGGACACGGTGTTCGCGCGGTTCACGATTGATTTTCCGGGCAAGGCCGGTCACCCGATGGATCTGGGCTTCGCCGCCGAATCGCTCAAGCCGGTGCCGAAGGATCACATCCTCGCGCGCAAGGCGACCGACCTCGACGCCGTCCGCCATCTCGCCGCGCATCATTTGGATTTGATCAAAATTGTTTTGAACAGCTTCGGCGGCAAGGCAACGACCGAACAGATTCAATCGGTGCTTTCCGACGTCATCACCGACGACTGGAAGAAATGGTGGGAAACCGCCAAGCGCGAAATGAAGAAGGACGGCCACTTCATCGTGCCCTCCAAGAAGACCGAGCCGGTCGTCTATCAGGCGCAGGAAACCTCGTTGCAGGACCGGCTGCTCGCCGACTTCCGCAAGGCGAAAGGACTCAAGGCGCGCGTCGTCGTGGTCTATGAAATTATCAAGGCCGTTTCCGATTTGAAGGACAAGACGGCGACGGCGAACGAAGTCATTGCGGCGCTGAATCCCGACATCGCGTCGCATCAGCGCAACCAGCCGGCGGTGGCGCTCGAAGCCATTTTTGCGCGCGACGAACTGCGCGAGGCCGCTGGCCTGCCGGGCACCGATGAAATTTCCGTCGCGCAGATCTGGTCGCAGGACGGCATCCGGTTCGGCCCGCTGATCGAGGCCATTCCCTCCGCGAAACATAATCGCGCGCTGGAATCTTACAAGGCCGCCTATCCCGACCGCTGGGTGGACGTGTTCCGCAGCGCGCTGAATTTCGTCTCCGCCAAGCTCGTCAAGGAAATCGCCAGCGTGCTCGTCCATGAAGGCAAACTCGCCCTGCTCAAGGAGACGCTCGCCAAGCTCATCAACCAGCACACCGCCAGCACCGAGCTGCTGCTCTGGTTCGGCCGCGAGCGCACGGAAGATTTCGTGGACATCCTCGGCCCGGAAGTGTTCCGCGCCATGCTCACCGCGATGGAGCGCGACCAGTTTCAGGAACGCCGCTCCAACCGCCTGCGCGATTTCATCCTCGAAGACCAGGCGCTCATTGTCGAACTCACTTCCACCGCCGACATCGAGGTCGTGAAGGATTTGACCCGCGCGCTGAAACTCTCGCCGGTGTTTGACGACATGGACAAGCGTTCGCTGCTCGCCCGGCTCGTCAAGGCGCATCCCGCCGTGCAGTCGCTCGTCAGCGGCGAACAGGCCAAACAGGAGGCCGGCCTGCTCGTCTCCTGGACCAGCCTCGAACGCCGCCGCCTGGAATACCAGGAACTCGTCGAGAAGAAGATTCCCGCCAACTCCAAGGAGATCGCCATCGCCCGCAGCTACGGCGATTTGCGCGAGAACCACGAATACAAGGCCGCGAAGGAGATGCAGAAGATCCTCATGCGCCAGAAGGAAGATCTCGAGGCCGCCCTCAACCGCGCGCGCGGCCAGGATTTCGCCAACGCCAAGACCGACGTCGTGGGGCCGGGCACCATCGTGGTGGCCACCGACCTCGCGAACAACCAGGCCGAGACCTTCACGATTCTCGGCGCGTGGGATTCCGATCCCGACGCGGGCGTCATCAGCTATCTCACGCCCGTGGCGATGGCGCTGCTCAACCGCAAGGTCGGCGACGAAGTGGAATTTGAACTGCACGGCAGCAAGCGCCGCCAGCGCATCGAAAAAATTGAAGCGTGGAAGACGGAAGCGGCCAGCCAGCCGGCGTAACGCGGACAAATAAATTAGGAAGGCAGGAAATCAGGAAAGTCTGATTCCTGCCTTCTGGCTTTCCTAATTTAATTTTGGCTCGACACGCCCGCAGAATGGAAATAGCGTTCGGTGATAGTTGTTTTGACCATTCCAAGGAGAAATATGGTCGCCGGAAGTTATTCCCAACTGTCAATGGCATTGCGCAAGGTCATGAATGCTGTTGACAAGTTCGGGAGAAGGTTTGGTTGCTAGAGTCGGCCCGGCATTTCTCAAAAAGAAAAACACACTGCGTTTTCGGCCAGTGAAATCCGGCGGCCAAAGACCATTACCATTACTTTGGCGGCGACTGGCACATTGTCGGACCGGATCAGATTCGCGGCATTCGCAATTTTGCCGACGCGCCCGATGCGCCCGTGAAAACCCACGTCACAAACTGGCATTTTAGAAAGCTCGCGATTCCGTCAAGCATTACAGTTCAGCGATGACCACAACCAAACATACGGCAAGTTTACAGGGAAACTGCCAATGGATTTGAAGGGCGAAGCGATTGGTGAATAATATCCGGCAGCACCTCATGAAGCCAAAAATCATACCTGTCCTGTTCTGGCTGCTGTGGATGGCCGTCAACGCCCGCGCCGAGGCTGTCTGGCAGTGGTCCGTGCCATTGGATAGCAGTCGCGCGTTCCTCTGGATTCCGCCTGGCTGCGAGCAGGTCCGCGCCGTCGTGGTTGGCCAGAACAACATGATCGAGCAGGGGATTCTGGAACATGATTTCTTCCGCATGGAAATGGCACAGCTCGGCATCGCGGAAATTTTCATCGCGCCGCCGTTTGAAACTTGGCAGACCGCAACGAACAATGATGCGGCCAACGAAAAATTCGACGCGCTGCTCCAAACGCTCGCGGATGAATCGGGCTATGGCGAACTAAGATTTGCGCCGGTCATTCCCATCGGCCACTCGGCGATGGCAAGCTATCCGTGGAATTTCGCCGCGTGGAACCCGGCGCGCACGCTGGCGATTTTGTCCGTCCACGGCGACGCGCCGCAGACCACGATGACCGGCAATGGCCGGCCCAATCTGGATTGGGGCAATCGCAACATTGACGGCATCCCGGCGCTGATGGTGATGGCCGAATACGAGTGGATTGAGGGACGGCTCGCGCCCGCGTTCAAGTTTCTCGCGGCGCATCCCGCCACGCCCGTCGCGATGCTGGCCGAGCCGGGGCGCGGGCATTTCGACTACTCGGACGATTTGGTGGATTTTCTCGCGCTTTTCATCCGCAAGGCGGCGGTGGCGCGTTTGCCGGAGAATGTTTCTGCCGGCCAGCCGCCGGTCTTGAAGCCGGTCAATCCGCACGACGGCTGGCTGGTGGAACGCTGGCACCTTGACCAGCCGCGGACGGTGAAGCCGGCACCGTTTGCAAAATATGCCGGCGACAAAACCGAGGCGTTCTGGGCGTTCGACAAGGAGACGGCGTGGACGATGCAAAATTACCGCGCCGGCCAGATTGGCAAATCGCCGCAACTGCTCGGCTTTGTGCAGGACGGAAAAATCGTCCCGCAAACCGCGACGCACCAGCAGGTGAATTTGAAGTTCGAGCCGGAGGCCGACGGTGTGACGTTTCCTCTGGTCGCAACTTTTCTGGATTCTGTGGACGGCGGCTCGCCGAACACCACGCGCTGGACCGGCCTGCCGCCCGGCAGCCCGCTTGGGCACGCGGCCGGCGGCGCGATCAAAATTACGCGCATCAGCGGGCCGGTTGAAAAAATCGGCAAAGACACTTTTCGCGTCCGGTTCGACCGGGTTTTTTCCACCACCGACCGGCGCAACTCTGACCTGTGGCTGCTGGCCGAGCAGCCCGGCGACGCGAAATATAAAAGCGCCGTGCAGCAGGCGCTGCTGAAGCTGCCGGCGTTCAACGACGGCACGGAACAGCACATTGTTTTCAAGGTGATTGCCAATCAGAAAGTCGGGACGAAAAGCCTGGCGTTGCACGCCGTCTCCGATTCCGGCCGGCCGGTTTATTTTTACGTTCGCGAAGGGCCGGCGGAAATGGCTGGCGACACCTTGCGCTTCACTGCGGTTCCGCCGCGCGCGAAATTCCCGGTGAAAATCGCCGTCGTCGCCTGGCAGCTTGGCCGGGCGGGCGAACCGAAACTTAAGACTGCCGAACCCGTCACGCAGGAATTTTTCTTAACCAAATAGCTCCGCATCCGTCTGCCCACCCATGAAACCAGTTGTTTGCAATTTGCTTTTCGCCGCGTTTTTGCCGGCGGCCACCGTCACCGGCGTTTTTGCGGCGGAAAATTCCGCGCCGCTTGACCGCATCACGTTCGGCGACGCAGCTTCGGAAGCCGGCCACGGGCTGGCTTCCACCAGCAGCGCGCTGACGACCAACCGCCTCGGCGAAATCGCGCGGATTCTGCTGCCGGCGGGCGAGCCGGCGTGGGACGGCGGACGGCTGGCGTTCACGCTGGCGGTTGACCCGGCGAAGCAAAATTACGCGACCGTCCGGCTCTGGGGTTCGGACGCGACGGTGGACGATTTGATTTTATTTTGCAACGGCAAGCAGGTCGGCTACCGGCATCTTGGCGACATTGACCTCCTCGACATCGGCGGCGGTGAAGCGGCGTTCCCCGGCCGTTTTATCTACACCACCACGCCGCTGCCGCTGGCGCTGACGCTGGGCAAAACGAATGTGAACCTTGAAATTCGCAGCAGCGGCCCGACATGGGGTTACGGCGGCACGTTTGATAAATTTCAGAAGCCGATGATCGTGCCGACGCGCGGCATCTACAATTTTTACACGCACACGGACGGCTTTTTCTCCCCGTCCGCCGACGAAAAACAGGGCGTAGCGCCACAGAATCCGCCGGTGCGCACGTCGCCCGGCGCGGAGGTGTTGGACAAGCTCAAGGCGCGCGTGAACGGCCAGGTCAACGGCCTGCTCAAATCCGCCCGGCCGCTCAACGAAATGCAGATGGAGTTTTTGGCGCGGGCGTATTTCGTGAAGTGGACGCCGGCCTTCCAGAATCCAAAAGTGGTCGTGCAGGTGGTGAAGGGCATGGACGCGCTCTTCGCCGCGTGGCGCGAAAATCCCGACCTGGCCCACAATGATCCGTCCACGCCGAACCCGGGCTGGTTCGAATTCGGCCCGGCGGGCCACGCGGTTTCGCTGCTCGGCGAAGCGGTGAAGCCGCTGCTGGACGCGGAGATTGACGACGGCGGCCAAAAAATTTCCCGGCGGGCGGCGTGGTCCGAACTGCTTGTGGCCGGGCGCGACTGGCACCGGAAGCACCGCCGGCTTTACACGAACCAGACGATGATCACGGACATGAACATTTATTTGTCCAATCGTGGACTTGAAATCGTTGACCCGGCGAACGCGCTGCCGGAAACCGAAGCGCGGCGCTATCTCTACGAGGCCGTCGCGCTCGAACCGTGGCGGGACAGCGACGGAAATCCAAGTTGGGGCGTCGGCACGAACTACTGGCAGCTTACTGCAAAACATCTGACCAAGGAACTGGGCTATGTCGGCTATTACGGTGAGGTGCTGGACTGGGTGACCTCGATTTACAACGCCACGCGGCCCGCGCCCGGCCAGCCCGGCGATAAAAAAATTAAATCGCAGCTGGAGAAAATTGCCAGTGCCCGCGCGGTTTTCCGTTATCCCGGCACGGACGATGAGGGTTTCCGCGCGATGCGGATCGAGGCCGTGGTCGGCTGGCGCGACGGCGGACATTATCCCGGCAACGTCGCTTACGGCGAGCGTTCGACGTGGGACGCCTCGGCGCTTTACGCCGCCGCCGCGACGCTGGACGCGGACGCGGTCGGCCACGCGCAGCAGATGTTTGACGACGGGCAGTTTTTTGTCTCACTGGAACGCCAGATGGCACAGTCCGGCAATCTGCGCGTGACCGCCGGCCTGCTGGACGTGCCGGAAAATTACGGGCTGCTCCGGTCGCAGCCGCCCAGCGCGGCACGCCTGCCGATGACGCCGGGCCAGCCGGACTTTGTTTTCAGCGACGAGGAGGACGGCGTGGTCGCGGTCAAGCACGGCGACGAGATTTTCTACGCGTCGCTCTACTGGCGCGCGCGCAACGCGGTGAATTTTCTGGCGCGCGTCCATTTCACCACGCCGACGGTGGATCGCATCGCCGTCGTGCGGGAAGACGTGCAGTTCATGCCCGAAGGAAAATTTTACACGCGCCCGGACTGGACGACGTTTGGTTTCGGCAACGGCGGCCCGCGCTATCCGGAGCCGCTGCATTCGGCGGAAGCGGGCGAAAAGCTGCCCATCGCCAAAATTCCGGCGGACGTGAAGTTCAAGCCCGGCGATGAGAGCATCTATGCCGGCAAGGGCGATTTTTACACGCTGCGCTACGGAAATTATCTGGTCGGCATGAACCTGACGACGGACAAAATCTTTGAGCTGAAGACGCCTGCCGATGCCGGCGAAGCGCAGGATCTGGTTTCCGGAAAAATGGTGCGGCTGGGTGCGCCGTTGAAAGTTGCGCCGCGCTCGACGGTGGTTTTGTATCTTGGAAAATGAGCGCCGCCATCCAGCATGATTTTGTCGCCATTGACGAAGGCCACGCGACGCTGCTGCACGTTGACGAGCGCGACCAGTCGAAAAACTGGCTCGTGCCCATCGGCCAGCCGGCGGCGCGCGACCTGCAGTTGGTCGGTGGCAACAAGGTTCTCGTCGGCCACCACCACGGCTATTCGGAATTTGACCTCGCGCTGGGCCGGCGGGTGAAGGAATTCAAGGCGCTCGCCGGCGTCACCGCCGTCCGCCGCCAGCCGGACGGCCACACGCTCGTCGCCGGCGTGGACATCCCCGGCGCGCCAGGCGTGGCGGTGCTGGAACTCGACGCCAGCGACCGGGAAATCCACCGCGCGATTTTTCCCGGCGATTACGTCCGGCTCATCCGGCAGACGGAGCAGGGGACATATCTCATGTCGTGCAACGACCGCATCCGCGAAGGCTCGCGCGACGGGAAATACCTGCGCGAGTTTCCGGTGGACGGATTTTATCACGCCTGGAAAGCGCTGCGGCTGCCGAATGGAAACCTCCTGGTCACGGCGGGCTACGGCGCGTTTGTCGTCGAGCTTGACCCGGCTGGGAAAATTTTCCGCAAGTTTGGCGGCAAGGAATCCGTGCCGGAAAATGTGCGACCATTTTTCTACGCCATGTTCCAACTGCTGCCGAATGGAAATGTTGTGCTGGCGAACTGGCAGGGGCATGGGCCGGGCTTCGGTCATTCCGGCGTGCAACTGCTGGAGTTCAACGGCGCGGGCGAAATCGTCTGGACGTGGAGCCGGGCGGAGCTGATTTCGTCGCTGCAGGGCGTGCTGGTGCTGGACGGGCTGGACACCGCGTTGCTCCATGACGAGCGTGCCGGGGTGATGCGGCCGTCCAAGCCCTACTGACGGAACCAGGTTTACAGGGAAACTTACCAATGCGTTTTACTTTGGGCGGCCGTCTGGCACATTCGGCAAGTCCAAAGCAACCTATGAAATGCCTGTGCCGCCTCGTCATCGTGCTGGCCACCGTCTCGGGGACGATGGCAGACGCCTCGCCGTTGACCCTGCCGGTCGGCGGGCTGAAACCCGGCGCGGTCATCAAGTTTTCCGGCGAAACCGTGCTGCGCGAACCGGACGGCCCGCGCGGACAATACAAGCACGGCTTCTGGCTGGGCAACGACAGCGCCGCTGAGTGGCAGAATTTTTATGGCGTGCAGTTTGAGGTGAAACTGCCCGACGCGCGCGAGGTGGAACTGACGGCGACGATTCTCCGCGCGCAGCGGAACCCGAATGTCACCGAAAATCCCGTCCGCAGCACGGTGCGCATCACCGGCCAGGGCTGGCACACGGTGACGCTGCCGTGGAGAGCGTTTGATTTCGAGCAGGCGAATTATTCCTTCCTGAAATTCGTCAAGGAGTTTTCAGTTGCGGGAAAACTGGCCGGCGGCGCGCCGGCAAAACTTGAACTGCGTAACGTGCGCGTGGTGAAGGCGCCGGTCGTCGCGCTGGAAGCGGAGGTTCGCGGCAAATGGGCGCCGCAAAACAGCGGCGTGGAATACGACGTGACGGTCGGCAATTGCACCGACGCGAAACAGTCGGTGACACTTTCGTTCGTGAAATACGGCTGGGAAGAAATGATTTCATCGGTTGAACCGGCTTCCTTGCAGCTTGCGCCGGGCGAATCGCGCAACGTGAAGGTGCGCGTGGCCGTTTCCGGCCGTGTGCCGCCCGGCGGCCACGAGACGCAGGTGTTGCAGGCGATTGCCAACGGCGACGCCGCGAACGCCGCGCAGTTGAAGTTCATCACGACCAGCGAGGTGCCGCATCCATTTATTTTGCACACGCCGGAACGCTGGCAGGAAGTCCGCGAGAAAATCGCGAAGTATCCGTGGGCGAAGGAACGCGCGGACGAAATCATCCGCGCCGCCACCGATTGGCAGGTGCCGCAGATCGCCGGCCCGGCCCGGGCGCCGGACGACACCTATGGCCCGTATGTTTTCCCGACGCAGACGGAAACCGGCCTGCTGTATTGCGGCTTCGCGTATCAGCTGACCGGCGACAAAAAGTTCGCCGAGAAAATCGCCCTGTTCCTGCGCCGGCTGTCCGATCCCGCCCAAGGCTATCCGGCGACGTTGCGCGGCTGCAACCAGGGCCTGGTCCAGGAAGGCCACTGGTTCCAGAACATTGCAAAGGCTTACGACATGGCGCTGCCAGCCGGTGTTTTTTCAGATGCCGACCAGCGGCAGGTTGAAAAGACTTTCCGCCTCTTCATGGACGTGATCGAGCGCGCCAGCGACTACGGGCCGATCAACAACTGGAACGTCTCGGAAGCCGTCGGCGCGTTCTACTGCTCGCTCGCGCTCGGCGACCTGGCCTCGGCGGAACGCTGGTTCGGCGGGCCGGCGGGCATCCGCGACCAGCTGGCCTTTGGCGTGATGGACGACGGCTGGTGGAACGAGTGTTCCGTGAGCTACAACACGTGGGTGACGGGCGAATTCACGCAGGTCGCGCTGGCCTACGAGCCGTTCGGCGTCAACTTCCGCGACCTGAAGGTGCCGGCCGGCTATTCGCCGCGCGTCATGCTGGTGTCGGATTTGAGCGGCGGCACGGCGGTGGGCGGCACGGCCGAGGAGCGGCGCAAGCCGTTTGGCATGGAGAACCACACGTCCGGCCCGAACACCCGGCCATATCGCGACATCAAAATGATGTGGGACAGTTTGATGCCGTTTCTCGATTACCGCAGCGTGATGTTTGGCGTGAACGATTCCACGGAAAATTCCATTGGCGGCTCGCGCGACGAAATCGGCGCTTCGCCGCTGGAACTCGCCTACTACGTTTATCGCGACCCGGCTTACGCGGCGGTCATCAAAAACGGCGGCGCCAAGCGCGATCTGCTTTACGGCGTGCCGGAACTGCCGACGAACGCGCCCGAACGCTTCCGCGACAGCGCGTTTGCGGACAACGTCGGCCTCGTGATGCTGCGCTCGCAGGCGACGAACCGTCCGATTAGCGAGCAGATCCAGGCGACGCTGCACTACGGCACGCACGGCTGGGCGCACGGGCATTATGACCGCACGGATCTGCTGTCGCTGTTCCGCTACGGTCGGAATTTCTGGAATCCCGAATCGGTTTTCTGGGTGTATGAGCCGTTCATGTATAAATTTTACTGCCAGACTTCCGAGAACCACAACATGGTCGTCGTGGACGAGAAAATGCAGGAGGCCAACCCCGGCGAGCGGTTGCTCTTCCACACCGGCGACGCGATGCAGGCGGCCGTCGTGCAGACGGACACGCGCTGGTCGCATCCGCCCTACGGCGGGATGGTTTATGACTATGTGCCGGTGAAAACTTTTGCGGAAAAATGCTGGCGCGAAGGCCGCAGCGTGCCAATCCCGACGAACGTGCCGGCTTACGGCTCGCTCACCGGCTACACGGAAAAAATCCTCCAGCGCCGCGCGCTGCTGGTGCTGGATGATTACATCGTCGTCGCGGATTTTGTGAAAGGGACGAACGCGCACATATTTGAAAATCTGTTGCAATTAAAAGGTTTTCAAGGCCTCGACGCGCCGGAGAAAAAGTTTTTGCGCCACGCCGCGCAATGGAATTCCGATCCCGTTGGCAGCGCGCAATTTGTGACGGACTGCGACTGGTATTCCGTGAACGCGCCGGCCGTCGCGTGTTTCGAGGAACGCTGGGGCGCAGGCGCGGACAACGAAGGCTCGCGTTCCATCGGCAACGCGGACGGCGTGCTGAAGCTCGATGTCCACACGCTCTGGCCGCCGCAGCCGGAAATCATGGTCGCCACCGCGCCGGAGCAGCACGACACGGAAAAAAGATTGTTCTACACCGTGCGCGGCGACGGCAAAACCCTGGCCGACGGAAAATTTGGCGCGTGGATTCTGGGCAAGGCGGACATTGACGTTTCCATTGAAAACCTGAAACAGCTCGAACTGGAAACGCGCGTGGAAATTTCCAAGCGCCCGACGGTTTTCTGGGCGGGCGCGCGAATCGTGACGAGGGACGGCAAAGAAATTCCGCTGGGCGATTTGCCGGTGAAGTTTGAAAACGTCACGCAGCCGGCGCAGCCGGGCCGGGATTATTTTGGCGGGCCGGTCAAGATTGTCGGCGACGAATATAAATTTTCCACGCCCGGCCAGCCGCAGAACGACAGGCAGCCCGGCTTCGTGCGCGTGGATTTGTCCGGCGTGGACGCGGTGCGTTTCAAGGCGACGCTTGGCAGCGATTATCCGCCCGGCCCGGAGGCGCAGCGCCGGAAGGTTTATGCCGTGCGCGCCGCTAACGGAACCGAGGCGCGTTTTCTGACCGTGATTGAACCTTACGAGGACAAGCCCGTCATCAAATCCGCCGTGGCGTTGGGCGCGGACAAACTGCGCGTGGAACTCATGGACGGCCGCGAGCAGGAAATCGAAATCCAGAATTTCACCGGCGACGGCCGGAACATCCGGTTCAACCTGACCGAGAGCAAGGATGGAAAAACATTGCGGACGGAAACGACCGGGCAAAACTGAACATGGCCGTCATCGAAAATCCCATCCTGCCCGGCTTTTTCCCCGACCCGAGCATCTGCCGTGTCGGCGACGATTATTACCTCGCCAACTCGACCTTCGAGTGGTTTCCCGGCGTGCCGATTCATCACTCGCGCGACCTCGTGAACTGGCAGCTCATCAGCCACGCGCTGACGCGGAGTTCGCAGCTTGACTTGCGAGGCATTGCGGATTCGGCGGGCGTCTGGGCGCCGTCGTTGAGCCATGCGGACGGGCAATTCTGGCTGATTTACACGAACATCCGCCAGACCGGCATGGGCAAGCCGTTCAAGGACATTGGAATTTTTCTCACGACGGCAAAAGACATTCTTGGGCCGTGGAGCGAGCCGGTGACGCTGAATTCCATCGGCTTCGACCCGTCGCTTTTCCACGACGACGACGGACGCAAATGGCTCGTCAACATGCGCTGGGATTTCCGCAAGGGTCGTCATCGTTTTGCTGGTATCGTGATCCAGGAATACGATCCCAAGTCGCAAAAACTTGTCGGGCCGATGGCGCAGATTTTGGAGAAGACCGGCATTCTCACCGAAGGGCCGAACCTCTACAAGCGCGACGGCTGGTATTATCTGATGCTGGCCGAGGGCGGCACGGGCTGGAACCACGGCATCGCGATGGCGCGCTCCAAAAACATTCTCGGCCCTTACGAGCTGGATCCGCAGCCGAGCGTGCTGACCTCGCGCGACGACGCCACGCTGACCCTGCAAAAGGCCGGCCATGGCGAACTGGTCGAGACGCCCGCCGGCGAATGGTATCTCGCGCATCTGGCCAGCCGGCAGCTGAAATCCGGCGCGGGAAAAAATCCCGCGTCGCCGGACAAAACCGCCTCGGCGGAAGTTCACGCCGGACATCGCTGCGTGCTGGGCCGCGAGACGTGCCTGCAAAAAGCGGAATGGCGCGACGGCTGGCTGCGGCTGGCGGTCGGCGGGACAAAGCCGCAGGACAAAGTTGTGGTAGGGCGCGTCACTCCGTGCGCGCCGTCGTCCGAATCTTCCCAAAGCGGCGCGCACGGAGTGACGCGCCCTGCCTGCCGCGACAACTTCGATTCGCCCACGCCCGACCTGCGCTGGAGTTCGCTGCGGCAGCCGGTGGCCGAATCCTGGCTGTCCCTCACGGAACGACCTGGCTGGCTGCGGCTGCGCGGGCGCGACTCGCTGTTTTCGCTGTTCACGCAAAGCCTGATTGCGCGGCGTGTCCAACATTTCAAGTTCACCGCCGGGACGTGCCTGGAATTTTCGCCGGCGCATTACACGCAGATTGCGGGGCTGATTTGCTACTACGACACGCGGCAGCATTATTATCTGCGCGCGACGCACGACGAGAAGCTGGGTAAAGTCCTTGGCGTCGTGCTGACGGACGATGGCGTTTACGACGAACTCGCCGACAGCCAGATCGCCATCAACGATTGGAAACAAATTTTCCTGCGCGCCGAAGTGGACGGCGTGAAACTTCAATTCAGCGCGTCGCCGGACGGCCAGGCGTGGCAGAACATCGGCCCGGTGCTGGATTTCTCGAAGCTTTCGGATGATTATGGCAGCACGCTGCGTTTCACCGGCGCGATGGTGGGTTTGTGCGCGCAGGATATCGGCGGCACGCACGCCGTTGCGGACTTTGATTATTTTGACTATCAGCCGGCAAAATCATGATTACCAAATTCGACTACATCAGCATCATCTTTTACTTCGTCTTTGTCGTCGTGGTGGGCGTGGTGTTCTCGCGGCGCAACAAGAACACATCCGACTATTTTCGCGGCGGCGGCATCATGCCGTGGTGGATGGCCGGCGTGTCGGCGTGGATGGCGAGCTTCAGCGCGTGGACGTTCACCGGCGCGGCGGGGAAAATTTACCAGAACGGCCCGTTCGTGCTGCTCTTGTATTATTCGAGCATCGCGGCGTTTGTCATCATCATGGCGTTCACCTGCTACCGGTTCCGGCGGATGCGGACGGTGACGCCCATGGAGGCGATCCGCGCGCGGTATGGCGCGGCGACGCAGCAATTTGTGACGTGGCTGCGGCTGCCGTTCCTGATGCTGTTCGGCGGCGTGGCCTTGAACACGGTGGGCGTCTTCATGTCCGGCGCGTTCGGGGTTGAACTGCCTTACGTCATCATGGTGCTGGGCGGCATGGTGACGTTTGTGTCGCTGGTGGGCGGCGCGTTCGGCGTGGCGGCGAGCGATTTCGTGCAGATGTTTCTGGTGGTGACGGTGACGCTGGTGATCTCGGCGTTCGCGCTGATGCAGCCGGCGGTGGGCGGCTTTTCCGGGCTGCTGCATAAAGTTCCGGACGCCCATTTTCATTGGGGGCAGATCGCGCGGCCGGAATTCATCACGCTCTGGTTCGTGGCGCTGATGTTCAACACCATCTTCGCGCAGAATTCGATGGAGATGTCGGCGAAATACCTGATGGCGCGCAGCGATGCGCACGCGCGGAAGATGGTGCTGTTCCCGCTGATCGGCACGATTGTCGGGCCGCTGCTGTGGATTGTGCCGCCGATGGTGGCGGCGGTGGTTCATCCCGGCGGCCTGGGAAAAATTCTGCCGATGTTGAGCCATCCGGAAGAAGGCGCGTTTCTGGTGACGGCTCACGATGTTTTGCCGGCGGGAATGCTGGGCTTGTTGATCGCCGGCATTTTTGGCGCGACACTTTCCAGCCTCGACGCCAGCGTCAACCAAGGCGTTGGCATCTTGGTGCGGAATTTTTATCTGCCCGTGATCAATCCGCAATGCTCGGAGAAAAAACTGCTGATCATCAGCAAGTGCTGCACGGCTGGGTTCGGTCTCTTCATCATCAAGATGGGTTTGATTATCAGCCAGCAGCGGACGGCGGGGCTGTTTGACTTCCTGAACCAACTCGGCGTCGGCCTGTGGCTGCCGCTGGCGGTGCCGATGTGCCTCGGGCTTTTTTACAAGCGCACGCCGCCGTGGTCCGGCTGGGGCACGGCGCTGGTGGGTTTGCTCACCTCGTTTGCCATCATGTTTTTGGTGAAGGCCCAGGCGGTTTTGGATCCGATGTCCGACAAGCTGGTGATCAAAACCCAGCTCTGGATTGAATCCCATCTCCATGTGACATTGCCGACAGTTTCGGATTTAGTTTGTTGGATTCCGGGAATGTCCGCCCCGCTCAAGCCGGAAGAGGCCACGCAAACTTACCTTATCGCCACGGCTTTTGGTGTGATCGCTGTCTGCGTTGCCTGGTTTTTCTTCACCTCGCTGTTTTATGAGAAATCGCCGCCGGAATACCAGGCGAACGTGGACAAGTTTTTTAGCGAGTTGAAACGACCCATCGAAGACCTGACCGAGGAGCAGGTGAAGGAAAACCACAAGGTCGTCGGCGCCATCGGCATGCTGTGCATGATCTTTGGCGGGTTTGTCATTTTGCTGATGCTGGTTCCCAACGAGGGCATGAAGCGGCTAGCATTTTTGTTCAGCGGCGGCTGCATCTTTGGCGTGGGCTGGCTGCTTCGGCGAGTGTCCAGGCGGCATCAGGAAAAAGCGGTTTAATGACCATCGTATGCTGCTCGATCTCCTGGAAATTCAGTTTGACGGACGCCGCCCGTGGCGGACACTGGCGCAGCTTTACTGGCCGGAGCGGCGCTCCGTGGCGCTGGCGCTCGTCAGCTATCTGTTCAAGGCCAGCCCGGTCTGGATTCTGCCGGTCATCACGGCGAACATCATTGATATCATGGCGCACCGCAGCGAAGGCGGGCTGCGCTCGCTGTGGCTCAATGTCATCGTCGGCGCGGTGGCCATCGCGCAAAATATCCCGTCCGCCGCGCTGTATGTGACGTTCTTGAGCCGCAGCATCCGCAACGTCGAGGTGCGCCTGCGCTCGTCGCTGGTGCGGCGGCTGCAGATGCTTTCCATCGGCTACCACAGCCGCGCCGACACCGGCGCACTGCAGACCAAAATCACGCGCGACGTCGAGTCCATCGAGATGTTGAGCCGGCAGGTGGTGGACGTGGGATTTTTCGCGGCCGTCACCGTGCTGGTCACGATGGGCGTGACGGCTTGGCGGATGCCGGTGTTTCTGCCGGTGTTCCTGGTGTTTGTGCCGCTCATTTGGATCGTGCGGCGGTTTGTGTCGGGCCGGCTGCAGGGCCACAACGAGAATCTCCGCAAGGAAATCGAAGGCATGAATTCGCAGCTTGGCGGGATGATCCACATGATTCCTATCACGCGCGCCCACGCGGTCGAAGACGAGGAAATCGCGCAGTTGGAAAACCGTTTCCAGGACGTGCGCCGCGCCGCGCGGTCGTTCGATTTTTTCGCGGGGACTTTCGGCGCGACGATGTGGGTCGTCCTGATGCTCTTCAACCTCGCCGGGTTTGCGGCGGCGGCAATCTTGAGCTATCGCGGGCTGCTGCCGTTGACGCCGGGCGACATCGTTTTGCTCGCCGGCTATTTCAACACCATCATGGCCGCCGTGCTCCAGCTCAACGCCATGCTGCCGATTGTCACGCGCGGCTTCGACGGCCTGCGCAGCATCGGCGAAGTGCTGGAATGCCCCGACATCGAGGAAAACCGGGGCAAACGCGCGCTGGCATCCGTGCGCGGCGAATTTGTCTTCGAGAACGTCGGCTTCAGCTACGATCCCACCGGCGGCGCGGCGCCGGCCTTGCGCGGATTGAGCTTCCAAGTTTCCGCCGGCGAAACCGTCGGCATCGTCGGCCCCAGCGGCTCGGGCAAATCCACGCTGATCAGCCTCGTCACCGGGTTTCACCGGCCGACCATCGGGCGTCTCCTGCTCGACGGCGCGGACATGAACACGATTGACCTCCGCACCTTCCGCCACCGACTCGCCGTGGTGAGCCAGCAGACCATTTTGTTCAACGGCACGCTGCGCGAAAACATCGTCTACGGCACGCGCGACGTGACGGATACGGAATTGCAGGCCGCCATCGCTGACGCCAACGCGGCGGAATTCATCCGCGAACTCCCGAGCGGCCTCGACACCGAACTCGGCACGGCGGGCGTGCAGTTGAGCGGCGGCCAGCGGCAGCGTATCGCCATCGCGCGCGCGCTGCTGCGCGACCCGCGCGTGCTGATTTTGGACGAAGCCACGAGCGCGCTCGACACCGGCAGCGAAGCCGTGGTGCAGCAGGCGCTGGAACGCCTGATGGCCGGCCGCACCACCTTCATCATCGCGCATCGCCACGCCATCTTGCGCCGGGCGGACCGGATCATGACGCTCAACAAGGGCGCGCTCGTCGAATGTGCTGCTGCGGCGCAACCGGCCATGACAGCGGTTTGAACAATTTGCAGATGAACACGACCAATAATAAATCTTTTCGCCCCGGCGAACTCTGGCCGGACAACCACGGCGTCCACATCAACGCCCACGGTGGCGGCATTTTGTTTCACGACGGAATTTATTACTGGTTTGGCGAGCACAAGATCGCCGGCGCGGCGGGCAATTTGGCGCATGTCGGCGTTCATGTTTATTCATCGCGCGATCTTTACAACTGGCGCGATGAGGGCATTGCGTTGCAGGTGAGCGATGATCCGAAAAGCCCGATTGTTCGCGGCTGCATTTTGGAGCGGCCCAAGGTAATCTTCAATCCGCGCACAAAAAAGTTCGTGATGTGGTTTCATCTCGAACCGAAGGACGCGGGTTACGCGGGTTCGTTGAGCGGCGTGGCGGTGGCGGACAAAGTCACCGGGCCGTTTCAATTTGTGAACGCCTTCCGTCCGAACGCCGGCGTGTGGCCGTTGAATGTGCCGGACGCGGACAGGCGCGAATTGAGCACGGTGGAACTGGCGGCCATCAACGGCATGGATCTGGCGGGCGGGCCGCGGCCGTGGTATCCAAGGCAGCTTTTGTTCCGCCGAGATTTCGCGGGCGGCCAGATGGCGCGCGACATGACGCTGTTTGTGGATGACGACGGCAGCGCTTATCACATCTACGCCTCGGAAGGCAACGGCACGCTGCACATCTCGCGGTTGAGCGATGATTATTTGAGCCCGGCGGGAAAATTCATCCGCGTGCTGCCGGGTCGCTTCAACGAAGCGCCGGCGCTGTTGAGGCACGGCGGAAGATATTTTCTGTTCACGTCGGACTGCACCGGCTGGGCGCCGAACCCGGCGCGGCTGCTCATGGCGGATTCCATTTTTGGAAGCTGGGAAGAACTCGGCAACCCGTGCCTCGGCACGGGCGACCAGATTACCAGCACGTTCAATTCGCAAAGCACTTTTATTTTGCCGGTGCAGGGAAGGCGCGACGCCTTCATCTTCATGGCCGACCGCTGGAATCCAAAGAATTCCATTGACGGTCGCTACGTCTGGCTGCCGGTGGAATTCCGCTATGGCGTGCCGACGGTTTACTGGCTCGACGAATGGGATTTAAGTTTTTTCGACAAATGACATGAGCGCATCCAACAACCACCGGCCTTTCATCAGCATCTGGTTCGGAAATTTTTTCGAGCCGTTTTACAGCGACCGCGAGGCCACGCGGCGCGGCATCGCCGAGGTTGCGGGCCTCGGCTTCAACAGCATCAACCTTGACTCCAAGGCGTGGGAGGATTTCTTTGCGCGGTATCGCGGCGAACCGGCCAGCCAATATGTCGCCATGCACGAGTTCATGATGGCGGAGATGGCGAAGCTCGGACTCGATTACACCTGCCTAGCGCTTTATCTGTGCGGCGACAATCTTTACCCGAACATCCGCAGCGTGCCGCCGGTGCGCGGTGAAGAACCAATGCGACCGAACGGCCAGCCGATGGGCACTTACAAATACTGGTCGCCCAAGGCGCAGGCGACGATGGTGGAACACGTCAAAGGCCTGCTGAAACTTTACGGCCAGGGAATGCGCCGCAATGCGGCCGGCAAAATCATCATGCAGACGATGTTCGAGCCGATTCCCAAGCCGAGCTTCGACGCCGAGGGAAAACAGAAGTATCTCGCGTGGCTGGGAAAAAAATACGGCGGTGACATTCAAAAATTAAATTCGCGTTATGCGCTGTCGGCAAAATCTTTTTCCGATTTGAAGCCGGAGCAATACTGGCTGCGCCCGGAAGAATTAAACTGGGTCGGCTGCGCACGGCCGACGGCGAATGATTTTGCCAAACGCACGCCGGATTTTTACCGCTGGATTGACAACCAGACACATCTCGCCGAAGTCCTGCAAGAGTATCTCGCCACGATGAAAAAACACTGGCGCGAGCTGGAGCCCAATCTCTTCATCGAGCCGTTGCTGCACCAGTGGGGCTATTTTTTCAACCCGCCGGGGCAGGTGGACTGGCAGACCGGCCAGCGCGCCTTGGACGTTTATAAATGCGCCGACCATGTGGACAGTGTGCTGTTCATCGCCGCGCCGCTGAACGCGGAAAACCGTGCCGATGCGACGGCGTTGAGCGTGGAGGGATCCATCATGCGCAACGCAAACGCGCACCGGCCGTTCACCGCCGGGCTATATCTCGGACGCCATGTCAACGGCGACATTTACCGCGTCGTGCCGCCGGCGGAATGCATCGGCACGCACGTTGCGAACGGCGCGAAGGGACTGCACATCTACGGCTACAGCGGCCTCGACGACGGCGGCGTGATGTTCCGTATGGATGAGATGTTTAAGGACTCGCTGCGCGCTGGCAATCGCTGGGCTGCGGAAGTGATTCCGTTGATCACCGCGCCACGCGCGCAGGAGGTCGCCATTTTGTTTCCGGCCGAGATGAGCCTTTACGAGCCGCTCGAAGTGGACGCGGAAGGCCGGCATCGCATGGATTTGCTCGGATGGTATCAACAGTTCACCGACCTCGGTTGGCATGTGGACATTGTGCATCCCGACCAGGTCGCAAGGGGTGCGCTGGCTGGCTACCAACATCTCGTTGTGCCGCATAATTCCCTGTATGACCTTGGCGACAACGTCGCGCTTGAATCCGCTGTCAAAAAATTCATCGTGGACGGCGGCACGATGTTTCACGGCCCCCACTGTGCGCTTGCAAAGCGAGCATTGGGTGTTCAGGAGGAAGCCACAGTCTTTGATTGTATTCAGTGGCAGGAACAAATCATCCCACATGGCTGGTCTACCACCGCATTCCTCAATGGAAGCCCGGTTGGCACTTATATTCAATCCGGGAAGACTGCCATTGCGCAGTCAGCCATTGGCCAAGGCAGGGTCTTTTCAATTGGTTTTGAATATGGCTACTCGTATTCGCGGCGCACCATGCCCATCGTCCCACCAAACTATGGCAAGCAAGAAATGCACCCCGTTGTGCTTCTTAAGGAAACCCCCGTGGCCGCGCTGGTTGGAATCTCCCCGCTTGTGCCACTGCCCCCAGTGAAAGGCGTCGAGTTTGCGAAATTCGAAAACAAATTTATTATCGTAAACCACCGTTCTAGCCCGCTGGATATCAGGCGTATCAAATCAGTGAAGGAAATCCAACTCGTGGCTTCTGTGCCAGGCCATCTGGCGGCACATTCGGCAACTTACCTCGAAATTAAGTGAAACATGATCTGGCATCTCTACTGTCCGGTTCAGATTTTTCTGACACCGATTTCGGCTCGATAAAAGCGGCATTTTCTCGCTATTCTGTTTTTTCGATTTCAATTCTGCGACGACTCCCTGGAGGCGTTTCACCGCCAACCGGCGGTTTTTCACCTTATGAACGAAGGTCGCACCGTCTTCGCCCAACTTCTCGACTTCCTGCCCAAATACGAGTTCGACAAGTGTGTCGCCCGTTACCACGGCAACTGCCGCGTTCGCAAACTCCCCGCTTACGAACAGTTCCTCGTGCTGGCATTTGCCCAACTGACGTGGCGTGAAAGTTTGCGTGACATCGAAACCTGTCTGGCGTCTGCGCATTGGTGCTGACGCCATCCAGCGGCACCCGGTTGACCTGTTTGATGCCTGAGACCTGATGCTCGACGGTGATCTGGGTGTAATAGTGGTCATTGCGTTCCCACAGGCCACGAATTGGGCGCTTGCGCTTGGCGAGCACCTTAATGTATGCTCTGGCGCGAGGTTGCTTTGGATTAACAATTGTGAACGGGTTGCCCATGCTTTCCCTTTCAGTGAGTTGCATGACGTTACACTAGCGCAATTAGTAGCACAAAATCAATTGGGTGAGTCAGTCACCTCTTTAAATCGTTTATCATCAGTGTGCCGGTGTGGCGGAATTGGCAGACGCGCCAGACTCAAAATCTGGTATCCGTGAGGATGTGTGGGTTCGACCCCCTCCGCCGGCACCATGTAAATCAACGACTTAGGTAGATTCGGTTGACATGTTGTTACAGTGTTGTTACACTTTAACGCATGAAATCGGATTTAATTTCTGATTCGCTTCAATCCGAAACCAAGCCGGTGCGGATGCCCAAGACGTGGCCGCACGTCATTCGCAACGGCGATGTGGCGGTAAAAATCTACAAAAACAAGGGGCACATTCGGGGTGAGAATTTCCCGACGTTTCTGTTGAGTTATTATGCCAGCGGTAAGCGGCAACTTCGTCGCTTCATGGATTTTGCCAAAGCCAGCGAAGAAGCAACGCGTATCGCAATGCAAAAAGCCCAGGGTGCCCTCGGTGCCGCCGCATTGAGCGCGAGAGACCGCGTTTCGCTCGAACAAGCCCTTGCCCTGCTGGCCAAGAATGAAGGCATCGGCAACGCCAGTGTTGCACGACTGGTGGAGATTGTGCGCGACTATGCCACGGCCCGCGTGGGCCTGCCTGCGGGAGTCACGTTCACCGATATGGCGCAGTTCTACAAACAGAAGCATCCGTCCAACATGCCGCGCAAGACTGTGCCCGAAGTCGTCGCGGAATTCATCGCCGACCGGAAGAGCGCGAGTTGTTCAGCGGTGCATGTTAACGACTTGGAAATCCGCCTCGGTCAATTCTCCAAGGCATTTGAATTGCCGATCAGCGCGGTCAGTGCGCCGTTGGTGCAGCAATGGATTTACGGATTGAAGAATCAAAAAACGAAACAGGCCGTCGCCGCCCGCACGAAGGAAAACATGCTCCGGCAGATTGTCAGCCTGTTCAACTTCGCCCGCCGGCAGAAATATGTTCCTGCTGAGCTCGCTTTGGAACTTTCGGAGATTTCCACGCCCAAGAAACAACACGCCCCCATCGGCATCTACACCCCCGATGAAATGCGCGCCATTCTCGCAGCAGCGGACGAGGCGGTTATCCCGGCACTGACCATAGCCGCGTTTGCGGGTTTGCGGCTGGCCGAAGTTTCACGGCTGGACTGGCGTGAGGTGAGGCTGTCTGAAAAGTTGATTGTTGTGAGTGCGGAAAACGCCAAGACCGCCGCCCGCCGATTGGTGCCCATCAGCGACAACCTCGCCGCCTGGCTTACACTGCACGTCAAACGGGCGGGTGCGTTGAATCCTTGCGAAGAACAAGCTGAGAATGTCGGCAACGCCTTGGGCGACCGTTTTGAACGTGCAGCGGCACGGGCCAAGGTGTCGTGGAAGCGCAACGGTTTCCGCCATTCTTACATTTCGTATCGTGTCGCCGTGCTCAAAGATGTGCCTGCCGTGGCACTGGAATGCGGCAATTCACCGCAAGTCATATTCTCCAATTATCGAGCGTTGGCCACCGATCCAGAAGCCAAAGATTGGTTCTCCATCCTGCCGCCGAAGAAAAGCTAAGCTGCGGAGGAAGATCCACAGCGCAGCCATCATCGATGTGGAAATGGCCGGAAGGCCGAAGTCCAGTCCAGACGAAAATCTGCCTCGTTCATCTGCGCTTGCATTTCATTCGACCGTGGTGTGGCATCGTTCGAGAAGATTCCATATAGCCGCGCCTGTTTAGAAAAGTTCTTCCGTTCGCGCGTTGATTTAACTCTCTCCGCTGTCACCAACCCGACCCGGAGCAAGTCAATCCAGACTCGTCCTCCAGAACATGATTCATGCCCAAGTTTGCGGGCGTTCACAAACGAGCGCAGGGCTTTCTTGTGGTTCTCTTCAAGTGCATACAGGCAGCCTTGGAGGTAATGCACAACGCCATGAAGTTTTCCGCGCCGCAAGGACTTGCAGGCAACCTTGCACAATTCCCGCGCGAGCTTCCTGTCTTCGTTCGCCTTGGGCCGGTATGGTTCGACCAGATATTTCAAGAATTCCAACGCCACATCCGCGCGATCCGGCGCAGGAGTCTGCTTGTAAATCAACTGAAAGAGTCGTTTGCATTCTTGTTCAGCGATTTTGGCGTCTGCTTCGTTGCAAAGCCACTGGTGTTTTTCCGTAGCTATAAAATATGTGCCCAACCCCAAAAACTCAAATCTCCGCCTCACCATGTTGGCGACGGGAAGGTCAATTTGCCCACTAAAGGTGCGCCGCGAAACCTCGACCGCAGCCTTCACTGTCGACCTGAACGGAGCACCTTCGATTTCTACTGGAATCGCGATATGAGCGGGCAAAGACCAGCTTCCGGCATTCAGTTCAGCTTCGTCACGAGGCAGATGACACAATTTTCCCGTTCGTTCGGTCTGGCAAAGTTCCTCGTTTAAATTCCGGGCAAGCTCGTGAACATGATCATCCATGAGCGGGTAGAAATGCTTCTGTTGACCCGGAGTGTTACCCATGAAGGTCCTTGAACTGAGCGCAACCCAAATTTCGCCCGGTTCCGATTTTGGAAACTCAGAACGCACCTGCTTGACCACCGAACGAAAGTGATTGAAACAAAGCACAAAGTAGTTGAGCAGTTCCAAAACCAAACCGTCGTCGAAAAACTTTCTTGCATCACGCACGCACCGGTCGATAAATCGCGCCAACACCAGTGTAATCCGTAAATGCAAAACCCCATGCGCACACTCAACAATTAGATCAATGGTCGCGTCGGACGGGCTGGTCTTGAGGTTGGAATATTTGCTAATATCTCCCTCCAGGGCAATTGCGTGCTTTTTCTGCTTATCTGCCGGAAAGTGGTCGTAAAATCGTCGCGAAAGCTCAGCGTTCGATTCATTTTTTCCCCTTACAAATTTTTCAATGACCTTCATTACACATGAATCCAGTCCGCGTCCACGCAATGGGATGAACCAGCAGTCATCTGGGCTTGCCACAAATTCGGTATCGTCTTTTAAATTAAACGCAAGCCTGAGCGCCAGCCATGGAAGGTAGAAGCGATGCGACAAGGCCCAGAGCACGGCTTGCTTCGTGGCCCGTCCGGGCACCAATTGCCAACTCAGAATTTCATATCGTTTGAGAAATTCATGCAGTTCTCTGTGAAGCACGTCAATATGCGCTTGGGATTCGGCTGCCATGTCGTGCAATCCCGGTTTCAATACGCGGCGAAGGATGTCGCGATACTCGTCAAGATTGAGCGCATCCGACTTCCGCTCCATTTGCTTGAATCTCTGTTTCTCCTTTGCGGAAAAAAAAGTTTTTTCCAATCCCTCACGTGAATGACTCAGGTTGGTCATTACAAAAGTCAGGGTTTCCTCAAACGAGGGCACTCGATTTGCCACAGATTTTTCAGGTCTGCATGTGCCTGGAAATCGCTTTTTCATCGACGAGTTGTAGTTAAGTGTTTCATCTGCATCTTGCCAAGCAGGTAATCGGCGAAGGGGCAAGCGGAGTTTTGAACCTCCGCTTGCCTTGTTCACCATGCCCTAATCGTCGTCGCCCTGGCCACGGCTGTTCCAGTATTCATCGTTGTTCGGATTCATCTGGTTAGCATGGTTGTCCAGGTCGTCCTGTGTCGGATCATCATTCATATTTGTTTTTCCGTTCCAGCGGCCTTACCTGCTGCGTGAGTTTGCGCCGGTCATCGCGGCTGACATCGCCCGTGCGGCAAAACTGCCTTTGGGAATGGCGCCTTGATTGAGTCGGGCGGTTGCTGAATAAATCCGGGAAGCGTCCCGGACAGTCATCGGCACCGGTGCCGGCGACTTCGCTGTGTTTGTCTTCATCATTTGTATTTTTTGTTTGCGGAACAGCCAACTTGGCTGTGTTGTCGCGTCAAAATTAGTCTGACCACCGGTTTTGCGGAATGGCGTGAGTCTGACAAGAATTCCAGTCCGACACCCCGCCTAAATAGACCGCAATTTTGACATAATCGCCTTTCTGTTGCGTGCTGCGGTATTCGAGCGAACTGAGGCGAACTCCGGGGAGATTATTTGGTGTATGTGATACATCTGCCGACGGCAAATCCAACCCATGATGAAATGAAAAACCATCATGAAATCAGAACCAAATCCAATCATTGCGCTGCCGGATTACGAAACCAAGTCACAAGTGGCGCGGCGCTTAAACGTCAGCCGCCGGACAATTGACAATCTCATGCGACAACGCCGTCTGCCATTTATCAAGATTACGTCCAAAATTGTTCGGTTTCCAAAAGCCGAAGTAGATGCCTACCTCACCCGACAATTTCAAATCAACGCTATTGATCAGTAAACGTGTTTTACGAACGAGGTGTGAAAATGGGGTAATTTGCTGGTGTCATTTTCGTCTGAATTCGCCTATTTTTCCGTCGTTAAATAAATGGCAGAATGGCTTGTTAAACCTTCACCCATGAGCAAATCAACCGTAGATCAAATCCGAGAACGCTTCGACGGCGACGTTGAGCGGTTTTCCAACCTTGAGACCGGGCAATCCGCCACCATTGATGCCCCATTGTCGCTGTCGTTGATCGCCGAGGCAGCCGCGCGGGTCACACCCCGCGCGAAATCGCTCCTGGATGTTGGCTGTGGCGCTGGCAACTACACACTGAAGGTTTTGGAGCGGTTGCCCAACCTTGATGTGACATTGATCGACCTCAGCCGGCCCATGTTGGACCGTGCCGTCGAGCGAGTCAGTCGAGCGACCTCCGGCCGAGTCACCGCGTTGCAAGGCGACGTTCGGGAATTGCAGATCGGCGATGCGCGTTACGACATCATTTGCGCCGCCGCCGTTTTGCATCATCTCAGGGAAACCGAAGAGTGGCGCAACGTGTTCTCCAAGTTTCACCAATCACTCAGAGCGGGCGGCTCAATTTGGATTTCGGATTTGATTGAGCATACGGACGCCCGCGTGCAGGCGCTCATGTGGGAGCGTTATGGAGCCTATCTGACGCAACTCAAGGACGAGGCGTATCGCGACCATGTTTTTGCCTACATCGCGCAGGAAGATTCAGCCCGACCGCTGATGTTTCAGTTGGACCTGTTGCGTTCGGTCGGATTCAGCCAAGTTGAACTTTTACACAAGAACAGTTGCTTCGCCGCGTTTGGCGCAATCAAGTAAGCCCAACCAACCGGTTGGCGTTTTTTATCCTGGATTCAATTCGGCTTCGGCCTCGCTCTCACACCGCTCAATGAAGGCGAGAATACTGGCCAAATGGAAAAGCCGGACACCTTTTATTTTTCCGGGTTCCCGAATTGAGACGGATCGAATGAAGCCCTTCCCCGCCCAATCGTAAAGTTTTGGCCGCGAGCAGCCGGAATAAAACTCGTGCCCGCGCTTGGGTGCCCGCACCCAGACCGGCAAATCGCGCTGCCGGTCGGTCATGATCTGCTCGGCCGACGGAGAAAGTGATCGTTTGCCATTTCTTTTCGCCCCCAAATCAGTGCTCATACGGTTATTGCTTGTTTGTGTTTGATGGTCCGACGTTGAACCGGCTCAATTTTTTCAATCACGGCCTCGGCCTCGGTGTTTTCAACCGCTTCCACCTGGCTAGGCGCTTGGTTCTTGGTCAGATCAAGTTTTTCCTCAATTTCACTCTGGCGGCGGGTCAATTCTTGATAGCGGTCCTCGCGCTCAAACTTTGCCCCAACTTTTTCGCCAAGCTCCTTGACACGCTTGTTGGCGTCGGTGATGTCCAACTCCAACCTCTCTGCGCGCTCTTCAAATCCCTGCACCGTCGCTTCCAGCGAACGGATGGTGCCGAGTGCCGTGTCTGTGACCCGCGCTCCGTAACTGTTTTGGCCGCGTAAAACCATTTCGGTAGTGTTGTTGAAACTCGGACGCAGAAACAAATCAAAACCTGCAAATTTTCCCAGACGAACATCCTCCCCGAAGCGAGCCTTCAATTTTTCGGCCCGACGCAAAATCATTTCGCCAGCGATGCCACGGTTGTTGGATTCCTGGCCGTCGAGTTCAATGCGGAATTTATCGCCCGACGTGTCCTGACGCACAACCAAGTCCTGCCGCAGATTGGCAAGCCGCGTGGAGAATATTTCGGCGTCCTCGTGCGAGCGGCGGAGATTGGAACGGATGCGGTATTGCTCCTCGGCATGGGCGGAACGCAACCGGGTGAGGCGGATCAATTCGGCGTCCACCTGGGCTTTTTCAATCACCAGCGGGTTGCCCGATGCGATGGCCTTCACCTCGGCGTAGGTCAGAGCCGCTGAATCCAAATCTTCAAGCCGCCGGATCGTCATGTCGCCGCTCATCACCTGCGCGATGAACTTCGCCTTCGTCTCCAACGTCTGCCACATGTAGGCGTCAAATGAACCTTCGGTGACGTAGCGAAAAATCTGGATGACGGAATTCTTGTTGCCCTGCCGGAGAATGCGCCCTTCGCGCTGCTCCACGTCTGCCGGTCGCCACGGCGCGTCAAGGTGGTGCAAGGCAATCAATCGTTCCTGCACGTTCGTTCCCGAACCCATCTTCTGCGTGCTGCCGAACAGCACACGGACTTTGCCCGAACGCACATCACGGAACAGCGTCAGCTTGGAAACATCCGAGTCGTAATCCTGAATGAAGGCGATTTCAGAACTTGGAATGCCAAGTTTTTCCAACTTCTGCGCCATGTCGTTATAGACGGAGAAACCTTTGTCTTTAGGCGTGGAGAGGTCGCAGAACACAAGCTGGGCGGAACGCTCCGGTTTGGATTCCTGCCAGATGTTGAAAATCTTTTCGACAGCCAGATTCACCTTGCCCTGCGGTTCATCCGGTGCGGCCGGTTTCATCAAGCGAAGATCCAAAGCTGCCTTTCTCCCCTCCGACGTAATTTTGAGCATGTTGTCTTCGCTGGGATCAACGCGACCATTTTTCAATCGCTCGGCCCGCGCAGCGAGCGATTGCACAAATTCTTTCAGCTCCTCGGTGGCGGGCGCATTGCGGATGGTCGGCTTTTCGCCGTCCAGCTTCGGGCGGGGCAGATTCAACATCGCGGCGCTTTGCACATCGGCGGACTGGCGGAACATCTGCATCAATTCCGGCACATTGATGAAACGGGCGAAGCGCGTGTTCAGCCGGTAGCCTGC
>Ga0302197_10000972_pt1 | contig 28658 bp, 17 predicted proteins | sample II_Bog_N2_1_FD_193526 | JGI IMG/M metagenome (GOLD analysis project Ga0302197, IMG submission 193526) | Peat permafrost microbial communities from Stordalen Mire near Abisko, Sweden - II_Bog_N2_1 | ecosystem: Environmental > Terrestrial > Soil > Wetlands > Peat | place: Sweden: Abisko... | reverse complement strand
GCCGGGGTAAAATCAGTCAAGCGAAAGTCCTTTTGTGCCGTAAACACTGTCTAGTCAACATGTTTTTAGCACATCAGGCTTTCGCTCCATACTGCTTCGTGCATTATTCAGGCTAGCGTGATATTCATCCAACAATATTCGTCCGAACAGCTTCATTTGGCGTGGAGAAATCCTTCAAAAGGCTGGTTCGTGGAATCTGGAGGCGGAGTTTCGATTGAAGAGAATCGTATAAGGCTCATCGATGCGGGCAGAAGTCCCGGCTCCGCAAGTCCAACGTCGCGAATCGACGACTTTTGCCGGCGCGGCCAGGCATCGTCAATGAGCAGAAAATCGCCGAGGCACTCACCGAACTCGGATATGTCCTCAAATGTCGCCTTATGGCAGGTTTTCCAGGGAACTTGGCATCGTTCCTACCGCATCTGACAACTCAATCCCAGCTTCGTAAGGGAAGAACAAATACTGACCTGGAATCATTCCGAACTCGAGAACCTAAATCTGCCCGCCGTATCGAAAGAATGGCGTACCTTAGCGCAAACGCCCCTGCCATCGCAAATCGGCATTCTCCACCAAACACTTTGCACGCATGTTTCTGGTTGCGGTGTGGTAAGCCTATGATTGACATAGGTGGAAATTCCATGGCGACTCTAGGTCGATCGCTCAACGGCTCTGAAGATAGGCGCCCCAACGCTGCCGGTCGACTTTGTTGCGTCGCCCGGCAGCCGATTCTGGATCTGCACAGCCGCGTTCATGCTTATGAATTGCTTTTGCGAGGAAGGACAGAGCTGGAAGGGAGCGGTGAATCGGTCGGCCGCAACATGGCAGAGACCGCGGCGTTCTTTGGTCTGCAAAAGCCAAGCGAATTGAAGAAGTTGACCGGCAAAATGACGGCTCATGTGAGCTGTCCGGCAGAGGCGCTGAGCGATCAGCTTGCGCAGGTTCTTCCTCCAACCCTCACAGTTCTGGAGATACGGGCGACCCCGGAAATCTCGGCCGACATACTTGCCCAATGCCAGCAAATGAAGGGACTGGGGTTTCGGCTCGCACTGGACGATTTCAGATGGCAGCCGGAATTGAAGCCGCTCGTGGAACTGGCCGATTACATCAAAGTGGACATTGGACGGACGCGACCGGAGGAACGCCGGGAGTTGTTTGAGCGGCTGCACGGGACGCCCCCTGCCATGCTGGCCAAGAGCGTTCATACCCAAGTCGACTACCGGCAGGCGCGCGAAGAGGGATTCGCGCTCTTCGAAGGCTACTACTTCTGCCAGCCTGTGCCGATGAGAAACCGCCGGCCGCCTGTTAACCAGATATTACGGATCGACATTCTGAAAGCACTGCAACAGCAACCCTTGGACTTGCGCAAGGTGAGCCAGTTAGTAAAGCGCGACGGTCCGATCACCTATCAACTGCTGAGGTTGGTCAACTCCCCAATTTGGGCAATACGCCAAGCGGTTGCCTCGATCGAAGTGGCGCTGCTGGCGGTGGGCGACGATGCATTTCGCCGTATTGCCACGCTGGCTATCGCGAGCGAGTTCAACGGTTCTCAGCCTGCCGAGCTGTTGTGTATGGCGATGGTGCGGGGGCGATTCTGCGAAGTGGCTGGACTCAAGCGCAACCTGGACCCGTTTGGACAATACCTGCTGGGGCTTTTGAGCCTGCTGCCGGCAATGCAAGGCCAGTCGATGAGCGATGTTGTTCGAGCGCTGCCGCTCAACGACGAAATACGGGCGGCGCTCTTAGGAACGAAGAATCCAGAGCGCGTGCTGCTGGAATGGCTTGAGAGCTGCGAGCGCGGCGACTGGGCCGGGTGCGATGCTGCGGCCCAGGCCGATAATCTGGACCAGCAGGAGCTGGCCAAGGTTTATGTGGAAGCGGTTGCATGGGCTGAGCTGGCATTGCATTCAGCCGGCTAGGGCAAAACCATGGATATTGCGTCCTGATTAGTTTCGTTCCAGATCGCTGCTCCCTGGTGGTCGCATCGACTGGAGTGCTTTCGCCCCGGGATACATCGTCCCTGGTTTTGCCATAGCAATTCTTCCCGGTTGCGCTTCTCCTTCAGCAGGACCGGCTATAACTGAATACTCACCGGCCAAGTTTTCCAGATATCGGAACAGTAATCCCGAATCGAGCGGTCCGAGGAGAATTTGCCAATCCGCGCCACATTCAGGATGGACATGCGCGTCCACGCCTCCTGATTCCCATAGGCCAGGCTCACCGTGTCCTGACAATCGATGTAGGACTGGTAATCGGCGAGAAGCATATAGTCGTCGTTCGTCAGCAAAGAGTCGACCAGGGGACGAAAGAGGTTTTTGTCACCGTGGGAAAGCTCGCCGCTGGTCAATGAATTGAGCACTTCACGCAGGTTCGCGTTCGACTCGTAGATGGTGCGCGGGTTGTAGCCCTCCCGCTGGTGCTGCTCGACCTCGGGAGTTGTAAGCCCGAACAGAAAGAAATTCTCCACCCCAACTTCTTCCCGGATCTCGATGTTCGCACCGTCGAGTGTGCCAATCGTGATTGCGCCATTCATGGCGAACTTCATGTTTCCCGTTCCTGAAGCTTCCTTGCCAGCCAGGGAAATCTGTTCGGAAAGATCGGCCGCAGGGTAAACCCTCTGGCCCAGTTTTACGCTGAAGTCAGGCAGGAACACGACCTTTAGCCTTCCCCTTACGATCGGGTCCGAGTTGATAGCCTCTCCAACACAGTGGATTAGCTTGATGATCAGCTTGGCCATGCGATATCCGGGGGCCGCCTTGCCGCCAAAGATGAAGGTGCGGGGTCCCTGTACGGAATCCGGGTCCCGCTGGATGCGCTTCAACAGTGTCAGGATGTGAAGAACCTGCAAGTGCTGACGTTTGTACTCGTGCAGCCGTTTGACGAGCACATCAAACATCGAGTCGGGGTCGGTCGCAATCCCTAACCGGTCGAGGATGTAAGCGGAAAGCTGGACCTTGTTGTGTCGCTTGATCGCCCTCCATTCCTCGCAGAACTCCGCATCTGCAATCATGGGCTCCAATCGCCGCAACTTTTCAATGTCTCGTATCCACGCCGAGCCAAGCCGCGCCGTGAGCAGCTCCGCCAGGCGGGGATTGCTCAACACCATCCAACGGCGCGGTGTCACCCCGTTCGTCTTGTTCGAGAACTTCTCCGGAGTGAGCGCATAGAAATCGCTAAGCACATTTGTTTTCAATAACTCAGTGTGGAGCGCAGCCACCCCATTGATCGCATGACTTCCGAGTGAGGCCAAATGCGCCATGCGCACGGATTTCTCGCCTCGGCCCCCGTTTTCGTTGATTAAAGACAGACGCTGCACGCGCCCTTCGTCGCCGGGAAACTTCTGGCGGACATTGATCAGGTGTCGGCGGTTGATCTCTTCCACAATCTCCAGGTGGCGCGGGAGCAGTGAGCCGAACAGGCTGCGAGACCACTGTTCCAGGGCCTCAGGCAGAAGAGTGTGGTTCGTGTAAGACAAAGCGTGTTGCGTGACATGCCAAGCTGTCTCCCACTCCATGGAATGCTCGTCGACCAGCAGGCGCATCATCTCCGCCACCGCAATTGCCGGGTGCGTGTCGTTCATCTGAATGGCGAAGTTGCGGTGCAACTCTGCCATGGGTCGATTTTGCGCAGCCTGAATGCCTAGAATATGCTGCAGGCTGCACGAGACGAAGAAGAACTGCTGCGCCAGCCGCAACTCCTTGCCCTGAACGTCTTCGTCGTTCGGGTAAAGAATCTTTGAGATGTTCTCCGACGACACCTTTTCAGCGACCGCGCCAATGAAATCCCCTTGATTGAAAGTCTCAAAGTCGAAGCTCTCAACCGCCTGCGCCGCCCATAAGCGCATGGTGTTCACGGTGTTTGTTCGATAGCCCAGAATCGGCGTATCGAAAGGAACCCCGCGTACCACCTTCTTCGGAATCCATGTTACCCGCAACCGCCCATCGGCGTCGGTGTGGGTCTCGGTGCGTCCGCCTAGCTTTACTTCAAACCCATCCTCCGGTCGCTCCAACGCCCAGGGATTGCCAAGCCGCAACCACTTGTCGGTAGACTCCACCTGCCATCCATCGCGAATCTGCTGATCGAAGATTCCGTATTCGTAGCGGATGCCATAGCCGATAGCGGGAATATCCAAGGTAGCTAGAGAATCCATGAAGCACGAGGCCAGCCGGCCCAGCCCGCCATTGCCCAACCCAGGCTCTTCTTCCTGCTCGATCAGAACATTCAAATCAATGCCCAACTGTCGCATTGCCTGCTCGGTCTCGTCGAAGATTCCGAGATTGATCAGATTGTTCGCTAGATGGGGCCCGGTCAAAAATTCCGCCGACAGGTAACAGACCACGCGGACATCTTGCGCCTGGTAGTTCTTTAACGTCGATATCCACCGCTCCAGTATCCGGTCGCGTACAGTATGCGCGAGCGCCATATAGAGGTCGTTGACTGTCGCCCGCTCGAGCGACCTGCCTTGCACAAAAAACAGGTTATCGAGAAACGACTGTGCAAGCGCCTCGGCGCCAAGCGCTGTTCTCTGCCCCTTGCGCGATGCCGACGGCGGCAATACTGTATCAAGCTCTTCTGACATCGTTGCCCTCACTACACGCCGAACTTGGAGATTGAATGGTGCGAATTGTGCTTGCACAATCGCCCTGTACTTGAAGAATACGCCTTAAAGAAAAGCCAAGTAAGAAAGTGGAGGAACCCGAGCGCCGACTCAGTGGCCTCGACCGACGCAGGGGGATGCTACAGCATCCCCCTTTCGCTGTGGGTGTGCTTGCAGAAACTCCTCATCGGGAGAGGCACCTAAGCGTTAAATCCTGGGGGTACGGGGGCAAAGCCCCCAACTGTTACGCCGGCACCCAAGCTTCCTTCTGATGCACGGGCGATCTCTCATAATGCATCGGCAAACGTGCGTGACGCCATGGGAGTCACATTGACGATGGGAGCCACTATCTCTTCGCTGACAAGTTCGGGTGTCCAGGCAAGGGCAACGACAAGGGCGACGTGGTAGGACTCTGGGGTTATGCACGGCGGAACTTCATGGTTCCGATTCCGAGTGTAAATAGCTGGGATGAGTTGAACGCGCATTTTGCAGCAGAGTGCCGTGAGCGGCGGCTGCGCGGGCAGACGGGGACGATCGGCGAGCGATTCGAACGCGATCAGGCGGCGATGCTGCCGCTGCCTGCTGCTCCATACGAAGCCTGCGAAAAGGTCTCTACGCGGGTCAGTAAGTTGTCGCTGGTGCGCTATCGCACCAACGACTACTCCGTTCCCACCGAGTAATCTTCGAGGAATCTGTGGACATGCGCACACGCATCTGCGCTCAGGTTGGAGGATAAGTCGAGGGATGGCCAGTTGGAAGGGGGTACCCATAACACTAACGGGCAGGTGCCCCAGGTCCCGCCGACCTTCCAAACCCCCTTGAGGGTGCCCCCGGTCTCTCGGCGGGTGGCCCAGGTATTGAAAAATGCTGATCGATCCACAACATGAATGAATGGGTGGCCCAGGTCTCGCTTTTGAGACCTGGAAAGCAACAACGCCTCAGTCGCCAGGGATCACTCCCTTGACGTCGCCCAGCTTCCTGGTTTCTTGCTGCCCGTGCAGTTCGCGCCCTGTCTCCGGATCGCACAAGTTGTGCAGCAGAAGCCGGCGGTCGGCTACCTGGATCGCGTGCAGCGAAGTGTTGCTAGCCGCTTGGGCATGGGACTGGCGCGGTCGCGGCTGATGCTAGCGACTGATACCTCAAGGGGTCTGGTCCAACGCCATGCTCAGACGCGTAGTGCGCCGGGCGTACCTCCCCGTCTGCAGTATCCTCCAGGCCCTGGACCTTCCAACTGTGATCTGCGAACAGTGAACTGCGCGTTACCCCGGTCCGCTGTTGTACACTCCCCTTGATGAAAACCACCGCCTTCTGCACCCTCGTTCTTGTTGCCTCCGCCGCTCTTGTCGCCGCCCAGGAAGCCAAACCCAAACCCGAGGACACGGAAATCTGGAAGCCCGTCCCGACCGTTGTCACGGCCGGCGCAACCTGCGGCGCGCCGCCCTCTGACGCTCTCGTCCTCTTCGATGGCAAAAGTCAGGACGAATGGGTCTCGGCGCAGGACCACACGCCGTCAAAGTGGAACATCACCGACGGCCTGCTTACAGTGGCCAAAGGCACCGGCAACATCGAGACCAGGCGCACTTTCAAGGACTACCAGCTCCACCTCGAGTGGCGCATTCCCGCCACTATCACCGGCTCCGGCCAGGGTCGAGGCAACAGTGGCGTCTTTCTCGCCTCGACCGGTCCCGGCGACGACGGCTTCGAGCTCCAGATTCTCGACCCATGGAACAATCCCACCTACACGAACGGCATGGCCGGCAGCCTCTACAAGCAGGCCATTCCCCTCGTCAACCCGGGCCGCAAGCCGGGCGAGTGGCAGACCTACGATGTGGTGTGGACCGCGCCCACCTTCAACGACGACGGCTCGTTGAAAACGCCCGCCTACGCCACCGTCTTCTTCAACGGCGTCCTGGTCGAGAACCACTTCGAACTCAAGGGCCAAACCCTCTACATCGGTAAGCCCTTCTATAAGAAGTATGATCGCGCGGCTATCAAGCTCCAGGCCCATGGCGACAAGAGCGAGCCGCTCAGCTTCCGCAACATCTGGGTCCGCGAACTCCCGTGAAGACAGTGGTTAGCGGACCTCGGCCATCGGTGGTTTGCCGCTGTTGAAGAGATTGAGGGGCCTGCTAGACTCTCCGCCTGCGCACTCGAAGACCCCGGCGAAGCGTAGCCGGAGTTCGAGGATGGAGGCCCTTGCTTCGAGAGCCATTTGAGAAGTGAAGGCAAAAGACAGCCCCGGCGCGCATTTGAAGCGCTGTGAATTTCGGGACCCTTTCCTTCATTCCCGAGCAGGTATAGACTTGCGGCATTTCAAGCTTCACCAGATAGGGACCCCCATGGGAACAAATCCGTCTTCACCCGACAAGAGCGATGTCGTATCTCAGGAATCAACTCCGATGCCGAATCACAGGTTAGCCCGCGCAACATGCCTGATTTTATTCGCCGGTCTGTTTTTCGTCGCGCTCCGGAGTTGGGGTCAGGCTGGCCCTCCGCAGGGCCGCACGTCAGTCGCTTCCACGTCGGCCCATCATCTCGCTGACCCGCCGCACCGGAGCGGAGCTCTTGTTCCCGGCACGACGGAGGGCGCAAGCGAACCAGCGCCGCTTGGCGTGGCGCCACCGCCTGGCCAGGCCTGGCACGTTCAGGCGAACGATGACTTCGCTCAGGACGACTCAATCAACCAGTCGCTCTGGAACGGCGGTACGGGCGGGGGCATGCCGCCAGGCTTTTGTCGCGCGCCTGCCACGAGCTGCGGGTACACTGGCGACGACTGTAACAATTACTTCGGCACTTACCCGAAGCCGCCATTTGAAACGATCGTCCACGGCGTGGGTCTGGTGATTCAAGCAACGCAGGCCGCGCCGGGGGACGTCAAATACTACGACAACAAGATGGCCGACATACAGAGCTACGGAAAGATAACGATCCATCCGGGGTCGTTCGTCGAGTGGCAAGCCAAGATGCCGACAGATCGACACGGTGAGGGTGATGGCTGGCACGTTGACTTATGGTGCGCGCCCCTCAGCCGGCATAGGTGCGACGATTCAGCCGAGGTGGATGTTGCAGAAAAGGTCCTCAGCGTCGCCGATAGCTCGGAGGCACATTATGTCGTCCACGATGAGCCGGATGGCCTCAACACCGTCATTGAGGAGACCTACAGCGCGCCGGGGAAACCCGATCTGTCGGCTGCCTTTCACACTTACGGCGTGTTCTGGCGCAATGACCCTTCGGGTAAGCAAGGCTCGCTGGAAGCGTACATCGATGGCAAGCCGATCGTGGACCATTCGGTGCCAATTAATGACCCATCATGGGGTGGTGGGGCGTACTGCTACGCCGGATGGATGCAGCAGGAGTTGGTAGTCTGGGGTGGTGGTGTTTCTAACAACGCGCATACCTCTTCGAAAGACCCGCTCTATATCAGGCGCTTCACGGTTTGGAAAGCATACTGAGCCTTGGCTTTCGCTATGAGCGCAGTGCGATCTGCCACTCCATGATCCTGGGTCGACTAAAACAGACGGAAGGCCAATGCGCTCATGCGGAGATTCAACCGGATCCCCAGATTCTGCCACCGATCCTTGACGTGAGCCCCGGCGATCTTGCGTGAAGCCAGGATTCCTCCCGGCCAGGTCAGCGAATTCGGGAACTAATCGCCTAAAAGTGGCCAAAATATAGCACGCCCATTCGCTGAATTCGGATAGATCCTGACTAGTTGCCCAGTGTTCGGGATTGCGACCGCCCGTCCTGGCACCCGATTTCCGGCTGGTTGGGTGTTCTTCGTGCAAGCAGCGATTCCAGCAAGCGGCGGCTACGGTACCGCGTGCATAAATCCCAACCCAAGCTTCAGCCCAAGTTTGTTGGCTCTTCAATGTATTATCACGTACTTACAGGTGCTTGGCAGTCCCCGGGGCCTGCTGTATGTTGTTGATTCTGTTAACGCGTCCGCTTTGGCACGGAAGAGGTCGCTGGTTCGAATCCAGTCGTGCCTACCATATCTACATTTAATTCAAGCACATCCAATGACGACCTCCTCTTTCTCCTCCGATCCAGGGTGCTGAAGGGTGCTGATGGTTTCAGCAAAAATTTCGTCCTGAGATGCCCACAGAATCGGAAGAAAAAGCGTAACTACACATATCGTATTCATTTTATTACGCTTACATGGAACTACAGGGTGAAGGATCATCGAAGATGCTGAATCTAAATCCACAGAGACTTGAGCAGGCTGTTGCTGCGCGGAGAAACATCCACCGGCAACAACGGATGAACGAATACCTTGCGCTGGCCTTTTAGAACACCTTGCGTGCGGTTCTACAGATTGGATGCAGCTCTGCCCTGTTTCTGCTTGGCGATAGCGAGCTCAGTAAAGGGAACGTGCATGGTGCGGTCAATACTCATGTGTCAATTCTGAAATGGACATGCCCCGCAGCCAAAAACATCCTGGTACACCGCATCGCGGTTGCTGAGCGGTAGGAAATGACGAGGTGAAGTGACCGCAAACTGGCTTGAGCAGTGGCCCATGCGCCGGCGACTACTAGTTTCGTTGTGATTGCATCGAGAAGGGCGCGGCATTGTGTGCGTAACATGTACACTGCAATTCGCGTCATGGAAAACCTTGCCACAAGGCGAGTTTTCGTTACAAATCAGATAACGGTGAGTTCGTTGGCGTTTTGGCATGGACTGGAAGTTCCGGCTCCCCCCATGGCCTTTATGAAGCGGTTCCGGCCATCGTGAAGAGTCCTCCTGATGAACAAGCTTCTCATGCCGCAATTGGGACGAGTTGGAATCCGATAGCGTTGGCTTGTTTGCGCAGGCGTTTTTCGTGTCTTTGAGCCTGTTTTCGATCTTCTTCAAGGAAGATGGTTTCGTCGTATGCCTGTCCTGTGGCGAGCATGTGGTAGATGATGCGGGCGAGTTTGTGGGCTGCGGCAGTGATGGCCTGAGGAGCACCGAGGCGTGCGCGCATGCGCCGGTAGAAGCTGCCGAGGTGGGAGCGGCTTCGGGCCAGGGTTTGTGCGGCGAGGCGCAGAGCACGGCTTGCGCGGCTGTTGGTCTGGCGGGTTTTGGATGAGAGCACCTTGCCGCCACTCTTGTTGTTGGCCGGACACAGAGCCAGCCAGCTGGCGAAGGCGGCAGCGTTGGGGAAGCGATTGAGTTGTGGTCCGATCTCGGCCAGCACGATATGAGCGGTGAGGGCGCTGATGCCGGGTATGGCGGTGAGATCGACGCCGAAGATGCGGTGCAGTTCCGGCGCCATTTCGAAGTAGAACTGATTTTTGCGGTGCTTTTGTTTTCCGCTGTTGGCAGGTGGGGTTGGCCGGTTTTGTCGCGGATCGCTTTTGCCGTCCAGGCGCTGCATGAGCTGCTCGATCTCGCGATCGCATTCGGCCATCAGTTGCTGATAGTGCCGGTCGGTCAGGAGTCGCTCCACGGTGGGCGCCAACTCTGCAGCGCCGGTTGAAAGCAGCGCAGAAGCCTTGTGCAAGATGGCAAAATCTGCGCGAGCGGAGCGAACCGCTCTCAAACCGCAGACGAACTCAATGCGCACGCCCCTGCTCACTTTCTCCACCGATCGCACCAGTAACCCGCCGATCTGCCCAGTGGAGCGGACGTGGGTTCCCCCGCAGGCGTTCTTGTCGCAATCTGCAATGTCGATCAGGCGAAAGCTGCCCTGCCTGTCTGGAAGTTTGCGAAGTTGGCCAGCAGCCAGCATGGCTTCGGCCTCGGCGCGGGACACATAGCCAGAAGTTACCGGGCGATCTTCCCCGAGGATCTCGTGCGCAATCCGTTCCACACTCTCCAGACCGTGGGGCGTAATTGGTCCACCGGACAAATTGATCGTCGAAGTGCTTTCCCCCAAATGAAAGGAGATCGTTGGCGCCTGAAGTTCCTGCCAAATGATGGCAGAGAGCAGGTGTTGTCCCGAGTGCTGCTGCGTATGATCGAACCTCCGCTCCCAGTCGATCTGTCCCTCTACATGAGTCCCCGCGGCAAGCGGTTCGCGCACGAAATGTCACACCGTGCCCTCCTCGTCCTCCTCTATCTGTTCCACGGGAACCATCAGCGCCGCTCCGTCCCGCGCAAGTGCGCTCAGCCGCCCCGTATCGAAAGGCTGCCCGCCGCTGGTCGGGTAGAAGGCGGTACGGTCCAGCGCCAGCTGCCAGGCCAATTTTCCATTGCCGCTCGTGAATTCGCGGAGGTCGGTTACGGCTGCGGTGAAAGTTCTGAGAAAGGAATCTGAATGGTAGAGACGCTCAGACATATGCAAGCACGAATCTCCAACTGGGGACCGGAGAAAACTCTTGAAACATCGCGCAGGACCGGCCATCCCCACATAGTGTAGTGCGCGCAGCGCGTGCCGCTCCTGCCAAGAGGGTCTAACTCTGCGGCGAACGGCCTTTTGACTGAGGTGATTCGAGCCAGTCCGCGTCGGCGAGGATTCATGAGCATCGTCTTTGCGGCGTCCCATGGATTAGGATACCAATGGCATGCGAACGGTCAATAAGACACCAGCTTTAAGGTCGTGATCAATTCGGTGGGAAGTTCCTCGAAGTATAGAATCGCAGCGCTTGCGCGACGGCGATTGAAAGCCCAAAGCCAAATAGCTGCGCCGCTCAGCACGACCATCATGCATACATACCGGAATGGGCCGTTGAACGATCCAAGTTCAAACTCCGCGGCGGGAAGTGCGACGGTGATGATGAATATCACGAAGCCCCAGAAGATAAATTGGATATTCGATTTTCCAGGCAAATAAGAGCAGGTGAACGGAACCTTATAGAAGCCGATCAGATTGATTTCCGCGAGGATCCATCCTAGAAGCGCAAGAACGGCAAGATGCGCCGTGACCTGATGCCATGGTCTGAAGGCAAGCGACAAGAATGCCGAGACCAGCCAGACCGGAACGACAGAAAAGCACAGCAGGATTGTTCTGGTTACGGCAATATACTTCTCCGACGGCGAGAGCTGCGTGGTGCGCAAGACCCAATTGGCGGTGAGCGAAATGGGCAGCGAGAAGACGCTGCGCAGTGCGAAGACAGCCACACTCATCATAATGAACGTCGAGAGAATAAATCCGTCGGGCATAGAGCCACGCGTCGCACCCGATAGCTCACCACGCAGCCAGGAGAGCGCGATAGCGAAAACCACGGCAAGAAAAAAGGCAAAGGCGACGCGATGCTGGCGGCTGCGCCACAGCGAGCGAGCACTGAAGAGAGTAAGTGCTGTTTGAAGGGCATTGCCGAAGCGCGGCGTCCAGTGAATGCGACCTGATCCCGGCACCAGGTCCGGCTCTTCGACGATCTTTTTCATGGTGCGCAGATAGCACAGGATCAGGGAGGCCGCAGATCCGGATAGGACGATGCCCAAGCCGATCCACGCCCGCCATGCCAGCCACGTTAGCGTAGAGGGCAACGATCCGTTCAATTGATTGAAAAGTGCAAAGAACCAGAAATCGGGCGAGCAGGCCAGCAGCCACTGGTTATGGTGAGCGGCCAGTCCGGCGGGCGTTTCAATCGATGGTTCCAGGAAATAGACCCCGAGAAAGATGCCGAAGGCCGCAAGCTGCAAGATGGCTGAGAGGCGCAGAAAGATGCGGCGAGGAAGCAGTAGCGCGGAGAATCCTTGCACCGTGAGAATCGAACAGTAGAGGAAGCCGCTGGCCGCGGCCATGGTGAACCAGTAAGCGGCTAAAGCTTGCAGGAATCCCCAATGATTGCCGGGCATGGCTCCCGCAAACGCCGACAGCATGAGACTCGATGCGAAGTTCAGTGCGAGAATGGCCAAGCCCATCAGCGCGCTCGAGGAAGTCACCTTCGCCAACAGAATCGTATGCGGAGCAATCGGCAGCGGCGAAAGCACCATTACGTCGCGCAGGTCCGGGAATATTGCATCCCAGGTGATGACGGCAATCAGCCCGGCCACCAACATCATGGTCGCGATCAGATAGTGTTCCACATACCACGGGGCCATTCCGAAAACGCTAAGAATAAAGGGCACGTGGATCAAACTGAACATCATCAGCACCCCGGCAAATTGGCCGAGATACCCGGCAACATCGGCTTGTATCGACAAAGCATCGAAGTCTACAACGCGCAGCAGAAACTGGCGAAAGAGGATGCGAAAATCGGACGGCACATGTGCGAGCAGGAGTGCGAGCAGCTTATGCATGAATGAGATCCGCGATCTGCCGCGCCATCGAATCGGAGTCCTGCTCGACCGCGAGCTGAGAAAAAATGGCTTCGAGATTGGGCAACTCCATCAAGGAACGCAGGCTGGCGATGGAATCGTCGGCGACTAGTTTGCCACGGTGAAGAATCACTACGTGCGAACAGACGCGCTCGACCGTATCGAGTTCGTGGGAACTGAAGAGCACAACCTTGCCGCGCGCGGCCAGTTCCTGAATCAGGCTGCGCAAAACCAGCGCAGAAGCCACGTCGAGCCCTGAAAAAGGCTCGTCGAGCAGGATCAGTTCCGGGTTGTGCATGAGGGCTGCAATGATGAGGACTTTTTGGCGCATGCCCTTCGAGTAGCCGGAGATCGATAAGTGGCGGTCGTCGTGAAGTGAGAACAATTGCAGCAGCCCATCAATGCACGCAGAAGATTGTCTTTCCGGCAGATTGCGAAGCTGTGCAACCATGGTGAGATATTCGATCCCAGAGAGATGGTTGTAGAGGTACGGCTCCTCCGGAACGTAACCCATGCGCCGCTTGTAGGCCATCAGGTCATCTTGAATGGGCTCTCCCTGAAAGGATATTTCGCCCTCCGACATCTCGATGAGGCCGGTAATCATTTTCATAGTGGTGGACTTGCCCGAGCCGTTTGGTCCCAGATAGCCGGCGACTTCGCCGGGCCGGACCGAAAAGCTCACATCGTCCACCGCGGCAATCCCGGCGAACCGTTTGGATACATTGCGGAGTTCGAGCATGATTTACCTGTTCACCCTATGTAGCAAACGGTATAGGGGGTTGTCAAGTAGAAATCTACATAGGTAGAATGCGGCATGGCCTCAGAGGTAAAACTCTCCCACACGGCGGCGATCATCCTTCAGGCGCTCGATGCCGGATTTGTTTACGGCTTCAGCATCATGGAAATGACCGGCCTGCCCAGTGGAACCGTCTATCCGGCGATGCGCCGACTGGAGCGCGAAGAACTGATCCGCTCGCGTTGGGAAAAGCAGTCCATCGCCGACGCGGAGCAGAGGCCGGCAAGGAAATACTACAATCTGACGGCTGCGGGGAAGACGACGCTTGAGGCATCGCGTAGACGCTATCCGTTGCTGGAACGGCTGATTCCGAGCGACACTCAGGAGGCTAAATCCCTGTGAGACTTCCCTTCCAGTTGATCCTTCGCGTTTTCCATCGGAGCCTGCTCGGGTGCGCCTCTCTTTTGCTTTCGAAAAAGCCGCGCGAGGAGTGGTGTCGTGAGTGGCAAGGGGAACTGTGGCAGGCCTGCATCGCGCGTACGCCAATGGAGGGATTCTCATGGAGTGGAGAACGTGAAGTGGTGGAGTTCTGCCTCGGGGCGTTTCCAGATGCGCTCTGTCTGCGGAGCCAGGAGACACAAACCAGAGCGCTGTTTTCCTCACGGATCCCACAAATGGGACCAAACCGCCGCCGCAGCCAGTGCTACAAAGGCGACGCGCAACACCTGGACAAGTTCAAAAGGATGGTCAAGCTATGCGTGAGATTCGCTGTGCACTGCGCCTTCAGCAGGGTACGGAGATTGCGCCTCGTTTTCCCGGCTAATGCCGTCATCCGGCTCGCATGTGGTGTTCATGGAGGCTCCAATCCGCTAGTTTAAATATCTCTTCACGACCGCCATCAGATCATCCGCCGCTTCCAATTGAGATGGGCGGGGTTTCTGCTCCGGGGCAGGAGTCTTGAAAAATCGGCTTCGACCCTCTGCTCCTACGAAAAGTTGCCGAATCGATCTAACCAACCCGCAAGGCTTGCGTCTAAGATCCAATCCGCCGGACCCCTGTCTTTGCGATGGGGTTGGTAAATGACTGACGAATAGAGATATTCTGGAACGCCGAAATTCCGTGTACTATTTTCCTGAGGATGATCGATTGAGAGGAATTCAGGCAGGCTTACGCACCGGTCCCCATCCAAAGCGAAGTGCTTTGAGAGTGGCGGCTGTGGTGTGCCTGGTTCTTCTGGCATTTCTGGCCGTGATCCAGGTAACGCACGTCCATGCGTCCGCCAGCGATGCCAACCATTGCACCCTATGCGTCGCGATGCACTCGGTCGTGCCTCTCGGGATCATGTCGGTCACGGTTGTCCTGGTCAGGATTAGTGCGCCGGCGTCCCACTTTGTTGAAGTTCGCGCGATCATCCGTTTCTGGCACCCGACCCTTTTCATACGCCCTCCTCCCGCTGGCTGCTAGCGCATCTTCCGGTCCTATTCTTAGTCTGCTTCTGCCCGTCCGCCATACCAAATGATGGGCGAGGCCTCTTTTCTATCCCCAAAGTCAGACTAAGAAACGGAACGATGCCCCGATGCAAAGAGGATGCCGCGGCGATTTCCCCCCGCGGCCTCATCCCCGCATTCTTCAGCCATTACTTGGAGGTTTATTATGTTGCTTGAACGCGGCACGATTTCCCGTATTCTCCCCATCCTTGCCCTTTTCCTCGCGGCGCTTTCTTCGTCCGCTCAAAGCGGCAATGCAGGCAACGTCCGCGGCACACTCACCGATCCTGCGGGCGCAGTGGTTCTCAACGCCGTGATCCATCTAATCAACGATGTCAGTGGATTCGACCAGACAGCGACCACAGACGCGCAAGGCCAATTCGTTTTCTCCAACGTGCCCTTTAACCCCTACCGCATCAGCACTGTCGTCGACGGCTTTGCACCGCTGAATCAGGGCGTCGAGATTCGTTCGTCGGTGGGAACAAGCGTAAAGCTGACGCTAAAGGTTACAGGCGGCAGCTCCACGGTGACCGTTGAAGCAACCGGCGACCTGGTCGAAGACGATCCAACCTTCCACACCGATGTAGACCGAGACCTCTTTATCAAGGTACCTCTTGAAAGCCAGTCCTCCACGCTCAGCTCGCTGGTCACGCTCTCGACCCCTGGCGTCGCGGCGGACTCGAACGGGCTTTTCCACGGTCTCGGCGATCACGCTTCCAACTCGTTTTCAATCGATGGTCAGTCGATCACCGATCAACAAAGCAAGGTCTTTTCCAACCAGCTGCCCGCAAATGCCGTCCAGTCCCTTGAGGTCATCAGCGGCGCGCCTCCCGCTGAGTTCGGCGGCAAAACCAGCCTGGTGATTGTGGCCACTACACGGTCAGGAGAGGGAATTACAAGACCAACCGGCGACATCAGCAGTTCCTACGGCGCATTCGGCTCCGCAACGGTCGGCGGAGACCTGTCCTATGGTGGAAAGAACTGGGGAAATTTCATTGAGGCCGACGGACTCAACACAGGACGCTTCCTCGATCCGCCGGAGTTCGCGGTGTTTCACGACAAGGGCAACGAAGAGAATCTCTTCGACCGCGTCGACTACACTTTTTCCCAGACAGACTCCGTCCATGTCGACTTCAACTACAGCCGGTCGTGGTTCCAGACACCGAACACCTTCGACAACCTGAACATTCAGAATGTCGTCAGTGGGGGCGCAAATGCCAACCCAGTCTTCGGCAATGTGGGCAATACAGATCAGCGCTCAAAGATTGGCACGTTCAATATTTCGCCCACCTATACGCGGGTGATCAGTACGAATTCCGTTCTGAACTTTGGGGCGTGGGTCCGTAAGGATCTCTACAACTACTACCCCAGCGGCAATCCGCTCGCCGACCAAGGCGCGGCGAACGTGCAAACCTCGTCCATCTCCCAGAATCGTACCCTGACAAACGCTGCGGCCCACTCTGACTTCAATTATTCCAAGGGAATCCAAACCATCAAGGCCGGTGTGGTGTATGGGCAGACTTTCCTGCGCGAGAACGACAGCCTGGGTGTCGTGAACTCAACCTATAACTCCCCGTGTGTGGACGTCAACGGAAGCCCGCTGCCAGGGTACTCCGGTCCCACCGCCTGCGACAGAATAGTCTCGTTTCCCAATCCCAGTTATCTCACGGTCCTGGGGCCGTATGATCTGACCCGCGGCGGCAGTTTCTACAACTACGCTGGCCGTACTGAGGTTAAGGAATTGGCGCTGTATGTCGAAGATCAGATCAAGGCAGGCAACTGGCTCTTCAGTCTGGGCATGCGGGGAGACATTTACAACGGTCTTGCCTCGTCAAAACAGCCGGAGCCGCGCGTAGGAGTGGGATATCACATCAAGCCCTCCAGCACCGTGATGAGCCTCTCCTACGCGCGCACCATGGAGACGCCTTTCAACGAGAATTTGGTTTTGTCCAGCCAAGGCTGCTCCAACCCGGTGTTGACCCCACTACTGGCCTGCCAAGGAGGCCAGGGAACGCTTCAGCCCGGTTTCCGCAACGAGTTCCACGCCAGCCTTCAGCAAGGCTTCGGAAAGCATGCTGTGGTGAGTGGCGAGTATATCTGGAAGTACACCCACAATGCCTTCGACTTCAGCATCCTCGGCAACACCCCAATCACATTCCCCATCGACTGGCATAACTCCAAAATTCCGGGCTATGCCATCCGCGCGGAGGTTCCAGTTGTTCGCGGCTTCAGCGCCTACTTCGTAACATCTTCTGTAGCCGCCCGATTCTTCCCCCCGCAGGTGGCTGGGGCCGGAGCTACTGTCGGACAGACAGGACTCCCTTTCCGCATCGATCACGACGAGAAGTTCAACCAGACGACTCACCTGCAGTACACGATCCCCGACCGCAAGTTTGTGGGTGGTTTGTGGGGCGGATTCAATTGGCGCTATGACTCAGGCTTGGTGGCAGGCAACGCACCCTGCTACGGTCCTACCACTGTAGACCCTAACAGTCCTTGCGGAGCCACCTCCACGACGCTCAACGGTGCGCCTGCGATCTCCATGGTGGATGCCTTCGGCGTCCCGCTAACCGCCGATGAAGAGTTCCAGGCTGGATTCATGTGCAACGGCCAATCTGCCACGCCCACCAACCCGCTCCCTGCTGTCTGCCCAGCGTCGGAATTCTCCTCCAGCCTCATCAACATTCCCGCGCCCAACACCGGCGACAACGACAAGAACCCGCAGCGCATCGCGCCGCGCAACCTCTTTGACGCGTCGCTTGGCAAGGACAATATCTTCCACAAGGAGCGCTACAAGGTTAATCTTGACTTGACGGCCATCAACGTCACGAACAAGTATGCGCTTTATAACTTCCTCTCCACCTTCAGCGGAACGCACTACGTCACCCCGAGAGCGCTAACCGCGAAGATCACGCTGAACTTTTAACGCCACCCTCTTGCGAGCCAGCGGCAACCTGTCGCCGACTCGCAATTGTAGACATTTCCTCCTTTTCCCACTTGCCGTGCAGGTTCAACTTGAATGGGTCACAAAGGGACATTGCCGCTGCTCTTGCTCCTGCTGCTTGCCAGGCAGACCTCGTCTCAGGTGTCCTCCGACCATCCGCAAAAGGCTGGCGAGGACAAAGATCCTATAGCCATTGTTGAGCTTGGCGCAGCAACAAGTTGGAACTTCAGCGGCGGCGCAGCAACGTTCGCGCCAAACCTTGCCGCAGAGGTGACACCCATCGAGAACTGGCTGGAACTTGAGGCAGGCGTATCGCCCTTCTACACTCGTAAATCAACGGAATGGGACACCGACCTACTTTTCAAGAAACCGTGGACCCTATCACGGAAGGCAGAGTTCATGTTGGGCGTCGGTCCCGAATGGGTCCACCTCAGACAGAATGGAAAAGTGACCAACTCTATCTCCAGCGAGATGGCGGGAGACTTCATGTTCTGGCCGACCGGAAAGCACCGATTCGGATGGTTCCTCGAACCGGCTTACGATTACAGTTTTGCCGGAGGCCATCACCAATCCATCGGAATGAGCGGTGGTCTCCTCATCGGAATTCCGTGATCGTTACGGAGCATGAGCCAATTGTCGCCTGGCGCCAACAGGCCAATGCATTCATCCAACATCGGTTATCCTCACGCAGGACGGTTCGTTCCTGATAAACACCGTAGCCTCCGGAATCTGTCAATCCATTTCGGGACACACATGGGAATTGTGTGGGTGCTGGTGATTTGTCGATCGATCAGTCTCCTCATCTCGCCAGAGACATTGAGCCCTCGCGCACGGAGCATCATGACACTTGTCAGAACCGAGGGAATCGAACCCCCAAACCCTGCTGTCAAAACTGCCATTGACGTCTTCCGTCTCGCCCGACACGGAGTTGCCCTCGCCGATCAAGTCAAGTAGGCCCTTACCTTGGTTTCCACTGCCGCACCAGCTCCCATGCGAGCCTCCAACGTATAAATTTACCCCCTTGCCTTGATGCGTGACATGCATCACGAACGGGACGAGTATGGATGGAATAACCCATAAGATACTTGCAAATGAACAAACGCAGTTCGTGGATATCCCTCGCCGTGTTCTGCCGAGTCATGAGGTGTCATGTCTGCTAACTTTCAAGTCCTGCGTCTGAGGTTTCTGCTCGCTACTGCACTCATCGCGGCGATGTCGTTTTCATTCAGTCCGCTTGCGACCGCTCAAGGCACGGTTCCAAATGAATGGACCTGGATCGAAGGAAGCAGCACGATCCCTGAATGTTCCTACGGACCGCCCTACTGCGGCCAGATTGGCGTCTACGGAACGTTGGGAACGCCTGCGCCTGGAAATATTCCGGCGGCCGAACTCAAGCAGTCAGCCTTACCGACAATGAGGGCAATTTTTGGCTCTTTGGGGGTTGGGGCTACGATGGCCAGGGTGGCAGCGGCATCCTCAACGATCTGTGGGAATTCAACACTTCCACAAGCGAATGGGTGTGGTTGGGCGGAAGCAGCATCGCTAACAACAATCTTGATCAGGGCGTGTACGGCACATTGGGAATGCCTGCTGCCGGTAACATGCCGGGAGATCGCACCAACGCAGCCGCCTGGTTTGACAGCAATGGCAACCTCTGGATTTTTGGGGGCGGAGGCGCACAAACCGACGGGCAATCGGAATGGCTCAACGACCTTTGGGAGTTCAATCCCACGACCATGGAATGGACGTGGATGGGCGGAAGCAGTACGGAGAGCCACCAGCCGAACGGTGGCGATGGCCAGCCCGGTGTGTACGGCACACTGGGAACGCCCTCGACTGGAAACATACCAGGATCCCGCTCGCAAGCTGTGAGCTGGACCGACAGTAGCGGCAATTTCTGGCTCTTCGGAGGCAACGGCTTTGACGCCGCCGGCGATGAGAGCTATCTCAACGACCTTTGGGAGTTCAATCCTTCTACGAATCTATGGACCTGGATGGGGGGAAGCAGCAACATTTGGACGCTCGCCAGTAACGGTATGTACAGATTTCAGTATGGTATTTACGGCACGTTGGGTACGCCTGCCGCAACGAATGTTCCCGGCGCCAGAAGCAACGCGCGCGGTTGGACCGACAGTAGCGGAAATCTCTGGCTATTCGGGGGGACCGGCATGGCCTCAACTGCTTTCTCCGGCGAAGTTAACGACCTTTGGAAGTACAGCCCGAGCACAAATGAATGGACATGGATGGGAGGGAGCAACACGATTCCCTTCTGGGGGAACCAAACAACCGGTGTTCCCGGCGTATACGGCACCCTTGGAGTTCCTGCCGCGACGAATACACCAGGAGCCAGAGACAGTGCGGTCAGTTGGGTCGACGGCAGCGGCAATCTCTGGCTCTATGGGGGCGAGGGCTTTGACGAAGAGAGCAATTTCGGCATGCTCAACGACCTTTGGGTCTTTAAACCGGCGGAGAAGGAATGGACCTGGATGAGCGGCGGCAGCACACTCCCAAACTCGAATCCAACCAATAACGGGTGGCAAGACAAAAATGGCAACCCGGGAGTGTATGGCACTTTGGGCGCCCCTGCCGCGACGAACGTTCCGGGAGGCCGATTGGGCGCAGTCGGTTGGGCAGCCAAAAACGGAAGCCTCTGGCTCTTGAGCGGAGAAGGTTTGGATTCGGCTGGTACAGTAGGCATGCTCAACGACTTTTGGGAGTATGGGCCTTCCGCACCTGTCCTGCCGCCGTCTTTTGTCTTGTCCGCCAATCCCACCTGGGTGGATGCGGTGGAGCAAATTAACGGTGGCAGCGCCACATCGACAATCACCTCCGCGGTCCGGGACCGGTTCAATTCCGCCGTTTCCCTGTCTGCCAGCGGACAGCCCGCCGGCGTCTCCGTCAGCTTCAACCCGACTTCGATCACAGGCGCCGGCACATCCACCATGACGATCACGGCCGGTTCCGCAGCCGTCCTCGGCGTGTATTCGATGACCGTTACCGGGACCAGTGGCAATAACTCGGAAATCGCGACGATTACGCTGATCGTTGGCACCACCACGCCTCCTGGTACGCCAACCTTCAGCCCACCGGAGGGAACCTACACCGCGGCGCAGTCGGTCACGATCTCCGACACTTCTCCCGGCGTGATGATCTTCTACACCACGGACAATACAGCGCCCAGCGCCACTTCCAAAGTCTATAGCGGTCCTATCACCGTTTCCTCGTCGGAAACGATCCAGGCCATCGCCGAGGGCAATGGATACTCGGTGAGCGCCACGGGGGTAGCAACTTATACGGTGAATTATCCGGTTACCGCCGCGCCCACCTTCAGCCTGGCCTCAGGAACCTATGGCACGGCGCAGACGGTTGCAATCAGTGACGCTACCCCCGGCGCGACGATCTATTACACCACCGATGGAACGGCGCCAACGGTCAAGTCGGCGGTGTACGGAACTCCGATCACTGTCTCCTCTTCGACAACCATCCAGGCTATCGCGGTCGCCGGCACCTACCTGAACAGCGCCATCGCCACCGCGGATTACACAATCTGGCAGGCATCGGTGACGGACGAATGGGCCTGGATGGGTGGGTCGGTGACTCCTCAGCCGGCCGTTTATGGCACGCTGGGAACACCTGCTTTGGGAAACATGCCTTCTAACCGCGATAGCGCCACCACCTGGACCGACAGCGCAGGAAATCTCTGGCTCTTTGGCGGCAATGGCTTCGATTCGGCCGGCAAAGCTGGCGATCTTAACGATCTTTGGAAGTACAATCCCTCCACCAATGCATGGGCATGGATGGGCGGCGTCAGCACGTTGAATGGGCTGCCGGCTGCTCCCGGGACACCGGGCACGCTGGGCACGCCAGCAGCCGGGAACATCCCGGCAGGCCGGCAGGGCGCCGTCCGCTGGACTGACGCAAAGGGAAACTTGTGGCTCTTCGGCGGTTACAGTTATCTCGAGGAGCAATATTACGACGATCTTTGGGAGTTCAATCCCTCCACAAACGAGTGGGCGTGGATGGGTGGGAGCACCACGGAATTTAACCAGCCCGGAGTGTATGGCACGCTGGGCAAGCCGGCCGCTGGAAACCTCCCCGGCTCGCGAATGTATGCAGTCAGTTGGACAGACAAAGAAGGCAATCTCTGGCTATTTGGCGGTAACGGATGTGACTCAACAGGCAATTACGGTTCACTCAACGACCTCTGGGAGTTCAATACGTCCACCAGCGAATGGACATGGATGGGCGGCAGCAATACGATCTCTGGCGGAAAATCCTCCGTCTACGGCAAGCCTGGCACACTGGCTGCCGGAAACTTTCCCGGGTCCCGCTCCGCAGCGTCTGGTTGGACTGACAGCAATGGGAATTTCTGGCTGTTCGGCGGCGGCGGTTACGATTCGGCAGGAAACTCGGGCATACTCAATGAACTCTGGGAGTTCAATCCATCCACCAACCAATGGGCGTGGATGGGAGGAAGCAATACTCTGCCCGCAAGCTGTGCAAAGTCCATTCAGGAATGCGGCGTCTCCGGCGCCTACGGCTCGTTGCAAACGCCCTCTGCGGGGAACATTCCAGGGGCTCGCGGGGCCGCAGTCAGCTGGACCGACAGCAGCGGCAATCTCTGGCTGTTTGGGGGCGACGGCATTGATTCAGCCGGCAAGTGGGGCTATCTTGACGACCTCTGGGAGTTCAACCCTTCCAATAACGCATGGACGTGGATGAGCGGGAGCAGCACGGTACTCTGCGCGTCTATTTACTGTGGCCAGCCCGGAGTCTACGGTGCATATCAGACGCCAGCCTTTGGAAATACTCCCGGCGGCCGCGCGAATGCGGCCAGTTGGACCGATGGCAAGGGAAACTTGTGGCTCTTTGGGGGCACCGGCGTCAACGTGACCAGCGTGTGGAGCGACTTCGAAGATCTCTGGGAATTCCAGCCCGCTTCAACCAGTTTGCCGATGACCGCTGTGCCGATCATTTCGCTGGCCTCCGGGACCTACACAACCGAGCAATTCGTCACCACCTCCGACTCGACTCCAGGAGCCACCATTTACTACCTCATCGACGGAGTCACTACGGTTGCCTCGTACACGACGCCGATTCCTGTTACTTCATCGGAGACCATCGAAGCGTATGCCGTAGCCAGCGGATTTGCGAACAGCACCCTGGCGACAGCAACCTACATCATGAACATTCCTGCCGCCGCCGCGCCTGCATTCAGCGTGGCCTCGGGAATCTATGCCACGGCCCAGACCGTCACGATCAGTGATACGACTCCCGGCGCGACGGTCTATTACACCACCGATGGAACTGCGCCAACGGTCAATTCGGTTGTGTACGGAACTCCGATCACCGTCTCATCGTCGGCGATGGTCCAGGCAATTGCGGTCGCCAACAACTACCTCAGCAGCCCCATTGCATCGGCCGTTTACACCATCGGTTCAACCTCAACCCTGGGAGAATGGGCATGGATGGGCGGGAGCAATGCGGTCTCCGCAGCAGGACAATATGGCACGCAGGGCGTTCCTGCGTCTGGCAATGACCCCGGAGCGCGCAGTGGCTCAGTGCGCTGGACTGACAAGGACGGCAATCTGTGGCTCTACGGGGGCTCGGCCAGCCTCTCCTCCATCGAAGAATTCGAGGATCTCTGGAAGTTCACTCCTTCGACCAACGAATGGGCGTGGATCGACGGAAGACAGGGGCTGGTTTCAATAGCTGCGATGAGTGGAATGTATGGCACCCTGGGAACGCCTGCGGCCAGAAACTTCCCAGGAGCCCGCTCCGGATCCGCCAGTTGGACTGACAGCAGCGGCGATCTCTGGCTCTTGGGGGGAATCGGATACGACTCAGTCGGTAAACTTGGCGAACTGAACGACCTATGGAGGTACGATCCACCCACGAACCTATGGACATGGATGGGCGGAAGCAATCAGGGAGTGCTTTCGCGTTACAGCTCGTACGGACGGCCCGGTGTCTATGGCACCCTGGGCGTCTTTGCGGCCGGAAACATCCCCGGGGGCCGCACGAACGCGGCGAGTTGGATCGACAACAGCGGTAACTTCTGGCTCTTTGGAGGTGTTGGCCAGGATGCCGGCGGCGACAGCGTCACACTCAACGACATGTGGGAGTTCAGTCCTTCCATGAACCAATGGGCCTGGATGGGCGGAAGCAATCTCCTCAATCCCGACATTGGGAGCCAGTGGGGAGTGTACGGCACCCAGGGTATACCTGCTCCGGAAAACATCCCCGGCAGCCGTGAACAGGCCGCAACCTGGACCGACCGCAGCGGCAACTTCTGGCTTTTTGGAGGCAGCGACCCCTTTGGCTCAGGCGGGGGAAACATGCTGAACGACCTCTGGAAGTTCAATCCTTCCACGAAGGAATGGACCTGGATGAGTGGACCCAGCACGATTCCCTGCACGAACTACGCTGCCGGGACTGGCTTGTTCGGTGGCTACTTCTGCGGCCAGTTAAGTGTGGATGGCACATTGGGCGTGCCTGCGGCTGGAAACATCCCCGGGGGCCGCGCACCGGCTGCACAATGGATCGATAGCAGCGGCAATCTGTGGCTCTTCGGAGGCTTAGGGCTGGACCACGCTGGCGAGTTGATCAATGGTGTCGGCGTGGATCCCGGCGGGGACTTTATCGGCCCCGTCAACGACCTGTGGTACTACAACCCATCCACAAACCTGTGGACGTGGATGGGCGGAAACACTTCGACAAGCGGCTGTGTCTTCGACGGCGTTCAAGGCGTGGTTTGCGGCGGTCAGCCGGGAATCTATGGAACCCTGGGAACTCCAGCCGGCGGAAACATCCCCGGCAGCCGCACAAGCGCGGTCAGCTGGAGCGATAAGAGCGGCAATTTATGGCTCTTCTCCGGCTGGGGGCAGGGTAACAACTTCTTCAGCGATGTTGAGACCTATCCTCTGAATGACGTCTGGGAGTATCGGTCCTCCACGGACACCTTGCCGGCAACGCCCACGCCGGTTTTCGGCACTGCACCTGGAACCTACGACAGCGGCGGCCCTGTGACGATCTTCGATGCGATGCCAAACGCAGTCATCCACTTCACAACGGACGGAACAACGCCGACCACGGCCTCAACTTTGTATAGTGGACCGGTCACGGTCTCGTCGTCTGAAACTCTCCAGGCAATCGCAAGCGCCTCCGGATATGGCAACAGTGGCGTGGCATCCGCTGCCTACGTGATTACGCCCCCAGCAGCCACTCCGGTCTTTTCTGTTCCCGCTGGCGCTTATACCACGCCGCAGACCGTAACCATCACGGACGCCACGCCTGGCGCAACAATTAGCTACTCCACCGACGGCGGAACGACGATGATTCAATACACGAATCCAATCGTCGTCTCATCGACGGAAACTCTGGAAGCGATTGCGACGGCACCGGGTTACTCCAACAGCGCTATGGTTACCGCCGCCTACACGATCGGCAATCCTGCGAATTCCGCGCCGACGATCAGCGGCATCTCGCCGGCGTTTACCAGTGCAGGCGGTGCGGCATTCACGCTGACGGTCACCGGATCTGGATTCACGTCAGGCTCCACGGCCTACTGGGGCACCTACGCTCTCACAACAACATACGGGAGCGCGACCCAACTGACGGCGCAAGTTCCAGCAGCCGACATTGCCTCAGGCGGAAACTCTGTCGGAATAACAGTACAAGCGCCATCTCCAGGCGGTGGTCCTTCCAACGCATTTCAGTTTGAGGTGGATTCCTCTTCGGGAACAACCACCGGGCCGATATTTACTTCAACGGCAGCAACCGTATCCGCCGGCTCCTCGGCCAGCTATCCGGTCACTTTCCCTTCCAGCGTGGAGAGCGTCTCGGCAACTTGTCTGAATCTGCCGGCGGGAGCTTCGTGCAGCTATTCGGCGACAACCAACACGCTGACGATCACAACCTCCTCGACAACGCCCAAAGGAACCTATCAAGTGACAACGGTCTTTTCAGAGACTGTCTCCGCTGTAGTCGCTTCGTGGATTATGTTTCCTGTTCTTCTGCTTCCTCTTATGTTCTTGAGGAAAAAACTGGCAGCTCGAAGCATTTGGATTACTGCTGGCATTGGGCTCGTTCTGATAGCTGCGGCGGCTTGCACGGTCGGCTGCGGTGGAGGAGGGGGAGGTACCACGACCACGCCGATTTCTCAGACTTATCAAGCGGTGAGTTCGGGCTCCATCAGCATCACGATCCAATAGGAACATCTCAAGAAGTTGAGCCTGGGAACGGAATGGTAAATTCGCCATTCCGTTTCTGTATTGGCGGTGCGGCCAATCAGGTGACTCCATCACCGTAGCTGTTCCCGCAATGACTCTGACACGGCCGAAACATTCCTCACTACCACGCTCAAACCGGCCGAATCTCCGTGAACGAAATCAATGAGTAGCTGTCGGCGCAGGCTGGTTTTCAAAAAGCCCCAGGTTCTGGGACTTCCACACCATGGCCGCATGGATACGGTTGTAGCCGCTCGGATGGTCAAAGAAAACCCATTCTTCCAGTGGACCCGGCCGCATCTTCCGATATTCGCCAAGATGAATTGCGGCTTGTGCGAACCCGTCGGGCTGGCGAGATGCGTTAAGCCCAAACATGTCTGCTTCCTTCTCCTGGCTCCGGATTTCCGTGTTCAATATCGGTGTCAGAACAAAGAACAGGATGCCGGTCAGAAGCATGACCAACGGCAGTACAGCCGGGTCGCCAATGCCGCGAATTCCCCACCGGCTTCCCCAGCGCGCAAGCGTCCAATCCAGCGCCCAACGCAGATAAGCGAACGAAGCCACAATCACAACGAAGAAGAACAGAATGGACTTGGGAATGTGGTTTAAAACGTAATGTCCCATCTCATGGCCAGTCACTGCTTCGATCTCTTCCAGCGACCCGCGGCGCAGCAGGTTGTCATTCAGAGTAATGCGCATGGTGTTGCCGAAACCGCTCACATTGGCGCTCATCCGGGTCGTTTGCCTGCTGGCGTCGATCTGGTAAACATCGTTGGTCGCTATCCCGTTGGCATGGGCAAGACGCAGAACCGGGCCTGTAACCTTCGCATCGTTGAGCAGCGTTACCTTGTTGAATATCGGCTGCAGAAAGACCGGAGCGATCGCAATACCCACTACGATCATGAAGACCGCGCCGATTGACCCCCAGATCCACCATGTACGCTGCCATCTCCGAACAATGGCCAGCAAGACAATGATCACGATGGAGCCCATCACCAGGCTGACTGCAAGCCCCTTGCCTTCATCCCCCATCCACGGCCAGAAGCTTTGCGTGGCGAGACCGTACTTGTGCTCACGAGCATAGTTCTCGTAATACTCGAGCGGGAAGCCGAGCAGATAGGTCAACATCAGGTATTGTGCCCAGTAAAAAGCATCCTGCAACCAGCGGAACCGCGTGATGCGCTCAGCCCAGTCCCGCATCATTGCTGACCAGAGCAGGTTCAGAAGCAGGAGCGCAATCACGGAGGCAACCATAAAATCCCACAGGATCAACCAATAGCCGCCCTCAAAGTAAGCATCTGACCGGGCCTTGGCCGCGGCAGGCATCATCGCCAGGTAGGCTTCCGTCGCCGCGTCCGCGTCAAAATGCGCAGACGGCTGGGCTGCGGCAGGTACCTGGGTAATATCGACCGTGGGCTGCACGGCAGGCTGGGCTCCGGCTGACCCGATGGTGAAAGCAACAAACAGAACCGGCATTGCGAAGCGGCAAACATACTGGTGCATCGTAGCCCTCAATCTGAGAATGGGATAGCGTTGACGTCACCGTAGGGCCTGAAAGGATCCAAGGACGGTACGCTGGTCTTCTTCAGAGCGACTATACGTGTCCGGAAGGCGAGCAGTTCCAAGTCTTGACGAAGTATCTCGGACAGATGCTGGGGGAACACTATCGCCACGGAGCGCGCCTGACCACCCCCGTCAGCTTCACATAACTTTGTCTGTATGATCGACTATCTCGACATTGCGCTGGGTTGGAGAGAGCGGGCCGTCGCTCATAGAGAGGATTCGCCGGTGGCCCCAAACGGCTGCAGAAACAAGTTGTTGACATTTAGCGGCTTAAGGCAGCAGGAATCCATGGCTCGATGGCCATTCCGGCCGTGCCGCTTAACCATATCTACTTTGAACCTTGGCGCAGACCCGTCCGCCCATCCTTGCTGGGCGCTGGGATATCTTGGCAGCCGCTTTTCTTCCTGGCCATATCCAGGGTTTGCCAGTTGCGGGCCAAGCTGCCTTCGCCAAAGCAATGGGAGTTTTGGCAGCAAGCCGCGCCGGCGCCACCCTATTGTGGACTGCCGACGAGTGCCCGCCGAGGATCGCAGACCACGCGGGTTGATGAATACTTTCCGTAGTCCCATCCGCTCCACCGATTCATGCTTCATCTTTCGCATGCTCCTATGGCCTATACTTGCCCGGGCGCTTAAAATCGGAAGGATCGCACCGCAATGCAGTGGGGAGTTTTCAACTTGCTCATTCGTAAACAGGCGTCGGGCATCTTGATTGGCATTCTTGCCATGACCGGATTTTGTTGGGCTCAGCAAAATCCACCGAAGGCCCCGCAGGGCATGAGCGGCATCGCCGGCGGATTGGGCGCGGCGCCGGTCTATGACGCGCTGAAGCGGCCAATTACCGCCGGCGGCTTTGTCGAGAGCGGCCCTGTGATCTTTCAGGACATCACGAAACAAGCGGGCCTCAGCGGCTGGCGCCACAAAAT
>Ga0302197_10000971_pt1 | contig 28666 bp, 31 predicted proteins | sample II_Bog_N2_1_FD_193526 | JGI IMG/M metagenome (GOLD analysis project Ga0302197, IMG submission 193526) | Peat permafrost microbial communities from Stordalen Mire near Abisko, Sweden - II_Bog_N2_1 | ecosystem: Environmental > Terrestrial > Soil > Wetlands > Peat | place: Sweden: Abisko... | reverse complement strand
AAACCTTTGCAGGTTGTTATTTGCGCGGAACATGATGCTATTTATAAGGCATTTAGAGCTAATTTCCCAACTAAGGTTGAGAGATGCGAACGCGATGAACCATTCGCGACAAAGGTGCTCGGAACCAACTATTATATGCGTTATCGTCGTCCTAACGGACAATATGTGTCAGATCCTGAAACATGGTTGTAATTTTTCTTAACAAAAGTTAAATAACTTCAACTTCAACTTCAACTTCAACTTCAACTTCAACTTCAACTTCAACTTCAACTTCAACTTCAACTTCAACTTCAACTTCAACTTCAACTTCAACTTCAACTTCAACTTAATTTAATAAATTACATATTCTTTATTTTGAGAGTTGCCATAATCAAATCTATAATAAGTAAACTCATGGCTAACATGTTTATAGAAGCAATATTTATTGCTTATTTTCATCTCACTAATCCCCCACATCGCGCCATCTCCTTTACTTTTCCAAGTCTTCATAGCACGACCAAACTCCATATCAAAAGCATCCAATGTATCTCTATTTATACGCCCTATCCATACACCGTTACGCTTTTTCAACGCATTTGCATATGTCCCAATGACCATTGCCAATATAGGTAAAGGTAAATCTCCAAAAAGTTCCAAATTCATTTTGTGTGGGTGATTGTAGGTTTGAAATTGTGAGCTCTCGAGTAAACATACCAGTCCACAACTTCAACATTGAAGTTCCATACGTATAGGAGCCATACGTATAGAACTTCAACATTGAAGTTTGGCATTGGTGACTTTCAATGAGAGCTCACAATTTCAATCCGAAAACACCCACATTATACAAAATGGCGATCACCAAAAAACCTGAAGTGACCAATGCTAAGTTGAGACGAGTTATTAGAATGCGAATTTTGGAAGAGAAACGGGCTGTCAAAGCTGCTAAAGCTAAACCACGTGTTATGCGTCCACTTGACATGACCATTAGAGATTATGACATCATGGTTGCACAAAAGGTGAAGGATCGCCAAAATTATAGAGAAGCTCACGAGACGGCAGACAAGAAGGATACGGCCGAAGCATTGTTGAAGTTACGCGATCCATACCATATAATGATGGAAAAATTCAAAAAGGACGAAGAGGCTGTGGCTGCTGCTGCTTTGATCGGTATGACTTTACCACCTAAACCCAAGGAACCATTACCATTTTGGGATCTTATTTTGTATATTGAAAAACGAATGTAATTACAATTTAAAATGAAAACACGTTCTGGAAAAATTTTGAAACCTTACAAACCATTCATAAACACATGCACTGAATGTAAAAAAGAATGGACTTCTAAACGCAAATCGAATCATAATTTTTGTTGTTATCAATGTGCGATAGCAGATAGAATCAGAGTAATACAACACTACAACTATCACAGACATGCACAAGATAGAGAAGACTTGTACTAGATGTCATGATTGGATCATTAGTCCACATCGTGTTTGTTTTTATTGCCGGATTAAATCAAAAAGACCACCAATTGACTTATGTCGATGTTTTTATTTAATACGCAAATATTACCATTGTTAAGTTAGGATTAGACATAACATGATTATCCTTGCGAAACTTAACCATTGTAAGAACATTTTGTACGCCCACTATTTTATCAATTCTATATTTCTTATTCCAGCGAGTGATTTGTAATCCTTCTTGCATTGTTAATGGCCAAACCATCTTACTCCATTTACGGTACAACTTGTCCAACTTAAGATTCATGGTCCTCAATCTGACTGTTTTCAGCTGTCCCATCCACACACCGTTACGATATTTCATTTTGTTTGCATAATCAGCTAATATCAAGTTTAAGATTTCCGTAGGCAACCCGCCAAAGATCTCCATTTTGAAAATTGTGAGCTCTCACCCATACACAATGGAACCAACTTCAATATTGAAGTTCCATACGTATCCAACTTCAATGTTGAAGTTGATTAAATTTTTTATGTTCTAAAAAATCACAATTTCAAACCTCAGGACTCTCGACATGACCGACACAAAAGATTATAGCATTGTGAGTTACAAAAGAACTTGGTTAGTAGAGGCAGTTCAACAATTCAGAGATATAAACGCCTCTATGGTACAAAACTATGCACCAAACACACCATTGAAAGCGTGGACATTTTCCTACGAAAAGTTTGATATCACCGACCAAGGAAAACTGTGCAGATTGATCGACAACATTTTTCGCCGTCTTATGGGTAAATATGTAGAACGAAAGCTGATGTTGTACCATATGTGGGATACTATCTATTGGGCCAGGCGCATTGGCTTAAGAGTAGACGGCCTACCTAAACCCTTGACTGGATACTTAGGACCAACCTTAGAAATTCCCACCAAAGATGAGTGCATTCGTGCCATTACCTTTTCTATGGTGAGAATTCGAGTGGAGGAAAAACACCACAGTCAAACGCGCATCCTCGGTGGCAGAATCCACACCCATCCATCCGACACTGGAATCAAAGCACTTATCCTGCTGAGGGTTTACAAGATTCGCAGACGCAAGTTCATGAAACGCTACTGGGAGCTCAAGGCAATTGAGCTCGCGAAGAGCATCAAGAATTCAAAGGTTCCGGTTCAACTTGAAGCACCGGAACTTAGTGCTTTGGATTTGTCATCGTTGCCATTTGATGTTCTGTATAACATTAGCACCCTTTGCATTCCTAAACCTTTCAACCCTAACTAAATAAAAGTAGGAGCACTTTTAAACCGATCCAAAACTTAAATTATCTTATACATTGGTATATCACAAACTGCGTTTATCACACAATTAAATGAACGCGTTGAAGTTGGACCAAGACGGCTTTGTTGTTATCGATGTTAGGCATTTGGCTTATACATTTGATATACAAACATTCCTCGCACAACAAGTTGAATTTAAAGACGCTGCTCATGTGCGACAAAAAGTATTAGGAGGGTTTGGTGCATATGGAAATCCATCGAGCTTCCACCATCCATTGCTCAGAGAATTCAGAGAACGAGTTTGGAAATTTCTGATTCCATTATACCGGGAAATCTACGGTGGTCTGTGGATCCAATGTTTGCCAGATCGATTCTGTGACCGTGTTTTTGAGTGGGCGGTTTCTTCTGAAAGTTGGCACAGAGATGTTTCACTCACATACACGCCGGATGTCATTGGTATATTCGGTGGATGGATCAACTTGAACAAAGAGGGACCCGCTGAGAATACGCAATATTTTTCGTGTATTCCCAAATCTCATCATAACGCGGTAGAAGTACGCAGGGGATTCGACAAACTAACGAAGGAAGAGATTGAACACTACACAAACAGATTCCGGAAGGAGAAAATCGCTGTTCCACCTGGCCATATAATCATCTTCAATGAAAAGCTGGTACATGAAGTTGCCGGAACCAAAAACTACAGTCCGGCACAACGCGAAGCTATCCGATGGCCAAAACCAATCCCATGGGACTACGGACACTCTTTTCGGCTCTTCACCAAAGTGCTGATCTCAAGAAAACCGATGCATGTGTTTGGACCTGCGCTGTTCCAGTGGTTAAGAGACCAGGCAATTCTTCCCTATCACCACCACCGTGCAGTAGGAGGACAAGAAGAGGAGTTCGGATGGCCTCCTATGTACAGCACCAATCATCCAGGTTTAGAGGCGAAAACACACCAGTTGGAGATATTCTCAGCGCACGTGAAGCCGGAATTTTTGCAGGGTAGTTCAGAGCCACGTGCTAAACATCCAGAGTGGGTTTTTAGATTCATGCCTTCTCTCGCATCAAGAGGAATGAAGTTTCCGAACTACACTGCAGAGGAAATGGAAATATTTAAACCCATCAAAATGGGTAACGAAGTGCACTTACAAAGCTATGATCCCAACATGACTTGGTTTTAATTTGTTTAATCAATGTTAACAACAGTAACGGTTTGAGTAATCGATTCAGCATTTTTAAAACGTCGGTGATGAGGGATATGCTCTTCCAAAATAGCTAACACCTCAGGATCAGTTTCCATCGGATCATAGGTCAGTTGCACATACCCATGGGCTTCCTCTGAATCGAACAGCATCCTTTTAAGTGGTGGTTCATTTCCCTTTCTGGTACGAACCCTTGCCTTAGTTTCAGTACGGCACAAAGGACAGTCGTTTCCTTTGATCTTGCCAAAACATGAAACGTGAAATATTCCACCACAACAAGGTATAATGATTACAGGTCTCAGTCCCACTGCCTTCTTCAAACAGATAGGGCAATCGTTAGACTTCAACTCGTTCAAATCGTGATCTATGAGCAGTTTGCGTTTTTTGGTAGGCTGTGTCTCCATGATTAAATTGTGACTCTAGCAGCAAACTCAAAACACATTTCAACGGAAATATGTAACTTCAAGTTAAAACTCCAACTTCAATTCAACGGACCAATCCGCTCCCGATAGCCTCGGACATTTTGAGACTTGGCCACCATGACACAAAATATTTTGGCCGTCAAGTTTTACTACCATCTGGAGGTCCGTTTTGCCTGTTTTGGTCCGTTGAATTGAAGTTGGATTTTTAACTTGAAGTATGAGCGAAAGAGAGGAAATAGCGGTATTCTTGATCGATCTTTCGAATAGGTCAATCAAGTTGGTTTCAAAAGAGTTGCCGAAATCAATACTCAAATACGAAAAAGCAAGCCAGAAGAAGACAGTGCGTTTTTCAAATGATTACAAATTAAAGCGAACAAAATGCATATATCCAGAAGACGGCATATATGAGTTACTTAATCCTAGTTAACACATTGCGTAAGTAACTAACAGTTAACGATCTCTTTTTTGACTCCGGGTTTACTCCTTCTTTTGCTCTTGGCCGAACAAAGTAGTTTCGTGTTGTCTGTCTCGGCACATTTAACTGCTTGGTGAATTTGGATAGTTGCGGCATGACTGCAAATCTTCTTTTTACTCAGGACACTTATGATACACAGCAGGGTACGATGACGTACACGTTTCCGTTTCCACAGAGATTTTCAAACTCTGAAGTAGCGCTATTGAATATGACCTACTACAACTGCTTCTTCAACATCACTGCAGCCAAAGGAAACAATACCATACCGTTTCAAATCCCGCAGTTAGTGGGAGGTGTTATGACATTGGTCACAGACACTCTAGTTCTAGAAGATGGATTTTACGCTGTCAGTGATTTGAATAACGCACTATGGAGTTATTTCACCTACAAGGGTTACTATCTGTACAATCCCGCCAACGGACAAAATGTCTATTTTGCTAGTATCATAGTTAATACAGTTACATACCTATGTGAATTGCACACATTCTTGCTTCCAACTGCAGCTGATTTGACAACTCCAGGCAATCCAGCTTACCAATGGCAGCAACCAGCTAATGGGTCTCTCGTACTCAACACAGGAAGTACACACTACTCAACCACCTTAACAATCACAGCAGCAGTAGCCCCTCTACTCGGTTTTGATTTTACAGTTACTACAGCTGCCAATACACAAATGGGCACTTACACATTGTCACCCTATGTTGTTTTTGGTGATATTGCCCCTGCCATTAATCCGGTCACATCAGTTATCATGCGATGCAACTTAATCAACGCACGAGCAGGCAATCCAGTTGATATGATTGCCCAAATACCACTGGTATCTGCTTTCGGTTCAATAGATCAGTATCAGGCTCAATTTCCAACATTCAGCGATGTAGTGGACGGGTTGTATAGCACTGTCGTTCTGTCTTTCATGGACCAAAACAAAAACCCACTCAAATTTTTTGACCCCGAATTGACTGTCACTTTGCAAGTGAGAAAATCGTCGGGTATTTCACAATACCAGTAATTGTAAACTAAAAAAAATGGGAGGTGTAATGTATGATTTTAAAACTTTTGGAGGGGGGAAATGCGTTTATAGGGCCTTCTTACATGGAAAGAAGAATCCAACCGAAAGGGAACCCAAAACATCACCAGTGGAATCGTTGAAACCACCGGAACCTGAGCCGGAGTCCAAAAAGCGACCAATACACGGAGTGAATCAATTGGAATCGTTTACACAGAAGAAAAGGGGCGGAAAACGAAATACAATCAATTTTACGCTTTAATTTTCATTACATTCTTCATTTTAATTGCTAAACCAAACCATGTCGGCTAGTTCTATTTACGATGATTACCGTTTTATGGTTTCGGAAGCGGGTCCTGAGTTACCCGAATTCACCTCTCAGTGCAGAACAGTGATTGATATCAACGATAACAATCAAGGCAGTTATGCTGGTGGTCAGATCACATTTGATCTGAACCAACTTGTGAGTAGCGATGATTACTTGGACTGGTCATCGAGTTACATCACGATCCCAGTGCAGTTATCGGTTCAGGGAACTGCCATCAACCCTATTGTTGCAAGTGAAGCCAATGCCTTCGCAATGTGTTTCAAAGGCTCTAATCTTTCAATCATCAATTCCATCAATCTGGTCTGTTCCAATCAACAGATCGTGGGCAACACCCAGATGTCCAACATTCCACTCAACTACAAAATTCTGACCTCCTTCAACCAAAACGATGTGGATGTGTATGGTGCTACATTCAACTTCCAGAAAGACTCTTCCCGTACGTTCACAATGGTTGCCGGCGGTGAGACTAATAATGTTGTTGGTTCTGGTTATCCTGTGATGGGAAATTACAACGATGTTCCAGTGGATTTGAGGTACTATCCTGGACTCCAAAACACTGGTATGCAAAAGCGTTGTTTGAAACAGGCCAAATCAGCAACAAATACTCAGTATGGCACTGCTACAGCCGGTACTGGTTTCAGTACTGCTGCAATCCAGACAGCAGAGAGGATTGGTCAAGTTAATCCAACACCTGGAACAGTTATTGTCAATGGAGTCAGTCAAACTGGTGTTGTGGCATTTAATCTGTGGGTACAAATTCCTTGCAAATTTCTGCATGATGTGTTTGCAAAGATGCCACTGCACAGAGGAGCTTTGTGGCAGTTGGTCATCTCGACCCATTTGAATCCGTGTGTATTCACTGCTTCCGTCGATACTTCAACTGGCACAGGCAAAACTACCGGAACTACTCAATGGTTACCAGTGTCAACCAATACTCTGAATTCCTTTACTCCTTTTATGATTGCGGCACCTAGTGCTAGCAATACTGGGCAGGCAGGACTTACAGTGACAACAGGAGCCTCGACAATACCAGCTAATTCCATTTATACAATGAATGCGCAAATCACCTTTGCAAACGCCCCCGTGTGCATCTTGCACGCAGTAACATACAAACTGAATCCTTCCTTGTCTACGAAGTACATGTCTAATCCTCGCAAACGAATTGTCTTTGAGGATTTCATCCGCAATATCCCCATTGCTATGACAAATGTCGGAGCGGGTGCTACAGTTCAAGCAAACATCACCCCTGGTCTAGCCAAAGTTCGAGGATTGTTGATTTGTCCATTTCTTCCAGTTGCAAACAACGGCACACAAACAGTCGTCAGTTCATTGCAAAGTGCTTTAACATCTGCGGGTGCAACGGTGACACCTTACACCTTCCTGAACAACTTCAATGTTCTAATCGGCGGCAGACCTATCTGGCCAAAAAACCAGTTGTACAAGTATGATGAGTTCTACAGAGAAAATTTCGGAATCAATGCTCCAAATGGAAACGGCGTTGATGCCCTGCGTGCAGGATTGATAGATGAAGATGATTATAACGCTGGTTACGGTTTCATTTACGTCAACTTGGAGCGACATCTGGCATCATCAGACGATCTGCCCGTGTCAGTTGATGTTATTTTCACCAACGACTCAGTGAACATCATGTCCTACAACACTTACATCTTTTACGAAAAAGAGTTCTCATTGGATTGTGTTACCGGAAAGATTTTGGTTTAAAAGCATCGTCAGTTTTCAGTGTTTGAACTAGTTCATAAAAAGCGTGTTTTGTTGGAAAATCGTTTACTTTTTTTCACACAAAAAAACCCAAAATGAGTATAGTCGTTCCAATGCCACTTTCGACTTTACAGAGGCGAAAATTGGCCAGAGGTGAATCTATTCAAATCGCCGGGGGAAGAGCAAGTAAGAATGCACAAATTCACCATGTTCGTCTTGACAAACGAACTCACAAATCACTAACTAGAGCAATCCACAAAGGAAGGGGAAAGAGAATATACGGTACAATTGAGGGCGGCGGTGGTTGCGGCGGCGCTTCTGGCATTCCAGTCGGGCCCGAGCCAGTAGAAGTCCGCGGCGGCTGTGCATGTGATTCTGGTGGAAGTTTGAGATCGATAAGAAAACGACTCGGAGGAGTTTTGACAAAGAAGAATTTGGGTAGAGCGGCCGGTGTGCTCGGAACCGCTGCTTATCTGACTGCAGCGCACTACGCAGCAAAGCCTGGTGCTCGTGCGGAAGCAGAATGGCGTGAACGAAATAACCAAACTGTGACACGTGGAGGTTCTTCTTACAGACATCGTTTGGCCAGACGTTTCAGAAGCACTGCGAAGGAAATTGGAAAAGCGGCACTAACTGGAGTGGTAGCAGCGGCACCAACTGTCGTAGGTGCACTCGGAGCAGCTGGCGCAACTGCCCTTGGAGCTCCTGAACTTGCTCCTCTTGCCGGAGCTGCCAGTAGTGCAGCAACCAAGGGTATTCTAAGTCATTACGGATTGAAAGGAGGACGACTTACGAAGACATCTAGAAGACAAAGCTATCTGAAACCTCCTGCTGGCGGACCAAATGGCTCTCTTTCTAACAATTGGACACCGAGAAACGGAACAACCATCGCAGGACAAGGAACCGATCAAATCTCTGGAAGTTTTTTGACTCGAACATCGGGAGTCGCCCCGCAATATCGAAGTAACCCTAACTGGCACGACATGCCCATTCAAACAGGTGGTGGATTTACTGCAATTGGAAAAGGATACACTCCAATTGGTGCAAGAGGAGGTTATTACTAAGTGGTTTTTTCGATTAAGTGAGTTAACAACAATGCTTCATACAGTTACAAACTTCAAGGATGACATTTCACGCAATTTTTACTAAAAAAAATTCTACCGGTTGTTGAATAGTAGTAGTACCACCTGTTGTGAAAAATGTGAGAGCTACTGTAGTATATGCCGCTCTTGCAGCAGTATATTGATAAATAAACGAACCCATCGGTATCGCATAATTATATCCAGTATTCACATATTGCACTCCAAGTGTATAATTAACACCCGCGGTCGTAAAATAACCGTAAACAGTTCCAGCCGAAGCAATGGTGACACTTAGACCAGTTGCAACAAGTAAATATGTACCGTAAACTCCACTTGGTATTACGATGGTTGCTACATTTGGAGAAGCATTTGTAAACGTCGTCGCCGAACTTATGGTTACTGATTGAGTATATCCATTATTTGTATTATTCATAGCACCTGAAGAAGGATCAACACTTGATCTGACACCACCCGTAGTGAAAGTTACATTACCAGTTAAAGTACCACCAGATAGAGGTAATGCTAAAGCTTCTGCTGCTTCTGCCCTAGTTGTTTCTACACTAACTGCTGAAGTAGTAAAAGCAGTTGTTGCCAATTGTGTAGTACTTGTCAAGGCTGTCGCAGTGGGTGCAACGGGCACTCCAGTGAAGGTTGGACTCGCTTTTGGGGCCAATAATGCTTCGGCAGTTGTTGCTCTACTTGTTTCAACTCCAACTGCAGCATCTGTATAAGCAGTTGTGGCAATCCGAGTGCTGTTATTCAGAGCAGTTTGTGTTGTAGCTGTCGGGTTTCCAGTCAAAGCGGGACTAGCTAGTGGAGCCAGTAATGCTTCCGCTGCTTCTGCTCTACTTGTTTCCACTCCAACTGCTGAAGTAGTAAAAGCAGTTGTTGCCAATTGTGTAGTACTTGTCAAGGCTGTCGCAGTGGGTGCAACGGGCACTCCAGTGAAGGTTGGACTCGCTTTTGGGGCCAATAATGCTTCGGCAGTTGTTGCTCTACTTGTTTCAACTCCAACTGCAGCATCTGTATAAGCAGTTGTGGCAATCCGAGTGCTGTTATTCAGAGCAGTTTGTGTTGTAGCTGTCGGGTTTCCAGTCAAAGCGGGACTAGCTAGTGGAGCCAGTAATGCTTCGGCAGTTGTTGCTCTACTTGTTTCAACTCCAACTGCAGCATCTGTATAAGCAGTTGTGGCAATCCGAGTGCTGTTATTCAGAGCAGTTTGTGTTGTAGCTGTCGGGTTTCCAGTCAAAGCGGGACTAGCTAGTGGAGCCAGTAATGCTTCCGCTGCTTCTGCTCTACTTGTTTCCACTCCAACTGCTGAAGTGCTAAATGCTGTGGTAGCAAGTTGAGTATTATTCGTGAGTGCCGCAGCAGTGGGTGCAGTCGGAGCACCAGTCAAGGCGGGACTTGCGAGTGGTGCAGCCCCATTCATATTTGTTATATTGTAAGCTGCGTCTTGATACACTCCATTATTAACACCAAACTGATAAGTCCCAAATCCCAAAGGCAATGTCAAGGTACTGACTAAAGCTCCCTTTGAAGTCCTGATGCCGTTGGTCAGATTCAAAGTGATCGAATAAACTCCCGTTAAATCCGCGTTACCGATTAGCATAATACATCCATCCAATCCAATCGGAGCTGGTAGATTCAGAATGATGTTTCCACCATCAGGTAGAAGCACAAATTCGTTTGCCACGCCTGCTACATCAACAGTTCCTTGTGTTGACGGAGTAACCGTGGCTACAACACCATACTGTGATGAAAATGTAATAACATTTGCTGTGTATGCATATTCGACTTTTGTGTAAGGTTGGGTAGGAAAAGATGACATGGTTTTTTCTTTTTAAAGTGATGAAAAATTATTTGGAAAACCAAACGATTGTATTTGTGACGCTGCAGCAATTCCAGGGTTGATTAATTCGATGGAGATATCATAGTTGTACAGCGTTGTAGTATCAGTCCAACCACCCGGACTACCTATCCAAAATACGATATCAGCACTTGTACCGGAAGTGCTCTGACCACTCAAGTAAAAGTTAGCGGTGCCATTGGTGAAAGGATTTATAGAAAAGAACTCCCTTCCATTTGGAGCCCAAGTGTTGTCTTGATAGTAGTAGTTGTATGCTCCCGAACCACCGTTGATAAAGTTGTTGATGTTAGCATGTGGAGGATTTGTTGCAGGAGATGGATCGACACACCAATTTAAGACACAACGGTAAGGGAATACTTGAATGTCGGTAGAAGCAAGGCCCCAACTTGCGTTCTGCTTATTGGGCAAACTGCCTTGAGGGTTGTAGTTCAGACCAATATTCACACGCAAAACGTAATAGTCATTTTCTCCAAAGTTGTTGGGATTTAAGTTGCAACGAACTCCATATGTACCGACATTGCCTGGCTGGCTAGATCCATAGTCCTTTGCGATTAGTATGCTGTTCTTTGTAGGATATGGAGTTGGAAATCCACACGCTATGATTTCATGATTAGTAGTGTCATAAGCAAGACCTACCGGAGTTGTACCTGCAACTTGACGCACAGGAGCAACAATACACCCAGCTATATTTGTCGTCAATGCAGACCCAGTCGCATTCAAAACAATAGAATTAGCTCCTTGACTAGTATTTCCAGCCTGATAACCAATAGCAATAGCATCAGCGCCCTGAACACTAAAGCCTGCTCCATTACCTATAGCAATCGCGTTTGTGTGTTGATTACTAGCTCCTGCCGACACCCCAATAGCGACAGCTCCGGCAGCTTGACCAGAATTGCCCGCATTTTCACCCATTGCCACAGCAGTTGAAGCTTGAGAATGCTGTCCTGAAAGATATCCTACCGATATAGCACTACTGCCCTGCCCCTGACCAGAGTATTGACCAATAGCAATGGCATTATTTCCTTGATTGGTATTTCCTCCATCGCCTATAAAGATTGAATTGGACCCTTGTGTAGTTGAAGCTGTGTTCCCGATGGTGATGGGACTCATCTTGATGTAATTATTCGTGACGGTGAGGCCATCTGTAGTGATACCCCCCGAAACGGTAATTCCATTGATGAAAGAAGGTCCACTAAGTTTTGCATATCCAGCTAGATCAGCAAATGTTACTACTGCCGAACTTTGGTTCCAAAGACTTGGATCAAAGTACTGAGATGAATATGGTGGTGGTAAACAATACGCCATTTTTAATACAAAATAGAAATGGATAATTTATACGAACATCCAACAATCAAAAAGTTTGTGAAAAAAGTCAATAATCCCGCTTTTGAAAACACTCAAATAGATGTGAATTCACGAGTTGTCTTTGATGGCGGATCTGGATCGGGAAAAACAAGTGCTGTTATTGATTATATCATCAAAACTCCCGACACTTATGAGCAAATCATCATTATCTATCAAGGCATTCCAGAACCACTTTACGAAGCTCTCGAGGAAAAACTAGGAAAGAAAGGTAAAGTTACGTTTTTCACTGCGGATAATTATCCCACTTGTCAAGAACTTTCGGCCCAGCGCGAAAACCAGAAAAAGGACCAGTATCTGGTTATTTTCGATGACATGATTGCAGAATTGAACACCAAAAAGGACATCAAAAAGGTCAAGGAATATTTCATTTACGGAAGAAAACTGTTCCTGACCACGTTTTTCTTGACACAAGACTACCACAGCGTGCCGAAAGTGATTCGTGGGCAAATGTCCCATTTGATTATATTGAAACTCAGCAGCGATAGTGATCTTGCCATCATTTTGAAAAACTTTCGACTTGGAGTAACAAAGGAGCAACTAGAAGAAATGTACTCGATAGCCACAACAGGTCAGTTCAACTTCCTCAAAATACATACAACCGGAACAGATATGGATAAGAAGTTCACACGAAATTGGACTGATGAGTTTCGAGTGGTCAAAACATCCAACGGATATGGCCCAGAACGAACAGTAGTTTTAGCTGGACCATGGTTGCAAACAGTAGGAACAGAAGCACGAGCGCCGAAGAGAAAACATTCAGAAGAACAACAAAAGAAGAAAAGGCAAAAGGTTGAAGTTGATGATGATGATGATGGTGATGATGACGATGAAGATGATGATTAGTTTTTAATCAAATTTAACTCAAATGTCTTTGTCGTTTCCAACTCCAAACTGCGGAGGTGCAGACGGTGGTAGTTATCCGTTGTTAAGTAGATACGACTATGGGGCAAAACTCATGCAACAAAACGAGGAAGCGATTGTCGCGGAAAGGGATTCGTTTAAAACCAACGCATTTTACGCAAAAAGAAACCAAGCGCTCTATTTCCCAACTGCAGTTCCATTCCAAAATACGTTGAATGTGGTAGACGACAATGGAACATTCAATGATTTTGAAACCAACAAAAGCGCGTTGTTGAACAAGCTACAACGTATAGTAACCCCTAATAAAGCAGAGACAATTCTCTCTCAACTAAGTGGAACAGAAGACGATGCTGGCAGAGTCAATGTTGTCCTGACCAACCAGCGCTGGTCGACTATTCTACCTTTGATACAAAAAGAACTTACAGGAGAAGTCATGCCACAAAGAATTACACAGTTCATCAAAGACTGGCTCAGGACAACATTTGGGGTAAAATATGTGCAGGACACTATTAGTGACTGGGGAAACAAGGATGGAAAATCTACAGCCACACAACCAACCGAGACTGAAGTGGAGGTTGAAAAAGATGATGCTGAAATGGAGGATACTGGTGAAGATCACTACCCAAGCTATCCAAGCAAAGAATCTGACGATATAAAACCCTCAGGAACAAATCCTTTCAGGGAAAAAACCAAAAATCAACCTGCCTCTGAACCGGTTGAACGTGAAAGACAGCCTGGCAGCAAATCTAGCAAAGCACTATACGAGGAGAAGTTAGCTGCACAACGACAACGATGGCGTATGGAATACAAAGAAAGAACAGGAAGTTCTTATGGGCCAGGGCATGAAGAGGATGAAGACCTGGAAGGTGCTGAAATGGACGTAGATGAGCAGTTGGACGACATGTTCGACGACGAGGAAGCGGCAGTTGCTCTAGAAGAAGAAATCAGAGCAGCAGGGGATCCTCATGCAACCTATTCTGCACCCCCAAATACGACTGATCTGAAACTGCGAATTTTGCAAAGTTACAAACAACAGGAGAAGGTTTACCAAGAACAACTTCTAGGTCTCAAAGAAGCTTATGAAAGACGAGCAGGTGAACTTGACTACTACAAACAAGAAGTTTTGGCTTTGAAACAAGCGGGTCAGTTGACGAGAAATGAACTGGATCAAGCTATCAATGTTATACGCGCGCAAAACGAGAGTCTTGAAGAAAAGCAACGAGAGATACAACATCTTGAAAATCAGTTAGCAGATCTGAGACAAGAGATTGTACGAGTTCATGAAGATCAACAACGAGCCTACGACGAAGCTCAAGAAGCAGATTACCAAAAAGCCGAACAACGCGCAAGAGAAGATCAAGCAAATGATGCTGCTGCAGTGCAACAAGCGAACATAAGAAACACTTCGAATGACAAGAAGATTAATCAAGGTACTGGTGTTTTAAATCCAAAGGAGCCCCATTATCTCAAGAAATACCTTCCAGGTCTAGTACTAAAGCCCACAAAAGCAGCTCGCCCTTCAGTTTTCCGCAAGAAAGCCAATATCGAAACACAGGCTCCGCTGACCACGGCGACACCTACAGTTCGTCCTGCTAACATTCCCGTTCCTGTAACAGCACCTGCTTCGTTAGGAAAGAGAAAAGGTAATCCATATAGCATTTTCGACGAATACAACAAGAGGGTCAAACCAGGGTTAGCCGTTCCGGTTGCTAAACCCCAGTTACCCTCTCGCAGTGAGTATGAAGGACTAAGTGGACCTTTTACCGAAGGGTGGGTACCTCCTAAAGGAAATTACAACGTAGGGTATTCTGAACCCAAACAGGTCGCCCCTAAGAAGTTCTTTGAACCAGTTAGAATCGCAACTATCGACAAAGCCATTCAAAAGGTCAACGAGGCAGAGGATGATTGGGAAGACGTCTCAAATGTTGTACAGCAATACGAAGACGCTGGTATGGAGGTTCCTGTTCAAATACAAGCTACTGTTATAAATTCTGATGCCGAATTACAAATTGCTGATGTAGAAGCCACAGCTGCCCAAGAAAAACTCAGGCGAGAAGAGGATTTGCAGAACCAGCTCAAATACCAAAGTCATGCGAAAAATGTAAGGGAAAGAGCCGCATTGAAAAAGGAACTTGAAAAGATTCACGCTCAGCAAGAAGCAGAAGCAGAACGTAAATTGGCAGAAGAAATTCATAAGATAGAAACAGAAGAAAAAATTGCTATTGAACAATTAGGACCTATAAATTGGGGAACAAAGTTACCATTGGGTACTCCAAATATCAAAGACTTGAGGTTTAAACGATCATTCGGACCTCAAGTTGACATCAAAGACCTGAAAAGAGCTACTCCGGCGGTCAAACGTAAAGCTAAAGCAAATCCTTTTTATGGTGGACCTCGTAGTCACAGACGTCATAATCCAGCAGATGAAGAGATTTATGAAAATCCATTTGTTCCACAACCACGACAAGCACCGGTGCGCAAAACAGCTAAAAATAAGAATTTGCTAAAACAAATTAACCCTGAAAATGTGATTGAAGGACCACGTACCAGGAAAAAAGTTGACAACGCAGGTCAAGGAAACGTAAGAGTTAGAGCATTTGGTTTTAAAGGCCGCGGTTTGTCCGGTGGAAAACTTCAACTTGCTTTGTACAAGGGCGAAATCGAAGCAGGCAATGATAACCCGGTTATTAAAGCACAATACCGACGACTCTTGAACGCAAACTATAGAAGATAAAATTCATTAATTTCAATCATGGACCAACTTTTCATTCATGAAAACCGTAAATTGTTGAAAGAGCATCTTGAAACGTTAGTTGATAATCCCAGTACTGTCAAAGCATATGAATCGTGTTTGTTTAATCTTTGTAAACATGCTGGAAAAACTGATATGCTTACCTTTTTGTTGTCTGAAGACTCCGTGGATGGTATTATTTCTCTCGTTCTTGAAAAGTACAGCAACGACAACACGCGCAACGGAATACTGTCTGCTTTGCACAAGTGCACAGGATTTGTCAAGTATCAAGAAACATGTGTGCCAATCAGAGAACGCATTAAAGCTGCTTATTCGGAGCAGCAAATGAGTGTCGAAAGAAAAGAAAAAGCAAAGGCAATGCCAGAAATTAGAGCTATATACGAAGATATGCTACGAGACTTTACGCAAGCGCGATCTAACGATAAGAACAAAATCAAGTACGCCACGTATGCACTGATGTTAGGTTTGATGACAGGGGTACATGAAGAATGCAAACCGCGTAGATTACAGGATTATTATGAGATGCTCCTGCACGAGGAAGACGAAGAGAAGAATCACTTCATCGAAAACAGAACGAAGATGCGCTTCAATCTGCACAAGATGTCAAAGCGGAGTAAAAAGGATGTCATAGAATTAGCGGTACCAGAAGAGCTAAGACCTGCCGTTGAATTCTTAGCTAGTATCGAACCCAAACGAACACACCTGCTTATGAACGCAAAAGAAAAACCATACACAGCCCAGACTCTAAGCGATCAACTCACCAGACTCATTGGATTCAGCTGCGACTTGATCAGATCATTGTACTTGTCAGAGAAATACAAAGATGTTCCCGCCTTAACCGAAATGCAAGAAACGGCTGCTCAGATGGGACACACTGTTTCTACCGCATTAATTTGTTACGTTAAAAAGGATGCTGTCTGAATACTTTTGGACTTTTTTTACTGGAGCATGTTTAGCTTTTGTATACAAAGTCGTGCAAATGATGTATCGCTCAAAGTGCGATAATATAGAATGCTGTGGATGTAAAATTAAAAGAAACACTGTCATGGAACGCGATGTTGATTTAGATATTTCACTTTCATCTGACGTTGAAAGTATAGTACATCCATTGTAACAGTAAAAATTATTCTCTTTTAATAACTACTCCTGTTCTCTTATTTCGCCAACCAAAGAATCCTTTTTCGTTTGGTTTTGTGAGCCGCTCAAACAAGTATGGGAATGCGTCTGGATAACGATGTTTCATATAATCTGAAAGAGTCATTCTGCCTACGTGTTTGTTTTTGCCTTCATGAAGATACAAAGTAGGAATTCTTCCATTTTTTGCGTGATATTCATCGAGTTCTTCTAGCAGTGGAATGTTGATAATATGATATGATTTTCCTCCTGCCGGATGAACATCAGACCTTTTCAACAGTAGTTTATTTTGTCTTTCACTTTGTTCTTCCTCTGTTTCAGGTACTTCTTCAGGTTCATCTTCTGGTTCCAGTTGTTTTTCAGCTTTTCTTTTCTTTTGCTTTGCTGGCTGTTCTTCTGTTAGATCGATCACTTCTGATGGTTTAGGTGGTTGTAATGATAACAGATATTGTTCAAATGTACCGATGGAAGGCAACTTGTTGTTAGGATGCACATTGTTATGTTTTCTTCTCCTTTCAAGTTCTTGAGTATAAGCTTGACGTGCTTCCTTTTCTTGCTTTTTAGTTAAACCAAAACTTCCTCCATGGAGAATCATATGACCTAATTTATGATCAATAGGTTTTTTGAGACCAATCGGTTTTCTTCTGATTCCGCCAGCATTTACAGACCCTTCATCAGCTTCATCCAAAAACGCTTGTAGTCCGTTAAACATGTCGTCATCACTTTGTTGTTGGCTTTGGTTATTTGGATGTTGATATCCACGAACATAACCAGTTGCTCCAGCATTATTTTCTGCTGTTGAGGACGATGATGTATTTTGTGATTGGTTTTGTGACTGGCCAAGTGCTGCGGCTAAGTTTCTCCAATCTCGACCTGATATTCTTGGTTCTCCTGTTGTACCTTGTGACCCAGGTGCTCCACCATGTCCCCCTGGACCTCCTCCGGGCCCTCCATGACCACCACCAGGAGGTGCACCTGCTGCTATATTTCCATGTCTTTGGTTGTAAGTGGGATATGTCGGAGGATGAAGTTCATGATTTTTCACCACGTCATTACTGGCATTATGCAACGCCGTCACCGCATTGGCAGTGTTTCCAGCATGGTATAGTTGTTGTGCATGATGAATCTGAGCAGCAATGTTTGCGGGATTTTGTCCATGTCTTATACTGCTCGCCGGAAGTGCGTTGATGTATTGCAAAGCAGTGGTAAACAAATTGTTTATGTCGTGAGCATTGCCTTGGTGATTTATTTCATCAGCGACTTCATCCAACTTATTAGCTAAAGATGTTTCCCAATCGAAATCCAATACATCATTTGTGTGTTTTTCGTTCTTTTCCAAAAGTCTATTGTAAGAAAGAACATTACGTGGATTTGCTTTTGGTGATTTTGTGGCATAAAAACAAACTTTACGATATCTTTCAGGGTGATCAGGATCAAAACTGGGTGCATTACTCGTGGGATGAGGACCATGATGGTGCGCTACAAACCCAGCCGGTTGCATTTTCGTTAATTAAACTTTCTTCAAAGCGTCAATAACAATGACAGCATCATCAACAATTGTTTTAATGTCAGCAGTTCCTCCTTTCAAATCTGCAACAGCTACGCTAATGTTTTCAACAATAGAAGCAGCATCTTGAGTCGCTTCTAACGCGGTTTGAGAAACCTTACTCGCAGTATCAGTTACCGTTTTATCAATCAATTCCACTGCTTTGTCCACCGCTTCACTTGCTTCTTTGATCATTTCATTTATCTCTTCCAGTTTAGAAGTGGTCTTTTCCGCAGACATTTTTAGATATCTAATCAGTACAATTAAATCTGATAATTTCTCCTCCTCTTCTAATTCCCGCCACCATTTTCCTTCTAAATCCTTAACCCCACTCCACCATTGTTTTGTCTCTTCTTCCATTTGTGGGTGTTGTACCAAACCAAACCAACTCATTATGGCAAGACAAAAATTAATTAAAGCTGGAAGCGTAAAAAAGGTGGCTGGAAATGTGTTGCAAAATATAAAAGGTGCTTTCAATGTATATCAACATGTGAGGAGCCCTTTTTTGTACAATAGGTTCAAATATTCTCCTGCAGCACAAGAAATTTTGCGAACTCAAGGCAACAAACGAGTACGCAGTGTCAGTTTACACAGGAATGTTTTAAGTTCGGTTTATACAAACATCATATCTGCATGGACTTTCGGAGAAACTGCTAGAAGACTGAGTATGGAAGACAAAGATAAACTGTACCATATCAGTATGTGGGTTACCCTTGAAGATGGCACTGTGGTTAATGTGGAAAAAACCGCCTTGCCTAATTTTACATTGAACCCTTCAAAACCAATCGAAGAGGAAACTCAGGACGGGCCTGCACCACCGCCTGGTTTAACACTTAACACAATGTTAGAACGTGCTCGAAAGAGAATAGGAGATACCAAATTTTTTAGCTACAGTGCCAAGGATAACAACTGTGGGAATTTCATTGAGGCTATATTAGCTGCAAATGGAATGAACAATGGAAACACTCATGCCTTCATTGGTCAGGATACTAAGAAGATTTTAGCTGGTTTTCCAAGTCTGCGACGGTTTATGAACAGTGTAACGGATGTTGCTGCTAGGGCGGAAACAGCTTATCTCGGTGGTCGCCTAGCACATAAAAAACACCACCGTAAACACTATTGATATGTCGGATCTTTCTAACGAAGATATAACTAGAATTTGTCATGAACATGGTATTCCCTTGAGGGGCATTTATTTGAAAGACACCATACCCCCAGGGGCGATTCAAAACGGCTTCACCGTATTTAATTTAGATCATGTGCATGAGCATGGCCCAACAGGTACGCATTGGACTTGTGCTTACTGTAGCGGAAAAGGTTGTGTTTACTTTGATAGTTTTGGTTTTCCTCCATCTGTGGCTGTGGACGCATTTATTCGAAGAAGATTCCAAGACTACTACTTCAACAACAAAGACATCCAGGATTACTACAGTGAAAGATGTGGGTTGTATTGTTTAGGGTTTGGTTTGTATGCATCTAAAAAGGGGTTGAATGGAATCAATGATTATCTTAGATCATTCGGCAAAAACACTAAGCAAAATGAGCAAATACTCAAAGGCATGGGTATTATGTAAAACTAATTAAGCCTTGTTTTCTGCTGCTTTGAAGAATTTGCACACTCCCCTTGTAGAGGGAACTTTCACCTTTTGTAGCCAACCAGGGTGCACGAAAGAGATGGAATCGTGTAAAATCCTGACATCGTTCTTGTCTCTTACAAAGTGATCCTGGTTACCATTGTAAGTAATCCCCTTGGCACTGATGTCCGAAACATACAAGCCACATCCTGTGACAATGTATTTGGTCAATTCCAATGCGCAGAAAATCTGGATTGTCTGTATTAAGTTCAGCACTAGAGTAGCTTGACCTGCGTAATCGCAAGTCTCAAGTAGTGCCTCGTTTCTGCGAGCTAATTCAGTTCGGATGGCTGCAAATTCCTTATTCAAGGGGAACATGAAATAGGGACGTTTCCAGAATCCCTTGTCTGATTTGCCTAAGTTCTTCACAGCATCCTCGCAGATCGGAACCATCTCCCCAATAACTGTTCCATCGGCGGATAAGAATTGACCCGAAAGAAGTCCGCTTTTCCAGGCTGGAATATCACCCTTCTGACCGCCGATGGCATGCAGACGAAGATAATTGAACGCTTCGTCTGACCCGATAGTTGGTCCATGGTCTGCCACTGCATAGAAAGCAATAATCTCGTCAATGCTTTTTTGGAATCCATAAGGAGTCAGCAGGCTGTTCAGATGAGGAGTTGGAATCTTGAGAATGATACCCAGCAACTGAAACACGCAAAGAAACCCGTACTTCATCTCGTACGAGTTTGGATTAGGCTTCCCTCCATGCACGTCATTCGAGGAGACGATTGCATCAGTGGTTGGAACTCTTTCCGCTAAGAATACTCCATTCTCGTCGAAGAATGGAATAATCGATGACGAAAGAAAGGTGGCAGTTGAAGGCGATGGATCGGTATTTTCTTTGTCGTTCATGGTTTGGCACTTAAAGCAATGCGAAGATGGTCCTTCGATTAAATAATGACAGTTGACGCAATTCATGAATGAAAAATTGTGAGAGATTCACGAGAAACAAAAAGTCCAGTCTCTCTTATCCAAACACTATGTGGAACTTCAACTAACGGAACCTAACTTCAATTCAACGGACCAATCCGCTCCCGATAGCCTCGGCCATTTTGAGACTTGCTGACTCGACACCCAAACATTTTGGCCGACAAGTTTTACTACCATCTGGAGGTCCGTTTTGCATGTTTTGGTCCGTTGAATTGAAGTTGGATTTACAACTTGAAGTTTCGTTACGATGGTGAAAGTTAAAGTTCTTCGGGGAACAAAAACAACCAAGGTTGCATATACGGCAGCACCAAAGCAGTCACATTCAGAAGCGGTGCGATACGCTAGAGAACTTCGAGAGGAACGAGCACAAAGAAAGGAATATTCCCGACGCCCAGGTCCACATGGTCCCTACCTTCAGAGTTTATTGGCGTTACCTGAAAGGGAATATTCCAAAGGGGATACCTTAAGCAACAAAGAACTACTTGAACTTGAAGAAAACCCACATCTTCTTCCACATTACCGCAAGTTGTCAGGATACCGAAAGGCTGGACTTGGACATGAAGCCAGAAAAATACAACGGTTTTTCAAAAACACTAAAAAGGCCAAAGAGACTCAACCATGGGTGAACGCGCACCAGTTGAACGAATTGATCAACGATACAGAGTTGTTCCACTTGCCTACAGACTTGAAAAAACATGTAGCAAAGGAGTGGATCAGTGGAAACGGGGTGAAAAAGCCCCATCAGATAAAAGGTTCTCCTGAAGCAAAAGCGTACATGGCTCGATTGCGAGCAATGCGTCATATTTATCGATAAACATCGTCAAACAAACTCGAACGAACATTTTTCTTATTTTGCTCACATTTAATTCAATCCACAAAATCATGTCAAAAGTTGAACACAAAAAGGCAGATAAGATGGTTGCGGCTAAACAAGCAGAAGTTAAAGCGAAAGAAGCTGAAATATCCGAGGCGGAAAGGTTGAAACTTGAACTTGAAGAAGAACTGCAAGCAGCGAAACACTATGCAAGAAAAAGGGAACAATCCCGAGAATACTATGCTAGAAATCCAGCCAAATGCAAAGAATACAATCAGAAGAGAGCCAGTAGAGCCAAGCCGGAAAATGCAGAGAAACCTGCGAAAGTGCCAAGTATGACGAAAGAAGAAAGAGCAGCAAAGGCGAGGGAATATGCCAAGCAGAAATACCAACAGAATAAAGCGGCTAGTGCTTTGAGACAAAAACTGTACAGGCAGAAAAGAAGAAACGCTTATCTACGTTTCCTTGCAAAGCAGAAACAAGATGGAAGCAGCGGTGGAAGTAGTGCCCCTAAGGAAGACGACGAAGACGACGATGAAGGGTGTGAATCAGGTGGTGAAGAATCAATTGAAGGAAGTGACGCAGCATCGGACGCAGGTGTTGCCGAATCAGTTTCACCATCTCCTGTAACCCCAGAACTTCCGGAGCCACCCAAGAAAAAGCAAAAGAAACACTAAATCTTTTGATTAGTCAATAGTTATTATGGGTGTTGGTTCAATTTGTACATAAAGCATAGGGTTAAATTTAATCCATTTCACTTGGCCTTGTCTTCTTGGTGGAATGAAAGCATCATCCAATTCTTGAATTTCGTCAACTACCCAAAAATAGGTTCGTGGATATGGTAGTTGTTCCCATTGTCTATTTCTGCCAGTTAGATACAGCATTCGCGGGTCGTTCATTTGCTCGAGAGTGAGAGGTCCCATACTATCTCTTAGATGCACAACTGCTCTTAAAAAGCCATTGTTTGGATCTGGTCCTTCACCGCAAGATTGTACTAAACCTACCCATCCTCTAATGTTACAAGTTTCGCCTCTCACTTCAAATATTTTGTGACCATGTAAAATTTGTTCCAAAGGACTTTTTTTAATTAACAAAGCTTCGGTGATATAAACCATTTCAATTATGCAACATTGGGTTCACGCAAAACCTCTTCTTCCTTTGATGAAATTTTGTTGTGAATGGCTGCGATTAAATCAGGATCAATCCAGTAGTGATTCTTCCCCTTCAGTTCAGGTGTTTTTTCCTTTTCTCTCAAGTTGGCTATGTCTCTCGACATGCAAGTTACCAACCCTTCAAGATAATCCAGCCTTTCTTCCACATTGGAGGACACTGCAGTGAACCATTCTTTTTGTTGGTCGTGATAATCATGAAATCTGTTTTCGGTTTCCACCATCCTTTCTTCAAGAGTATCGTGTTCATTCCAATATTCGACACATTCGCCACGTAGACGTTCAATCATCTGCAAGACACCCACGAGGCTGTTGGGGTTGAATGGTGATACGACTTGATCCGATGGTTTCAATCTTACGAATTCTTTGTACTTAAAATTTGAGTCAGACATTTGATTAAATTGTGAAATTAAACTTGTTTTGCAGCATCACGATTAACAACACATTGGTAACAAGTTCTCAAATTATCCTTGGTTTCCCTAATTGGACCAAGTTCCCTAATTTCAATTTCCCTGTTGGTAACAGCCAACATTCCTCCTAGTCCACGCATAAGAGCATGCTTAGACATAAAGTCGGGGTTGTTAAGAGCACTCTCGTAGATTAAAGCAGCAGAGTTTCCACAGCGACACTGTAGACCTTTTGGAAATGGCTCGCCATGCTTAATGTCAGACATAAGAGGTGGCCATAGGCGTGAGATCAATTCATTGGCAAAGACCAAAGATTCCCAAGCGCTTGGGTCGCCAGTAGCCATCTCAGCCATGAATCTGTCAGCCGAAGGCAGTTTGTGTCGTTTGAACATGCGACAAGCTTCACCGAGTTCTTTCCTCTTCTTCTGCTCTTTCTCTACTGCAGCTTGATAGGCCGGATCTGCGTAGACATATGCCTCGTTGAATTCCAAAAGTTCTGGTTGACTCGGATACAATGGAATAATGGGTGGCATAGGAGAAGCCTTGGTTGATGGTGTCTTTTTGCGGTTGGATCGTTTGGGTTTTGCCTCTGCGATTGGATTAGGTTCGGGAGTAGTTACAGCATCATTTGGGATTCCATCAATAAGTTCTTGGAGAGCATCAAGATCAAGAGTATCGAAATCAATGTCGCTCATGATTGAAATTGTGAGAAAACAGACTGACCTAAAATCAGTGTCTAGGAAGTTGAAGTTTGAATTTACGTATAATTCCGTTGGCTCTCTATAATTCGTTATAGCTCATATCTTTTAGTTTTTCACAAAAATGACCTCTCTGCCTTTTCTCGAAATCGGTTTCAGGTCTCTTACTGAAACCGAACAAATAATTCGCAGAAGGAGGGTGGAGCCGGATTTTTCCGCTGATTACGAGCGATTGAGTCCTTATTGGGTTTTAGACCCTGATTTGGAACCACTGGAATATCGTGCTCCTTGTGTGAAGATCATTGAGGAGAACATTCCAGTGTATCATCGGCTTATCGCACCTAGAACTGAATTTGCTCCCAAAGATACCATCAGGCAAATTCTCTACTTCTTCAGTGATCCTGGTCGCCGCACACCCTCTGGTCAGACAGTGGTCGAAGAAAAAAGGAAAACATTCCGAGTGATTCTTGATTCCATTGATCCTAGATCCAACTTGTTGAAGATTTACTGCACTGGTCGATCAGACTGTGGCCGTTTCTACGCTCACAATGACGGGGCTACTCCTACTGTTGGCGGCAAAGCCGGTAGTCTCATCACCATAGACAAAAAACTTCGGTCGACTCTTATGGCAAAACATCGGTATGTCGATGTGGATCAAGTGAAGAGTCATCCCACATTGATGTTGGTAGCTGCCAATCTTCTGGGGATTCGACCACTTGCACTTCGGCACTACATTGACAATGTAGCTGCTGTTCTGATGGAAATAGCTTCGTTCTATACTTCTGACCCCTCAAATCCTGTAACTGTCGGTGATGTTAAAGAGCTAATTATCCGCACTACAAACTTTGGTGGAGTTGAGAACTGGATAGGTGAACTCATTGAACGTGGGATTCCTGTGCAAAATCAAGATCTTCCTGGGCCTGATGTGTTCGTTGGATTGAAGCGCGATCTGGAGTTGATAAGAGGGTTTATTGTTGCTGGAAACCCTCATCTGTGTTCTGACCACACATTAAGCCATTTGGATCGCAACAAGAAGATTATCTCTCGCTTCATGTTCACTTTAGAGAATCATGTGTCCAACATAGCTCTTGACTTTTGTATCAATGCGGGTGTTATTCCATCTAAAGCTGGTGAATACCAATTCATCTATGGTTTCGACGGGTTTAGTTGGGTTCCTGAATCGGAACTGGATATGGATGCTTTGATGGATGCTGTGAACAACTGTGTACTCGAGCAGTGCGGCGAGGCTTTCGCAGACGTGAAATTCATCGATAAGGCTATTCCACAAGATCTGGTTATTCCGGAGGTGTTAGACAACAACCACGATTTGTGGAAATCAACCGAATTTCACGGGTTTTTAACGGGCGAAGTCGTGCAACGTGAAAAAAGACAAAAGGTGATTCATAGCATGAGTGATAAGGGTTTTGGAGAATACAAGATGTGGTTCGAGCTTGATCATTTCAAGGTAGAGTCAAGAGGTAATTTTGGAGCTGAGATCAAAGACCCTGTTACAAACAATCTGCACAAGGTTGTCTGGTATGATCGGTCATCGCTACTGATTACATTTGAGCAGTATTCATACCTCGGTGTAAACGCTAAAGGTGAACCTCAACAGAAGTCTTTTATTAACGAGTGGTTAAAATATTCAAATATGCGTGTGTATCAATCTGCTGGTACCTACCCACCTCCTCGTGTATGTCCGGATGACCATTTCAATATGTGGACTGAATCGGAATTTCACGATTTACCTCTTCGAGTAGGCGAGACTGAGGATCTGGAATTTCTGCAAGCCTTTCAAGAACTTCAACGATGTGTATGTGGCTGCAAAGTGGATGCTGAAGTTGGCTCGGACGAGTGGCTGGCAAATGATTACATGACCTATTGGATTGCGACTGGAATTCAGAGACCGGCATTCAAGCCTGGTATCATGCCTATCTTGACTGGTTCTGAAGGGACTGGTAAAACCACCTTTGCTAGTTTCTTGCGACAGCTGTTTGGGGAAAACAGAAGTATCGAGACAACCTTGGATCATCTGGTCGGTAATTTCAACCATCTGTTAGAAGGCTGTGTCTTTGTTATAGTCAATGAGATCAGTTCAGAGACTTTGGAGGGCAATCGCAATGCTCTGATGAAGTCGTTGATCACTGATGAGATCATCACGATCAACTCCAAGAATGTCAAGCCATACCAGATTCAGTCGTTTCATCGATTTCTGGGGACTTCAAACGAGCCTGCGCCGTTCCGCTCTGATCGTCGTCCTCTGTACCTTCATTCAACTTTGGACCTTAAGGGCCGTTATGACAAGTTTGAGGCTCTGCATAAGGGGATTAAAAACAAGAAGAGTATGGCGTCAGCTTATAGATACTTTCAGAACATCAACATCGAAGAGCGGTGGGGACCTGGAATTCTGAAACCTCCAAATGACGCTAGAAACAGAGAGTTGCGTATTGCAGTAGATCCTTTTGTTGATTTCGCGCACTATCTGTTGAGAGCTGTCTGGAAACCGCTCATTGATATTGGACATCAATTCGCAGTGGTTAATCCGATACACCTGCATCAACTATACACCACTTGGATTACCGAGATGAAGATCACTGAAAAGAAGCCTAAATCTATCCCTGACTTGATGAGAGGGTTCACCATGTCGGTCTCTTGGGACGAAGGAGCTATTGTTGAAGTTGAAGACGAGGGGGTGGGAAAGCGTAGATTCAATTTCGCTAAAATGCGTTCAACTCTTGATAAACTTGCTATGCGCTAATATTTTACGGTTGCAAATCAAATTTAATTAGCCTGCTAATTATACACTTTTTCCAACAAATTAACAAACTAAGCGCAAAAATGGCACATTTCGCAAAAGGTTCCGCAGCAGCTCATGCTTTTATGGCTAGACTGAGGGCAATGAGAAGAGGAGGGCACAGAGGTGTGCGTAAAATGGTTGGCATGGGCCACCACAGAAGACACCACAGAAGACACAGACGTTAAAGTGGAGGATCAACGTGGTCGAACGTTTTGAGCAAGTCTAGTGCCGCGAATAGTCGTATATCCCACAATAAATGAAAGTCTGCCTTTTTAACATCCATGTAACAAAAGAAGCATTTGTATGTATCAGCTATTTCACTTGGGTCTTCATTGAACCCTTTTTTACATGGAGAGCAAACGCCACTATCGCCATTGACTCTGTTTAAATGAACGAATTGAAACCCTTTAAACGAATTGAATTCTTCCATTTTTAAACCAATAAAATAATGGCAAGAACTAAAGCTACCGGTGGAAAAAGAGTGACGTATAGGGAAGTCACGCGAAGTGCGCACAACCAAATCATTTCAAATCTATATGATTCTCATGCGAGATATGCTCAGTTACTTATCGCTAGAAAAGCCATTCGAAGACTTCCTCCTGGTTCAGAGAGAGAACAAGAGTTGGAAAAGACATACGCACCAGATTTTGATCCATCTGCGTGGATTTACGGTACTGGCTGGGCTAGACGACGCAGACCTTTAAGACGTAGAAAATAATGGAAAACGAACCGGATCCTCGTTTGAAAAACTTGTCTGATGCTTATATTGCGAAAGTGAGGTGTGGTATGTATGTTAACACTTTTAATCCTTGGGAAGGGAGTTGGCCCCCAAACCCAAACAACCCAGATCGTGTTCCGTTGAATGATGTAAAAACAGAATTAAAGAAGTGAAGTTTGATTAATCTTTTAATTGACAAATAGCACAACGAGGCCCATGTATATATCTTTCTAAATGGATCCATCTAATTTGAGCGCAAAGGACACAACTCTCTCTTTGAGACTTATACAGCCATAATGGAATTCGGTTTCCACAAGCACAAGCTACCCACCAACAACCTGGGTTATCACATAGGTTACCATAATTTCCACACCCATGACCCTCACAAGAATTCAACAATTTGCCAGAACGTGTTTTCATTTTAATTATGAGTTAAAAGTATGATTAATCAGATGATTTAGATTCAATCCACCCAAAAATTTCAATCTCAGATTCCTCATCCACCAAAGTTTCAACTTCCGTTTCAGCTCCATATTGTTCTTCCATAAGGCGCTTCTTCAGTTGTACAGTGTCCTCGTCCAAACCACGTTTTCTCTTTGTAGGGGCAGTAGTAACCGAGATAAGATCAATGAAGATTGGTTGGTGTGGTGGAGTAGTAAGATCAATCACCACCGGATCTTGAATAGGTTCATCTTCGTCTTCGTCTTCGTCTTCGTCTTCAGAACTATCATCGGTTTGGTTGTCAGGTCCCCAGGTCGAAGTTGAATCCACCGTTGAATGGATGTATGTGCTATGGGTGAGAATAGATTCGCCATCAGAATATTCACCATCCAAGTAGCCATCATTGATCTGTGTCTCCTCGAGATCGTTAGGGGTTTCAGGATGGAAGTATTGCTCACTTAGGGTTTGTTGACCGTTCTTAGTCCCAAGTGCAACCGACCAGTCAAGTTCAACATCCTCGGGGACATAACCCCTAATATCAATAGTTCCGAGTGGTAGTGCTGTCATTTTGATGTTGTGTGAGTATTTTC
>Ga0302197_10000965_pt1 | contig 28710 bp, 22 predicted proteins | sample II_Bog_N2_1_FD_193526 | JGI IMG/M metagenome (GOLD analysis project Ga0302197, IMG submission 193526) | Peat permafrost microbial communities from Stordalen Mire near Abisko, Sweden - II_Bog_N2_1 | ecosystem: Environmental > Terrestrial > Soil > Wetlands > Peat | place: Sweden: Abisko... | reverse complement strand
CTATCCACGCTTACCTTAATGCAATAATGAACCTGGTTAACATTCCTAAGTTCACGTTCGCATTTGGGGCATATCCAGCTCATATAGCTAATATACTAATTGTTTATTTTTTCTTCGGATTTGCTATGGTATCCGGTGTTTCAAATTCATCATCAACACTTTGGCGCAAGTCGTATAGCAGCCATTGTTTTTTGGCTACTTCCGGTGCTTTTTGTTTTAACAATGCTATAAAATCATTAACCCCAACGGGCTCATTACCATTGCCGTGGATCAGCACAATACTACCTGCTTGCGGGGCTTGTCCCTTAGCCAGCCACGCGTCCGTACCAATCGGAATCAACCCAAAATCGGTTATTCTATACACTAACTGCTGGTCCGATACCAATCCCGGGAACCTAAAGAACACCGAGGGCAGCAGTCCATTTCTTAACATAGCTTTTTCGGTTTCCAGCACTTCGTAATTAATATCGGTACCGGGTTCTAATAAAAAGTTTTCTTTTAATGGAGCTTTTAAGCTTACGCGATGGTTGAAAGAGTGGTTTATCCAGGTAATATAAATCTCATGATTAGCCTGTAAGGATTTTAACCATTGCAGATCTTCCTGATGGTCGCGCATCCAAATGCCGGTAATAGATAAGGCGATTGGCACGGGCGTTTCCACCTTTTTAAATTCAGCTATAATATCAGTAAAAATGCGGCGGTCAAGTGGCTTGTGCGATGGACAAAGATCTGCCGTAAGGCTGATACCTGTTTCTTTAGGCATCCCGGTTTCAATACCGGCATCCTGTATCATAACGGAGGCTTTCTCAGCTTTTTTCAATGCATCCTGATATGGCGAATTGCCAAAAAAAGACCTAGCCTGCGCTATAGTCATTTGTTTTACCTGGTAAAAATTACTTTCATCAACACGGGTTTCCAACGTTTGCGGGTTTACCAGTAACAGGTAGTGCTTGCCGTAGTTATCAAACTTGCGCAATATCATCCACTCCTGCGGAAAGTGCCGGGCATAGCCGTAAAATACTTCGTAATTTTCTATCTTGGTATAGTTGGCCTGCGCGTCAACGCGGTTATAGGAACTTATTAATAATACGAGTGATAAAAGGAATAATAGTTTTTTCATTACGATTTGTAAATAAAATCAATCATAAAATTGTTTTAGATGTTAGTAAAGTATTAATGATATTTACCCAGGCAAAAGTATACATAAGCTATGACCCGATTATCCGTCAATATAAATAAAATCGCTACCCTGCGTAACGCGCGTGGCGGCGATAACCCGAATTTGGTACAGGTGGCTAAAGACTGCGAACGTTTTGGCGCAAAGGGTATCACTATACATCCTCGCCCCGACGAAAGGCATATCCGTTATCAGGATGTTTTCGACCTGAAAAAGATTGTCACCACTGAATTTAATATTGAGGGTAATTGCCAGGAACAAAAATTCATCGACCTGGTTTTGGCCAACAAACCCGAGCAGGTTACACTGGTACCCGATATTTTAGGACAGATCACCTCGAACCATGGCTGGGATACCATCGCCAATCAGGATTATTTGAAATACATCATCGCGACATTTAAATCGGCTGGCATAAGGGTCTCTATTTTTGTTGACCCTGTACCCGAAATGGTTGCCGCGGCAGCCACAACCGGCACCGACCGGATTGAATTGTATACCGAAGCTTACGCAACTAATTACTCCAAAGGAAAAGAGCAAGCAATCGCCCCTTATATTGAAGCCGCGAAAGTTGCCCAGCAATACGGCCTCGGCATTAACGCCGGGCATGATCTGGACTTGCACAACCTTAAATATTTTGTGGAGAATGTGCCCGGTTTGCAGGAAGTGAGTATCGGCCATGCCTTAATTAGTGATGCTTTGTACTATGGACTTGAGAATACGATACAACTATATTTGAGAGCTTGCGCTACCGCAAAATAGTTAAGCTGCCGCTAAGCAGGTTGCATTTTGTATTTAGGTTGATGATGTAGTAGTAAACTCCGGACGCCAGTTTTTGACCCTTGTACGTACCATCGAAGGGGATGCTGTACCCTTTAGATTCAAATAGCTTTTGGCCGTAACGATTGAAGATCTGTACTAAAGCTGTTGGATAACTATCAATTCCGGTAATTTGCCAATAATCATTAATGCCATCGCCGTTAGGCGTAAAAGCATTGGCGATGTTTATGCTTGAAAGCCCTACGGTAACATTTACCTGCGTACGGTTACTTTCGCAAGTCCCATCTACCTCGCTTACATAGTAAGTGCTGTTCCCGGTAACATTAACAGTAAACCTGCCGCCTTTTTGCTCATCGATGGGGTGAGTGGCTGTTGGGCTGTTATATAAACGATAGTTATTGTCAGCCGATGCATTGTTCACTGTAATTAAGCCGCTCCCGCTGCTGCATAATTGCACGTCAGATACGGAAGGTGCAGGGAATGATTCTGTTGAACCCGCTATAGTGTAGGTTATCCGCACACTTCCACAGCCTCCGGCATCGCTTATAAAAAGATAATAGTCGCCCGCGGCTAGGTTGTTTATGGTATTATTTGTACTTAATTGGTTGCCGTTTAAATCTGTCCATTTATAGGTATAAACAGATGTTCCGCCACTCATTGTTGTAGCGCTTACGTTCCCATTATTTAATCCACACTCATCTGCCGATGGTGTACCATAATTGGCTATTGTAAATTCAGGATATGAGGGTACTGTATAGCTTTTATAAAAACTTTCGCAGCCATTTTGATCGGTTAAGTAAAGCTGGTAAGTTCCGGGATATGCCTGGCTTAGGGTAGATGAAGTACTTATTGTTCTGCCTAGGCTATCAACCCAGCGAACCGATTTAACCAAGGCATCGATAGCTACCACAATGCTACCGTTGCTTGTTGAATAGCAGCCAGTTGTAATTTTTGCCGTATAATCCGGAAGTTTTATAGCTGCTTGCTGAGGAATGGTGTATATAAGCGTTTTGCTACAGCCAAAGTTGTTAGATGCCGTAAATGTGTACTTACCCGAAGGCATATTAATTAAGTTAGCTGATGTATTCACCACGTTGCCATTCGTATCAGTCCACTGGTAGTTTGTTGCGCCGGTTGCTTGTAAACCAGTTGCCGAGCCATTAGCTATGCCACAACTGGATGGGGTAATTAACAGCTTTGAACTGTCTATTGAGATACCGTTGGTTTCGGGGATAATAATATCCGACGAATAAACGGGCCCGCATTGGGTATTATCAGTGACCTGTAATTTATAAGTACCTGCTGGTTGATTTACCAGTATGCTATCGGTGCTAACAGTTTGCTGCTGGCTGTTTGTCCAGCTATAGGTTAATGCTCCGCTGCCTGTTGCGGGGATATTAGTTATTGACCCTGTTGATTGCCCGCAATTGGTTGATTGTATTTTGATGTGGCTGTAATCGATATTTGGGCCGGTGGTGTTTTTTAGGATGATAGGGCCGTAAGTGGTGGAACATTTCGTCACGGTATCCGTCATTATTAATGTATAAGTACCGGCACTAAGATTAGAGATTTCTGCTTGGTTACCTACAACATTATTATTTGAATCAGTCCATTTATACGTAGCAAGATCTTGTGAATCAGTTGTAGGTATCAATCCGGTTATTGATCCTCCTTTACCACATGAGGGGTTTAGTATAGAAACGTATGTAGAGATTATTTGCGGCTCGACATCGTATAGTTGAAATCCCATAGGTGCACTTGCGCAATTTCCGTTGTATGCTTTTGCATAATAGTTGCCGGGGCCAAGATTTTTTATAGTATCTCCTTCGCCTATTTCCTGATTAGTATTACTGTCATACCATTTAACTTTTAATGTTTTTAACGGGTAGCTAATCGTCATTACTCCATTTTTTAATCCACATGATGGTTGCCTGATGATAGAATTACGGTAATCAACGGGTATTTCAGGAGCAGTGTATTCAGATGAGTTTTGGTTAAGCAAGGCATTTGCCAACATTTTTTTCTCGGCAAAATTGCCAATTAGTTTCCACGTGCTATCTGCAGCCGCTGTGAGTGTTGTGATATAAACTACCGGGTTGCATATATCACAATCAGTATTATCCTCATAAACATATATTTTCGAATTCGGCGAGGCCTTGCCTGAAAACTCAGTATCGCTGTTTACCAATACTTTAATTGCAGGAATATGGATGTTAGGGAAATTGTATTCGATAAGCAAATTGTAAGCTTTTTCACTGCATATAATGCTGTTTTTTAATATTTGGATATTGTTACAATCTTGGTTGCCAATGCCTAAATTAGAATTCACACAATATAATACATTCTCTTTAGTAATGTCGTCTGAACCAATGATGCCATTGTTAGATTCATATAATGTAAGCCCTCCTACTGAACCAGCACCCGCACTGGAATTAAAATCTTTATTATTATATACCTCAAAATTATTGACACCATCTATTTCGAGCTGGAATATATTAGCCGTATTGTTATAGAAAAATATATTTGAACCACCTGCCATTAATATTTTAGTAATAAATTTATTGTCAGGTAGTGGTGAGCCATTTTGATCTAAGGCTAAAGAATTATTCTCCATCCAAATATTTTTACCGGTAAATTGTACTTTACCATTCACATGGTTTCCTTCAGCAGGGGTATCACCGCCAAATAATATATCATGGTCCTGAATGAAACTACCTTGAAAAATACTTTGATCATTCGGTCCTACAGAACTATAGTCAAAATAATTTGATTGTATTTTAATATTTACAACAGAATCAGCAGCTGTTACATTTTGACCGTCCTCATTTATTATAAAATCATCACTGTACATATAATTCCCCTTGCCGGGTGCACCAATAATAAGATTTGTTGAATTTGCTGCATATATAGCACAGTTTGCTACGAAAGCATCCTCGTATATATTTTTCAGGCCGGCAAAATCATTGATATCAAAACCATAGATTTCTACGTTATCAGCATTTTGCAACATAAATGCAGCTGTCCATTCGCGTTCGGCTGTATAACTGTATCTGTCTGGGGTTATGATTATTTTGCTCCCTGCGGGATCGAGAATGCTGCCGGGCTGTGTAGAGCCATCAATTACCATGTTTGCAGTTACAAAAGGCAACTCACTTTCCAGCGTAATGGTCCTGCCAGCTTGGCTCGTATCCGCGATATTAAAATTAATATAATCCTTCTCCGCAGTCCCATTCGCCGCCGCCTGCGTCAACGCATCCCTCAAAGTCCCCGGCCCGCTATCTGCATTACTCGTCACCACAAATACCGCTGAAAAAGCCTTCACGCCAAAACAAAGAAAAAATAATAAGAGTATAGATTGTTTAAGCATAAAGTATTAGGAAGTGGAAAAATACAATTTAATTGCTGATTTATAAATTTTTAATTGACAATGAGCAGTTGTAAATCCATTGTCAATATATGGTTAGCTAATTGTTACTCATGCGGAAAATTGTACCTTTGCGTCAATTTTAATTGCCCGCTATTTCCACATGAAGTTGAACATCGATTACCAGGAGAAATTCCAGTCGCGCCATATAGCCCCAAACGAGGCTGACACCGCTAAAATGCTAAAAACCATCGGCGTTAGTTCGCTTGATGAATTGATCGAACAAACCGTTCCTGAGGGAATCAGGTTGAAAAATCCGTTGAATTTACCGGCGGCAAAAAGCGAGTTCGATTACCTGAACACGCTGAAACAAACCGCGTCAAAAAACAAAGTTTTCAAATCATATATCGGCCAGGGTTATTACGATGTGATAGTACCCGGTGTTATACAACGTAACATACTGGAAAACCCGGGATGGTATACCCAGTATACCCCATACCAGGCTGAAATTGCGCAAGGCCGTTTACAGGCTTTGCTGAACTTTCAAACGATGGTTGTGGATTTAACCGGGATGGAAATCGCGAATGCTTCGTTGCTGGATGAAGGTACTGCCGCTGCCGAAGCGATGTTTATGCAATATAGCCTGCGTAAAAATCAGCAGGCTAATGTGTTCTTCGTATCTCAGGAGTTGTTCCCGCAAACTATTGATATTTTAAAAACACGCTCGGAGCCTTATGGCATTGAATTGCAAATAGGCGATCACAACACGGTTGAGTTAACTGAAAATATGTTTGGCGCCATAGTACAATACCCTGCCGGCGAAGGCGAGGTGTACGACTATAAAGACTATGCAGCCAAAGCACATGAAAAAGGCATCAAATTAACCGTAGTTGCCGATTTAATGAGCCTGGTATTACTAACGCCTCCGGGCGAATGGGGTGCTGATATTGTAGTTGGTAATACCCAGCGTTTCGGCGTACCGATGGGTTTCGGCGGGCCTCATGCGGCATTTTTCGCTACCAAAGAAGAATACAAACGCTCGTTACCGGGCCGTATAATAGGGGTTACAATCGACAGCGCTGGCGATTATGCTTTGCGTATGGCATTGCAAACCCGCGAGCAACACATCCGCAGGGATAAAGCAACCTCTAACATTTGTACCGCGCAGGCATTATTGGCTATTATGGCCGGTATGTATGCGGTATACCATGGTCCGCAGGGCTTAAAACTTATAGCCCAGAGAATACATGGCTTAACTGTTTTATTGGCTGATTCATTAAAAGAATTAGGTTATGAGCAACTTAATAAATCATTTTTCGATACCGTTAAATTTGATTTAGGCGAGTTAGCCGGGCCATTACATGGTGAGGCAGTTAATAACGAAATGAACCTGCACTATAAAGGTTCGGTTGTTACCATATCACTTGATGAAACTACTTCTGTAGAAGACATCAAAACAATTGTTCGCTTTTTTGCCAAAGTAAAAGGCAAAACATTGAATGAAGTAAACATTGAGGAACTGAAAGGCAATATTCAAACTGTTATCCCAACTGAATTGCAGCGTACATCGGCTTATCTAACACATAAGTTGTTCAATTCGCATCACTCAGAACATGAGATGCTGCGTTATATCAAATCGCTGGAAGCAAAAGATCTTTCGCTTTGTCATTCCATGATCGCTTTAGGTTCATGTACAATGAAACTGAATGCGACCACCGAAATGGTGCCGGTTACCTGGGCTGAGTTCAGTAAAATGCACCCATTCGCGCCAGCCGACCAAACCGGCGGCTACATGCAGCTATTTGATGAGTTGAATAAATGGTTAAGCGAAATTACAGGCTTTGCATCCATGAGCCTACAGCCAAACTCTGGCGCGCAAGGTGAATATGCGGGTTTAATGGTGATCCGTGCTTATCATGAAGATCGCGGCGATTTTCACCGTAATATCGCTTTGATCCCATCATCGGCACATGGCACTAACCCGGCATCGGGCGCTATGGCAGGAATGAAGATCGTAGTTGTTAAATGTGACGACAACGGAAACATTGATGTCGCCGACCTAAAAGCAAAAGCTGAGCAGCACAAAGACGACTTATCGTGCTTAATGGTTACTTACCCATCCACACATGGTGTGTTTGAGGAATCGATCATTGAGATCTGCGAGATTATCCACCAAAATGGCGGACAGGTTTACATGGATGGCGCTAACATGAACGCGCAGGTTGGACTGACAAGTCCGGCTAATATTGGCGCTGATGTGTGCCACCTTAACTTACATAAAACCTTCTGCATACCACACGGTGGCGGCGGGCCGGGCATGGGCCCTATCGGTGTGGCTAAACACCTGGTGCCATTCTTACCAGGGCATGCTGTGGTTAATATTGATAAAGGCAAATCCATCCACGCGGTATCATCTGCGCCTTGGGGTTCTGCATCTATATTAATTATCTCACATGCTTATATCGCTATGATGGGCGCTGAAGGTTTAACCAACGCAACCCGTTACGCTATATTGAATGCCAACTATATTAAAGCACGCCTACACCATCACTACCCGGTATTGTACACAGGAGCGCATGGCCGTTGCGCGCACGAGATGATATTGGATTGCCGGGCGTTTAAAAACTTCGGTATCGAGGTTACAGATATTGCCAAGCGATTAATGGATTATGGTTTCCATGCGCCAACAGTGTCGTTCCCGGTTGCGGGTACGGTTATGGTTGAGCCTACAGAATCAGAACCTAAACATGAGCTTGACCGTTTTTGTGACGCGATGATAGCCATCCGCCATGAAATTGATGATGTGGAGAAAGGTTTGTCAGATAAAGTAAACAATCCGTTGAAGAACTCTCCGCATACCGCGGCTGTAATCACCGCTAATGAATGGGAGCATCCATACACCCGCCAAAAAGCAGCCTTCCCGCTGCCGTATGTGTCGGAGTATAAATTCTGGCCGTCAGTTGGTCGAGTGAACGACACTTATGGCGACAGGACATTAATTTGCTCATGCCCGCCATTAAGCGATTACGAGTTTGAAGAAAGCGAAGTAACTACCCCGGAATACGGAACGTGATTGTAGATGTGCAGATGCTTGGATATGCAGATGTGCAAATGATTTGATGTAACCGTTTACGGATTTCCTATATGCAATGCCTGATATGCGGATATGCAGATGAGATTTTTAAAAATCATCCGCACATCCGCATATTTGCATATCCGCGCATTAATAAACTAAACTATGATAGCTCAAACCCCCGAAATGCCTTATTTTGAAGTAATATTTACATCAGTTAGAACGGATGGAGACGGGGGGTATGAAGCAATGGCAATTGAAATAGAGAAGCTTGCTGCTGCAAGAAGGTTTTTTAGGGGGGAATCTGCGTGGAATGAATTGGGAATAACCGTATCCTATTGGGAATGACTAGAATCCATAAAAACCGGAAGGCAAATACCCGCCATTTAGTTGCTCAGAAACAAGGCAGAGCCGAATGGTACGTTCATTATAAGGTCAGAATTTGCAAAGTTGAACGTGATTAATGAATTTTAACCGTAGCGTTAATTGCTACATAAAATAATTATAGTTAATTTTATTTTGCCAATTAAAAAACAATAACCTATAATTACAACTTGTAGGAATATAACTTTTTATTTGCCGTTCCGTATAAAGAAGACGAACACAGAGACTCATGAATAATAATAATCAGGCCGTAAGTATTTTGTTGGTTGATGATGATGAGATTAACAACTTCATATCCATAAAACTGATAAAAAAAGCATTGTTAACCACTGAAATTATGGCTTGCCTTAATGGGAAATTCGCTATAGACCAATTGGTTGAAATACAGCGTAAAGATCCGAGCAAGTTACCCGATTATATTTTACTGGATATTAACATGCCGATAATGAACGGCTGGGAGTTTTTGGACGAGTACAAACGCCTGAATATTGACCCATTAGGCAAAAGTAAAATATTTATTATTTCATCATCAGTGTTTAGCAACGATATTAACAAGGCCAGATCATACCCGCTTGTGCATAGCTTTATCTCAAAACCATTAAGCGTTGAGAAGATAAAAGAGATGTTCGAAGCTGATAAAGCTTTTTAAGCTTGCGCTACTGTAAAATGCTCATCGGTATAAGTAACCGTCCCCTCGGTTATTGATTTTGCATGATAAAAGAGGCAAGTCCAGCCTTCAGCAGCAGCAATTTTCCCGTAATCTTCACGTAACTGCATGGCTTTGCGGCCATCATAATCATACTTAGCAATAAATTTACGAATAAGCTGCTCGGGCTCGGGTAATTCATCACCACCGAAAAAACATTTTTGCCCGTTTTCTTCTATCCAAAAAACCTGGTGAAAAGGGCAATGCCCGCCGGAATGCTCGTACCTGATACCGCTTTGCAATTCGCCGGAACCATCTACAAATTTAATATCAATATTGCCGTCCAAAGCCTCAAAGATCTCTTTGTGGTAGGACGATGTTTTTCCGTTGATGGCGGTTTCCCACTCATTTTTATTGATGACATGTTTCGCCCACGGAAAGCTTGGTTCCAGTTTGCCGCCGCGCTCAACTACTAGTCCGCCAGAGTGATCGTAGTGCAGGTGCGACATTAATACCTGGGTCACATCCTCCGGATCAAAGCCGGCATTGCGGATATGCTGATGTATAAACAGCTCGTCGCGGGTATCTTTAAAACCCAAACCAGTATCCAGCAATAGCAGGTCGGTATTAGTTTTAATTAAAAAAGGATTTACGTGTATGAACAAAGACGCGGGGCGATCCTTAGGGTTATCCGTTTGAGGATCAAAGGGAATAAATTTTTTTGATGCATCAACTGAGTATGAGCCCTCGCCTAATGGGAAAATTTGCATAATATTATTTTATGTGCCGATGTTTATTAATGTGCAGATGTGCGGATATGCAGATAATGTTTGATACAAGCGTGATTTTCAAATTAATACATTCCTTATTAATCTGCACATTTGCACATCCGCATATTTGCAGATCAAAAACATCTGCACATTTGCACATCCGCATATCTGCACATCAAAAAAACGTTATATTTACTGTTTAAAGCAACAAAGATATGCAAAAACGGTGGTCGATAAAGGAGAATGCAGACGAGGCAACCGTAAACCAGTTAGCCGCCGCATTAACTATCGACCCGGTTTTGAGCAAACTGCTGGTACAGCGGGGCATAGATAATTTTGACGATGCCCGCTATTTCTTCAGGCCCGACCACAGGCACCTGCATGATCCGTTCCTGATGAAGGATATGGAGAAAGCCATTGACCGAATTGAGGAAGCATTGAAAGCGAATGAAAAGGTGATGATCTATGGCGATTATGACGTAGATGGTACCACCTCGGTAGCGGTTGTTTATGGTTTTTTTAAGAAATATCACCGTTATCTGGAGTATTATATTCCTGACAGATACAAAGAGGGTTATGGCATATCCACCCAGGGAATTGATTACGCGGCCGAGCATGGTTATACGCTGATTATCGCGCTGGACTGCGGTATTAAATCGGTTGATAAGATTGCTTATGCCAATGAAAAAGGTATTGATTTTATCATTTGCGATCACCATACGCCCGGTGATACCATCCCCGATGCCGTTGCTGTGCTCGACCCAAAACGTTTGGATTGCGAATATCCTTATAAAGAATTATCCGGCTGTGGTATTGGATTTAAGCTGATTCAGGCATTCGCCGAAAAAAATAATATCCCTTTTGAAGAGGTTACCCAATACTTTGATTTGGTAGCGATAAGCATCGCTTGCGATATTGTGCATATAACCGGTGAAAACCGGGTGCTGGCTTACTATGGCTTGCATAAAATAAATAACAACCCCTGCATCGGTGTAAAAACACTAATGGAAGTTGCAGGGCGGACAACGAATTACACCATATCGGATATCGTGTTTCTATTAGGCCCACGTATTAACGCCGCGGGGCGTATTGATGATGCCAAGCATTCGGTTGAATTGCTGAGTGCCTGTAACAAGGAACATGCCAAGGAAAAGAGCGACCTCATCAACATAAAAAATACGGAGCGCAAGGGGCATGATCTTTCCATCACAGACGAAGCGCTGAGTATGATAGATAATGACGAGGTGCTTATCGGTCGGAAATCAACCGTTGTGTTTAACGAGAACTGGCACAAGGGCGTTATTGGTATCGTTGCATCCAGATTAACGGAAAAATATTACCGCCCTACCGTAGTACTCACCCGCTCGAATGGGCATGTGGCGGGTTCGGCGCGGTCGGTTTTGGGTTATGATTTATACGAGGCGCTATGTGGTTGCAGCGAGTTACTCACCCAATTTGGCGGGCACAAATATGCCGCCGGCTTAACCATGCCGCCCGAAAACGTAGCCGCTTTTATTGATAAATTTGAAGAAGTGGTGAGCGCCAGTATAACTGATGAGCAGCTGATACAGCAAATATCCATTGATGCCGAGATAGAGCTAAAACAAATACAAGCCAAATTTTTTAGGGTGCTGAACCAGTTCGCGCCGTTTGGGCCGGAGAACATGTCGCCGGTTTTCATGAGCAAAAATGTGTATGTTAGTGGTTACCCGACATTGGTTGGCGAAAAACATTTAAAAATGACAGTAGTGCAAGACGGATCGCAACTGTTTGATTGTATTGCGTTTAGCCATGGCGAGTATCTGGATAAAATAAAAAAAGATAAACCTTTTGATATTTGTTACACTATCGAGGAAAATATTTGGCGCGATAAGCGTTCTATACAATTAAATGTAAAGGGAATAAGGGTTGGTGATTAGAGGTTAGAGACTGGTGATTAGAGATTAGCAGGAAGTATATCTTTGTGATCAGTAATCAGCGTAATCATATCAATCAAATTAAAATCAGCGGTTAATGAACCTAAGAGCAGATAATCTACTTAAAAAATATAAACAGCGTACGGTTGTAAACGACGTATCCTTCAATGTATCACAGGGGGAAATAGTGGGCTTGCTGGGGCCGAATGGCGCAGGTAAAACCACATCGTTTTACATGATTGTGGGCTTAATAAAACCCAACGAAGGCAAGATATTTTTGGATAACAAGGATATTACTACCGACCCAATGTACCGCCGTGCAAAAAAAGGCATTGGCTATTTGGCGCAGGAGGCTTCGGTATTTAGAAAGCTGACTGTTGAAGACAACATTAAAGCAGTACTTGAAATGGGCGACATGTCTCGTGAGCGCCAAAAAGAGAAACTGGAAGAATTGATAGACGAGTTCAGCTTACATAAGGTGCGGAGAAACCGTGGCGACTTGCTTTCCGGTGGTGAACGCCGCCGTACCGAGATTGCCCGAGCCCTTGCTGCCGAGCCTAATTTTATTTTGCTGGATGAACCATTCGCCGGGGTTGACCCGATAGCGGTGGAAGAGATACAGGCCATGGTAGCCAAGCTGAAACACCGTAACATTGGCATTTTGATCACCGACCACAACGTGCAGGAAACTTTGTCGATCACCGACAGGGCTTATTTGCTGTTTGAAGGAAAGATATTGGAATCGGGTGTTCCTGAAGTGCTTGCCGCCAATGAAATGGTGCGTAAAGTTTACCTGGGTGCCAACTTCGTGCTGAAAAGAAAAACCTTCGCCCAATAAAAGCCTATGACAATTTTTAACTCCGTTTTTACTTGGTTCATGAAAAAGCGTATCCACCAGATAGAGCTTTTTATGAAATACCCTAACGAAGTGCAGGAAGAATGGTTTGAACAATTGATATCAGGCGCGGAGCAAACCGAATGGGGCAAACGCTATCAATATAAAAGCATTAGCAGGCTTTCGCAGTTTAAAGCGCGAGTGCCCATTCAAAATTACGATACGCTGAAGCCTTACATTGAGCGCATGCTTAAAGGCGAACAAAATGTGCTTTGGCATTCGGGCATCCGATGGTTTGCAAAATCATCGGGCACTACCAGCGACCGCAGTAAATTTATCCCGGTAAGCGATGAATCGTTAGAAGAATGCCATTTTAAGGGAGGCAAGGACATGCTTACCCTCTATTTTAATGACCGGCCCAATGCCCGCATTTTTACTGGCAAGAGCCTTACTTTAGGCGGCAGCAACCAGGTTAACCAGTTGCATCCTGATGCATCTTTTGGAGATCTATCGGCAGTGATTATGAAAAACCTGCCTTTATGGGCGGAATTTTATCGCACCCCTCATTTGGACATCGCCCTGATAGAAGACTTTGAGGAGAAAATAGAGAAGATGGCTTACGCCACCAAGGATGTAAATGTAACCAGCATCAGCGGTGTGCCTACCTGGAACCTTTTGTTGTTTAAGCGCATACTGGAAATCACCGGAAAAAATAATTTACTGGAAGTATGGCCCAATCTTGAACTATATTTTCATGGGGCTGTTAACTTCACCCCGTACCGCGACCAGTTTAAAAAGCTGATACCAAACGATGACATGTATTACCTGGAGACCTACAATGCCTCTGAAGGTTTCTTTGGCATACAGGATAGCTTTGATTCGGGCGACATGCTGTTGATGCTGGATTATGGCATTTTCTATGAGTTTTTGCCATTGGAAAACATTGGCGAGGATAACCCTAAAACCCTTACGCTTGATGAGGTTCGACTGGATAAAAATTATGCGCTTATCATCAGTACCAATGCGGGTTTATGGCGATATATGATCGGCGATACGATACGTTTTACTTCACTTTCGCCTTTTCGCATACAAATCACCGGGCGTACTAAGCACTTTATTAACGCTTTTGGCGAAGAGCTTATCATTGATAACGCCGAACGTGCTTTGGCTGAAGCCTGTATTCAAACCGGGGCTATCATTCGCGATTATACCGCCGCGCCGGTTTATTTTAACGGTGATGAAAGCGGTGCGCATGAATGGATCATCGAATTTGAAAAAAAGCCTGCCGAATTTGAGCGTTTTGTTGATCTTTTAGATGAAACCCTGCGCCGCATCAACTCCGATTATGATGCCAAGCGATTTAAAGATATGGCGCTGCGCCGTCCGCTGGTGCGAAGGGCACCGGAGGGGACTTTCTTTAACTGGCTGAAGGGAAAAGGCAAACTTGGCGGCCAAAACAAAGTGCCTCGTTTGGCTAATAACCGGGAGTATATTGATAGTATTTTGAAGATGATGGAGTTGGTGGGGTAACCACCCTGCTAAATTTTACTGATAATTTGCAGATTAAGTATTATACAATTGGTTGATTCCTAACGATATTTATACTCAAGATCAGTTACCTCATCTACCCGTATGAAATTTCTTTTTACAATAATAACCCTGCTGTTTATGCAGCGGGGTTTTGCACAGCAGCAGGCGGTTAATGGCGCAGCTATTATTCGTTTAAACCAGGTTGGCTTTTATCCTGACGGGCCGAAAACGGCTATTGTGCTGGGCAATAAGAAAAGCGATTTCTATCTCCAAACAGCAAACAATAAAACGGTATTCACCGGAAAATTAGAAAGATCAGTTAACCCCGATTTTGCCGGCAATTACACTTACATAGCCGATTTTAGCGCTTACCACCAACCCGGGAAATACACTTTAATGGTGCCGGGCATCGGTTCATCCTATCCTTTCGAGATCAAAGCCGACATTTATCAAAATGTCGCGGACGCATCCATCAAAGCTTATTATTTTATGCGGGCATCAACGCCGTTATTGGAAAAATATGCCGGTAAATGGCACAGGGCTGAGGGGCACCCGGATACAGCTGTGCTGGTACATCCATCAGCCGCTACCGCATCGCGCCCTGCGGGAACGGTGATCTCAGCACCGGGGGGGGTGGTATGATGCTGGAGATTATAACAAATACATCGTCAACAGTGGCATCAGCACCAGTACTTTGCTTTCATTATATGAGGATTTTCCGGCGTATATGAAAACGGTTAAGCTGAATATTCCCGAGAGCGGCAACGGCGTACCTGATATTTTAAATGAAGTTTTATGGAACTTGCGCTGGATGATGTGCATGCAGGATGTTGATGGCGGCGTTTATCATAAATTAACCAATGCCGCTTTCGACAAATTTGAAATGCCCGATAGCGCTACCGCAACGCGCTATGTAGTGCAAAAAGGCACAGCTGCCACGCTTGATTTTGCCGCGGTTATGGCACAGGCGAGTCGCATTTTCAGCAAATACCCAAATGAATTGCCGGGTTTGGCTGATTCCTGTTTAAATAAGGCCACCAAAGCCTGGGGCTGGGCGATAAAAAACCCTGACGTGGTTTATGATCAGGATAAAATGAATGAACATTTTACGCCTAAAGTAACTACCGGGGCCTATGACGATAATAGCTTTGGCGATGAATTTATATGGGCAGCATCGGAATTATTTGTTACTACTAAACAGTCGGGATATTTAAAAGAGGTAACCCTTATCCCGGATAATGAGATGCCTTTACCCGGCTGGAGCAATGTGCGGTTATTGGCTTATTATACCCTGATAAAAAACGCAGGTTTATTCGGTGACAAAGCGCCTAAACAATTACCCGAGTTACAACAGAAGCTGCTAACATTTGCGGATGACCTCATCGGCGGAGCTGATAATAATGCCTATGAAACGGTGATGAATAAATCTGCGCGGAATTTTAACTGGGGCAGCAACTCCATAGCGGCGAATGAGGGTGTTGCTTTAATACAGGCATACAAGCTTTCGGGTAATAAAAAATACTTGCGGTATGCTTTAAGTAACCTGGATTATATTTTAGGCAGAAACGGTACCGGTTATTCTTACATTACCGGCCACGGCAGTAAAACACCTATGCATCCGCATCACCGGCCTTCCAAATCAGATGGTGTGGTTGAGCCTGTTCCGGGATTGTTGGTCGGCGGGCCAAATCCCGGCATGCAGGACCATGTTCAGGTGCCATCCATTGTGCCTGATGAAGCGTATATTGATGATGACCGCGCCTACGCGGTAAACGAAATAGCCATCAACTGGAATGCCCCGTTTGCTTATTTAGCTAACGCGATAGAGGCTTTGCAGGGAGAGTTGTAATGTGTAGTTTAAGGCTACAACAGGCCAGAGAATTACAACCTGTACCACGACTTTGTTGAACCTAAAGTTTAATTATTTAGTCCACATCTATTTTAATAAAAATATCGTATAAGTTAATAATTATAATAATAATTTAATTTAACGTGGAGATGATTAAGAGATGTTGTGTATTGCTGCTGTTGATGATTGTTTCGGTAAATGTGTTTGGCCAGGAGCCGGTGCTTACCAAATACGGAGACAATGTAGGAACGTTGGATGGGATCATCAGGGCTTATTATGATGTAGTAACTATAAAAAAAGGCGAAAACGTAAGCTATGAGCGAGATAGCCTGCTGCATGTGCCGGGTGTACGAGTGGCTGCAATAGGGCAGGATCAAAATGGTAAAAGCGTGTTGCAATATACTTCATTGAAGCTATTCCATAAGGAATCTGATCACTATATGGAGAAAAATGGCTTTATAGAAACAGAGGTGGACAGGAAAGTTGAACATATCCACAGTTTGTGGCATGTATGGAGCAGTTATGAATCGCGTAACACAACCGGCGGGCCGATAATTGAACGGGGCACTAATAGCATTGAGCTGTACTTTGACGGTAAAAGATTTTGGATACTTGGGTGGTTTTATGATTAACTAATGGATTGTACAATCGCTCACATCGCTATATCCTGCCCGTGTCTCGGGTCATCAGGCAGTATCTCCATTTCTGGTACGCCAATATAATCTGCATACCATTGGATAGCTCCAACTACATCAAGGGCGTCTTCGGCTACAATGTTAATGGTTTCAAAAGCGTATAATTTGCGGTCGGCGTAGCCGAATAGCTGTATTTCATTCTCGTTTACGGTAAACTTTTCAGTATCAAGGCAAAATACCCTGATTTTTAAAGCGGTATCCCTCGAATGTATTACGTCTCGACAGGCATTTTTAGGATCGGTGGCTAACAAATATACATTGTGGTCCATAAAAGTTCAACAACAATTATTAAGGATAGTTTCAGCTAAGTTAAAATCAGGAGGATAACTATCTCCCGGCGCAATTATTTGCCCCGGATAAGTGCTTCCAGGCCTTCTACGCTCAGGCTTATGCCATCGGTAATGTAGCTGGCCTGTAGGTAAAACCCTTCACGTTCAGCTAATTTATCGGTAATAAAGCTGAGTAACTCCTCACCATCCTTATCGCGCAGCAAAGGGCGTTTAGCTTTACCTTTCTTCAAGCGGTCAACCAGTGTTTTGGGCGATAGTTTAATGTACACGGTTTTACCATTGGCATTCATCCACTCCATATGATCGAAAAAACACGGTAATCCACCGCCGGTGGAGATGATGGTATTGTCGGCGAATTTAGTTTGTTTCAGTATATCAGATTCTAGCTTGCGGAATGCATCCTCGCCAAAACTGGAGAAATATTCAGCTATGGTCATACCCAATTGCTCTTCCAGCAGCTGGTCAAGGTCGACAAACTCATAACCTATGTGGTTAGCCAGTTTACGGCTCCAGGTAGTTTTACCGCAACCCATAAATCCAATAAAAAACACTAAGTTGGGTTTGCCTGAACTATTTATCGCACTATCCATTTAAATTCTTGCTATGAACTATCAACTATTATCTAACTAAGCTTCACTCTCGGGTCTATCCAAACATAAGCAACATCTACCAAAATATTGATCACCACAAAAATAAAAGCGATAAAAAGTATAGAACCCATTACTACCGGGAAGTCGGACATTTCCAGCGCATCCACCGTTGTTTTGCCTAAACCGTTGTAGCCAAACACGTACTCCACAAAAAAAGAGCCCGCCATTAGCCCCGCGAACCAATTGGCCACAGCGGTTACCACCGGGTTAAGCGCGTTTTTTAAAGCATGGCGATAAATGATGGCGTTATTACTTAACCCCTTCGCTTTGGCGGTGCGGATGTAATCCTGCCCTAAAACATCCAGCATGGCGCTGCGGGTTAATTGTACAATGATAGCGAGAGGGCGCAGCCCCAAAGTTATCATCGGTAAAATTAAATTCTTTAGCGTGAGTACTTCGCCACGAAAGGGATCATAACTATATAAGCTGCCCGACATATTGAGCCCTGTATATTTACTCAGCACAAAACCGAAGATCCAGGCGATGATAATACCGGCGAAGAATGACGGCGCGGAGATACCCAAGGTCGAAAAGCCGACCGCCAGCCTGTCGATCCAGGTATTTTGGTGTACCGCGCTGATGATACCTAAAAAGCCGCCGATGACAATGGCAAACAGCATGGCGGTGGTAGCCAGTACTAGTGTGTTAGGCACTACCGCTATCAAAAGTGACATAACATCCTTACGTGTTTGGTAAGATCGACGAAGGTAAGGCCATTTTAGTGCGATAACATTTGCGGATGATACCGGGAATAATTTTATGTAGTGATACCGCTGTTGTTCCTCTGGAGTATTGGCATGGATGCCTATCGGCGAAAGATCATTGAGGTAATAGGCGAATTGTACGGGGATGGGCTTATCCAAACCAAATTCCTTGCGGACGGCTTGCAGCGATTGCACATCGGCCCGCTGGCCCTGCGTCATGCGGGCCGGATCAACCGGTAAAATGTTGAAAAGGAAAAATACCACCACCACAATACCCAGCATTACCGCGAGCCCATATACCAGTTTGCGCAGTAGGTAGGTTGCCATGCTTATTGGTTTTGCAGGTATTGTTTTACCAGTTCATCATAAGTAGGCACGGTATGATAATGCCATTTATTAACGATGGTGCCATTCTTTAGCAACATTACACCCGGATTTGCGCGCACCATTGATTTTAGCGGTACGCCATCTACATAATAAATTTCGCTTACCAAATGATGCGCCTTGGCAAAAGCCTCCGCATCCGCGGCGGAATTTGAAGTAAGCAGTATGGTGCGCATATTGTAGTTCTGTATCAGGTTGATGCAAAGCGCGTTCAGGCTACTTAGTGCAGTCAGGTTTGCTTTATGCAGATCGTCCGTTACAATAACTAAACTATAGAATGGGTTGGATAACAACTCCTTGGTGTAATCGTTACGCTGGGCATCTTGTATAGATAGATCCTGAATTTTTGGGGTGAAGCCTTTTTTAACGAGGTGCGATTCCGGCGTGCCGATGATCTGCCAGTTAGCATCCTTCCAAATGTTGCTTTTGATGTACTCCTTATCGTTCATTGATTTGGTGGCACCCGTAGCCTTATTTTTAAGCTGGTATATCTCCTCATATTCATCGGGTGCTGCGCCGGGCGGCACCTTCATTTCATCTGGGATATTGACGCCGACTTTATAAGGCAGAAAATCAAGCACCGGCAAATAATTGTAGGTGTAAAAACCAACACCTAAAGCTACAACAGTAGCTATCAGTAATGAGTAATCGCCTGTTTTGGGTTTGAAGAGTGGGTTGATCCTGTCGCGGTTGCGGAAGAGGATGAGGATCAGCAATAATAAAATTAAATCCTTAGTGAAAGACTGCCAAGGTGTTAGCACAATCGCATCGCCAAAGCAACCGCAAGTGGTTACTACTTTAAATACTGCGGAATAAAACGTTAAAAAGGCAAAGAAAATAATCAGTAATAACAACCCCCATGCTACCTGTTTGGCGCGGACACCAATCAGCAACGCAAAGCCGAGGATCATCTCCAAAGCGCATAAAATAATGGCCAGGCTAAGCGCCAAATCATTCAAAAAAGTGATATGAAATACTTCGAAGTATTCTTCGAGCTTATAAGAAAAACCAAGCGGGTCGTTAGCTTTTATCAGTCCTGAAAAAATAAACAGCAGCCCTACGAATATGCGCGATACCCATATAATTGATGAATTGCTGCCCGATTTGGTTTTTGCCATGATGTTGTGCCGGTATTAAAGAGCTGGTGTGAGTTTTATTAATGCAAAAACGGCGTAGTTTAGCATATCCTGGTAATTGGCTTTTATGCCTTCGGATGCTAGGGTTTGGCCTTTATTATCTTCAATTTGTTTTACACGCAGCAGCTTCATCAAAATCAGGTCGGTTAGGGAGATGATGCGCATATCGCGCCAGGCCTCGCCGTAATCGTGGTTTTTGGCAAACATTAGGTCTTTGGTTTCCTTTACTTTAGCATCAAAAAGGGCACCTGCCTGTTCTGCCGGAATTTCCAGGGGCGTATCAGCAGTTGATTCCAGTTGCATCATGGCGATAACGCAATAGTTTACAATACCAATGTATTCGCTGGTAATATCTTCATCAACTTTGGATACTTTTTTTTCTTCGAGGGTGCGGATACGCTGCGCTTTGATAAAAATCTGGTCGGTGATAGACTCCGGGCGAAGGATGCGCCAGGCTGTGCCATAGTCGTGGGTTTTTTTGATGAAAAGCCCTTTACAGGTGTTTATTACCGCGTCGTACTCTATAGATGTATTGCTCAAAGTATTGTAATGTGTGGGTTTGTTGCCGCTGTTAATTTATAAAGATGTTTTACCTTTACAACAAAAAATCTGTGGCTAAAGATACGTTTTTTCATAAAAAGGTTACCCTAAACGCGGGCGGTAAATTGATAGATTTAAGCAGCCCGAAAGTGATGGGGATAATTAACCTTACTCCCGATTCTTTTTTCGCGGGCAGCCGTAAGCAGGATGTAAGTTCGGCTTTGGAACAAGCAGGAAAGATGCTGGCAGATGGGGCTACCTTTTTAGACCTCGGCGCATATTCATCGCGTCCGGGTGCTGTGCATATATCGGCGCAGGAAGAAACGGACCGGCTTTTACCTGCTATTGAAGCTATTGCGGCTGAATACCCGAATGCGGTTTTATCAATAGATACTTTTCGCGCAGCAGTTGCGGAGGCGGCTATTCATGCGGGGGCGCATATAATTAATGATATTTCGGGCGGAGAATTGGATCAGGATATGTTCGCTACCGTTGCCAAATTGCAAACACCTTATATTTTAATGCATATGAAGGGCACGCCACAGAACATGGTTCAGCAGGCGGAGTACGCGGATGTGTTTGCTGAGGTGTTTGATTATTTTGTGAAGAAGTACCATCAGCTGAAACAATTGGGAGTAAAGGATGTAATCATCGACCCTGGTTTTGGTTTCGCCAAAAAAGCGGAACATAGTTATGAGTTGATGAGGCGATTACAGGAATTTAATGTACTACAATTGCCAATTTTGGTAGGAATATCGCGCAAGCGGATGATCTATAATGAACTGGGCGTGACCGCTGAGGAAGCCTTGAACGGCACTACCGCGCTGAATGCCATCGCACTAACTAAAGGCGCTAATATCTTACGTGTGCATGATGTGAAAGAAGCGGTTGAAGCGGTGAAAATATGGGAATGTGTGAACCATGATTAAACAGATTAAAGGATTATCATGATGTAATTTGCTTGCGTTTCAACTCACCGATTATCGTTAAGCCGCTTGATCTTATTGTTTGCCCTCTTTCCGTGCAACCAAGTCGTGGTGGGTAATCCGGCCTATCTACCCTATAAACTCATCAATAGCATTAACCGCATTCTTATACCTGTCATCCCCCGTTCCTGATATAAGCACGTAACGGGCATCCAAAGCTTGTAATTCTTTAATCCATATCTGCATAAAATGCTCACGCATATGCGGAAAATCACGTAACGGGTCTTCTTCCCAGGGCAGGTCAATATTTAATAGCAGATAAAGATCATAAGTATGTTTTGGTAATTCGTCCAAAACCTCCTGTGGTGTACGGCCAAAAGTATAATCGCTCCAGATTTTTACTGTGATGAATGTGGTATCGCAAATCAACAGTTCATTAGCCAGTGGAAGCATTTCTGCCTCCAAATCCAACTGCCCGTAAAACATATTAATTTCATCCTGCCAGGTGCAGGGCTCGGTTAGTTTGGCGCAATAATCGCGGGCATACTCGGGCACCCAAACGGTATTATAATGCTTCGCCAAATAAGCCGACATGGTTGATTTTCCCGTCGACTCCGGCCCTACAACAGCAATTTTTGGTATAGCCATTATTTAACTTTTGAGGATAACCAGCTATTGCGGAAATCCTGTTGTTCTTTAGTTAATGTTTTGCCTGCTTTTTCAAAAGTAACCACTTCAAAATATGGGTTTTCTTCCAAAGTTACCGTAGCTGTATGTGCGCCGGTACGGTTTTTATAATCAACTACTATTTTATCGCCAATGTTTTTTGAGGCAACAACGTCATTAAATGATTTTGCATCGGTAATAGCTTTACCATCTGCTTTCAAAATAATATCACCTGCATCCAGCCCTGCTTTATAAATAGGTGAGCCTGCTAAAGTTGTCGATTGTAAAGCAAGTCCTTCGGTAGCCGTTACATTTGCTGAACCTGCTCTTCTACGCCCATAACCATAACCCAGCGGGCCAGCCCATGCTTTACCCGGAGCGGCTTTTTGTAATATTAAACCCGCTTTAGCCAATAATACTTCATAGTTGTTTTTTTCTACTCCGTAGATATAACGGCTGAAAAAGTCATCGGCAAATTTAGGATTGGTAAGCTTACCCAATATTTTTTGCAGATCGGGAATGGTATAAGGCCTTTGCACCTTGCCTACAGCAAGCCAAACAGCCTTCATATAATCATCAAGTGTCAGGTTAAAATCGCTGCGCAAACGCAGGTCGAGCGCTACTGCCGTTGCACCTCCGTAATAGTAATAGCTTAAGTAAGTATTGTTACTATTAACCGGATCTATTGATACGCCATTATCGGCAAATACCGCGTATCGGCTCATTTGTGTTTGCGGATATTTAGCCGCGCCCGGAGAAAGCAGTACTGAGTTGATCAAACCTGACAGCGTTTTAGTATAATCATCCACATTATGAAAACCTGAACGTACCAATAATAACTCGCCGTAATATTGGGTGAAGCCCTCGGCAAACCATAGTTCACTACTCATATCAGCATGCGAAAAATTAAATGGCTCCAATGATTTTGGGCGGATACGCTTTACATTCCAGCTGTGAAAGTATTCGTGGGCAAATGTGCTTAGTTCCTCTATTTCGTTACCTGCAATTTGCTTATCCACATCAACAATACAAGTAGAGTTGCGATGCTCCATCCCATCACCCGAATTGGTTGGATAAACATCATGAATAAAAGTATAGCTGCCATAATCATACGTGGGCAATTCACCATATACTGCTTTTTCTTCCAGCACTACTTTCTGCACCATTTTACCAAAATTGTCAACTGTTTCCTGGCTATCGTCAGAGTGAGAGGCTAGGTTTATGGTTTCGGTCTTGCCATCAGTATTTACCACTTTCCAGCTGGTTTCTTTAAAGTTTGAAAGTTCGGTTGGGCTATCAAATAAATATTGCAGGTTGGGCGCCGAGTAAACATTATCACCATCATGCGGTAATTGTGTGGCTACTTTCCATTTGTAGGTATCCAAATCATTAAATTCAACTTTTATAGGGCGGGCATCCTGCCCCACGGTCCACATAAAAACAGCAGGGAAATTTAAATGTGCATGGCTGGGATCGATGCAAGCATAAGTGCCATCTGTCCAATCAGCAAACAGGGTATAACTTATTTTTACCGTTTCGGGATGATCCTTCAATTCATAAACATCCCCTTCAATTTGTACCAGGTTAAGCGCGTTACCATCAACATCCGTAGCTTTTACATTGTAAATATTTTTACCAAATTCATGGGTTGCATACCTGCCCGCGGATGAGCGGCTCATTTTAAATTGTAAGGTGCCATTTGGCGCTTGTGGCAGCGTCATCACAATTTCGGCCTCATGATGTGATGCATTGGGAAACGAAATTGAATAAAATATTGATTTTACGTTAGTTTGAGCAAAACCACTGACAGCAAACACCGTTGCAACGATTATTAAAAACAGTTTTTTCATATTCAGTTAAAAGAAGGCTGAAATTAATATAAAATCGCTAAACGTAAGCTATCAATTTTATTACAGACGGAAATCAACCTGTTTTAGCCTTATCATCGTTTTACAATATATTTTAAAGTCAGCAAATTCATCCCGTTAACACGATAGCCGCCAATGTTATTCTGATAAAGATTTACCAAATTATCATAATATAAAACTACCACCGGCGATTGCTGCATTATTAAATTATCCATCTGCTGGTACAGCGCATATCTGGCGCTATCATTTGTTACATGATAGCTTTGGGTATACAGCTTGTCAAACTGCTTACTGTTAAAAGCAGTATAATTAGGCCCGAATGGCACTTTGTTTTTCGAGTAAAAAACAGACAGGTAATTCTCACCATCCGGGTAATCCGCATTCCATGATGCCCGAAAAAAGTTTACACCATTCTTAGCTATCAACTCCCTCAGGCTTGCACCTTCCATTACTTCCACATGGGTTTTAATGCCAATCTGGTTAAGTTCGCCTTGTATATATTCTATCAGGTCGCGGTAACTGCTTACGGTGGTCAGTGTAATTTCGGGCAAGCCTTTGCCATCCGGGAAACCTGCTTCGGCAAGTAACCTCCTTGCTTTCTCAGGATCATAACTATAACCTGCAACCTTTTTATCATCAAAACCCGGCATGCCCTTCGGTATAAATCCCGAATTGCCGGGTGTACACATGCTGTTCCGTAAATATTTTATCATGCTTTGCCTGTCAATCGCATAATTAATGGCCTCCCTTATCAACAACAGCTTCAACGGTGAGGTTTTTACTATCGCCAGATTGGTATCTACTATTATCCCCAAATATTCGGTATTCAAATATGGGTGGGTAACCATAATAAATTTGCCTTTATATTTTTGGGTGATATGGCCGCTTTTCGTCAGAATATCATCGCGGTAGCTGCCATTTATCCCATTAAAAAAATCCAGGTCTTTTTTTATAAAAGCCATAAAAGCTGTTTGCTTATCTGGTATAAAGCTGGCCCGTACGGCATCTAAATAAGGCAATCTGTTATTTATATTATCCCTTTCCCAATATTTTGCATTTTTCAAAAGCACCAAAACCTCTCCTTCTTTCCAGTACTTGAATTTAAACGGACCAGTACCCAATGGATGGCTCCTGAAATCTTTACCATAAAAATCAACCACTTCATGCGGTACTACCGCGCAATATGCCGAACTCAGTAAACTCAGCATAGGGGGAAATGGTTGCTTTAGTTGTATGCAGAAGGTACTGTCATTTAATGCCATAAAGCTTTGCGTCCCTGCAACCTTATCACTAAATATCCATGAACCTGATGAACCGACTTTAGTATCAATTAACCGCCCAAAACTATAAACAAAATCGGCTGCTGTAACTTTTCGTCCAATCCCATTTTTAAATTGCCCGTCATCCTGAAAGTAAACATCGTTTCGTAAATGAAATGTATAGTGTAAACCATTTGCGCTTATTTCCCAGCTTTTGGCAATGCATGGTTTTACTTTTAGGTTATTATCCAGTTGTACCAACCCATTATAAATTTGGTTGTCCATCCAAATAGCATTCTGGTTGCGTGCAAAAGCAGGATCGAGCGATGTAAGGCCATCGTCGAGGTTAATATTGAAAACAGTTTTATGATTATTGGTGCTATTATTACTGCAAGAAGTAACCAACAGTACCGATATAGCAAAAAAGCAATTAACCATTTTGTTCATACTTCGCTAATATCGTTAAAAAGTGGTTGTTCATCTTAACTTAGTAATATGCTCTGTTTATTATTTTACAATAAGTAGTTTATTAAAACTATGTTATTTAATATTGTCAATAAATATTCTATAGTTAAAAATTTTTCGCTTAACTTAGATTGTTGCGTTTTTTGTTTTCCCTAAGGTATAAAAGCTATTGTGAAACGGTCTAAACCACCATTATTTATAATATTTATTGCAATAATTTTTTATTGCAGTTCGCATACTATTGCCCAAACCAAACCTCTCCCTGCAAATAACCAACGCAAAGAATTTTACCTTTTGCTAAAAGAAGCCGACCTCAAGTTTACCTTCCCAACAGGATTTAATGAAATTAGAGCCATAAATAACGACTATTTCTCTTTTGATTTCGCAATGCAAGGGCCTGAGCATAATTGCGAGGTTTGGTTAACGGTCAGATCGCAAAAGCAGAATTGGGTGAGCTACGAAAAAGACCGAAGCGATAAAAAAAACGAACTTGCTAATCCCGATTCTATGTATATAGATGTTGGAAGGGCTTATGCTACTGAACTAACAGGCAGCCAAAACTTCATGGCACGTAATATTCCTGCGGATGTACTTGCTGAGTATAATGCGGATGCAGGCAAATCATATTTACTAAACCTGCGCGACATGCAGGTAATCCATCATTACAAATACGCGCTGATCGTTTCCTTGCAAAAAAACCATACCGGAACACTGATCGCCATCTTTTTTACCAATTATAAAGACCCTGATTTTTACCGCGATGTAAATCGGGTTAGCCACTCTTTTAAATTCACCCCCTGAAATGCCGGATTTTGTTAATAAGTTAACATAATTCCATTCGCATTTCAACCTCAATATTTTATTTTTGTAGGAACACATTGCCGAAAATGTGTTTCACCAGCTTTCCGCCGCAGGCGAAGAGATGGTCGGCAATCCGTTAGCTAAAGGAGAAAGTCGGAATGAGTTCAACTCTGCGACTTTTGCGACCAGCACGCAAGGCAATCTAAATACTTGATATTGAATACTGAATACTTGATACTAAACAAATGGCAGAAGTAAATTACGATGATGATAGTATACGGTCGTTAGACTGGAAAGAGCATATCCGTTTACGCCCCGGCATGTATATTGGCAAGCTGGGCGATGGATCGGCTTATGACGATGGCGTTTACGTTTTGCTAAAGGAAATTGTAGATAACTCTATTGATGAGTTTGTGATGGGCGCGGGGCGTTCTATAGAAATCAGCATGAGCGATCATAAAGTGGCGGTACGTGATTACGGCCGCGGTATCCCGCTGGGTAAAGTAATTGATTGCGTATCTAAAATAAATACCGGCGGTAAATATGATAGTAAGGCCTTCCAAAAATCGGTGGGTTTAAATGGTGTAGGTACCAAGGCGGTAAATGCATTATCGAATAGCTTTACCGTACAATCTTATCGGGATGGGCGCACCAAAATCGCTGAATTTGCAAAAGGTGAATTGATTCGCGAAGAACCTGAAAAAGAAACATCACAACGCAATGGAACAGCTATTAACTTTTTACCAGATGATACCATTTTCAGGCACTACCGTTTTATACCGGAGTTTGTAGAGAACATGATCTGGAACTATGTGTTCCTGAATGCCGGGTTGACCATCAACTTTAACGGCCAAAAATACTTGTCAGAACGTGGCCTTTATGACCTGCTGAATAAAAACACCGATGTAGAAAACATCCGCTATCCGATAATTCACCTAAAAGGCGAAGATATTGAAATAGCCATGACTCACGGCCAGCAATACGGCGAAGAATATTATTCCTTCGTTAACGGCCAGCATACCACGCAGGGCGGCACACACCAGGCAGCTTTTCGCGAGGCAGTTGTTAAAACCATCCGTGAGTTTTATAAAAAAGAGTTTGACGCTTCGGACGTGCGTGCGTCTATCGTTGCGGCCATCGCCATCAAGGTTCAGGAACCGGTATTTGAATCGCAAACCAAAACAAAATTAGGCTCGCAAAACGTTGGTCCAGAGGGGCCTTCTGTTCGCGGCTTTATAAATGATTTTGTCAAAAAAGAACTTGACAATTATCTTCACAAAAATCCTGTTGTTGCCGATGCCCTACTTAAACGCATTATGCAATCGGAGCGGGAGCGTAAGGATATTGCCGGAATTAAAAAACTGGCTAACGAACGCGCCAAAAAAGCATCATTGCATAACCGTAAACTACGCGACTGCAAACTGCATTTTGAAGATACCCACGAACGCAAGCAAGACACCACGCTATTCATTACCGAAGGTGACTCGGCTAGTGGATCTATTACGAAATCTCGTGATGTGCAAACACAGGCGGTATTCAGCTTAAAAGGAAAGCCGCTGAACTGCTACGGGCTAACCAAAAAAGTGGTTTACGAAAATGAGGAATTTAACCTGCTGCAACACGCTTTAAATATTGAAGATGGTTTAGATGGCTTACGTTATAACAACATTGTAATAGCGACAGATGCCGATGTGGATGGCATGCACATCCGCTTGTTGTTGATGACCTTCTTCCTGCAATTTTTTCCGGATCTGGTAAAGGCAGGACACGTATTCATACTGCAAACACCATTGTTCCGTGTGCGTAATAAGAAGGAAACCATTTATTGCTACAGCGATGAGGAACGTCGCAACGCCATAGCCAAATTAGGTGTAAAGCCGGAAATAACCCGATTTAAAGGTTTAGGAGAGATTTCGCCGGAAGAATTCGGTTTATTCATCGGTAAGGATATCCGCCTTGACCCGGTTATCCTGAAAGATGCCAACATCAAAGGCTTGCTGGAATA
>Ga0302197_10000962_pt1 | contig 28778 bp, 31 predicted proteins | sample II_Bog_N2_1_FD_193526 | JGI IMG/M metagenome (GOLD analysis project Ga0302197, IMG submission 193526) | Peat permafrost microbial communities from Stordalen Mire near Abisko, Sweden - II_Bog_N2_1 | ecosystem: Environmental > Terrestrial > Soil > Wetlands > Peat | place: Sweden: Abisko... | reverse complement strand
CATCGAGCAGGACAATAAACAAGCAAGCCATGCCCGCAACAAACGCCAGAATTCGCATGTCTTTTCTCCAGGGAAGTGTCCACGCACACGCGCGTTTCAGCCGTTAACGTATTCTATCCGTCCGCGCAAGGACCACTTCGGATCTCATCGCGTCCCAACGGCGGAGTGACTCTGGTGCCCGCCCATGCGCCCGCCAGCATTTCCTTTCCCTTCCCAACTCCAGTGACTCCGTCGAAAAGAGAACCTTTTTGGTACATGGATGCGCAAGATGTTGCACGTCCCAGAGACATAGTTGGCGCAAGTCGTTGAGTATACGAATCAATTGTTTGGCGCTTAATTTGCTTGCAACAAAGTACGCACGACAGGTGTAAAGAATATCCCCCTCAACTGGACTTGTAACTCCCGGGCCCCATTCATTTCGAGCCGAAGCGCCACTGGAAGTATTCAGGAAAACATGGCGCAAGCGCCGCTGACATTAGTTGTTGGCCGTGTTTTGTCCCAGTACTTCTAAATCTGAGACGTCATCCGAAGCAAACGCACGGGGGGATTCTCCCCACTACTTAAAACTTGACTTTACGAAAGGATCAATTATGAAAAAGATTCTCCTAATCGCTGCAATGGTGTCGTTATCGCCGCTGGCCTTTGCGACTACCACGATCGACTTCGAACAGAACTCTGCGTACACTCAGATCACCAACCAGTACTCCGCTCAGGATGCCACCTTCACAAACGCGATGGAAGAGGTTGAGCCGGACTTCGACTATTTTGATCTTCCACCGCACTCGGGCACGGGAGTCATCACCAACGATTCGGGTAATTTCGACGGCCTGGCTGATCCCATCACCGTCGACTTCGCTATTCCCGTCGAGCTTGTCACTGGACTTCGGCGCTTTCCAGAACCGACCCATGCCTGCTAAGCAAAACCAGTCCACCCCTCTTGGAATCAAGATAGACACGTAGCCGTGCGGCTGGGCGCCGGGATGATGGATCATGTCCTCGCGCCGGAAGCGCCCTTGCTGCATCTGTCGTCATTGGTTTTTTCCCGACAACCGAGTGGGCAGCCGGCAGCACACTTGCGGCCGCCCGGATTGCCAGCAGCAGCGGCGCCGCAGGATGCAGGCGGCGTGGCGGGCGCTGAATCCGGATTACTTCGCCGGGCGTCGAATTCAAGCACGGATGGAGCCTGATCCGCTCGCGTCGCCGCCCGCCCAGCCTGGGCGCTCTTCTCCACTAGCGCTTTCGTCACCGCCCACCTCGCCACCGCCCACTTCCTCGCGGCCACCCGCGCCGCTGCGCCTTCGCGCTCCTTTGAACCGACTACCCTGGGACATCGCGCAATCCGAGTTCGGGTCACAAGGTGCTGATTTTATTGGCATTATGGCTGGACTACTGCTGCACGAGACGCAATCCGAGATAGCCGCGTATCGCGTTGAAATTACGGCGGTTACGGAGACACTTCGGCCTCCCTGTGCGCAATCCCCGATTCCGCCTGATGCATATTTACCGGGTAGCGGCGTCGAGGCCGAAAGCGATGCAACTGGAATTCCACCAACTTGAGCGGCGTCTGGAGCACTTGCGCGCGCACCGGCCGGAACGCCAGCAGCGGCTGTTGGCATCGCTGGCGGCCAGTGGGCAGCAGACGCCGGTCATCGTCATCGCCACGGATCATCCCGAGCGCTATCTGCTCATCGACGGCTACCGGCGGGCCAGGGCTCTGGAACAGCTTGGGCGCGACACGGTCGAAGCGGTGGTCTGGTCGCTGAGCGAAGCCGAGGCCCTTTTTCTGGACCGCTCGATGCGCGCCGGCGAGCAAGCAACTGCTCTGGAAGAGGGCTGGCTGCTGGCGGAGATGTCGGAGCGCTTCGGCTACGACCAGGAGGAGTTGGCACGGCGCTTCGATCGTAGCGTGAGCTGGGTCTCGCGGCGGATGGGTCTGGTCGAGTTGCTTCCGGCGCCGGTGCAGCAGCAGGTGCGCAGCGGCGCGATCACCTCGCATGTGGCGATGAAGTTCCTGGTGCCGGTGGCGCGGTTGAGCGCGGAAGACTGTTGCCGCATGGCGGAGGGTTTTGCGCGGCATCGGCTGCGCAGCCGCGAAGCGGGCCAGTTGTATGCGGCCTGGCGCGGCGCCACAGCGGCGGTGCGCCAACGGCTGCTGGCCGAGCCGCAGTTGTTCCTGAAGACGCAGCGGCAGCACGAGAAGAGTCCGGCCGCCCCGGCGATGGTGGAGCTATCTCGCGATCTGGAAGTGGTGATCGCGATGGTGCGGCGCGCCAATCGCCGTCTGCGTGGCGCCACGGTGGAACTGGATCTTCCGCAATGCGCCCAGACGCAGGCCCAGATCCGTCTTGCGCTCGAAGAGCTGAATCGGCTGGCGATCAAGCTCCCACATCCAACGGCGACAGCCGGGATGCGTGAGCACGAGAGTCCTGAAGAAGTTACGAACTTATCCCATCAAGGAGGGGAAGATGCTGAGTCAGAGTCAACGCGCGGCGATCCTGGAGATGCATGCGAAAAAGCAGAGCAGCCGCACGATCGCGCGGTTGTTGAATGTGAGCCGCTGGTCTGTACGCGAGGTGTTGCGGCTGAACACGACGGAGGTTCCTGCGCTGGAGCGCGCGGAGATCTGCGAACCCTACCGGCAGCAGATCATCGAGCTGTTGCCGCGCTGCAAGAACAATCTTGTTCGCGTGCAGGAGGAACTGGCTTCGATTGGAGCGACGCTGTCGTACTCGGCGTTGACAGCCTTCTGCCGTCGCCATGGGATCGGGCAGGAGCCGATCGTGGCCTCGGGACGTTATCCGCATCTTCCGGGAATCGAACTTCAGCACGATACCTCTCCGCACAAGGTGGAACTGGCGGGCAAACTCTACAAGGCGCAGACCGCGTCGGCGGTTCTATGTTACTCGCGCATGCTGTTCTTCCAGATTTATCCCACCTTCACGCGCTTCGACTGCAAGGTCTTCCTGACCGAAGCGCTGCGATACATAGGCGCATCTCCCAAGCGCGTCGAGATCGACAACACCCACGTTGTCGTCCTGCGCGGCACCGGTCGCGCGATGGTGCCAGTGCCGGAGATGGCGGCTTTTGCAGAGCGATACGGCTTCCAGTTCGCGGCGCATGAACTGGGCGACGCCAACCGGTCGGCGCATGTGGAGCGGCAGTTCGATTACATCGAGAACAACTTCCTGGCCGGCCGCAGCTTCTCCAGTTGGCCGGAGATGAACCAGCAGGCGCGTGAGTGGTGCGATCGCGTCAACGCAACGTACAAGCGGCATCTTCGCGCTGCACCGCGGGACCTGTTCGCGATGGAACAGCAGCATCTTCAGCCGTTGCCAGTGTGGGTTCCCGAGGTCTATCGGCTGCACGAACGCATGGTGGACGTGGAAGGCTACGTCAACCTGAACACCAATCGCTACTCCGTTCCCGTGGCGTGGATCGGCCGCCGGGTTGAAGTGCGCGAGACGTGCGGCAAGATCGAGATCCAACTCGATGCCCGTCATCTGGTCACGCACGAACGCGTTGCGGATGCGGAGTATCGCCATATCATGCTGGCCGAACATAGTCGCCCACGCGGCGTCAGGCGGCCCGACCCTCATCCCAAAGAAGCGCTGATCCTCAAGGCAGTGCCGGAGATCGCCGACTATGTCGCGGAGTTGAAGAAGAACAGCCGCAAGATGACTGTACTTGCCCTGCGCCAACTGCTGCGCATGGTGCGCGAGTATCCACGGGAACCGCTGCTGGCCGCTATAACTGAAGCCGCTCGCTATGGACTCTACGACCTGGACCGGGTCGAGCGCATGATCCTGCGCCTCGTTGCACGCGACTACTTCCTGTTGAATAACGATCCGGAGACCGAACAATGAAACCGAGTGACGAGTTGGAACAGCTGCTGAAGAACTTGCATCTGAATCGCATCCTGGATATCTACAGCGAGCAGTTGAGCGCCGCGGAGAAGGAGGATGTCTCTTACTCCGAGTTCCTCACCCGATTGCTGCGGGCCCAATATCATCATCGTCAAGAGACCGCACTGGCGTGGAGGATCAAGCGCGCCAACCTGCCCGAGAACTGGTCGCTGGCCAGCTTCCCCTTCGCACGGCAACCCGGCGTCAGCCGCAAGCAGATCCATACCCTGGCCGAGTTGGACTTCATCGTCAAGGCGGAGAACCTCGTGTTAGTCGGGCCGCCCGGCGTGGGCAAGACAGGACTGGCGTCGGGCCTATTGCTGAAAGCGCTGGAGAATGGATACCGCTGCCAGTTCATCCGCGCCCAGGACTTGTTCGATCAGATGTATGCTTCGTTGGCAGACCGCTCCACACGCCAGTTGCTCAACCGCCTCGTCCGGCTCGACTGCCTTTTGGTTGACGAGCTGGGATACGTCAATTTAAGGCCCGAGCAATCCAACATCTTCTTCAAACTGATGGAGGAGCGCTATCATCGCCACGCAACGATTATTACAACCAATCTTGACTATGCCGAATGGGGCAACTTCCTCGGCAACCCGACCATGGTCGATGCGCTGTTGAGCCGCGTCCGCCATTACTGCCACACCATACAGATCGACGGACCATCGCTGCGCGATCCGCAAGGCTGAGGAGACGGCCATGGATAAACAACCATCCGGCCGCGAAGACTACGTGCGCAAGGTTCTCGAAGCCTATCGCAACACACCGGGAACATCCGGCAATCTGCGCCGGCCAGATCGTATGCTGGCCGTTCAGCTCTATCAACGCGGCGTTCCCTTGTCCATCGTCGAGAACGCACTCGTGCTGGCCGCGGTTCGCCGCTTGATCCGGCCAGCAGACGCTCCGCCGCTGACCACCGTGCGCTCCCTGGCCTACTTCCTGCCGGTCATCGAGGAAGTGCTCGAAACAGAGGTTGGAGAAGAGTACTTCCAATACGCCCGGCAAAAACTCCAGAGGCTCCGCTCAGCCTGATGCCGCATGCAGAGCGCATGCCGCAGCCACGCCTTCGGCGTGGGATGACACCGAAAAGCCAAACCCAGCCGCACCTGCGGTGCGGGATGATGCTCTATATATCCCTACCTCTTCAAATGCTGTTCCTGACCTGGAGCACTTCTGGCGAGTACAAGTGGATCACTCTTCCGTAGCGCCGAAGTTGCGAAGACACGGAAGCTGTGGCCATGCCTGATTAGATGAGCCAGACGGCCGCCGAAGTTCAGAAATTTGCTCGGGCGTCACGCAGCGCGGAAACGCGAAAGGGAGAGCACAAGGCTCTCCCCTTTGTCGTCATGCCATTTGGCGCAATGCCGTAGCCGCAGTCCGCAAGGACTACTTCTTCGGGGGCGCGATCACGTCCTTGGCGGCCTTGGCCACGCGGAACTTTACAACGGTCTTGGCCTTGATCTTGATGGCCTCGCCGGTCTGGGGATTGCGGCCCATGCGAGCCTTGCGCTCCGCCTTCACCAAACGGCCGATGCCGGGAAGTACAAAGACGCCATTCTTCTTGGTTTCCTTGATCGCCGTCTCAGCCAGCAGATCCAGGAAGGCCGCCGCCTGCTTGTTGGTCAGTTCGAGCTTCTCGGCGAGTTGCCGAGTCAGCGCTGTCTTGGTCAGTCCAGTTGCCATGTATTGTTCTCCTTCTGGGCGAGCCCTTCGGGCCGCCGGTATGGTCGGGCTTCCGGTCAAAAGCTGCTCACCGCATGGAGGGAGGTCGAATCGAAACTTGAAGTGCGCGGAACCCCTGTATTCATGCGGCTACGAAGAACCCTGCCGATGGTTACAATGCGGCTTCGAGGTGGCTAAAGTCAATGGAAAAACGCCTAATTTCCACAGGTTTCTTAGGATTTTCCTGGAAATTAGCCTATTTTCCTTGGTTTTTGCCGGGTTTTGTCCTCGAAGACGCGATTACGGCCCCATTTTTGCTGGATGAACGCGAAGAATGGCATGCGCGGAATCACGCGATTCCGGCGCGAACCACGCGGTTTGCCCAGGCGGAGCGAAGGTCCGATATTGTGCGGCATTGTGGGCGCGGGAGGGCTCGCGCCTCTAGGTAGGATGCGGCGAGTGCGCGTCAGTGACTGCGGTGCAGTTTGCGGACCGGCTCTGAGTCGTTGCGACGGACGGCCCGGCAGGGTTCAAGCGATTCGGCAACCAGCGGAGCGACGATCATGGCGATCAGGATCAATTCGATCACAAGGTCTTTCATAAACGGCCCCCAAATACGTGCACAATTCTGCGTGCGTCGGACCTTCTGGAGAGGCCGACACTGCAACATTGCTCCGCAAAAGGGGAAATGGGAATCACTCCAGGGTGGGAGAGAACTGGTTCCTTGGAGGTATCTTGTGTGGAGAGAGTCACCTGCGGTGCGGCAGCCCTTTGGACAAGTGACGGTGCGATGGCTAGCGGTTGGCCGGGAGATCGCCCGCGTTCCTGGCGCGGTTCGCAGGCCGTTCCTGACGCTTGCTGACCGGAATGGGAACGGCAGCGACAACGGCCGGGGAAGCCACGAGGATGAGAAAAGCGATGGCAATGACGAGATCGTGCATGGCAGGGACCATCCGATTTTGATCGATCGGCTGCGCAACGCAAGGAAACAAGCGAAGCCGAGAAAAGCGGTGACCGCACTCGATGCTACGGTCATTGCTCTGGTTCCCTATCTTATAAATTTCGCGCCAAGTACGGCAGCGTCTTGGCCGAACGATCCGGTCAAACCGTCTGCAACTAAAGAGTTAGCAAGATGCTGACGCCGGATTGGCCGGAGCGACCAGAAACATTGCCTTGGCAATTTTCGCGGGCAAATCCGGCTTTCAGTGGACGGGCTCGAGAACGCTGGCGGCTCGGTTGAGCGCTTGGGTTAGAACCTGCAACTGCTGCGCAGCCAGGTTTCGATCCTGAGCGTCGATGGCCTCGTTGACGCCGGGGAGGACGACGGCGGCGTAGCCCGTGAGCTCGCCGGGAGCGAAGATGGTATGCCGGTACCAAGGCCGATTGGGAAGTCCCGCGTCGGAAAGCAGCGCGGCCTCAGTTTGCCGTAACGCGAGATTGAGCCGGGCCAGCTCTCCGGAAGGCGCGGACTGGACTGCATAGGCGCGCTGGGCCGCGGCAGAAAAGCGCGCTGCCGCGGCCTGGGCGGGAACAAAGTCGAGCGAGCCGAGGCCGGCATCTGAGGCCCGGTGTTTGGCGGCTTCAAGATAGGCGGAGATTGCGCGCGCGTAGGCCATGTAGTCGTAGGGCAGCAGCTCGGCATCGGCCATGCGTATGGCTTCAAGGCCGAGCACGCGCGCCATCTGCTGCAAATAGAGAAAGTGCGGATCGGCATTCTGCGTGAACCAGGCGAAATCGTCGAAGGCCGAGTGATAGACGCCATAGGGCCCGGTGGATTCAATATCGGTGGCAGGCACGCCCGCGTGTTGCAGGAAGGGTGTGAAGTCCGATCCCGAGCCGAGATCGCCTAAATGTACCTCCTCTCCGAGGACGGGAGGTGCATTCGATTGGCGATGTTCACTGTCGAGGGCGGGTTTTAGATGCCAGAGCCGATACACCGAGCCGCCGAGCGGGCTGGGAACGGAACGCGCGATGTCGCGCACGAACTCCTTGAGCGAGGGCACGGCGGAGGCGGTGAAGTCCGGGCCCGAGACGCCGACGTCAATATTGAAGTAGGCCACGGCGTGATCGAGGGTGCGGCCCTGCTGCTCCACCCATTCGGTTGAGCCGATGAGGCCCTCCTCTTCAGCGTCCCAACTACAGAAAACGATGGTGCGCCGGGGCCGCCAGCCCTGGCGAAGCAGGGTGCCGATGCCATGCGCCGCTTCAAGCATGGCGGCCGTGCCGCTATTGGGGTCGACCGCACCGTAGACCCACGCGTCGCGATGGTTGCCGACGACGACCCATGCATCCGGCTCCTGGGAGCCCTCGATTTTCCCGATCACGTCCCAGATGATGCGGCGCTGATAATCCTGTTGCGAAACCAAGTGAACTTTTTCTCCGCCGGGACCCATGTGGTAGTGGAACGGCAACGCGCCCTGCCAGCTTTGCGGCACGCTGGGGCCTTTGAGCGCTTGCAGAATGGGCGCGGCATCGTGGTAACTGAGGGGAATCGAAGGGATGTACGGCTGGCTGCCGTCGGGTCCGGAGGAATTAGGATTGCGTACGGCGTCGGGCAGGTCCAGGGTAGAGGCGACGCCGGGGGTTTCGGGATCGCCGGGGTACTTGAAGAGGAATTGCACCGAGCCGCGCTGCACGCCGGTCTCAGGCCGCCACGGACCAATGGGCCAGGCATCGCCTTTGGCGTAGCCGTCGTCTTGCGGGTCAGAGTAGAGAAGAACGCCGATGGCTCCACGCTGCTGGGCCAGGTAAACTTTGACGCCGCGAAAGTTGGAGCCATAGCGGCAGATGACAATTTTGCCGTGCAGATCGATGTTCCGGGCCGCAAGCTCGTTGAAGTCCTCCGTGCGGCCGTAGTTGGCGTACACCACTTCAGCGGTGACGTCGCCCGAACCCGAAGAGCCGTTGAAGGGCATCACTACGCGGGGATTGTCCGCGGCGGGGTCGCCCTGCACATGTTCCGGCGTGGGACCGCTCATCAGCAGATGGCCGGCTTCGTCCCAGGCTTCGACGCGGACGGCTTTGGGCCAATTCAGCAGAACGCGATAGGGAACGATTTCTGTCTGGAGCCCCGCAGCGCGAAACTTGCCGGCTACGTACTCCGCGGTCTTGCGATCCTCGGGGGTGGCCGCGAGATGCGGTTCGAGGGTGAGGGTCTTGAGTTCTTCGCCGGCGAGCTTGGGATCGGGAACTGCCATGAACTTTTCTTCGAGCCGGGCTTCTGCGTTGAAGTCGGAGTAGCCGAACGAACCCGGCTGCGGCGTGGCTTGCGCCGCGAGCCGGATGGACGGGAGCACGACGGAAAGGACAGCCGGCAAAGCAAGAAACGCAAGCGTGGTGCGAACGTTCATCGATTCGATCCTTGATCGGCATCGCCAGAACCAAAAGGATGAGCGCCGTCCCTAAGGGACTCCAGTTCTGGTGTTGCGCTTGGTTCCCCACGCTGAAGCGCGGGGCTAACGAACATTGCGCCTACGGCGCGAGTCTGCGGTCAGGCAACGGGCTGAGCGCAATGTGCGCAGCGCTTGGCGGCGATTGGAATGTCGCTGAGGCACTCGGGGCATGGCTTGGTGGTGGGTTCAGCCAGCGTTTCGGGCTTCTTGATGCGCGCCTGGAGCGCATTCGTGGGCAGCACAATGGCGAAATAGACCACACAGGCCACGATCAGGAACGAAACCGTTGCGTTCAGAAAATTGCCGACCTTGATCTGGCCGCCGCCTACATGCAGAATGACGCTGCTGAAATCGGGCTTGCCGAGCGTGGCGGCGATCAACGGGTTGAGAACGTCACTCACCAGGGATGTGACAATGGCGTTGAACGCGGCGCCCAGAATGACAGCGACAGCAAGGTCCACGACGTTTCCGCGCAGAATAAAATCTCGAAATCCTTTCAGCATTGCTTCCTCCAGTGCATCGTAATTTCAGCCGTTGCCGCGAGGCCGCGGGAATCGCCGGCTGCATTGCACTCTGCTCATGCTACACGGCGAAACGGGACCTTCGCAGTGTGGATTGCAGGCTGAGGTGAAGCGGAAGCGCAGCGCTATGGTACCGCCAGCAGAAACACGATCCCCGCGAGAATCATCAGGTCGGTATAGAGCAGGATGAGGACACCGGCATGATAAAGACTCCATTCGCGGCGCAGGCAGCGGGCCGTCTCTGCCATGCCCCACGTGGCTACCAGGAGGGCGAGAAATTGCCAATGCGAGCCGTGCAGGCTGTCGATGTTCGGGAAGCCGGCCAGGCGCAAACTGGCTGCAAATGCGCCCAGCGAAAGCAGCATGGCGCGCAACAGCGATCTTTGCCGCAACCGGAAGATGTTGGAACGAAGGCGCACAACCTTTCACTGTATCGTGACGGCGTGGTGCAAGCCGCCCTGCGCTGCAAGAGACAAATCGTCGGGGGCGTACAGTTCCGAATGCTGTCCTTCGCACTGGCCAATTGCGTGAGGGCAAAAAACTGCGCGATCACGCGATCGCGGTGATACACTCTGTGAGCCCAGTTCCGGGTTCCCCAAAAATCCAAACTTCCCGCTGGGCTCTCCAGGAGGCAAGACAATGCAAGCAGGCAATTCTGCCGTAGCTCCACTCAACCCAGGAATCGTTTTTGAAATGGTTCAAGCGCACCAGCGCACCGCGGCTTTGTGCGCGGCCATTCAACTTGATGTGTTTCGCGCGGTCGGCGAGGGGCCCGGCGATGCAGCATCGATCGCGCGGCACTGTTCGGCGTCGGAGCGCGGTATCCGCATCCTCTGCGATTTTCTGGTGATCAATGGCGTGCTGGCCAAGGAGGACGGGCACTACAGGCACACGCCGTCGAGCGCAGCTTTTCTTGATCCGGTCTCGCCCGCCTGCATGGCTTCGGTGGCGCAGTTCCTTACCGAGTCGGCACTGATGCAGGCCGACGTGCAACTGGCCGATATTGTGCGCGCGGGGCGCACGCATCTTCCCGGCCAGGGCACGGTTGAGCCGGACAATCCCATTTGGGTGGTGTTCGCGGAAAAGATGGCGCCGATGATGGGACCCATGGCGGGACCACTGGGGGCCGTGGTGTTGGAGGGACACAACGGACCGATGCGCGTGCTGGACATTGCCGCGGGGCATGGGCTGTTTGGGATTGAGATTGCAAAGCAGAATCCGCAAGCACGTGTGACCGGCCTCGATTGGGCGCCGGTGCTGCGCGTGGCGCTGAAGAACGCCGAAAAGGCAGGCGTGAAGGACCGGTACGATATGCTGCCGGGCAGCGCGTTCGATGTAGAGTTCGGTGGGCCGTACGATGCGGTGCTGCTCACGAATTTTCTGCATCATTTTGACAAGCCTACGAACGTGGGGCTCCTGAAGAAGGTGCGCGCGGCGCTCAAGCCCGGCGGACGCGCGGCGACTCTTGAATTTGTGCCCAACCCGGACCGGGTTTCGCCGCCGATGCCGGCGGCCTTTGCAATGACGATGCTGACCACGACAACGGACGGCGACGCATACACCTTCGCGGAGCTCGCGGCGATGTATAGCGATGCGGGATTCAAAGGCATTACCGAGCACCCGATCCCAATGAGCCCGCACACGGTGGTGATGGGGATGGCGTAGAATATCCGCGAAGACAATTGTCTGCGGGCACAACGCCATGATGGAGTACAAGGGCTATACTGCGGGGCCGATTGACTTCGATCCGAAAGACAAAACGTTCTCTGGTACGGTTGCTGGCCTGAGGGACGTAACTCACTTCGAGGGCGATACCCCCGATGAATTGGCCAGGGCTTTCCGCGATAGCATCGATTGCTATATCGACTTTTGCTCTGGAGAGCTCCGCGAGAAAAAGCCGCGAACTAGACGCCTGCGACGTATCCTTCCTGTGTTTTGCGTCTTGCTATTCGCGTCTATTCTGGCGGGACAAAACGACTCGGGTCCCAAAGTTGTTGCCGAGTCCTCCGCTCGCGAACATCTTGTTCAAAAGACCGATCCGATTTACCCGCCCATCGCCGCCGCTGCTCGCATTGAAGGCGATGTGGCGATTTCGGTTGTGATCGATGCGCGCGGACGTGTGACGTCGGAGAAAGCGATTAGCGGACCGGCGATGCTACAGCAGGCTGCGTTGGACGCGGTAAGGAAATGGCAATTCTCGCCGTTCTCCGTCAATGGCGCCCCCGCGCCTGTGACCACTACGCTGACGATTCCCTTTCATCTTGAGAAACACGGCCCTCAACCAACGGCGGAGCAGGAGAAGGCAGCGCAAGCGTGGTTTCCGTTGTCGGACAAATGCAGGAGTTCGCTCAAGGATCAGAATTCGCAGGATGCTTTGGATTACTGCAAGCAGGCGCTCGACATGTCCCTGAAGGCCGGAGACCTGACACCGAGCGATCAATTGGGATTGATGCTTTCTTATCAGTATTACGGCCACGCTTTGCTCTCTGCAGGAAAGCCGCAAGAAGCAATAGAGCAGGAGAATCTCGCCATTGCAGAATCTACAAAATGCCTGACCGATAAAAATGAAGAGTACGCAATCCCCTTCTTTTGGCGTGCATTCATCGAGGCGAAGCTCGGACGGAACGACGCAGCATTGGCTGATTTCGTAGTCGCAGAAGCTTCAGAGCGCAAGGCAATTCTGAACCTCCCGGATATGAAAAGCCGGTATGGCCAGGAGCTTGCCTCGATGCTAAAGCAGGACGCCGCGCTACTCGATTCGATGGGCAGAACCGCGGAGGCCGAAAGGCTGCGTGCCGAGGCGGCAGCGCTCTAGCTTTTCCGCCTCGCACGCAACGGCACCGTAACCCGTGTGTAAGTCAGGAGTAAGCATTAACGTTCGCTCAACACTTCAATGCGCACCGAGCCATCCGGAAACACAGCCTGAATCTCCAACTCCCCGCCCATCGCCTCGATATAGCTGCGGAGGGTGCTCAGGTACATATCGGTGCGCTTTTCGAGCTTCGAGACTGCGCTTTGATTGACGCCGAGCACTTGCGCCAGATTGACCTGCGTCATCTGGCGCGCGGCGCGCAGATGCTCAAGCGGCATCTGCGCGAGCATATTGGCTGTAAGAGAGCTGGCCTTGTCTGCTGCTTCCGGGCTCATTTTCGCCTTGAGATCGCTCCACTTTGTGTAAGCCTTCATGACGGTCTCCTATTGACTTATTTCTCGCAAATAATCGGCAAATAGCCTTTCCGCCCAAGGAGCGAATTCTTCATACCAACGATCTTTGCCGGTTTTATTGCCTCCGGCCAAAAGGACCGCATTGCGGGCAGGATCAAACGCATAGAGAACGCGATAAGGCTGGCCGCAATGTTGAATGCGCAGCTCTCGGAGTTTCCTGGAGCCGGATATCTTCGTGCTGTACGGGAAATCGAGTGTCACACCGAGGCTTTGCGACAGATCGACCACAGATCGCACACTGACCTGTTCGTCTTCGTCGAGCGATTCCCACCACTGGACGAGCTCGTCGGTCACGACGATCTCAATGGGCATGATCGATTATTCCATAGAAGGACTATTCCGTCAACGGGATAATGGGATGCTTACGTCTCGCCCGCACCGCCCCAGCCAGTTCGCCCAGCACCTTCCGCGTTTCCTTCCAATCGATGCAGCCGTCGGTGATGCTTTGGCCGTAAACAAGACTACCGAGCGGCTGGCCTGCGACGAGCTTCTGCGCGCCGGCGACAAGGTTGCTCTCAATCATGACGCCGATGATCTTGCGATTTCCTGAAGCAATTTGTCCGGCGACGTCGCGGCCAACGGCGCTCTGGCGCCGGTAATCCTTCTGGCTGTTGGCGTGGCTGAAGTCGATCATGATGCGCGGGGCGATGCCGGCACGCTCCATGAGCGCGGCGGTTTCGGCAACGCTCGCGGCAGTGTAGTTCACGGAATGGCGGCCGCCGCGCAGGATGATGTGGCAGTCTGGATTCCCTGTCGTCACGAAAATGGCGGACTGGCCGTTATGCGTGTGGCCGAGGAAGGTGTGCGACCAGGAGGCCGAGAGCACGGCGTCGATGGCCACCTGCACGTCGCCGGAGGTTGCGTTCTTAAAGCCCACGGGACACGACACGCCGGAGACAAGCTGGCGGTGCACCTGGCTCTCAGTGGTGCGCGCGCCGATGGCGCCCCACGACACCAGGCCCGCAATGTACTGCGGCGAAATCATGTCGAGGAACTCGGTGCCGGTAGGCACGCCCATTGCGGCCAGGTCAAGCAGCAGATGGCGCGCGAGGCGCAGACCGTCGTTGATCTTGAAGGTCCCGTCCAAATATGGATCGTTGATAAGGCCCTTCCAACCGATGGTGGTGCGCGGCTTTTCAAAGTAGACGCGCATGACGATGCGCAAGTCGGCGGCAAATTCGTCGATCGCGCCCTTGAGCAGTCCAGCGTATTCGCGAGCTGCCTTCACGTCGTGGATGGAGCACGGGCCGGCCAGCACCACGAGGCGGTCGTCGCGGCCGTTGAGAATGTCCACGATCTCGCTGCGGCCATTGAAGATGGTGGCCGAAGCGGCCTCGGTGAGGGGAAGCTCCTCCTCGAGAAAGACCGGGGGAAGGACGACTTTCGTCCATTGAATGCGAATATCTTCAGTGGGATGGAACATAGGCTTCTTTTGAGGGCGGTCCGATGGCGTGAGCGACAACTGCAAGGGAGCCCTATAACGAATCTAACAGCCGGAAATGGGCGGGAATTCTGCGGCGATGGCGCGATAGCGCAAGGCCCGGGCCTGAAGGCCCGACTCTCCTGGGACCGAAGTCAGGGGCCCGAAGGCCCCCGCTCCCTCCGTTCCGAACGATTAGCGGATGGCTTCGTACGCGCCAACGCCACCGCCGACGGCTGCGGCGACGACGAGGACCGGAATCCAATGGTGGAAGTGGCGCCCGGGCTCGGAACCGGCGCCGATGTACTCCTTCGTCTTCTTCACGCGGGTTACGTCGGCGTAGTTGAAGGTCTGTAGTTTATTGCTGTCGGCGTTGGTGATCTGAAAGGTCGCATCGGAGACGTCGCGGAGAGAGCCGAGGGCCTGGCTGTTGTCGCGAAAATCGACTTGCAAGAGGGTGCCAGTGCGGTACTTGGCAAGCTGTTTTTCGATCTTGCGTGCGTGCTTTTCGGTCTTCACGGGCGATTCAGCCCGGCTTGTGGGCGCCAAAGCGATCGATGCGAAAACAATGGCGACGAGCAGCAACGAGTTCGGGCGAAGGAAACGGAGAATTCTGTTCATTTGGCCCCTCCAAAAAAGAAAACATCGAATTTGATGTAACTGCGCCAGCTCAGCCGCAACTGCGATCGCCGGCAGACAGTTTCACAATAGCATTCAATCAAGTTGGACGGTGAACTGGCGGCGGAGAAGCATTACGAACGTCATATAAAGGCGCGTGGAGATGCAGGGATGGGCATGGGCAGGGGCGCGCTGCGCTGCGCCTTGACATGGACAGATGAGCGTCACTAGACTTGAATTGGAGTATTCTCGGAATTCTCGCACGCAAGTCTTAGTAATAAAGGGACTTAACTGGCAAGAATTCCTGCCCTGGAAGCGCGGAAGCGGGTTTGCCGCCGGTTGCGCGCAGAACGGGAGAGAGAGCCTAAAAAGATGTCCGATGTGCGCCTCGGCCCGCGTGAGCGGCTGGTGTTGACCGCCATCATCGACCAGTACATCGCGACCGGCGAGCCGGTGGCCTCGCAGGCGGTCGCGCGCCTGTTTGCCGATCGGGAAGGCTTGAGCTCAGCCACGCTGCGCAACGTGATGGCTGCGCTGGGCGATGCAGGACTTCTGGAGCAGCCGCACACATCGGCAGGCCGTGTTCCTACCGCGGCGGCTTTCCGCTATTACGTGGGGCAGATCACGCAACCCGGCCGCGTGGCGGCAGGAGGGTTGGCCGGAATCTCTGCGCCCGGCGGCGCGGACTCTCAATTGAGCCCCCTCAGTGTTGAGCGGCGCGGGCAGATCGAGGAGAGTTTTTCCGGGGTGGCCAGTTCGCATGATTATCTGGAGCGCACATCGCACGTGCTGGCGCAACTTTCGCGCGGCCTGGGCGTGGCGCTGGCCAGCTCGGCGGAAGGGCAAGTGCTGGAACACATTCATTTTTCGCGGCTTTCCACGGGACGCGTGCTGGCCGTATTGGTAACCCAGGCGGGCGCCGTGCAGGACCGTGTGCTGATGCTCGATCACGAACTGACGGCACTGGAACTTGAAACCGCGAGCCGGTATTTGAACGAGAACTTTCATGGCTGGCCAATTGACCGGATTCGTCTGGAAGTGGCGCGCCGCGTTGACATTGAGCGCGAGGCCTATCGCCAGTTGCTGACCGCAGTGGAGGAACTGTGCCGCAAGGGCGCGCTGGCCGGCCATGAAAGCGGACCGGCACTTTTTGTGGATGGCATCGCGAATTTGATCGGCGCCGAGCAGGATCGCGAGCAACTGCGCCAGATGCTCCTGGCCCTGGAGGCCAAGCAGCGGCTGGTAGAGCTGTTGACCGCCTACGTGGACGGCCGCCAGCAGGACGTGCGCGTGGTGGTGGGCCTGGATAAAGCTTCACCCGCGATGCAGGATATGGTGTTGATCGGCGCTCCGGCCCGGCTGGGCGGCACCAATGTGGGGACGGTTGCCGTGATCGCGCCCACGCGCATCCAGTACCAGGAAATGATCGAGGCAGTGAGCTATATTGCGCGTCTTTCTGAGCGTCTTCTCGATCTGCCCAACGCATAGGCGCGAAAAAACAGGGAGCAAGGGAACAAGGGAGCGAGGGAGCAAGAGGGCGATGCGCATTAATGGCCGTAAAGGCCGGCCGCGGCGCTGACGCGAACCGCTGCACCCGAGCCCGAGGTATTTTCATCTAAAGAAGGAAGCCTACCGATAGTTATTGGAGAACGCAAGGAATCATGCTGAATCAGGAGATGGAAGAGTTGAAGGTGAAGGGATTCAAGGAACCCGCTAGCAGTGCAACGGGAGCGAAGATCGATCCCGCGGCTGAGTTGCCGCCGCCCGATGAGACCTTGGCCGAAGCTGAGGCTGAGGCAGCAGGCCAGGTGTCGCCTGCCGGCCAAACGGAGATCGATCAACTGAAAGGCGAACGCGATCAACTGCTCGATCGGCTGGCCCGCATGCAGGCGGAGTTCGAGAATGCGCGCAAACGCGCCGAGCGCGAGAAGACAGAGTTCCGCGACCATGTGACCGGCAGCGTGGTGGAGCAGTTCCTTCCCGTGCTCGACAACTTCGAACTGGCGCTCAAGTCCACAGGCTCGGCCCAGCAACTGCGCTCCGGCGTGACCCTCATCATGAAGCAGATGGAAGAGATTCTCGAGAAGATGCAGGTGAGGGCGATTCCCGCAGTGGGCGAGAGTTTCGACCCTCGCGTGCACGAGGCGCTGGGCGCTGTGGAGCGCGACGACGTGCCCGACCAGCATGTAGCCGAGGAGATCCGCCGGGGCTACAAGATTCGCGAACGGCTGCTGCGGCCGGCGCTGGTGCGCGTGGCGCACAACAGCAAACAAGTGAATGAGTGAAAAGAGTGAAGCAGAGGAACATTGTTGCGTTGCGACCTGAAGAGGGTTGCCTTATTTAACGATAAGGAACAGTGTGGCCGATCTCTAATGACTGAGAGCTAAACCAAGGGAGCAATGGGTTCTAATACTAGAGTGAGCAAAGCAGATTACTACGAGGTGCTGGGCGTCTCGCGAGAGGCCACCGATCAGGAACTGAAGAGCGCGTATCGCAAACAGGCGCTCAAGTACCATCCTGACCGCAATCCCGGGGACCACGCGTCCGAAGAGAAGTTCAAGGAAGCCAGCGAAGCTTACCAGGTGCTGAGCGACGCCGACAAGCGTGCGGCCTACGACCGCTATGGCCACGCCGGTCTCGGCGCGCAGGGCTTTGGCGCCGGACCATTTGCCGGCGGCGTGGACTTGGGTGACATATTCGGCGATCTTTTTGGCGAGATGTTTTCGATGGGCGGGGCTCAGCGCGGAGGATCGCGTGCCGGGCGCCAGCAGCGCGGGGACGACCTGCGCTTCGACCTGACTATCGACTTTGAAGCCGCGATTTTTGGCACAGAGACCGAGGTGAAGATCCGGCGCCTGGAGACATGCACGGTCTGCCATGGCCAGGGCAGCGCGTCGGGGCGCGGACCGAGCGTTTGCAGCCATTGCCAGGGCCACGGGCAACTACGCTATCAGCAGGGATTCTTCTCGGTGGCGCGTACCTGCGCGGCCTGCGGCGGCACGGGTTCGGTGATCGCAGATCCCTGCACAGCGTGCCGCGGCGAGGGCCGCGCGGCGACTGAAATCAAGCTGAAAGTGAAGGTGCCGCCTGGTGTCGAAGAGGGAACGCGCATCCGTTACGCGGGCGAGGGCGACTCCGGCCGCCGGGGCGGGCCCAAGGGCGACCTTTACATCATTCTTGCCATCCGTCCGCACGATTTCTTCGAGCGCCACGGACACGATCTCTATTGCGTCATACCCATCAGCTTTCCGCAGGCGGCATTGGGCGCCGAGTTCGAGATTCCCGGCATTGACGCTCCGGTAAACATCAAGATTCCCGAAGGCACGCAAAGCGGCAGAGAGCTGCGCGTGAGGGGACGCGGCGTTCCCTACTTGAACGAGAAGGGCAACGGTGACCTGATCGTGAAGGTGGTGGTGCAGATTCCGCGCAAGCTGAACCGTGCGCAGCGCGAGCTGGTGACCAAGCTCTCCGAGACGATGACCGTGGACAACCAGCCCACGTCACCGGGGCTGATCGAGAAGATGAAGGACTTATTCAGCTGAAAGAGCAGGTTTCAGGGTTCCCATGGGTTGATGACGGGAACGCCCGCGGCGAGGAACGGCGCGGTGTCGCGCGTTGCCACGGCGAATCCGTGTACCGAGGCAATCGCAGCAACTTGGCAGTCGGCCATTGAGATGGAATAACCCTTTGCCCCGGCTCGGCTCCCCAGAAGAGCAAAGGCAACCGCTGCTTCCCGGTCAAAGGGAAGAAATCGATCTCCGAAAAGCCTTGTTTGCAACCCGCGCATGTCTTGCTCCATGCCATGCTTTCGCTTACCTGCCGGGAGCAACGCGATTCCGATCAGGACTTCCGACAAGACGGTTGCAGTGAGATAGAGCGTCTCCGGGTCCTGCGCGTCAAGCCATCGGGTGACCGCTTGGTCAGGGAGGGGTTTCAATGGTTCGGAGATGACGTTGGTATCGAGAACAATCATTCGAATATTGCCGGTTCGGCTGGCCTGGGATCACGCTTGTAGTTGAGTTCGATGCCGCCATATTTGCGCCCAAAGGCAGCCAGTTCCGAGCCGATTTTGAGCCGCGGCTTCGGCGAGATAGTGTCCTGGAGAATCTGGCGAATTTCAGCCTCTGTGCTCCGCCCGTTGCGGGCAGCGCGCAATTTCAGGGCGCGATGGGTCTTCTCCGGAATGTTGCGGACTGTCACTGCGGCCATAGTTTTGTTACTCCTTCGGCTTCATCTGCAATGATAGCATTTTGCAGGCAATGATATCAAGTCGGAAGGGTGTTCAGATTGCCAGCAGTGCGATGACGGCCACGGCGGCGCCGATGAGAAGACTGCCGCGGTTAGTCAATGCGAAGACGAAGGGATCTTCGTCGAGCTCGCCGCGCGAGGCCAGCAACCAGATGCGGCAGAGCCAGAGAATCATCAGCGGCATAATGAGCCACAGCAATTGTGCATGGCGATAAAGCGCGACCACGTCGCTCGAGCTGATGTAGATGGCGAAGACCATCACTGCCGCGAAGGCGCTGGCAGTGCCGAAACTCCGCAACTGATCGGTATCGGCCACCAGATAGCCTCGCCCGTTGCGCGGCGACAATCCACTGGTGCGCAAATTCTGCAGCTCAGCAAAACGCTTGACAATGGCCAGAGAGAAAAACAGAAATACTGAAAAGCCGGCGAGCCAATGCGAGATGTGCGATCCAGTTGCGGCGCTGCCGGCGAACAGGCGCAAGGTGTAGAGGCCGGAGAGCACCAGCACATCGACGAGCGCGATCCGCTTCAGGAACCAGGAATAGGCGAGCGTCGTCGCGAGATAGAGCAGCAGCCATCCGGAGAAGGCCACGGGAAGCAGGCGCGCTCCAAAAAACGCCAAAAATAGAAAGACGGCCACCATGCAGACACCGGCAACGGGCGGGAGATCGCCGGCGGCAAAGGGGCGCGCGAGCTTTCGCGGATGATGGCGGTCGGCCTCAATATCAAACAGGTCGTTGATGATGTAGGCCGACGAAGCCGTGAGGCCGAAACAGAAAAAGGCGAGGAGCGCGCTCAGCAGGCTGCTGGCGAAGCCTACGTGCGGGTGTGCCAGCAACAGAGGCAGAAAGATGAGCAGGTTCTTTGCCCACTGATGCACGCGCATGGCTCTGAACGCAGTCGAGAAGGAACCGGCGCCTTCATCGAATATGCGCGCTGGGCGAATGCCACGCAGGCGCATTCTGAGACGCAGGCGCAGGCTGGGATTGGCCACCATGATTTCAGCCGCGTGGGCCAGCATGGGCAAATCGGGCGTGTCGTTGCCGATATAGCCGTACTCGCCGCCGCCGAATTGGCTGCGCACGCGATCCAGCTTGTGGGTTCCCGTCAGGTTGACTTGGCCGTCGCTGCCCAAAACGCCGGTAAAGATACCGAGATGCGCGGCGACCCGCTCGGCCAACCGCACGTCCGCTCCGGTTACGAGATAGAGTGCACGGCCACGCGCGCGTTCTTCGTGAAGATACTGCAACAGGGTGCGGTTGTAGGGCAGATGCGCGACGTCGAGCGAGACATGAGAGGTGACGAATTCCTTGAAGGCAGCCTTGCCGTGCAGCAGGCGCCCCGGCAGAGTGAGCAACATTGCCGGATGCGTGCGCGCCAGCACCAGCAGCGAGTCCACAAGAGTGTCGGACTTGACCAGGGTTCCGTCGAGATCGACACAGAGAGGGCAGAATGTGTGCGATGCAGGTACCGGAGGTGAAATAGCCGGCATCAGATCGAGACCTCGCAGAGAATATCTGGAACGTCCATTGGCGGAGCGGCGCTATCGAGTCGCGTTGCATAGCCGTAAACACGAGCAACTGCAACGCCGGTGCCGAACTCCGGGTGGCTCATTTGCACATGCTGAAAGCTCCCCGTAGGACTTGCGTCCATCATACAGATCCCGCGGGAGCCCTGTTTGAAACAACGGGAACAAAAGTGTTCGAACTCTGTGAAGAACGCGCGATGTTTGCTGCAATGAGGAGCACCAATGCGACATAAAGAAAGCTGAGGTCGCGGAGTTCGCCGGGAAGACAAAAAAGAAAATACAGAGGTACGTTGATCATGGCCGCAATTTGCGCGTGGCGTTTCATGTATGCGGGCAGCAGGCCCCAGCCGCGCCAAGTCGTCCAAGCCACTAAGGCCAGGAAGATTGGATTGCAGGCGGGAGGCAGCAGGAGGCCATAGGTTACTTCGCTGGGGTAGAGCCAGGTACCGACATTGAGAAAATAGAAAAACTGCTCTCGAAGATGAATCTCGACTACTCCGCCGGGGTTGAATCGAAATCGAAGATGGAGCCAAAAGAACACCGCCGAGGAAGCGACGATCATGGTCCCCAGCCGCAAGAGCGACTGGCGAATCGAAGCGCGCGTGCGAAGGAGAGGGTAAAGAGATGGGAGAAAGAGAAAAAACGACTCCTTGTTCAAAGTAGCAAGCGCTACTACCGGAAGCAGAAACCAGCCATCGAAACGAAGCGCCATCCACGCCGCGAGAGCAAGAAAGGCAAGCTCGGGAAAGTCATACATGTACCCCCCGAACGACATAAGAAATGGAAAGAGAAGGATAAAAATAACCGACGAGAGTGCGGCGACCGTGGGAGGCACACCAACTGTTCTGCACAGTTGGTACAACAAGCAAAGCGCGATCCAGGCGGATAAGAGATCGAGCACGTAGACGGTGATATAGCGAATAAAATAGGCCCGGCTTTGCGCGGTAGGCGATGTCAGAACTTCAAGTTGCAATCTTCTTTCCAGGTCGCTCTTTGTGTACAGCTTATCCTTGAGGCTATCGGGGACCCTGGAATCAATCCAATTCGCAATCAAGGGAAGCAATTGGCGATAGACATACGGGCGATGCGCGCTACCCTCCATCATAGAGACAAAGTCTGCAGGGGGGCAGTAGATGTAGAGGCTGTTGGTAATACCTGGCTCTCGAAAATGCCATTTCTGGAAGAAACCATGGAAGGAAACGGCAGAGATGATGAAGAAAACAAGGAGGAGACAAAGAGCAGAATAGATGTCACGATCTTCGAACTTGGACCTTGGGGACTTCGGCAAACTCAGGTCCATTTGTGTTTACCCCAACAGGATGCCAGGCTTATCGATGACGAGGAACTCGGCCGAACGGACAGCCGCAAATAGGCCATCACCAGACAGAAAAACAAAGGCAGGGAAATTGGTGGAGCTGAGCGGGATCGAACCGCTGGCCTCCTCGTTGCGAACGAGGCGCTCTCCCAGCTGAGCTACAGCCCCACAGTGGCTTCATTTATCTTAGCAGCGAGGCAGAAAATGGGAAAGAGCGGCGGCCGGAGGCAAGACGCCGGCTGAAACCGCGGAAAACCATTGCGGGATCGAATCAAATTGGACGCGCACAGGCGCGGAAGTTGGAGGGGACATGACGAACTTAGCTACTGGCGACAGTCCGGAATGCTGGCCTGCGCTGCCGCTCGATTCCTGGCGCGAGACCTGCGCCACGCTGCATATGTGGACCCAGATTGTGGGCAAGGTGCGGATGCGGCTGACGCCGCTCGTCAATCACTGGTGGAATGTTCCTCTTTATGTGACCCCGCGCGGGCTTACGACGTCGAATATTCCCTACGGCACGCGGTCGATCGAGATTCGTTTCGATTTTCTCGCCGGTCGGCTGGTGCTGGAGTGCAGCGATGGACTGGTGAAGGAACTGCCACTGCGGCCCATGACGGTTGCGGATTTCTACCGGGACTTCATGGCGATGCTCAAGTCGGCGGGCGTCGAAGTGAGCATCTGGCGCATGCCGGTCGAGATCCCCGATCCCATCCCCTTCGACGAGGACCGCGTGCACGCGGCGTACGACGCCGAGCGGGTGAAGACTTTCTGGTGCATCCTGCGTTCGGTGGATGCGGTCTTCCACCAGTTTCGTGCGGGATTCATCGGCAAAGTGAGCCCGGTGCATTTCTTTTGGGGAAGTTTCGACCTGGCGGTGACGCGTTTTTCCGGCCGGACGGCCCCGGAGCGGCCGGGCGCCGACAGCATCACGCGCGAAGCTTATTCGCACGAGGTGAGCAGCGTGGGATTCTGGCCGGGCACGGGCGATATGAGCGGTCCGGCGTTCTATTCGTATGCCGCGCCGGAGCCGCAGGGATTCAAGGAAGCGCGTGTGCGTCCGGATGCAGCGCGCTATGACGCGACGCTGGGGGAATTCCTGCTTGACTACGACGCAGTGCGGAATGCGGAATCGCCGAGCACAGAGCTGTTCGCATTTTGCCAAAGCACCTACGATGCCGCGGCAGAGTTGGGCAAATGGGATCGGCAGTTGCTGGAACGGGATGGCCGCGAATAAACGAGGCGGGGTCTCTTTTCGAGCACGACTCCACGCTGTATGCAATTAACAGCCGCCATACGCTTCGCAGTTTCTGCAGCTATGCGCCTTTCTTTCGGATCCAATGAGGGAAGAGCGGGTCGAGGAAAAAGTAGTTGCCCTTATAGCGATCGAGAATGTCCCTGGAATCGAGCGTTTGAAGCGCTTTCTGTACCGTGGACGCCGGGCCGAGACGAAAATCTTCGCGAATGTTTTGTGAATAGATTTGAGCCGAACCGCGAATTGCCAGCGCCTGAAGAGCCGCGCGCTGGCGCGACGAGAGTTGCTGCCAGAGCGTCTCGTAGTAGTCCGACTGCCCTGTGACGAGGCTCGCGACGACGGCCTCCACGTCGGATCTGCCTAGCTGACGTTTGTCCCTCAGTTCCGCATCGTCCCAAAGCTCGTGCGCAATCCGCTGCACATCGTAAGGAATCAGATCGGCGCTTCGCAGTAGAGCATCCATTCCGTCGTCGTCGAGGTTTCTGCCTCTTTTGCGGAATTGCCGGACAATGAACTCCTTCCAGTCGGAGGCGGCGATCTTATCGAGAAACATCAGGGGTCCGGCCTTGTGAAACGGCCGCTTCGAAGAAAGCATCTCCTGCATCAGGGACGGCTGAGAGCCGGCAAAGATGTATCCCACTTCTCTTTGCCTCTGCACCTGATTGCGCAGCACATCTTCGACTGACCCTCCGTCGAATTGTGCGATCTGCTGGAATTCATCGAGACAGATTGCCATGCGAAAACCGGCGTTTTTAGTCAGTTCCCCAGGAAGAGCAAAGACTTCGGGCGCGATGGGATCGGGATTGTATGCCGCGCCCCGGCCCAGCGAAATGCCGACTTCGCCGGTATTCATATTGAAGGTGACTTCGGGTTTTACCTGACTGGCGAAGCGCGTAACCCAGTTTTTCACGCGGTGCCACGGACCCGCGGCGCGCAGCACCCTTTCGGCAAATTTCTCGAGGAATTGCGCGTAGCCGGAGTAGTCGCTCACGGTCAAGCTGACGGTGCGTATATGGCGCTTCTTGAGTCTAAGCAAAGCCAGAGCGACCAGTGAGCTCTTGCCAAAGCGCCGGGGAGACAGCAGGAAGATCTTCTGGCCGTCGGCCAAGTCGCGAACAAGCTGGTCGAGTTCGCTTGTGCGATTGACGAAATCCGCGTCATCGACGATCTCGCCATAGACAAACGGGTTTTCCAGGGATTGCGACATACGCTAAATAGCGTAACGCCGAATAGCGTAATAATCAAGAGCTACTACGCCAAAGGGCGTAACGCCAAACAGCGTAACACGAGAACTTGGCTGCGAAGAATGGCGGATCGACGCGCAGGGCGATGCAGACTTACGGCGGCCACGGCACGCGAGAGAAAGCAAGGCCGGGGACGATGCCCCGGCCTTTTGATCGCTCCTGGTGAAACTAGACCACCTAGAGCCCAGAGCTGAGCCTAGCTAGAAAATGCAACACCTCTGTAATGAGCCCGCTACTGAATCGATCCGCGCTCCGGAGGTGTTTGAAGCGGGTGCGGCTCAATCTGAGGCTCACCCTCCACCTCCCATTTTGTCGATTCGCTCTTGCCTAGCTCAATCGCCGCCTTCACGATTTTCTCGACATCGAGCTTCATCCCTTCACCTTCGTCGTTCGGCCGCATTAATTCTTCTGTGATGGGAACGGAGACATGGACTGCCTCCGCTGTCGTGCGACGCAAACGAAAAGAGATAGAAAGTGAGCGTGCCTGCATATCGTTCTTACAACTGGTTCATGTTGGCCAGGAATTCGGCGTTGTTGCGCACTTTCTCCAGGCGGCTGATCAACAGCTCCATAGCTTCAACCGGTGAAAGTGGATTGAGCACACGGCGCAGGATGAAGACGCGCTGCAAGTCTTCCTTGGGAATGAGCAGCTCTTCTTTTCGCGTACCGCTGCGCTGAATGTCGATGGCCGGGAAGACGCGCTTGTCGACCAGCTTGCGGTCGAGAATGATTTCCATGTTGCCGGTGCCCTTGAACTCTTCGAAGATGACTTCGTCCATGCGCGAGCCGGTGTCAACGAGTGCGGTGGCGATGATGGTGAGCGAGCCGCCTTCCTCGATGTTGCGGGCCGCGCCGAAGAAGCGCTTGGGCCGCTGGAGGGCGTTGGAGTCGACGCCGCCCGAGAGGACCTTGCCCGATGGCGGAACGATGGTGTTGTAGGCGCGCGCCAGGCGAGTGATGGAGTCGAGCAGAATGACGACGTCGCGCTTGTGCTCGACGAGGCGCTTGGCCTTTTCGATGACCATCTCAGCCACCTGTACGTGGCGGGCGGCGGGCTCGTCAAATGTCGAACTGATGACTTCGCCCTTTACCGAGCGCTGCATGTCGGTGACTTCCTCGGGGCGCTCGTCGATCAGCAAAACGATCAGCACCACTTCGGGATGATTCGTGGTCACGGAGTTCGCGATGGACTGCAGCAGCATGGTCTTGCCGGTGCGTGGCGGGGCGACGATGAGGCCGCGCTGGCCCTTGCCGACAGGAGTGAGCAGATCCATCACGCGGCCGCTGATGCCCTCGCGCACGGTCTCCATCTTGATACGCTCCTGCGGGTAGAGCGGCGTCAGGTTGTCAAAGAGAATCTTGTTGCGCGTCTCTTCGGGCGACTCGAAGTTGATGGCTTCAATCTTGACCAGCGCGAAATACTTCTCGCCTTCATGGGGCGGGCGCACGTTGCCGCTGATCGAATCACCGGTCTTGAGATCGAATTTGCGAATCTGCGAAGGCGACACGTAAATGTCGTCCGGTCCCGGCAGATAGTTGTAGTCCGGAGAACGGAGGAAGCCGTAGCCGTCGGGGAGGATTTCAAGGACGCCCTCAGCGAAGATGTGGCCTTCCTTTTCGCTTTGTGCCTGGAGGATCTTGAAGATCAGATCCTGCTTGCGGAGTCCGCTGGTCCCGGGAATCTCAAGGGAGCGGGCAATGCGGCTTAATTCAGTAATGTTTTTTTCTTTGAGTTCTGCGATGGTCATGTTCACCTGCGTGAAGGTGGGATGTGTAGGGTGGGATACAGAGGGGAGAAGTACTCCGGAGGAGAAGATACGACAGGCATTGAGAAATTCAACCTGCGCAAACCAGCCTGAATTCCAGGCTCCCAGCGTACCAAACGTACCTGACGTGACAGAGTGGCTGTAAGGCCCTGCAAATTCTAAAGGGAAACTGGCCCTGATCCTTTGCCTGACTTCACTTTACAAGAGACGCTTGGCGCCGTTAGGCCGCCCGGCGTCTTTCTACCGGTTGGGCCGCTGGCGCCTCTTCGGGCGTCTTGCTCTCTGGATTAGCCGTCTCAAAGCGGCACAAAACCTCGTTTGTCGTGTCTTGCAGCCGCGTATTGGGCTTGTGAAGCTTCCGAGTTGCTTTGCTCGCCAGTTGACAGAGTTGGTAGCGATTGTTCACATGCGAGAGCGCTTTGAAAACAAGATCAGAACGCATTGCTTATCTCCTTATTCTTCAAATCCCTGCACAGGAGAAATCTCAGTTGACCGCCCGTGCAGTAGAGGGGAACCATTACAATCGAGGGCTACCCCAAATTGCCGCTTCCATCTCTTAGACGCACCCTATACGCCTCCGAATTCAAAATCTTGGTGGCGATTGCACTTATGAAATGGATGCCATACCGTAGCGGATTGCAGTTTGCGCCTCGAACACCCGAGTGCCTGCATGGCCTTTTCGGGAGCTCCAAATGCGCACCCAAGGCATCAAGGGAGCACCTGCTCTTAGTTTGATGCTGGAAATGTGCTGATGGGCACACCCGGCCGCAAATACGCAACCTGCCCTCTATGGATGGCTGTGAAAGAGAATATAACCATCCTCCGCTGGGGTCAATAGTTATTTCGTGCCATGGGAAGGACTATTCCGGCGCCACGGGGGATCGGTACCCGCAGAGCGCGCAACCGATGCATGTATTCGTTATAACTTGTGTTTTATTAGTTAGTTACGAGGTGGACTTGCGGATTCCCAAATCTGCATAGGTTACACTCCCGGCGCGTGAAAGTCCCGGCAAAACGGTAGTAACTTAAGAGTGAACCCTTCTGGTTACCTGAACTTGGGGCGTCAGGCATTACCCGGTCTTACTCGAAGCGCTCCAGGGACGTCCATCGGGATCGGAGAGGAGCAGGTACCCATCCTCATCGCAACCGCAGAAAGGGCGTCTCGCGGTCCTGTCGCGGTTGGGAGAGGCGATGATTTCATCCAAGCGGAAAAAACCCACCAGAAGGAGCCCCACGAAGGGAATCGCAACCAGAAGGTTCTCCCAGCCGGATTGCAGGATGGCATCTTGCACTTGAGACTCCAGATGCTGCGGCGCTGCGGTGTTAATTTCTTCAGTCTATTGGGTTATCGCCCAAAATTAGGAAACGTTCATAATCCAAGGTAACCACCATGTTGGAGAGCGAGTGAATTGGTTGCAGCGATCTCCGGGTGCTGGCGGACCCGAAATGGCGGGAGCTAAGCCCAGTAGCTGCGGTCGAGCGTGCGGTATTGAATGGCCTCGGCGAGGTGAGCGACGGTGAGGGATTCGACGCCTTCCAGATCCGCAATGGTGCGTGCCACTTTCAGAATGCGATCGTGGGCGCGCGCGGTGAGCCCCTGCTGCTGCATGGCGCGCTCCAACAGTTTTTCAGCGTCGGCGCCGAGTTCGCAGTGGGCGCGAATCTGCCGCGTGCTCATCTGCGCGTTGGCGTAGATTTTTTCGCCGTGCTTTTTGAAGCGCTGGTGTTGGCGCTCGCGCGCCGCCATCACGCGGGCGCGAATATGCGCCGATCCCTCAGCCGCCGCGCCGCCGCGCAGCTCCTTGTATTGAACCGCGGGAACTTCAATGTGAATGTCGATGCGGTCGAGCAAGGGGCCGGAGATTTTGGCCACGTAGCGCTGGATCATGGGCGGCGTGCACAGGCACTCGCGCGATTTGTCGTTGAAGAAGCCGCAGGGGCAGGGATTCATGGCTGCGGCCAACATGAAGCGCGCGGGGAAACTGAGCGACATGGAGGCGCGCGCGATGGTGACGGTGTGATCCTCGAGCGGCTGGCGCAGGACTTCGAGAACGTTACGCGGGAATTCGGGCAGCTCGTCGAGAAACAGCAAACCGTTATGCGCCAGAGAAACCTCGCCGGGGCGCGGCACAACGCCGCCGCCGATGAGTCCGGCGTCGGAGATGGTGTGGTGCGGCGCGCGAAAGGGGCGCTGGGTGACGAGCCCCGCGCCGGCTTCGAGCACGCCGGCGACGGAGTGGATCTTGGTGGTTTCGAGAGCCTCTTCAAACGAGAGAGAAGCCAGGATCGAGGGCAGCCTCTTGGCGAGCATGGTTTTGCCGGAGCCGGGCGGCCCGATCATGAGAATGTTGTGGCTGCCGGCCGCGGCCACTTCGAGAGCGCGCTTGGCGGTCTGCTGGCCGCGCACATCGCTGAAGTCGACGCTGAATTGCTCAAGCTTGCCGAGTAAATCCGCCGCGACCACGCGGTAGGGCTCGCGCTGGATGACACCAACCACAGATGTGTTGAGCAGCTCGAGCACGTCCAGCAGCGAGGAAACTGGGTAGACGTTGACGCCTTCGACGACCGCGGCCTCGGCGGCGTTGGCCGCGGGCAGAATCAGGTTTGCAATGCCTTTTTCGCGGGCCAGAATAGCTACCGGCAACATGCCGGGAATGGGACGCACACCACCATCGAGACCGAGCT